>Ga0163150_10008944_pt1 | contig 11224 bp, 6 predicted proteins | sample OliLakLV19P2IB_FD_148628 | JGI IMG/M metagenome (GOLD analysis project Ga0163150, IMG submission 148628) | Freshwater microbial mat bacterial communities from Lake Vanda, McMurdo Dry Valleys, Antarctica - Oligotrophic Lake LV.19.P2.IB | ecosystem: Environmental > Aquatic > Freshwater > Lake >...
GATTTACGTTGTGGGCAACTCCAATCGCACTGTCACTCATTCCGCTGGCACAATCCAAGAGAATGGCCGCATGAAGTACCCTCCGTTTCTCTTCACTACGGGATCGCCGGAGCTCCTCCAGTAGCTGCCGGTCCGTCGCCGATAAACTCAACGGCTGTCGTTTCGTGACGAATGGCATAAACCATTCTGCCACAGAAATGTTTGCGTTGGCTAGCTTTCAACAGAACGATGATCTAGCTAGCTAGACTGGTCACCCAGGCTGGATGCCTCCGTCTCGTAGCGAAGGCATCCAACACGGCGCGAACACAATCTACCTGGCGGATCACTAATTCTTGCAGCCTTGACCAGCGTGCACAGGCCAAAAGTGTGTCATTGAATCTTCTGGAAATCATAGAAGTCGGCGGGAATTTCGGGACTCAGGCGCACCGCTGACGCTGTCCCGCCCGGCACCTGGGCGAGGACTCGTCCGGTTCGATCCATCACCACGGCTTCGTTCGTTGCTTTCGAGGTCTTCCCGTCCGGACTCACCTGCAGATTGACACGTGCCTTGGTGATCGTCGTGAGGACACGCGCCTCGTTGTACACGAACACGAAGACGGTCGCCAGAAACTTGCGGTCGCCTACCCGCACCCAAACTCCATGCCCCATAGATTGTGTACCGTCCGAGGGGGACGCGAACATTGTACCGTTGGCGTTGAATGTGACCCATTGCAGAATGGGCGGTGCCGTGGCGGGCAAGTTGCCGGGGCGGAGTTCCGACAACCAAGTGCCTTCCAGGGCCTGGTTCACCACCGCAACGGCCTTGTCCGATGCCGTGATCGAGTCAAGCAGACTCTGACCCCGGACGTTCGAGGTGCTTGCGATAACGGCGGCAATAACAAGAAGTGTAAATCGGTTCATTTAAGGAGACCTCCTTTTGGCCTCACGGTACGGTACCGTGGCCTTGGCGAACTCCTCAATGGCGGGTGCGTCCTCTATATGTGGCGATCATGTTCCCCAATCAAATCATTGAATTGCGCGTGTCTGGGGGATACAGTGCTATGCTCGCAATACGTGACAGGTGTCCCCGAAGGCTCCCATCGCCGTGCCCCAATCCGCTTCGGAGTATTCGAGGTCGACGTTCGATCGGGTGAACTGCGAAAACAGGGCGTAAAGGTCAAGCTGCAGGAGCAGCCATTTCAGGTTCTAGTGGCGTTGCTCGGGCGGCCGGGCGAGGTCCTATCACGCGAAGACCTGGAGAAGCGGCTTTGGCCCTCCGATGTGGTCGTCGATTTTGAGCGCGGCTTGAATAAGGCCATCAGCCGGCTGCGTGAAGCCCTGGATGACAGCGCCGAAAGTCCTCGTCTCATCGAGACTCTTCCGCAGCGTGGATATCGATTTCTAGGACAGATCGAATCCCCAACCGCGCTACCCTCCGTTAGCCCGGTCGCTTCGAAGGGTCCCAGCCTGAGAGAGAGGCGTGGACTCCTGATCATCGTCGGAGTGGCAATCGCCGGAGTCTTGATCGCCGCGCTGACACTCGGGTACCTGCGCAAATTTCCGGAACGCATCGAGTCCATCGCAGTGCTGCCCCTTGAAAACCTGTCGGGCGACCCGGCTCAGGAGTACTTCTCCGATGGAATGACCGACGAGTTGATTGGCGCAATCGCCCGCATCAGTTCTCTGCGCGTGATTTCACGAACCTCGATCATGCAGTACAAAAGGAGCGCTCGTAAGTCGCTTCCGATGATCGCCCGTGAGCTAAACGTTGACGCGATCATAGAAGGAACCATTGTCCAGTCCGGTGGAAAAGTGCGAATCACGGTGCAATTGATCCGCGCCCGCGACGATCGGCACCTCTGGTCGGATCAATATGAGCGCCATCTCACCGATATCCTCGCGCTGCAGGGCGAAGTCGCCCACGCGATCGCGAACCAGATCCAAATCAAGTTGACGCCCGAGGAAACCACTCAGTTGACGCGTAGCAGACAGGTGAATCCGCAAGCCTACGACCTCTACCTGAAAGGAAACTTCTTCGTTCAGCAGGGGATTCGAGGAACCGCCAGGAGCATGGAATTTTTCAAGCAATCCATCGCGCTCGACTCCACCAGCGCCGACGCCTACGCCGGCTTGGCCGAGGCATTGTGCTTTTCAGGAATCTTCGGATTGCGCCCGTCCAACCAAGCCTACCCGGAAGCGCGAGTCGCCGCGCTCAAAGCTCTGGAACTGGACGAATCGAACGCATCCGCTCACAATGCCTTGGCGGACGTCAAACAAGCTTACGATTGGGACCTCGCGGGCGCCGAAGTGGAGTTCAAACGCGCGCTCGCGTTGAGTCCCAGCTATCTGCTGGCCCGCGTGCGCTACGCCGAGAGCCTGACGCGAATGAAGCGGTTCGACGAGGCCGTCCAGGAAAGCGCAAAGACACTCGCACTCGACCCCGTGTCACCCATCAGCTACGTAAGCAGGGCCATGATCTTGTTTCGCGCCCGGCGCTACGAGGAAGCCATTCAGACGAGTCAGCAGGCGCTCGACCTCGATCCGAACAACGTGAATGCTTTGTGGTGGCAAGGGGTCGCTTATGCGGGAAAAGATGACTATCCGAAGTCCATCGCAGTGCTCACCAAGGCGCTCCAGGTGGCCGACGGGCCGTTGTTCCGCGGATATCTCGGTTTTGTCTATGGACGGGCAGGAGAAAAAACCAAGGCCCTCGCGATTCTGCAGGAGTTCGCGGCGATGTCCAGGCAGCGCTTCGTCTCTCCAGTGGATTACGCACTGGTCTACGCCGGAATGGGTGATGCGGATGCCATGTTCGCCTCGCTGGAGAAGGCGTATCAGGCTCACGAGACACGCTTCGAATTGGCGTCCCTATACTTCGACAACTTCCAGTTGGACCCTCGCTACGCGGACCTGATGCGACGCGTAGGTCAACCCGTCCAGGCACCTTCAAGATGAATAGTCGGCACAACCGCACCCGCATTACGAGCAACGCCTGCAACAGCTTCCGGGAGCAACATGGAAGCACAGCAGCGCAGGCTCTCACCATGATTCTCAGGAAGCCACGTGGACGGATGGTGGATTGCGCGCAACACTGCTCGAACCGTTCGAACAGTTATGCCACTCGAACCGGTTAAGTCAAACAAAATAAAATGGGAATGGCGAGTGAGGCATGGATTTTAAGATTGGCTCCCCAAAAACCATGGTTTCCAACCACCTCTCCGGCGTGTAAATCATTGATTCCTCGTAGTCACCAACCGAAGCGTCAAGTCATCAAGGATGCTCTCGCTTCTCTCACTTCATGCTCGGTGGGCTCGGACCTCGTCCAATAACACGAATCTCGATCCGTCGATTTCTTGAAGTATCAGCCGCAGTCGCCTCGGTGGCCGCAATAGGCTGCGTCTTCCCAAAACCGACAGCGTTGATTCTCGCAGGCTGGACGTAACGGCGGCTGGTTTGATGAACAGGAAGTTTGTTCCGGAGGGATACCGCCACTGGGTGGCCTAGGGAACGCTGGGCCACCCTTACGCGGTTGGGGAATTGCTTGTCGTACGTCACGGCGGCTTTACTGGCTCCGTGTGGCGTCGTGCTGTATCTGGTTAGCGATTGCTTGAAGATTTGCCGTCGCCTGGGTCATAGCGTATTGGGCGTCGCGGAGTTGCAGTTGGAGCCGCGCTTCGTCCGCCTGGAGCTCGGCGAGACGCTGCTGGTGCTCGGCGATCATGGCGCGCTGCTCCTTGATTTGGTGCTCAAGGGTACTCCGCCGGTCGGGGTCGAATGTTTGGCGGAGTTGCTCGTCAAGGGCGGCGGCTTCGCGGGTGGCTTGGGCAAGGCTCGCCTGAATAAGTCCAATTTGCGCGTGGGCGGCGTCTACACGATCCGTCGCTGTGTTGAGGAGTTGGTACGCGATTTTCACCTGCTCGGCGTTGAGTACGAGTTGGGTTTGGACGAGGAGGGTTCGGTCGAGGGTGCGACGGATGGCGCGCAGCTCGGTCAGGATGTCCCGCATCGGGTCGTCGGTGGGGGGCTTGAGCGGGCAGCAGCTGGAGACCCATGAGGATCCCCAGGGTGAGCACGCGGAACATGGTGCTGGTCGTCATGACTGGATGCTCCGTTATTGGAAACTCACGACTTGGCAAGCAAAGGTATTGGTGGTTCCGGGCACGCGGCACGTGTTGCTTCCGAGCCAGTCGAGGGTACGCGTGTTCTGGAGGGTACGGTTCCAGGGAGCCATACCGGGCGGGTTGCTCCACCCCCTGCCCCAGTTCGACTCCGCGATTTTGAACTGCTTCGCGGAGCCATCGGCGTTGCGGAAGATGTCCGTGATGATCGACGCGTGCGGGATGTTGGGAAAGAACAATCCCATACCGGGCCGGAAGTTCGCGGGCGTGTACTGGATGCCTGTCCCATATGTACGAGGCGTGCCGCCGGCATTGATCACGATTCGCGGGAGCTTGCCTGATGTTGGAGCGCCACTTTTCAGACGCGGCCATACATAGTCTCAAGAAATCAGGGTTAGAGCGGTTCCGGGTTCGGCTCACGCGCAACATTCCGGGATGGATCAGACTTGCCAGGCCGAACGAAGGGGTCATCTTTGAGAACCTCAGGCAGCAGTTCACTACTGGGCCGTCTCGGAAGGCGTTGACACATGAGGTGCCTACCGGCTTCGCCGACCCTCCAAGTGACGTTAGCCCCCAAGAGAGAAAGCCCACATCGCGTTGGGCCACAAGGCGCTCCATTGCGCGGAAGTCGTGACTCCGTTGTGACTCCATTCGGTAGAGTGTTAGGCGAAACTGGGGAAACGGCGTGCACTTTCGTGATGCTCAGAAAACTCGGTGCGCTTCAGGAAACGAAGTAGGAGCGTTTTCCCAAGCTGGACGTCGTGGGTGGGGACTTCCGACTGGCATGATTGCTCGCGAGGGACAAATGCTGAGAGCCGGTGATGTTGTAACCACTCCGCTTCGGGAGCGCCGGAGAATCAGGGCGGGCGACTCCCTGTGGGAGCTCAGCAGGCGATATGGGATACCGCTCGAGACGCTCGCCAAATTTAACGGTACTCTCCAGAAACCCACCCCCAAGCGAGTGATTCCATTGAGCCGTCCGAAGCGGGTTTCCGACCCTGGTGACGGGCCGCCGCGCCCCGTCCTCGCTGAAGCCTGAGCCGGCCGCTTCACAAGGCCGGTCAGCACGGCAGCGCGGTTGCTGCCATGATCTCGACGAGTACCGGTTCCAGCCAGCGGCGGTCGGCGTTGGCACCGTACGTGGGCCAGGTTTCGAGTGCCGTGCGGATGCGGCCCACTTCGGTGTCGGTGAGATCGAACTCTCTGGGAGGGAGCGACAGCGCTGGATTCCAGACGACGCGCTCTTGCCCGGAAACGAAATCGCGCTTCAGTTCGATGGCTTTCTCCTCCTCGACCGCCAGCATGAGTTTGTCCTGGAGGGACCACAGGACCTGGACAGTACCGACATCGCCGCGCTGGGTGCCCAGCAGCGCGTGCAGGTTCAGGCGCTGCACATGGTCCAACATGAGTTTCATTGAGTTATCCTTTCTGGATTACGGATTCGTGTAAAGCAAGAGGTAGCCAACGGTGGCGCCTCCGGGAGTCTTGACCTTGATCACGCCTGACCAGCCCGAAGGGTTGCTCGCGCTCGCGAGTTCCGCCAAGCGGTAGCCGTTGCCGGTGCCGCCCGCGATTGTGACCTCTCCGGCAGCGTTCACTTCTAACAGCAGGTGATCGGAGAGGTTCGAGCCTGGACCATAGACCCGGAGCGGCGACTCCGCGTTGTCCTTTGCCGAGATCACAACCGCGCCGCAGGCGACTCCGGCTGCGACGTGCGCCGTCTGCGAGGCCCATGTCCGGGCGTACCCAATCTTCGGGTCGTTGCCCTGCTGCAAGCACGCGCCCCACAGGTAGATCGAACCGGTGGTCCAGTCGTCGCCGTTTGAGTCGTACTGGCGCACGACGATCCAAAGGCCGGTCTGACCGCTGGCCAGCGCGCCAGTGATCTTGAATCGCTGCCAAGCTGTCGTGAGCGTGATCTGCGTCGGCCCCGCCAGGTATGCGCCATAAGCGTTAGTGACGATAGCGAGAGACACCTTCCTAGTTCCCGAGGCGACTTTCGCCCAAACGTAGAACGTGTATGTGCCGCCGTCCACGAGGTCCGCGACCTGCTGTTGCATGATCGGGGTGGTCGTGACCGCCGAAATGGTATCGGCGGTCGTGTTGCCGTCCGGGGCGGCCGTGCTGTTCGCGGTCACCGAGCAGCTCCCGCCGTTCTTGTCCCACGTCCCGACACTGAAGTCTTCGGAGTACTTCGCCATGTTCTCGAACGCGCCGCCGACGGTCTGGTAGGGGCCGCACTCGACGAAGGCTTGGTCACCACCGACGTGCAGTTGGCCGGTAAAGGTGTCGCCGGCCTTGTTCGCGGGCGTGTAGCCGAGCGCGCCGGTCACGTCTCCCGAAGAAAGAGCGGCGACGGTAAGTGCCGCGCCCGCCGAAGCTTGGCGCAGAAGGCCAGGACCTGTTGCGGAAAGATCCGATCCAGAGCCGCCACGCGCGAGCGCCAAGGAGCCGGAGACGATGTCGGTTGCGGCGTGCGTGTGAGTTCCGAGGGAGATCACCCCTGCGGCCAGCGATAGCCCGGAGCCGACACTCAACTCGGCGAGCGTGTCCTGAGACGGCGAGTACAGCATTTTGTTCGCGGCGATGGTCGTCAGGCCCGTGCCGCCACGGGGCACGCCGAAGGCGCCGCTCACGATGTCACCAGCGACATGAGTGTGCGTGGGCAGGTCGGACGCGGCGAGCGACGCACCGGCTGTGACGCGACCCTTGGCGTCCACGGTGACCTTGGGGTACGCGCCGGGCGTGACCGCCGTGTTCGCCAGCGACAGGACGCCGGCCGCGACCGCGATACCGCCGACCGGATCGACCTGCACGATCCCCTTGCTGGTGGTTGTGGCATCCGGGTATGAGAACGCTCCGAACGTCTGGCCAACCGCGAAGTCGATGATCGCTTCCATGGCGACGTGGTTCGCGGCGTTCAGGCTCATCCCGAGGTCGCCGGAGTTGTCGGCCTTGCGCCACCGCAACGCCCCGTCATTGGGCAGGCGTACGAGGCCGGTCGCAGCCTTGGCTCCCGCGCCGAACTCCGCGCCATCCACGAAAGTCTTCAGGCCGGTGATCGTGACCGCGCCATCCTTGCGGACGTAGTTTCGCGCGGACGTCACACCGACCTCGTTCTCGATGGCGAGGACCGCTGACTGGAGCGCGGTCAAGAAGCCGCTGACCATGTTCGCCTTCACCGCGACGCCGGAGGAGTGCTGCGCGGCCGACGTGCCGAACGATCCGCGCTGGCATCCGGTGAACTGCGTCGCGTTCTTCGCCGTGTAAACGATCAACTCGTCGTCAATCGAAAGGACGCCATACGTGGCCGCGAACCCGCTTGTGGACCCGACGGTGATGGCCGAGTCGCCAGCGAGGATCTGTTGCGACGCCGTCGTTTCAAGCGGCTTGGTCGAAAACGCATCTACTGGGCAGTACAGGCTCGAAGCGTCGTCAATCGCGCTGGGGTAGTTAGCCATTGAGCTTGCCCTCATTCAACTTGAAGCGGTTCATTGCACCCGACGCGGTTGACGCGACCGGTACTGCGACGATGGCCTCCACTGCCCGCGCCGCGCGAGGCTTGTGGTACGCGACCGCAGTAGCCCGCGCTTGAGTCCAGACTTCGAGTGGGATGGGCCTGCTGTTCAGGCAGAACTGGTCGAACGCCCAGAAGCACATCGAGTAGAACTTCGCGGCGCGCCACATCCCGTACGCCTGGGCGATGGGCGGGTCCGGAGGACCGTAGATGCCCGCCAGGTAAATGCACTCCGCGGCGGGCCGGCCAAGGACCTGGTTCGCGTAGGTGATCGTCTGGCGCATGCGGACGGCGTTCTTCTGCCACACGTCGTAATCGAATCCCTCGCACCGGAAGTACTTGATCCCGTACGAGGATGTCTTCCACTCGTTCGGCAGGTTGACATGCATCAGTAGCCTCCGGAACCCGGCGTCCGGCGCGGGCTTCCCTTGGTTCGCGTCGAGCGGCCAGAGGCATTCGAACACAGCGGTCGGATGGTAGGAACGGACGTGCGCCATCACATCGGCGCAGTACTGCCAGATACGGTCGCGCAAGAAGTCGGCGGTTTCATAGGAGTGCGCCGGATCGCCCGTGGGATCATCCGTATTCGCCGTGAACGGCCAGATCTGGTGGCCCTTCGCGGTTTGGAAAGCATCGATGGTTTCCTGATCGTAGAAGCCCATCCCGCCGTTGGGGTCCTGCGAGGTGTTCGGGAAGTACCACCACTGCGTCTCACCGAACTGGAGCACGACCGGTGCGCCCGCCGCAGCGATCTCGTCGGCGCATTCCTTATACATCTGGCGTAGGTAGTTCCGGACGCGCTGCCCGAAGTGCATCTGATGCGACGGGATCTCCAGGAACACGTCCGCGCCTGGCTGGACCACGCCGCTGGTGTACGAGAGATACTTCGCCCGCATCGCGGCCGGAGGATTGTAGACTTCCATCGAGAACGCGAACGATGCCGTGATCCCCGCTGACTGGAATTGGGCGGCGAGGTCGCGAATCCACTTCCGAGCGCCTTCGGTCATGACAGGCGAGACGGAATCGATCAACTCCCAATCGCCTTCGCTGCCCGCTGTTCCGAGGTTGTTCGTCAGCATGAGGGTGACCGAATTCGGCGAGCCAACGGAGATCGACGGAAACGTCCACAAGGGGGCCTTCGACTGGATGCGCAGCGTCGAACTCGTGCCGAAATTGTCATCGGCCCAGACGCCCGCGAACATGCCGTTGATCGCCCCGCGCATCTGACTCACGATGCTCTGCAGCGTGTCGCCGTAGCCGATTGCGTGATTGATGGTCGTCCCGGAGATCGTGATGGACGCAACGTCGCCCGGAACGGGGCTGCCGGAGAACTCGATGGTCGCGTACGGGTACGTCGCGCCCACGCGCCGCCGCTTGTTGTTCCAGAAGACGCCCATGTACACGTCGGCATGGCCCTGCAGCCCGAGCTTCTGAAGGTGCCAGAGGTGCCAGGCGGGAGGCTTCTTGTAGCCGTGATCGGTGTCGAAGTCGATGGCGAGCGACACGTCCGAAAGGACCTCGGGCGCGTCGGGAACGTCCTGCGGCACCATCGGCCACAGGTAGTCGAAGTAGAAGTAGTACCCGGTCGATGCAGCGTTCTTGTCGTGGAGAGCGGTGATTTCGACGATGTGGTTTCCGGCCGCGACGTCGCCCCGGACCTTCAGGTTCGCCGTTGTCCCGCCGAACTCCGCGAGATAAAGATCGTGCGTGGTTGCAGCGCCGTCCACGGATACGCTGACCTTCCCGCAGTTGGTGTACAGGAAAGTGCCGAGATAGAGATCGTGCGTCTCCGGATTCGAGTAGTTGATTCGCACCTTGCGAACGTCGAGCGCGTTGTTGGGTGCTGTTCGTTTCGCGTGGCCCGCGCTCCACCACTGCGTCGGGAATCCGCCTGCGTACTTGTAGTCCTCCCAAAAGCCCGTGTACTTGCACCTGCCATCGGACTCCTCGATGCGCGGTGCGGCTCCACCAACCTTGAGCGCGCGATCCCCGGTGACCGTGATGTTCGAGATGGTGGCACCCCACTCCGCGTCAGAGGCGAAGCCGCTCATCGGAGAGAGCTTCTTGACGCGGCTCCCGGTCGTCCACGTGCCGGGCGTCGAGGACTGGTAGCCCCGCTCGACCGTGATCTGTGTTGGCGAATCCAGGGAGACGAAGCGCACGCGCTCCTCAGCGTTCGGCGTCCCGATGAAGTAGCGGCCTCCGGAGAGCTTCGAGGAGTCGTTCACCTGCCAGACGGTATCGGTCGCCCCAACGGCTGCCGTGAGGAAGCAGCCATCCTCCAGCTCATGCTCCGTAATCTCGAAGCGTGGCGCGAAGACCATGTACATCTTGCGGCAGTCGTTCATCGGAACGGTACGGTTGAGCTTGTCCAGAAGAGGCTGTGTGAAGTCGAGCGTGATGTGGTACCTGGTATCGTTGTCGCCACCGGAGAATCGCCGCGAGGTGCCGCTGCCGCCCGACCAATCGATCTGCTGCGATCCGGGCGGGTCGGGAGACTCGGCGTCCAAGTGGCCTGAGGTGACCAGCACCCGGTCGATGTTGCCGAGCTTTCCGTAGCGCGCGGCCGGAAGCGCGGGCATCACGAACTGAAGCTGGAGGCTGCCCACCGAAGTCGAGAACGCCGTCGCGGTTGCGGAGATCACACCGGATTGGTCGGGACCGAAGCGGCCAGCGACCGGATCGCCGGGCGTGTTGATGACTTGGGCGAGCTTCTGGAGCAGGTGCTTCGCACCCAACTGGAGCGTGACGAAACTCCCGGCGGGATGGTTCATGGTCACCACGCAGCGGATGGTGCCCGTGCCGACGGCCTCGACGCGCACCAGTTCCTCGTTCGTGCCGGTGCGCTCGATGTAAACGTAGTCGCCCACTCCGATCCCCGTCGTGCTCGCGACCGGAACGTCCTGCGCACTCGTGCTTGCGGTCACGTTTGCGGAGAGGGTCGTTTCGACGACGCAGTCGGTGTGCGCCGCCGTGTAGCGAGTGTCGCGGAAGTAAAGGTGGAGGTGGTCGATCCCGTAGTACGGCGCGATCCCGCCAGCGTCGAACTGACAGGATGCCGGTGTCTCGCCGCCGGAGACGACCGTCGCGTGGTCGAGCAGCCTCACCTCGTAGATGATGTTCGGACCGCCCACACCGCACACGAACGTCATCGCGTCCCAGGAGACCGACGGGAACTTTGCGGCATCGAGACGCATCGCACCGTCGAGAGCGTGGTCGTAATCCATGTCGAACTCCAGCCCCAAACCTGAGAGATCTGTGCGGGGCAGATGCTTCACGCGCAGGTGGTTGAAGTAGTCGTAGGAGTTCCAGAAGCCTAGTACTGCGAAGTCTTCGGCGGCTTGGAAGATGCCGGAGATCGAAACACCAGTCTCGGTTGCGTCGTGGATCGTGGTCGTCGCGGCGCGTCCTGAGAAGCCCTGCAGGTGGAAGTTCCGGCGCGGGTCGAAGATGTGGTGCGGTTCTAGAGACATGAGCAGGCGTCCGATTAACCTAGAAACGGCAGTTGAAGGGCTGGCTTGAATGGCAAGTGATAGATAATGTTGAAGATGAGCGAAGATCTGGGTCTGGTAAAGACTCACCCGATGGGTGAGCGCAATGAGGGAGCGGT
>Ga0163150_10008951_pt1 | contig 11218 bp, 26 predicted proteins | sample OliLakLV19P2IB_FD_148628 | JGI IMG/M metagenome (GOLD analysis project Ga0163150, IMG submission 148628) | Freshwater microbial mat bacterial communities from Lake Vanda, McMurdo Dry Valleys, Antarctica - Oligotrophic Lake LV.19.P2.IB | ecosystem: Environmental > Aquatic > Freshwater > Lake >...
GGCGGGGAGGGTCGGAAGCGGTCGTGACGTTTCCCTTCGAGAACCTCTTTGGCAACGTTGATCTCGACCATCTTTTTGTGGTCGCCACCTCGGTCCGGGTGGTTCTCAATGGCCTTGGCTCGGTACGCCTTGTTGATCTCGGATGGGCTCGGGGAAGCGCCGGGGGGAAACCCAAGGGTCTCCTTGGCTTCCTCCATCGACATGGAGAGCAGAAGCCGGATGGCGTACCTCTGAGAGAACCCGATCATACTCACGCGGGTTCCATAAAAAGGCTATACCGAGGAAGTTGTATGTACGACTACGATCGTAGAGCCTCGGTGCGGGCCGAAGAGGATGAAGATGAGCCCCACGACCCATCGAACGGGGTGTTGCACAAATGGCAGCTCGACTCACTCCAAGACAAGCATGCTTGGAAGGGCTACCAGTTCTCCATCACCACGTGGACCTGGGCTGCGGAGGTCTACGAAGACCAAGATGAACCCGATGACTGGGGGGACTCGTCAAAGCATGGTCCTGTCCTGACGCTGGACGAGGTGTTGGAAGCGATAGACAAGGCTCCGTTCAAGTGGTCGAAGTGGAGTGGCTCAGAGGGTGGTTCGTTCGAGAGCACGGTCAAGAAGACGAAGAAGATCGTCACTCAAGGCCTTGCCGAGATCGAACGCCTTGATGGCAAGCTACTCTCGTACGAGGAGCGTCAGCACATCACCCGAACGCTCAAACTCAAGCGTTAGTCTCGGGATACCTCGCGAAAGGGTCCTTCGCTTTCTTGAGCCGAATGTAGACGTGGGCTTCGGAAGGAACGTGACCCGGAAACTGGCGTGAGTCGTAGGCGTGGACGACGTGGGTGACCCGATAAACTGATGGTCCATCATGCAACGAGTCGTAGCGGACCACGTGCTCACCGACACGGGGGGTGACATCGAGTTCGGCTTCAAACTCGATGCTTTTGGACTTCGTGCAGAAGCAGAGACGCATGGTCCCCACCCTACACCGGAACGAGGTTACTCGTCTGGGGGCGTGACCGTCAGGATGCTTCGGTCCATCATGGGCGCCAGGAAGGCCGCCAGGATGGGCTTCTCGTTCTCCCGGGCCGGTTCCCCACTCAGCTCCCAGACCTCGTTCTGGAGACTGGAGACGCTCAGAACGTGCGAGAGGTTCAGGCCCCCCACGGCCAGAAGTTCATGCTCGCTACGTGGCCTCAGAGCCCGGAATACGAAATCAAGGTGACGTGGGAGTGGGACCTCCAGAAGAGCGAGTGGACGCGTCACCCGTGGCGCTAGACGTTCTATCGTCCGGCCCTTGGTGGGAGTACCGGGTTCCGCAGTGAGAGCATCGCTTGTATTGGTGTGTCGTCACTTGAAAACCCCTGACCAGAAGAGCCAGTAAAGGCCGTCACCTAATAGGCCAAACATCAATACGAGGATGCCGTAGATGACCAAGCCGAGGGCGCCGGAGCCCTTCTTGCGTAGCTTCTCCTCATACGCATCCAGGTCATCCATGTTCTTTCTCCCAGGTTCCCCACTCTTTCAGCTCAGAATCGATCTGATCGCGAAGCCGTCTCATGGCCTGGGGATCGATGAGAAAGCAGGCTTCCTCTCCGGCGTTGGGTGAGAAGATCATCCAGAACGGCTGATCGTTCGGGTGGTGCTTGGCGTAGTCGAAGTCCTTTTCAACCATCGGTACGTCAGGGCAAAAGCCGAGCACGGGGTCGCATACACGGGGTGGATCCTCACTCATCGGGATCGTTACACCTTTCATCTCTGTCTTCTTCACCATTTCCGTCAGTTCATGAAGCCGGCGTTCAATCGACCCCATCCGAGCGGCGATGAGAGCGTGATGCAGTTCATTCCCCAAACGAACGATGTTGGTTGCTTCGGCCATCGTCAGGTGACTGACGTTTGCAACCTCACCGGGCCTCATGGCCGGAAGGATGGCCTTGGGCTTCCCCTTATCCGTGAAGAGGACCCACGGCGGACCTAGATCGCTCATCGGTCTCAGTCCCGCCATATCCACGGCTTTGGCGATGAATCGAGCCGCTTCAAGACCCGCGGGTGATTTTTCAAGATAGGTGCCGATCGGGATGTCCCGTGCGATGCACTCGGGGCAGCGACCCTTGCCGTCAAGGGGTCGAATCATGATCGAGGGCTTCTGTTGCCCACACCCATTGCAGAGAACGCCGTCAGCCACGGAGCCTGAATCCTGGTTGGTAGTCGGGGAGGATGACCGTGAACCGGGATCGATCCCCCTCAAGGGCAACCGACCAAAGCCAGGAGCCTTGGCTCTCGCAACACATGAGGGTGATCTCGTACGAGTAAGAACGCCCCACGTAGACACCCCCATCCCAACCTGTTGCAGCGTAGTACCAACGGTAGCTGAGGTGCTGTTGCCCCTCGAAAGGCGGGCGGTCGAGCAGGTAGATCGTTTCTACGGGGATAGGCCCACCCGCAAGAAACGCCTCGTCCTCGATTAGATGAGCTTCTAGTGGATGGCTCCGCTCGTGTTCCAAGAACGGATCATGCCGTCCGGCCATGATCCCCGTGAAGCCGTTGGCATCCCCTCCAACCGTCAACCGAATGGCGAGGGTTGTCGGGTACTCCCCTGGGTCGATGGTGACGGGAGAGTGTCGGTCAAGGTTGATGAGCATGGGTTACTTGACACCGATTCGGCGTTTCAACTCGGCGGTAACGAGCACCGGATTGGCGCCGCCGCGAAGGTCCGTCATGACCTTGCCGAGGAGCACCTTCACCTCGGTCTCACCAGGGTTGGCCTCGATGATCTTGGCGATCGAGAACCCGACCGGATCCTTGCACTTGGAGCAGACGTGACGCGGAAAGGTCCCGTCGCCTCGCATGGCTTCAGGACCGTCGTTTTGAATTTTGAAGAGGTTGCCGCAGTTGTCGCAGCGTCGTAGTCCGCTCATCGAAATGGCTTCCTTGAAGTGGGCTGGATCTGGCTAGATTCACTACGAAATGACAGAGGTGTCAGCACTGCCTGTGGGGGTGTAACATGGGGGCTTGTTACATTTAGCTCTCCTCGGACACCGCCTTCTTCTTGGCCTTGAGGCGGAGATCCAGCACTCGCTTGCCGCCCTTCTTGTACGACTTGCCCTTCCAGGCTCGTCGTTCAGGGTTGTGTTTGGTCTTCATGGGGGCTCTACGATGAATGTCTCCTTTCACGTGGTCTTTGGGAACGTGAGGTGGGGAGCTTCCCTGGTTGATCAGACCAGGGTTGAGGTGCCGATCGGCCGACCGGCTGGGGCACTCTGCGTCCCATCGCTGGGGCACTTTGTGTTTCCCGTTTCCTACACTCATCGTAGAACCCCCGATCGGATGGGGGTCGTTTCGAGCGATGAACACGAGACGGCTATTAGGGCCTGTCAGCCGTCTTTTTCGTGCGAGCTGTCTGTCTGACATGGCCCCGCAATGGGGGCCGCTCGCCTTGGGACGGATATCTGACCTCGTGCTCACCGCTTGAAGCGGTACCTGGGCGCTTCGATAGCCCCTCACTCAGCCGGTGCGTTGGCTGGCTACAGTCCGTCTCCTCTCATCCGTTTCTCCTTTCGTATAGTGAGAACACGGGAGGGGTGCCCTAGTTCAACTCAAATCGTACGGGTTGCCGATTTAGTTCCCTCCCCGTCGGGTACCAGGGGCGACCCGCTTGGACTCGGCGATGGCCGTCTGAGCAGCGGTCAGGAAGCCTTCCCAAAGGGCTCGGTGCTTCTCCTGGTGCTCCTGGTAGCCTTCCCAATGACCCTCGGGGGGAGCCTCGTTGAAGGATGCCACGAGGTCATCGTGGTACGCTTGGACTTGTTTCCAGTCACCCTCAATGACTCGCTCGATGAGACCCTCTCCGATGCCCGTGGCTTGAATCGATACGGCCTTGATCTTCTCCAGCTCCGTGATGAGCGTCGTGAGAGCCCGAAGCCGTTGCTTCTGTTCGTCTCGTGTGACCATGAACCAAGACGTTTCGAGCCGTCTGAGCCGGTAGGCGTCGAACGTCTGCCACATGGCCTTGAAGACAGATTTCACCTTGGAGTCGCTCATGCTCGTGCCTTTGCTTCTTTGACCCGTCGAGCATGTCGAACCCTAGAGAAGAGCTTTGCGTCCCGTCCTTCGGGCTCTTGAGGGTCATCCCCTTCTAGGTCTTCAACGAAGACGATTTCGGGCTCAGATTCCTCCTCCTCGTTATCGATCCGATCGAACCTGGTCGGGATGCCGGCTCGGAAGCGGCGTTCTGCTTCCTCCTTGTCTTGGATCTTACGGACCTTCTCGGGCATCTCGTAGGTGGCAACCACGAACGGCAACCACTTCTCCGCAAGACACTCGGGACAGGTCAGCACTCGCTGGTTGTTAATCAGGTCTCGGGTTGCTTTGGGGCTGTAATCCCCACACACGAGATTGACGCGAAGGGTCTCGTTCGGTCGGAAGTTGCTGTATGTCGTCAGGATGGAGTGCCAAGCACCCCTGTACTGAATGCAACGTTGGGGCCGTCTGGGGTCTACCTTAGCGAGGATGGGGGTGCCAGGAGAGACCCTCCCGAGCTTGATGAGAGCGCCCTTGAACCAGATGTAATTGTCGGCGACGATAGACTTGAAGGAGATGTGAGCCTTATAGACGGCGAACTGAGGCCTTGAGTTGTGAGGCTTGAGCTTGATTCGCTCGACCCCTAGAGGTTCCGAGACCTTCTGCGGGCACACGAGGACGTCCAAGTCCGAAGAGAACAACTCTCTTGGCTCATCTTCTCGACCCAACGGTACTAGAAACAGCTTCACCTTGGCCTAATATACACCGAATCGCGTTTACCGCTGGAACCAGAAGACGACCCTAGCGAGGCTCCTCTCACCTTCGACCACGGGGCCGTGGTATTCGATGGCCCTCATCATCGCAAGGGCCCCCTCCAGCTCGGGGCAACCCCGGATCCGCTTCTTGAAGGCTCGGTAGGCATCGCAAACCCGGTCCATTTCCTCGACTGTTAACCAGGTGGCGCAACACCACTCCTCGGGATCGAGGGCGTAACTTCGGATCCGGCTAAGCCCCCACCCTTCAGCTTCCTTGGCTGTGCAGTATCGGCCCTCATCGGTCATCTCTTCGGGCTTCACGATGAGCCGATGGGTCTCGTAGATTGTCTGGATCGAGAGGTCCATGGGGAGCCCTTTCGGTTTGATAACGGGCGGCGGCGCCGCCCAAGCGAGATGAGACCGCCCCCATCCACCTCGGCACCTTCGACGTAGATCATGTTGGTCCGTCGGTCATCCGACGTCTTGACGAACTTCTGAGCCAACTCGGTGAGCTTACCCATGGACGTAGATCGTGTTTCTTTTCAGGTAGCTCTTCGCAGCACTTACTCGATGATCTTGGCGGAGCTTGCGAAACTTGCGGATCTCCGTGTAAAATCGAGCCTCGAAGGCTTGCCCTAGCGTGGCTTCGCAGGAGAGCTTCTCCGCAAGCTCCTCGGGGGTGTCCCCAGGCTTAGCCACGGCTTGAAGAATCTTGTCGTGCTTCATGGTGAAAGCGCTTGGAGGACAGCGACACCCTCCGGGGTCAAGATCGTGTTCTGGAGGCACGGGACGTTGGGGCCGATCAGGCCCCTCAGCTCTTCGTAGAGGTCGGTTCGGATGCCGGTGACAGAATTCCCATCGGCAATCGTCTTCAACACACGAACGGCAGCTTCAGATAGGTTTTTAGCCATGATTCATCCTTCGTGGCAGCTCATGCAGCGGGGTTGTTGGGGGAGTTCCAGGTGAGTCCATTCCTTCTAGTACACCGCTTTTCTCTCTTGTTTGGAGAAAATCTAACGGGGAACCATTCGTCCGTCACGGATGGTGTGGTAATCCGCCCCTGTGATCGTGGGCGTTTGTAGGACGGTCTTCCAAGTTCGACCGTCTTCGGTCTCGTAGCAGGCATTTTCTCCAGTCGGTGCCCCTAGGTTGGTCCAGGTGCGAACGATCTTTGAGCCTTGATCAGTGGGGGGCTCCTAGGATGCAGGTTGAACAGTAGAGCGAGGAGTTCGTCTGGGGCCGCCACTGCCCGCATCGCTGGCAAGTGAACATCGGAGGAGGTGGGCCGATGTCAAAGAGCCAACGGAAGATCCGATCAAACCTCGTCAGAACCACGTTCCATGGTTGACTGACCTTCTGGTTCATAGCCTCCCCCCAAGCTACCTCCACCTCGGGGGCGGGAGACTCTTCTACGTCATCCTGAGAGGCACGCTCAAGGCGGTTCATAGCGGAGGGAACAGCAGGGCTCGGGCCCCCCTAGGAAGGTCTCGGAGAGCTTCGATGCGCTCTTTGAAGTAGGCGATTCGAGCCTCCAACTTTGATCGTTGGCGCTCATCCCGAGCCCGTTTGGCCCACTTGGCACAAACCTTCGGCCATTTGCCTCGGCAGTCCCCCAAGGAAGGCCGAGGGCCTACTTCCCGTCTCGGACCAAGCTCTTTGAGCGCCTTTTCAGCTAGGTTTAGCTTCGCCGTGGGTTTCACACGTTCGTCCGCAAAGGTGTAATGTTTTTAACTTTAAACCAACAGAACGGCTCCCTTCAGGCATACAAGGAGACCCTCGCGAGCCCACCCTTTCTACTTTGTGAAATTAGGGTGGGACATGGTCAGATTGTGACTTCCCTACTTGGGACGCCCCGCTGGTACGGACATCCCGGTGTTAACACCAGTGCGAGAATCTGTCGATGAGCATTACTCGGTGGCAACGGGAGACGAGACAAGTTACAGTCTCTCGAACCGAGTACGAACCATTTTGCGGCAGTACGCCACAACGATAACATGCGTCATATCGTCGGGATGGTCCGTGTTGTGGACCTCTTTCAGGTGTTGAGCGAGTGCTGACCCGTGCCAAAGCCTCCACTCGTTACGAAGGTACCGCCCAAGCGAGTGGTGAAGGGCGGACGCCATCTCATGGGGGTCTTCCGGCCCGTGGACCAGTTTTTCCCGGTCTTCCGGCGTGAGTAGCTTATCGAGAGCCTCGATGGCCTCGTCCAATGTTGTGGGGTTCACCCTTGGTTTCTACACCAAAACCTAAACAAGAGAAGTAAATGGAACCGTTTGATTCTGCTACGGTCGAGTCGAAGATCATCGAGACCCGGAGAGGTGGAGAGGCACTCGTCTTCGAGATCCCCTTGGGCCTCTTGAAAATCGTGTGCATCGCCAACATCCCCGAGGAGGAGGAGTCCAAGTCCTCCGTGTACGTCCGCTTCGTCAAGGGTGATATCTTCAAGGGGAAGAACACCGGGCGCCCAGCCGTGAGGCGAACGCAACCCGTGGCTCCCCCAAAAAGGGTCGAGGTCATCAAGATGCGGGAGCGGACAGGGTGAAACCCCTCCGGTTGTACGTCTCTTCAAACCGGGACGGGCTTCTCGTTTGCCCCGAAACGTTGATACCGGGCACCACGATCCGAACGCCTGATTCCAGACGGCGAGTCTTCTTGGCAGGAGACTCAGACATCCGAACGCTCAACCACGAACAGTTGAACGCCCTAATCGAGGTAGCCTTCAATGATCCAAAGGTCCGACAAGGCGCCCAGCAAGCCGTGTTCTACGATGCCAAGTTCTGGGCAGAGCGTGAGAGGCACAAGATCATCTTGCGACACACGTGGACTTGACGGCTTCGTGAACGGCCTTGGCCAGCTTCATTACTTGCTTGCCGTAGAGCCCTGACAGCGCAAGAGCCTGCTGCATTCGGAACTTCGCCGTGGGTGTGAGCTTCTCAGGGGCTCCCACGAAGGCCACGAAGGTCTCGGCAAAGTCCTCTTTCTCGTTCGTCTTCCCGTAAGGAGAGACGATCTCAAGCTTCTCCAAAGCCTCATCTACGGTCTTCTGCATCGCTGGGTCGGCCTTGGCCAGCTCCTCCACCGTAGCGGCTGGAATCGGATAGGCCCCGGCGTAGAGGAGGCCAAGCTTATCGGCGACCCGCTTCGCTACTTGCTGGTTTTTGGTGTCGTAGTCGGGTTCACCTGGCGTGAGGTCGTAGTTCTTCTTCATGAACCCCTCAGGGTTCTGCATGTAGCCGGCGATGTATTGACCATCCTTCGTCAGCCGGAACTGCTTGTCTGTGATGAGGGGGCTGCCCGTCATTGGGGTACGGAGCCAGACGCCAAACTTGACTCTCTGGACCGGATCTAGCTTCTTGGCCGCTCGTCCGACATCCCAGTTGGTAGTCTTCAACGTGTTGTAGAAGACAACACGCTCTTCACGTGTGATCTTCTTGAAGGCCAGCTCGATGACCTCTTTTTTCTCCTGCACCTCGGCCCATCCCGAGTCCCAAACCTTCTTGGCCTCCGTAGCTAAGAAGGAGAGGTGGACGTGGTGACCGAACTCGTGAAGGAAGACCTCGTTGGCCCACTTCATGAACCGGCCGGTACCCATCCCCACAAACTTCCCGGAAAGAGTGATGGTCTTGGATTGGTTCCAATAGAGACCTAGCGTGTTGGAACCGTCGTTGATCTCGGGCACCAACTCGACCTTAGAGAGTCCCTCGTTCAAGAGCGTGGTGAGCCCCCGACGCTTGAAGAGGGCCACAACGTAGTCGACCCCTTCGAGCATGCGGCGACAGAAGGCGTCCCCCATGTGCTGCTTGTTCTCGACCTTGAAGCCTTGGTAGGTGAACATCGCGGGGGCCGTTGCGTTAACGACCCCCTGGAGAGCATCCCGGTAGGCATCGAGCTGTTGCAGGAAGTCCTTGAGTGGTCGTTTCCCATCGACCACTTCAAGGATCATGACCCCTTGGGGTCGAACAGCGTCCGGGTCATCGATGTCCATCGGAGAGAAGCACAGGCCCATCCACTTCCAGAACCAAGCGTCAGGGAAGCTAGGAGCCGTCCCGTTCTTGCGAAAGGCGAAGTTGTTGAGCAACTTCTGGTCAGCTTCGGAGAGGGGCTCCTTGAGCTTCTGTGCCTCATCGTAGCGGTCGTTAAACGTGCGGAGGTCAGCTTCGGCCAGGAGCCAAAGCTCGTCGGCGGCTAGCTTGTAGCGGAGCGCTACCCGGCTCTCGATGGACCTCACGCTGAGATGAACCTATCAGAAGAATCAGAGGCCTTCACCCCTGGGTTCGTGATGGTGATCCCGAAGGTTCTCGATCTCGTACTTGAGAAACCGAATGCACTCGGTGAGGTCCGTGTGAGGAACCGAGTCGTAGTGGGGGTACATGTTCGGGTACTTCGGGTTCCCGTTCTTGGGCGGCGTTCGGATCTGACCGCAGTTTGGGCACGTCGTGCCGGGGGTGTCAGGCGGGTCGGGTGGCTTGCGCTTGCGTGGCATCCCCCATCAGACACCGGGGACTCACTCGTTCGTCATGTGACCTGGGCTTGACTCCGCAGGGTAGATGCACTTGTTGGAGAGGTTGCAGAGCAAGTGGTTGATGCAAGCGCCCTGGGGGGCGCCACAAGCAACGGTCAGCTTCGGTGGGGGTACGGACTTAGCCGGTGTCTTGATTCCTGTGACTTTCTCATACTCGGCCACGGCATCGAAGAGCGGGACCACCTCATCACCCATGAAAGGGCCGTCGTAACCGCTCCTCACGAGGTCAATCGCAGCCGCCACCACGGGCTGCATGGCCTCAATTTCGGCCTTTAGCTTGGCATTTTGGCGCCGGAGCCGGTCCTTGTCAGCCATGCGGGACCTCCGGTACCACCCGAAGGGCCTGTTTTCCGGCAGTCTGAGGGGCCGGTGTAGGAGACGGCCATGCCCGAATCGACCTCCCTCTCCCGTTTTGCACACGTTTTCCCCAAGTACCAGAACAATGCTGTGTGGGTGCGCTCATTTCTTGAGGTTTTCGAGCGGGCGGGGGAGGATGCCATGGCCAAGGGCCATCGAGCTTTCGTAAACCTGTCGAAAGACAAGAGGTTTACCGTAGAGGAGAGAGCAGCGGCCAAGAAGTTCTCGGAGTCCCTGCTGTACCTCATCGACCCGCCCCTCAGCTCTACCAAAGGGAAGGCCATCCAGGAACTTCTCCGTCGTGCGTTTTTGGGTTGAATCCGAGCCAACTTCGGGTGTCTTTAGTAGTATGGGCATCAAAAAAGGGACGCAGTTCAAGGCGGTCGTGGGGGACGGCCGAACTTTAAGCGCCTTGCCTGGGTCACCCGACCTGGGGAGCGCCCATCGTTACCTCTCCAGTGGGTCTGCCCCTTGTGCGCATCACCATGATTCACTCCTTTGAAATTCACGACGTGAAGAACACGCCCATCAAATGGTGGCTTGATCCACGCTGCCAGGGCGGTCCTAGCTGCCTGGTCTCTACTTGCTCGGTTTGTAGTCCGGCAAGGCATGAACGCAGCCTATGCCCTTGTCATACCCAGACTTTTCAATGGGTTTCTTCTGGTCACATATGCCAGTCTTTCCGTGCTTGGGGCAGAGGGCTTCCCACCAGGCGTTCTTGGCGACGTTGGGGCCCATTTGAAGGCAGTGGTTAATAGTCATGCTTCAATCTACACCGAAACAGGACACTTTCGAGGGAAGATCGCCTTCATCCGTTCCAAAGGTTGGAACGAGAGCTGTCTCTACGATGACCGCTACAACCCGCCCGACCCGTCCTACTATCGAGACGGTCAGTTGGTCTTCGACCTCGATGAGGCCTACGAGCTAGCGCGGGAGGCCCTACCGTGAAGATCACCGCTGGTATCCGCTTCGTTGCCCCCCACCGTGGGTCCCCCGCCATTTGGGAAACCAAGGAACGGGAGAAGGGTGGCTGGCTCTGTGTCATCCCGGCAACAAGCGGCATGGAGAACGACGTGGGCGTGATGCAGGTGTTTTCCGATAGCTTGATCCAGAGCGCGGAAAAACTCCGATAAACAACCATGGAAGAGCCTAAACATATTCTCGTTCCAGGAACGAGAATCGTCACCCATGACGTCCTCGGCTCCATCGCCGGGATGCTCGTCAAGCCTCAACACCTGGAGAACCGTAGGTTCAACACCCCCGGCGTCATCGGTGGCTGGGTACCGGGGCATGGAGGCGACGTCTATTGGGTCTCCCATGAAGACGTCCCCGCTTGACTGGATGAGAAACATGTTGAAGTCTGGCTCCACAACGAGAGACGCATCGACATCTTCTTCCTGAAGTGAGCCCATGACCCCCGAACGTGAAGCCGCTATCGCTCGGGCTCCGGGAAGCTCGTGAGCTGAACGGGAAGTAAGGAAGCGGGGCCGCCGAAGCGGCCCCGCGTTCCACGGTTACATGTGCGCGCACGCCTCAGCCGTCCACCACCAGCGCAGTTGCGC
>Ga0163150_10008952_pt1 | contig 11218 bp, 8 predicted proteins | sample OliLakLV19P2IB_FD_148628 | JGI IMG/M metagenome (GOLD analysis project Ga0163150, IMG submission 148628) | Freshwater microbial mat bacterial communities from Lake Vanda, McMurdo Dry Valleys, Antarctica - Oligotrophic Lake LV.19.P2.IB | ecosystem: Environmental > Aquatic > Freshwater > Lake >...
GCTGCTGACAGCCGCACCATCCACCCATCTCAAATGGATTTTCCCCGCAAACGTGTCCAGACTGGACCCCCCCTCCAGCACCTCAACCGCTCCCTCATTGCGCTCACCCATCGGGTGAGTCTTTACCGGACCCAGATCTTCACTCATCTTCAACATTATCTATCACTTGCCCTTCAAGCCAGCCCTTCAACTGCCGTTTCTTAGGATAATTCCGGTATGTGATGTGAGGTTTTTGGAATTACGCAGCGGAATTCCACGTGTCCCGTGCGGACGGCAGGGGGAGAACGTCGTGGCCGATGGACCGAAGACAGCCTCCGCGGTCGCATGAACAGGAGATGAGGAATCCGAAATCGACATGGAAGGAGCGCTGGTTGCCCACCTACCACCGGGTAATCTCGCGAACAAGGTCCTTGCCACGGAATCAAAGTCCGGACGCTGGTTAGTGGCGACACTGGAGTTGATCACCCAGCCGACGATCACCTTCCCCGGGGACCACTTGCTGGCTTGTCGACACAGTTCCCTTGAGCAGGTCGTTCACGCAGGCAATCGGTGAACAGCCAATTCCGCGAGGTCTCCCGGATTCAGCGCGCAACCATCCAGAACGACGATTTTATGAGGCATTGGTAGAATCTTATCGCGCTATCGGCCCGGGCTGGCCCGGGCACACAGCAGGGCGACCAAATCCGTTCGGCACTCCGTCTTGCTGGCCCGCCGCCACAGATCTCTTGAGTTCGTCATTCACGCAAGGCAATCGGTGAACATTTACGTCGTTTAATGCATCATTTAATGCATTATCCTCTGCCACGCGGTTGCCTCCGCGCCATTCCGGCCTTAAGGGCACGTGCCTGGTCAGCTTCAGGCATCTTTCCATTTCATTCGGATGCGATGGCCGACTTGCCCGTCCACTTTACCCGCCTGCCCGACTGAAGGGACAGATTGGCCAGTTGAGGGATCAGCGCGGCTTGAAAACCAATCTGCATCGCCGCCGCCGGAGTCTTTCGCGTTCGAACGCAGTTTAGAAAGTTCAGCACGTGTACGGAAGTGGCGTGGTGGAAGCCCCCGGCGGAGATACGGGTGATCGAAGGAGTTTCCTCAGCCCCCTCGAGGTACACCTTGAGTTCCTCGCGGCTGACGTCCATTCGGGCCTTGTCGCCATCCAGATGGGTAGCCTGGTCGTTGCGGGTCTTGTACCGCATGGCGGCGTAGTTGATGGTGAATATGGCCAGAAAGTCCTCCGGATAGCAGGCCGAAACGACCACGGATTCCGGGGTATCGCCATGCGGAGCATGCGGTGAATTGGCCATCGCGCTGACGGAAAGGGGGAAGCCGGCGCCCATCAGTATGTGGATTCCATCGAACACATGATTCCCCTGGTCGGCCACGACGCCGCCTGAGTAATCGGAGTAGCTGCGCCAGGCGCGGAAGCGTTCCGGATCTGGTGCCACCCGCCGCTGCGCCGGACCTTGCCACTGCTCCCAGTCCAGCGGACCGGCAAGTCGCGCGGGAGTCCGTGGCGCCATGTTGTTGTTCAGCCACCAGGAACGGACGGCCCGGACCGGGCCCAGCGTTCCTCCGGCGACGATCTTCCGCCCCTCGAGGAACAGATCGTAGCTGCGGCGCTGCATGCCCACCTGCACGATCTGTTTCGACCTGGCTTCAGCGGCCACCAACTCCAGACCCTGCTCGGGCGTCTGGCACAGTGGCTTCTCGACGTAGACGTCCTTGCCCGCCGCCAGAGCGTCCAGCACCATGCGATGGTGCCAGTGCTCCGGCGTCGCGATCAGGACCGCGTTGACCTCCTTGCTGTCGAGCAACTGCTTGTAGTTGCGGTAAGCCCTGGGAGTGCTGCCCGCCTTACCCGACTCGGATAGAGCCTGCTCCAGATTCGGTTCATAGACGTCGCAGATGGCAGCCGCCCGCACTGACGAATCCTTAAGAAACTCTCCCATGACGAGCCGTCCCCGGCCGCCTGCTCCGATGACGCCGAGCTGGATTCTGTCCGAAGGCGGAGCGGCCCAGGAAAGCATGCTGCCGGCTCCGGTCATCAGAAAATGCCTGCGCTTGAAGTTCATGTGGTTCCCTCGAGTTTAGAAGCTGAGCTTCAGAGCCATCTGCCACCATCGCGGGTTGCCGTTCTGCGCGGTCACGGTTCCAAACGCCGTGCTGGTGGGCGAGGTATTCGGACCGCTGAAATTCGGGTGGTTGAGCGCGTTGTAGGTCTCGGCGCGGAACTGCAGCTTGAACCCCTCCCTCAGCGTGAAGTTCTTCAGCAGCGACAGGTCCCACATGCTCTGCCCATCTCCGCGGATGCCGCTGAAACGGGACGGCAGGGTGCGCAGGTTGGACCCGAGCTGTCTGCCGGGGGCGCGATCAAAAGCGTCGATGTTGAACCAGCGGTCCACACTGCGCTGCGCTGAAGCAAGCGGAACCGCATCGAGGCTGGTGAGCAGGATGGCGTTTCCGAATGACAGCGGCGGCCCGGACTGCTGAGTTACCACCCCGCCAAACTGCCAGCCTCCGGCCAATGCATTCACGAACCGGTTGGAGGTGGACAGCAGCTTGCAGCCCCGGCCGAAAGGCAACTCATAGATCCCTGAGACGACGACGCGGTGGGTGCGGTCGTTAGGACTGATGACGCGCTCCGGCATCGGGTCGACGTCGTTCAGGTACCCGACGGCCTCCATAGCCTTCGACCACGTGTACGCCAGATTGACCGTGTAGCCTCGGGAGAAGCGCTTCTCTACCCGCGCCTGCAGAGAGTGGTACCAACTGTAGCCCTGCGGATCGAATGTGGCCACGCCCGTGAAGTGCGGATACGGCCTCAGCAACTGCGAGCGGCCTACAGTGGCTCCATTCAGCGACGTGCCGGGCAGCAAGCCGGCCAGCGGGTTTCGGACCTGGGCGGCGAGGTTGTCGATGGCCGCCTGATCCCGCGTGGCAGACTTGCTCAGGTACTGGGCGGGGATGGCATTGAGATCCCGGCGGACCGCCACCTGTGTTCCGCGGTTGCCGACATAAGACACGTCCAGCACCCACTCGCGCAGGAATTGTTGCTGGATTCCAAACGACCACCGCTGAGCGTAAGAGTTCAGAGTCCGCGCGGGATAGAACGTGATGCCCTGTCCGGCGTTCGTCATCAGTCCGCCGCTGGCGCCCCGAGCCGGGAGGAGTCCCGCGGTAAAAGCGTCGGAGACCGTAGAGAGGAATGTGAGGCCGTTGTCCACCGACGCCACCAGCGGTGTGGACTGGTTGAAGCCAGGTTGCTGTGACGGATACTTCGTCGCGTTGGTGTCGTAGAAGAGTCCGTAACCCATGCGGACCACAGTGCTGGAGTTCAGGGTGTACGCGAGACCGATTCGAGGCATCAGGTTGTTTTTGTCCGCAGTCCAGAACGTTCGGGGTAAGCCATTCGCCCCGGCGAATAGCACCCCTCCCCTCACGGAGAAGGCCGAGGGGGGCACTTCCGCGAGCGGGGCAGCAGCGTACGCCGCAAGCGCCTGAGCGCTGATCGGGCTCGGCGAATTAAAATCGAACTGGGTAGTGCTGCGATTGAAGCGCTCCGTCAAAGGGGACTCGTACTCATAGCGCAGACCGAGATTGACGGTAAGCCTGGCCGAGACCTTCCAGTCGTCCTGCCAGTAGATGCCGAAGAACCTGGACTGGAGTGCCTCGCCGCCGGAGAGCCGGACCAGATTGCCCCCGGTGGGCAGGCCGAGCAGATATGAGGCCAGTCCGTTGCCCTGAGGCCCGGCCGGTGAGGTATCCAGCGGGCCACGGGTCCAGTTGGTGCCAAAGGTGAAGCTGGGCGATACCCCGCTGAGGATGTCGTTGGAGAACGACCGGTCCAGCCGCGCTTCCCCGCCAAGCCTCATGTAGTGGCTACCCAGCATTGCGGTAACGTGGGCCGAGGTGGCGTGGCGGACATCGCTTGTGGTGCGATCCACCCCCGTGCCGAAGCTGCTGTAGCCGTCGACACTCACGACGGGCAGCGCGGCCAGACTCGGGTCGATCAGACTGGTCAGGCCTTTGGAAAATCCGAACTGCGTGAGGTCGATGCCCCTGCTGGCGCGCCGCTCGGGAAACTCGAAGTAGGTTAAGCCGTAGCGAAGATTCAGCAGCAGTTGCGGGCTGAAAACGAAGACGTCATCAATCGCGGCTCCAAGATTCCGGCGTTCATGGAAAGTCTCATTCGCGATGTTATCGAAATCGTTGTTCTTCGTTTCCTTGAAGGCATCGCCATGAACCCGGACGAAAATCCGGTGGCTGTCGCTGAACGTGTGGTCCACCCGGCCCAGATGGGTTTGGTATTGGTTTGCTGAGTTCTGCTTGCCTGCGAAGAAGTTGTTGCGGCCGTCGATGGTTCCTGCCTGGTTGGGCGCCGGCCAGAACCGGGACAGCGACTTCGCGATGGGGTTGATTCGCGAAGGGGGAATGACGTTGTTGGCGAACGGAGAGCGCCGGACACGCCCGCCCGCTTCAGCTACCGCCGTGGCTGGATCATAAAGCTGGTAAGTATTGCCCAGCCGAAGCAGGGCGGAGAAGTCGCCGGCGATCTCGGACGCGCCCGGTACGGTTCGAATGCTGGGTGTTGGGACCTTGAACGGGTTCGCTTCAAATGCGTAGAACCAGAACGTTCTGTTCTTTCCCTGGTATAGCCGGGGCAGTACCACCGGACCACCAGCCGAGGCACCGTACCGGTTGTACTGATACACCGGCAGTGTCTGGCCCGCGCGATTCTGGAAGAAGCTGGGGGCGTCCAGAGCCCGGTTCCGGAGAAACTCGTGTACCTCGCCGTGCAGCTGATTGGTTCCGCTGACGGTCGCCACGTTGATCACTGCTCCGGGAGTGTGGCCCAGAGACGCGTCGTAAGTGATAGTTTGCACCTTGAACTCGCTAACCGCCGTTGCCGGGGGAATGTAGGCCACCTGATTCGAGTTGCCCTCATACGGGGAGCTCCGGACATTGGGCACGCCGTCAATGCTGAATTCGTTGGAGTACGTCGCGTTGCCGTCGGTTGAAATCTGCGATGTTGCGTTGGGGGAGGAGGTATTGCGCACCCGGAGATCGGTGGCGTTCACCACGCCTGGCGCCAGTTGCACCAGTTGAAAGGGATTGCCGCCAACGACGGGCAGTTCAGTGAGGCGGCGCTGGTCCACCACTTGTCCCACTGAGGCCGAGTTGGTCTCCAGCAGCGGGGTCTGCGTGGTGACCTCCATCCTCTCCGCCACGTCACCCGGCTGGAGGGTGATTTCGAGCCCGACCGAATCACCCACGCGCACCTGGATTCCGCCGCGCTGGAACTGCTTGAAGCCCGTCACCTCCGCCTGCACACGATAAGTCCCGGGAAGCAGGAACGGCACGGCGTAGTTGCCCGTCTGATTGGTTCTTCCGCTGGATGAGGTGCCGGTGGCTTCGTTGATAGCTCGTACTTCCACATTGGGAACCACCGCGCCGCTGGTGTCGACCACGCGGCCTGACAGTGTTCCCCTGGTATCCTGCGCAGCCGCGAGGCCGCTGATCAGGAGCATGCAACTGAGAATACGTTTGAACATTCTTTTCTCCCCGTGGTAAACCGCAAGTTAGGTTGAGACTGGCCGGGCGCCGGGCGCCATGCCCTGACGCCGCTTGAGATGCCGGATTTGCTGCGCGGCATGGACAGGTATGGCGGCCAGATAAGCGGCCGCGACGGCAATGGACCAGTGCGCGGCCGCTCGGCAGGCACCGGCAAAAATCTGGAACTCCGGCGGCGGTGGGCCCTGTGAGCGCACGACCGCCTCCACAAGAACCAGCAAACACCGGCCCAGCGCGTGCGCCGCCACAAACTGCAGTGCCAGTGCCAGACGTCCATGCCCCAGTTCCTGGGCAAACCGCCGTTGTACCAGGCTGGCCGCGGCGGCGAGCGCAACCAGCGAAAGACCCGCCTGCTGCAAAGCATGCACTCCAGGGTACGGAGAGGCCGCTTCAGTGAGCTGCCCCCGGAAGGTGAGGATCCCCGCCATCGCGCTGACAATCAGAACCATCCAGACGACGTCCACCCAATGCACTCGGAAGCCCAGCCCCGCACGGTGGAACCCCACCCACATCGACAGGATTCCGATCAGCAGACAGAGATCGGCCGGAACCACGGCGGCGTGCATCAGCAGGCCGGATACAGGCTTGTCGACGACAAAGGTGTACAGCAGACTATTTGAAGCGATGTGCCCGAAAATCCAGAGGACCGAGTCAGCGGCGAATGCCAGCCATGCCAGGCGCATGGGCGCGGAATTGGCGTATTCGCCCGCAATTTGCCTGGACAGAATCAGCGCGATGCCGTATCCCAGTACGCTGAAGGCAAGCAGGACCGCCGGCCCGGCGACGCGCAGGGGATAGCCGAAGCCCGCGATCCGGAGAACCCCCAGCAGAACCACACACGCGATGTGCGCTCCGGCGGCGGCCAGAACCAGCCTGGGACCAACTGAGAGGCGCCCCTCCATTTGCTTACTCCATCCCCGCAACCCAGACCATTTGTGCTGCGGTGTCACCGCAAAGCAGAGCGGTCGTCGAGGAAACGTATTGCAGAAACTCTGGCCAGCGTTCGGCAGGAACCACTTTGTGCAGGCTGCCACCGATTCGCCTTCTGGCGGACGCGGCCACCCGGGATGCGCCACCCGCTCCGCAGATCGGCGTGATTACCGCCATCACGGCTGCCAGACGGTCCTCCACGCTGGCCGGGGCTGGCTTTTCCTTTCGCAACTCCGTCAACGCCATTTCAAGCGCGCGCTGCGAATGCTCCACACCGGGCGTATTCGCCACACGTACCTGGAATGCCGAGTCCAGCAGTTTTGATCGCACCGCTTTTATCTCGTCGAGGAACTCTTCGCATTCTGTGCAACACGCCAGATGGTCTTTCACCGCGGACTTCACTGCTTCATCAGCGGCGCCATCAATGATCGCGATCCACTCCAGGATGCCAATGTGCCGTAGCCAGTTGCTCATCGTTTACCTTTCGTCAGGAAGGCGCGCAGCCGCTGCTTGGCGTCGAACACCTTCCACTTCACCGTGCCAGCCGGAATACCAAGGGCGAACGCGATCTCGTCGTAGTCGAGTTCGTCCACAAATCGCAGGGTTAATATCTGTCGTGCAAGGGGATCCACGTTAGCGATCAGGCGCGCGAACGAATAATCCTGAAGTGGGTCAGCGCCTTGCGCCGCCGCCAGCGCCGCCTCGCCGATCGCCGTGAATTCAAAGCCCTCGGGCCGTTTCTTTTCCCGCAAATACTGCAGGAACCGATTCCGGGCAACCTGGAATATCCAGCCGTAAAACAAGCGCCGGTCGCGGACTTCCGCACCGTGATGGTAGACACTCAGCAGTACATCCTGCGCCAACTCATCGGAATCAGCCTGGCACCCTCTCACCGCGAAGAACCGGTGAACTCTCGGATGCAACACCAGAAAGAGCGGTGGAAACGTGTCCAGGCTCGGGCAATCCAGGAATTCCTCAAGCGCCCTGGTGTCCTCCCGATCCATTCGCCGTTCTGTTGACACGGTGCACTCACCTGGGGCACTCATCCCGATGCTTTCTATGATGAGAGATGAATCCTGCCATCAGTTTCGTTGGGAGAATTTTCCAGACTTCAGGCAGCTTCAGCCATTTCATCATTCCGGCCAGATCGCGTGCCTTCAGGAAGACGCTGGTCAGCATCGCCTCAGTCAGCTTGCCGGTGGAGGTGTTCTGCTGGCTGGAATGATAGCTGGCCAGCGAGATGGCCGCATTTTCGTCACGCCGGGCCGGAATAGTCCTGTGCTCAATCGCCGTTGGCGGCGTTTCGCACCTCCGGCAGCGCGGGCCGGACGGGTTTGCGGAGCGACCACCAGGCGGGCTCCGGGGCGGCGCTCCCGGCCGGGGCCCCCTCCCGCGGCCAGTGGGCTCCGCTATCGATCCAATCCCGAATCACCCGGATCTCGTGCGGCGGAAGGCCCTGTTTGCCGGGCGGCATCTTTAAGTCCCCGGTCCGTTCCAGTGCCAGGTAAAGCGGGCTGGTGGCGCTCTTGCCCGGCGTGAGGGCGGGTCCGCGGCTGCCGCCTTTCAGGATGGGGCCGATCTCGCGCACATCCAGGCCGCCCATTTTCGGCTCGCCCTACCAGGGGAGGCAATTGGCCGCCAGGATGGCCCGGGCGGACTCATCGACGCTCGCCGCGGACACGGCGAGCACGGCCAACCAAAGGGAGAGAAGGGTGCGATGCATACGAAAATTCCTCTTGACGCCGAGCCACTCCGCGATCCGGAATCACTGGTTGACCCACAACTCCGGAGCGTTCATGGCGCAGTGGCGAATCGTTGACTCCCCACTTGATCAGAACTGGAACCGCACCAGAAGCTGACCCTGGCGCGGGTTGCCGCCGAGGGATCCCGTGTTGATGCGCCCAAAGCCGGCAGCCGGTACGCCATTGGCGTTTCTGGTTTGCGTAGCGAGGGCGTTATTGGAAGCCGGGTTGCCCATTTGTGTGCGGTTGACTGCGTCGCGCCAGCCAGCGGCGGCAGGCCGAGAGCCGACGAGCCAATCACGCCCCGGAGAAAAGAACGCCGTGTTTGGCGATTCACGTCATAGGTTAGCGTCGGGCAAAAAAAAGTCACCAGGGGCGCGCGCTTTTGATGGCAATCGTCTTCCCGGTCTCCCGTTCCAGGATGACGATGCGTCCATTTTCCGTCTTCAGGTCGGCGACACCCTTGAATCCGACCGGGATCTCCGCCAGGAAGAACGCATAGTGTTGGGTCCGCCGCTGCCGAGCCTCGATCCAACTGTAGACCGGAACGCCGAGGATGCTCCCCCGCTCGACGGCGTTTCGGAGGCCGCTGACGGTGGAATCGCCGATGCAGATGGCGCGGGCGATCACTTTACCGTCCCAAGGCCTTTCTTTCACGCGCTGGTTCTCCTGCCAGTCGAGGACCCATTGGTTTGGCGCGCTTTCGAAAATGTATCCGATCAGCACCGGGTAATCGCTGTTGTACATCGTGAAGTAGACCTTGGGCTTGGAACGGTCCATCAGCCAGGTATTGGCGCGGCCGGAAAATACGCGAAGGTCCACGGTCCTGCCTTCGGAATCTTTGATTTGTGGCCAGGAAGCTTCCGCGGTCGCCTCCTGTCCCCGCCGCAAGACAACCTTCGCGACCGAAGCATCCACAAAGGTCTTGTTCAATTCCAGGAACGGCGGACCGAAGGTGACATGCTGCACCCACTGCATCGGCCGGTCGTACGGCATCATGTTCTCGACTGACTCCTCGACGTACGCCACGGTTTCGTCCGCCGGCAGCGTGATGGAGCGCTCGACACGGTACCGGGTCATCGGCAGGTCGGCCGCATACCGCAGTGTCACCCCCTCTTTGGGGGATTCCACCTTCTGCAACTTCCACTCGACGGCGAGGGCCTCGCCATGCTGGCCGTAGTCCTGGCGAAACTCCGCCGGCGAACTGGCGGCGAACTGGGGAAAGCAGAGGTAATGCCCCATGTAGCCGCTCATCAGACGCCGCTGGATTCCCGTGCCATAACGATCCCCGTCCCGGGCGATGTCGTACAGATACGGATCGATGGTCTGGTAGTGCGGCACGCGCATCGGGTTAATACTCTTTTTCGGGTCGTCGGACTTGAATCGGACTTCGCCGATGAAACCTCCGCCCGGCAGGGTGCCGATGCGGATCCGGTCGTTCTCGAGAATGAATGCGCGGCGCCCGTGCAGTTTGTCTTCATGGAAAGAAGCTGTCTGTCCGAAGAGAGCCAAGGCCAGGCCGAGTGAGAGAAATCCATATATCGTTCTCATCATTTACATCCTTTCAGATTCTTAACCCCAGTTACCATAAAGCGCAGAATTACCCATGATCGTCTTGCCGCGGCATGCGCCGGTTCGTTTCAATCCGGCTTCCTCGCCCGTGATCCGATACGTGAGCGGTTCAGATAAGGAATGTCGTAACCGCCCCCCGGGTCTGTTGCGGCCTGAACGGCGCAGGCCGATCTTCACCCCCGTCACCAGGTCCTGCCACCACGGGATATCGACCGCGTGGTATTCCAGGACCATGAAGTTGCGCAAGGTGGCGGCGAAATGGGCGCTGGCCAGTTGTCCCACCGGACTGTTGGCCATGTGTACGGCGCACTGCATGCCGTTGGCGTCGGCGTAGTCCGCGATTCGTTTGCACTCCAGCATTCCGCCCGAGCAGGTCACGTCCGGGTGGAGATAGTCCACCGCCGGGTTGTCGATCAGGGCTTTGTAGCCTTCCTCGAGTCCGAACAGGGCCTCGCCCGTGAGCGTGGGCGTGGAGGTTGAGCCGGTGATTTGCTTGAAGCCCCTCCAGTTCGCCGCGCTGATGAAATCCTCCGCCCAGGCTAAATGATATGGCTCGAACGCCTTGGCGTAGCGGATCGCGCCGTTCACCGTCAGGCGCCCGAAGTGATCGGCCGCCAGCGGCGCGTTCCATCCGATCCCGTCGCGCACGCCCTGAATGATCTCGCATATGTAATTCAAGCCGAGATCGGTGGCCACGCCTCGGGAGTCCACCGCGTCCTTCTTGTCCGCCACCATGCTGGTGTACAGATCCATCTTGAAAAACTTGAAGCCCTCCTGCTGGCGCTTCTTCATGCGCGCGCCGTAAATCTTCGGGTCGGGGTGGCCGGTCGTGTCGCGGTAAACGATCAAGCGGTCCCGCTGTTTGTTCCCCAACAGGCGCCAGGCTGGCACGCCAAACACCTTGCCCGCAAGATCGTGCAGCGCAATATCCACGGCGCTGTAGCCGCCGCTGCTGGAGCCCTGGAAGGTGAATCTGCGAATGCCCGACAAGATCGACTCCGATCTGGAGGGGATCCCTGCCCACGACGAATGGCTTCAGCAGCAGGGCCTGGTTAATCATGTGGTTGCAGATGATCTCGCCCAGCCCGTAGACGCCCTGGTTGGTGTCGATGCGGATGATTGGGTAGTCGTAGTTGGACGCGACCGTGATGCCGCGCATATCGGTGATCTTGAGCCCGCTCGGGGAAGAGCGTGTATTCGGACCACCTCTCCTCGCCTGTGCACTGAGCTCTCCCCTGGTGGCCTGGAACAGGGGGCCGAAGGTACTGATGGCCGCCGGCGCGCTTCAGCAAGCTGCGCCGGCTAATTCCATTCCTTTTCCTTAGGGTCATCATGAATCCTTTCTTGCTTCTTGTCTCCGCCACGGGCACCATCAGCCTGGCTCTTGGCTGGCCCGGCGTGTC
>Ga0163150_10008953_pt1 | contig 11218 bp, 15 predicted proteins | sample OliLakLV19P2IB_FD_148628 | JGI IMG/M metagenome (GOLD analysis project Ga0163150, IMG submission 148628) | Freshwater microbial mat bacterial communities from Lake Vanda, McMurdo Dry Valleys, Antarctica - Oligotrophic Lake LV.19.P2.IB | ecosystem: Environmental > Aquatic > Freshwater > Lake >...
GAATTGCGCGTTCGCGCGCTATGTTTAGCCGTGCCGGCGCTCATTTGTCTGCTCGTGGTATCGCGAGCCGACGGCAACGTCCGCATCAGTGCTTGCCGTTTCGACCAGAGCAGGCAGGTAGGCGGGGTCATGGGAGAGGTCGGCATCCATTTGCACGAAAAGCGCCGCGTCTGGAAATTGTTCCATCGCGTATCGGTAACCAGCGACGTACGCCGCGCCCAGACCCTGTTTCTGGTTTCGATGCAGGACGCTCACCCGGTCCGGCATTTTGGCAGCTAACTCATCGGCGACTTGACCGGTGCCGTCGGGCGAGTTATCGTCAACAACGAGTATCCGGGCGTCCGGCAGGTGTTCGAGCACCGTATCGATCAAGATCACGATATTGTCGCGTTCATTGTATGTCGGAACCACAACGACGACGGACATACGCTACTCCCTTGCAACCACTATCGTTAGAAAGTCCGCATACTACCGGTGCGCCCCGGTCTTTGCAATGTTGGCATGACGACGGACGGGCGTGCGCGTGACATTGCGCGTGCCATCGGCTTACCGCGAGTATTTGTTTCATGCTGCCCTTGTGGGGATGGCGCTCGCAGCTATTTTCCCGCTGGTGTTCCTGCGCGGCCACATGATTTCTTCAGCCTATTTGCTGTACGACTTTGCACCGTGGAAGGCCTATGGGTCACCAGCCGATTTTCCGCATGACAAGGCGATCCTGACCTGGGAGTTCCTTGGCGTGTTTACGGGATGGTACTCCCTTGCGAACCGCGCGTTGTCGATGGGGGAGTGGCCGCTTTGGAATCCTTATGAGCATACCGGGGTGCCGCTGCTGGCCAACTACCAGTCCGCAGTGTTTTATCCCCCGAGATTGTTGCACGCGCTCATCAATCTTCATCTGGCGAGTACGCTGCTGATTTTATTGAAGGTATGGCTGTGTGGTTTTAATGCTTATATCTATGCGCGTTGCACCGGCCTTGGTAAACCTGCATCGCGCCTTTTGTCTTTTGGCTGGATGCTTGCCACCTACAATATGGTTTGGACCTATTGGAGCCTGGCCGATGTAAGCGCCTGGTTTCCATTGCTCTTGCTTGGGGTCGAGTGGGCGTTGCAGGAACGGTACCGTCGCGCATTCTTTCTAATCGCCGCGAGTGCTACGTTGATGCTGTTAGCCGGGCATCCGGAAACCGCTTTCAGCATGGCGCTCGGCGCCGGCTTTTATTTTCTACTCCGCCTGGTTATAGTTTGGCCCAGCATGCGCTTTCCGTGGCGTGCGCCAGCGGTGTGTTTAGGCGCGTGGGCATTGGCGCTACCGGTCTGCGCCGGGCAAATCCTGCCATTCCTCGAATACCTGCGCCATAGCTTTACCCTCGCGGAACGCGCCGGCCAGGCATCATCCGAACATGCACTAAGTGGCCTTGCACTCGTGAATGTCTGGGTGCCGCGCTATTTCGGCATGACCCATACGCCGACCGGGAATTATTGGGGTGGTTGGATCAATTCCAATTTTAACACCGTCATCTATCCGGGAATCGCCGTGCTGCTCTGCATTCTGATGTTGTTTTCCCTACGCAGAGGGGCCAGGAACGAATTGCGCGTTCGCGCGCTATGTTTAGCCGTGCCGGCGCTCATTTGTCTGCTCGTGGTATTCGATCATCCCGTCACGCATTTCATTAAAGCGGTGCCCGTTATCGGGTCAATGTGGAATATATGGTGGTTTGCATTTCCCGCCTTCGCGATTCCCGCCATTGGAGCGCTCGGTCTCGAACACGCTCTGGCAAGCAAACGTCCATTTCGAGACGCCGCGCCCGCGATAGCCGTCGCTGCAACGGCATTGGTCGCGTGCGCGGCTTTGTACCTCTCGTTTCATCGCGGCATTCATATTCTGGAAAAGAAGGGCTTGGACTATTACGTGCAGATGCAGCTTGGCATTGCATTCGTGTTCGCATTGTCCGCGATTACAATACTTGTCCTGCTGATTCGCTGGAAAAGTACGCGTCTCGCGAACACTCTAGTGGCGTTGTTGGTCGCGGACCTGCTATATGCGTCGCATGGCATTCATCCAACCGCCCCACTGGACCGCATTCTGCCCGAAACCAAGCTTACAAACTGGATTCAAAGTCAGGACCCGCCTCCCCGATTCGCATTGGGTTCCGCCTCTTCCGCGACAATCCCCGACGGCATCATGCAGTTCTACGGGATAGAAGATTTTTTGGGATACGATGGCATTTATCCAGAACGGGTGAAAGTGTTGCGTGAAAAGGTGAAACTCTGGAACAGTATCGATCCGGTATTTTCCGTGAAATACTATTTAAACCTTCCAGCACTTACGCTGTTTGTACCCGAAGACCAACGCAAAAATTTCAAACTCGTCGAGACAATTGACGGACTGGAAGTCTACGAAAACCTTCGCGCTTGGCCACGCGCGCGTCTGGTACCCAATGCCCGCGTGCTGCCAGACCGCGAAGCGATCTTCGACGTGCTGGACGATCGAACGTTCGATCCCGCCCAGACTGTTTTGTTGGAAGAAAACTTCGAGCCGCCCTTGCCGGAAAATACGACGAATGATATCGGAACGGTCCGATTTGCCGGGCGCACCATGAACACTGTTCGACTGGAAGCGCAAACCACCGCGCCTTGCGCATTGGTGTTGAGCGATCAATACTTTCCCGGATGGAACGCCTACATCAACGGCGAAACGGCGCCGATCCATTCCGCGTACTACCTGTTTCGCGCGGTCCAGCTTGCCGTGGGAAAGCAAACGATTGAGTTCCGTTACGAGCCCATGAGTTTTAGAATTGGAATGGCGATATCAATTGCGGCCATGTTCTCGGGCCTGGCAGCCGCGTTATTCTGCATGCGAAAGCATCGCGGAATTGGCGCGATCAATCCATCAGGGCGCGCGCGTTGGCCATAAGCTCGTTGTGAACCAAACCATTGCTGCCAAGTACGATGGCCGGCATCCTTCGGACGGCCTTGTTGTACCGCAACGGTACGCCGTCGATGTCCGTCAGCATTCCACCGGCGGACTCAAACGCACAACTTGCCCAGGCATAGTCGTGTTCTCCCGTGCTTGGACTTGTCATGCAAATGCATCCTTCCAGCTCCCCTGTGATCACCTGGAAAATCGCGATGGCATTGTTGCGCAACTGCGCTGGCGCGGTGTGCAACGGCAAAAACCGTTCTGCGTGCGTAGCAATTTTTGGCCTGGTTGAATTGGCGGATACTTTCACGGCACGGCCATTCACAAATGCACCGAATGTTCGCCGGGCGTACAGGAGGATTTTGTGCATTGGAAAGAGAGCGACGCATTCATCCGCTTCGCCGTCGATGCACAGGGCAATGAGGATGCCAAAACCGTCGCGCATCGCCGCATAATGCGCCGTTCCATCGATTGGGTCTACGATCCACACGCGACGCGCCTGGCCGCGGAGCGGGTCGTCCGGCGATTCTTCCGACAGCACACAGTCGCCGGGATGGCGTGATTTCAGTTCTCGCTGTAAAAATGCATCGACGGCGAGGTCCGCCGAAGTAACCGGGGAACCATCCGGTTTCGTAAAGACCTCGAACCCCTTTTCACGGTACTCCAGGGTCATGCGGCCGGCTTCTTCCGCCAATCCGATTAGCCACTGATTCATTACTAATTATCCTCTTACGGGCCTGGTGCGCATGGAAAGGGAGTGAGTGTATGTGGTACGATGCGCTCAGTCAAAACCACGGACTTTCCTTCGCGCCCGTAGCTCAGCGGATAGAGCACTTGCCTCCGGAGCAAGGGGTCGTACGTTCAAATCGTATCGGGCGCGCCATATAACTCCCACCTACGCAATACCTTACGAATGCGCCACTACGGGGCCAAATTCGACTACTTGACATTTTCGCTACTTTCCGGCAACTATAATTCTCATGATTAGGGGTCAAAGTAAAGCGGGGCGAAAGTCGAGACCAATTACACGCGGCACCATCGTGTTGCGCAATGGAATCTACTCGTGGAAGCACCGGTGCAGAGGGCAAGTGGTGTGGACCCGGTTGGATGCTACAAACAAAACAGATGCGGAAACCGAGCGTGATGCCCGCATGGCGGACTTCCACGGGAATCGGGAGCAATACCTTCAGAACGCGCTTGATCTGCCTGTCGAGGCGTTCTGGGCAAAGTATGAGGCATGGGCGCGGGAGCATCGGCGGGATGCAACGCTGAAAATCCAAACAACATTCTGGAAGGCGTTGATCGAGCATAGCGGCGCGTACCGCATGAGCCAGATTACTCGCATCACGCTCGAAGAGTTCAAGACCGCACAATTAGGCCGTTGGTCAAAAGCCTCGGTTAACAGTGCGCTGAAGGACATCCGTGCAATATTCAACCGGGCGATTAAACAGGGTTGGTATTCGGGTCCGAACCCGACAGTCGGGATCGAACGCTACACCATCACCCGGAAGTTGCCGGAACCGCACAACGAAGCCGAACTCAACAAGCTGCTCGAGTACGCTGCGAAAGTTGGCCAGGTTGCGGAATGGACTGTGCTCCTGGGCGGATGGGCGGGACTTCGCCGGAAGGAAATCACGGCGGCGCGTTGGGAGTGGTTCCACTTCGACGGGCAGGAGCCTATAGTCGAGATCAAGGCGTTCGAGGGATTTGACCTGAAGGATTCGGAAGAACGCACAATCGCGATGAGCAGGCGCGTATTCGACGCGCTGTATCCGCATCGGAAGGAAAGCGGTTTCCTGTTCGAGAGCGGACACAAGAACGAAGGGAAGCACCGCTACCGGTTCGAGCCGCGGCGTCAATTATTCGCGGCGCTACAGGCCGCGGGGTTGTCCACAGACGATGCTTTTCAGCGGTTGAGGGTGTCATTCGCATGTCTGCACGCGATGGCCGGCACACCAATTTATACGCTGTCGAAATGGCTTGGGCATAGCAGCGTGACAGTGACGGAGCGGTATTACGTGAGGGCCAAGGGGTATTCGAAGGACATCGACGCATTCTGAAATAAAATACCCGCCGGATGTTGTAGCACCCGGCGGGTGAAGAGTCTTAACTACCAGGTAGGTAGTCGGAACCAGTCAATTCCGATTCTACCCTACCCGGTGCAACCCTTCAAGAGGGGAGAATTGCATCATGCCGAAGCCGAAGAAACCCGCCAAGCCGAAGAAATCGCAGCCACCGAGCGCCTTGATTCAACAGGTACGCAAATTCCGCGAGGAGGACCGGAAGACTTCGGAGCGCTACGCCAGACTCCACGAAGCAACCGTGGCGCGGCTGTCCGGGCCGGTCGAGTTCGATTGGTGCTCCAAATGCAAGGTCGTGCGCGACGGCACCTACTGTGTGGACTGCGGTTCCAAACTTCTGACCCACACAGACGTGCGGGGTGCGAAATGAGCAAGAAAAACAAGCGTGTCAATCCTGGGTATCGGCAAAAGATTTTGCAGGACTGGAAGAACCTTCGGCGTCTTATTGAATTGCGCCTACGAAAGCGGGGTGCGAAATGAAAGCACAGCCAACCGGAAAGAGGCCGAAAAACCGCACGTGTCTAGATGTCCACCCGGACACGAAGGCATTCCATAACCCCGACGCGAAGCTATCAGCCGTTCCATGGCTGAAGGGCGTGCGAGTCGAACTCTACGGGCCGGAGATTTGGGCACCAGCCGGACCGGGTGTTACGGAAAACCTTTGCGAGCGTTGCGGCGGGCACCACACGATACTCAACGATAAAGCGCGTTATTGCCCGTGGTGTGGCGCTGTGCTGTACCTCAACAAGGCGCGGCGGTTCCCCGAACTGAAACTTGCAAGCCCGGACGAGTTGAGGACCGACGATGATGACGATGATGCGCCGGCGACGTTGCCGGAAATCCCGTCGCAGTCGGAACATGACAAATTGATGGAGACGCTGAAAGAATTCGCGAAAATACAATGCGCTTACTTCGATAAAGTGCTGTCCGAAAACAAACAGGCGGCGGCGGAGCCCGAGCCGTACAAGCAATCCATCGTTGACACGCTCAACATGCTTGCCGAAGGACTCTCGTGCGCATGCGGAGACGCGGAGAAGCCGGACGTCGGCGGGGACGAAGCGATTAACCATTTCGCGCGCGGAATCCGGTTGTTGCTGGAAACGGAGAAGACGCACGAGAGCGCGATCAGCCTGTTAGTCTATCGCTTATGGGAAGCGGGACAAACACTACCGGAACTCGTGACTGGCGATTCCGTGAAAGACCATTTCGCGCGCGGCGTCCATAAGTTGTTGGCGGATATTGCCGAGATCGAAGCAACATAGTTTTTTGTCTCTCACCCCGCGCGGTCTAGGGTAGCTCCCGAAAACCGCATACCGTGGCGCCGGCCGCGCGGGGTTTATTGAAGCACGGAGCACCAACGGGAGTGCGAGAAATGAACGAAGCGGATTGGGAAAAATGGAAACCGGATTTACTTGCGGACAATCACTTGTGGGTTTGGACGCTGGCGCATCTATTGTGCGGAAAAGAGATGCCGCACGGCGGCACGGCATGGGTACCTGCGAGAAAGATAGTCGAGCAAGCCGTGCTGTGTGTGGACGAAGGATCGCTACAGGGCGTCAAGCAGACTTCCCACCATTCGCGTATCAAGTACGACTATTCCAAAGCGGTTATACGTTCTGGCAAGTTTCCAAAAGGGGAAGCCGTCGGCGTCGAGAGCTATGTCGAATACACCTACATGATACGGCCGGCGGCGTTTGTCGCCTGGGCACGTGGCAAGGGATACGCGGTTGCGCCGGAGTTGAATGCGATGTTCCCGCTGGCAAAGGTCAAAGTATCTCGTGGCCCTCACAAGGGTGCAAAAACAAACCAAGTGAACGCGGCGAAGCGGCGGGAAGCGTTGCGGGCTGCAATCGGATTCATCTTACAAACAACCCCGCGGCAACAAGGATTGTCAGCAACCCGGTGGAACGCGGAAATGGTGTTTACCATCCTAAAAAAACAACACCAAGCCGGAAATCTCAAAGAATACTTTTCGCAGAAAGTAACCCTACTCACGGACAAAAAGACTGTTCTACCAATCATCCAAGAACAGTTAGACACGAAAATCCGATAATTCCAGCGGACCTTATGCGGACCTTTGAAGGTACGCATACCCCTATAAATATTGCCGATTGTAAAGGTCCGCATAAGGTCCGCAAGGTTCGCGCTATCACTTTTTGTAGATGTCGAGTAACTTGCACTCGACATTTGAAAAACGGGCACACGGACCGACGAATCCGCCTAACCAATCGCTTTCCCGTTCGCGCCTCACAGGCGTTTCGGCCACTGGTGAAACTTTCGTCGGTCCCACCGGTGGCCTTTTTTCATTCCGGGAAATGATGAACACAGCGAAACGACATAGCGGCACCAACCTACACGCGGACCGCGAGCAAGCAAACTTTGTATTCGGAAAATCCTTCATCCGGCTTGATCGGCGGCTGTATGAATCGCCTGCATTCCGTTCGATACCGTTGCCCGCACAAGCAGTCCTAATCGATTTCATTTCGTTATGGCGTGTTGCCGAGCGCGAAACCATAGCCTTCCCTTGGGCGGCTTGCTCTAACCCGCAGGTGAGCGAGCGCGTTTTTCGAGATGCGATACAGCGGCTTGTTGCCGATGGGTTTTTGGACCGTTGCGCGTCAACCGGACTCGCCAATTCCTACCGGCCTTCGTCGCGGTGGATGACGGCAAAAGCCACCGAAAAAACACTTTCGCGAATGGCCGCGAAACAGACGCGAACCACAGGAAAAAGGCAAAGGTTTACCCATGCAGAATCCGCACAGGGTAAACCCCTTACCTGTGCGGAATTCGCACAGGGTACCAGTGCGGAATCCGCATTGGTTAAACCCCTTAACCCATGCGGAATTGAGGCCGATAACCCATGCGGAATTGAGGCCGTTAAGAAGACTAAGAGAGACTTAATACCCCCCCCAAGACAGGAGACTTTCCGGAAAGTCGGGGGTGGGGGGTTGGATTTTTAATTATGCCGGAAATTGAAAAAATCAGCACCCTAATTCCCGACGTGGCCAAGCGCCTAAAAGCGGCGGCATCGTCAAACCCGCACTATGAGGCCGAGGTGGCAGCGCGGGACACGGCGGTCCGGGACATGGCTAAGGCCAAGCGCGAAGTCGAGCTATCGCCTGCAATCGCGTTGCGTCGGGAATTAGAGAAGCGCCTTGGCGAGCTCGCGGGCGCTACAGCCGATGAACGCCGAAAGGCGGCGTGCACGATTATTGCGAACGCCGTCGCCAGGAAATACCGCACAAGCGCAAACGCCGTCGACGTCGGCAAAGTTGTCGCGGCTGTAGCCACATACGGCAGTAGTTTAGTACTGGACGTAGCGATGGAAATTCTGACCGAGCCGAGCGACAAAAGCATCCGCAACATTTTTTCTATTTTCCTTGGCCGTTTGCGGGTTCGGCAAGAGGCGGCGTCATGACGGACCGCTGGAAAGACGCAGAGCGCGAAGCCGCGGAAGCCCTGGGCGGGACCCGCGTCATTCGGCAATGGAATTTATTCGAGTCTGCGGCCGACGTGCTTGTCCCGGACTTTGGCCTTGTCTGCGATTGCAAAGCCTATCGCCGGTTTTCAATCCACACGTTGATTGACACCGTGAAGCGCAAGTATTGCGGGCGCGGCGAAACGCCGGCGCTTGTCACGAAGAGCCAGGGGCAGCATGGTGCGTATATCACGCTCCCGATGGATTACGTTGGCGGGCTGCTCGACGAACTCCGCGCGCACCGGCGAGGCGCATCTTATGGTGCGCGTACACAAAGCACGCGCACCAGTGACGAACTCCGCGCGCACCGGCGAGGCGCATCGGCATGAGCACGAACGCCTGGCGACCCGAGTTGCGCGACGTGTTGGAAAACGCGTTGTCGAGTGCGGCTGTGGTATGCAAGTTGAATTTCACAGATCCGGAGTGGCAACGGTTTTGCAAACATGCAACCCGCGCACTTGATGAGCAATTACGAAGGAGCAAATTCACAGTGGCCGAAAAAATTGATTTCAGTGACTGCGGGACAATTCAACAACGCCAGGCAAAATTGCTGGAGCTGATTCTAGAAGAACTTCGCAAGTTGAATGCGCGGGAATAAGCCGATGAGAGTTGAAACACACACCATTCCGCGCGCGGCTATTCAGGCCGCGATCGACGAAGCGGACATGCGGCGCCACGGGATGATCGTCAACCTGAAACGCTATGGCGAACTCAAGCGCGTCTGTGATGGCGCGGATGAAGAATTTCTTATGGACCAATTGTTGGTCGGTACGAGTGACAACGAAGCGGCACAGGATTGGATCGCCAGGTTACAGCGACAGCTTAAAATACTCGAAAGGAACTTACAGCAATGAGCGGTCGGATTTTTGCAAAAGCAAGTGGCAACACGTTGCGCATGGATTTTGTCGGGAGCATCGGCGATGGCGAACTCACGGCGCGTGGCGTGTCGGACCAGTTGCGCGCTGCCGAATCGCGCGGCGTGAAAAGTATCCACGTTGTGGTGAATTCGCCTGGCGGATACGCGATGGACGGCGTGAGCATTTACCAGTTGCTAAAAACTTTCAAAGGCACATGCACAACGGAAATTTCGGCGTATTCACTTTCGGCCGCGTCTATGATTGTTTGTGCGGGCGAGCGCATATCGGCGCACGAGAATTCACTCTTCATGATCCACATGCCGCACGGACTATCGGCCGGTGGAGCGGATGACTTGCGTAAAGACGCGCACGCGATGGACGTGATCGCGCGGCAATTCGCGGGCATCTATGCCGAGCGCACCGGCAAGAGTGTCGAGGCGATGCTTGCGTTGATGCGCGCGGAAACGTGGTTTTCAGGCGCGGAAATTATCAACGCGAAATTCGCCGATGAATTACTGCCAGCGGACAAGATGGCCGCATCGTTTGACCTGGGCAAGTTCCACTACGCGCGCGCCGTGGCCAAGCACGGCATGAGCGCAACCACCCGATGGAGCGCGGCGCTACGCGAGGCCGCGGCATTGGGTATCGGCAATCGCAAACCCGCAACGGCGAAGCACGAGCAAGTGAAGTGGATTGACACCAAGTATCCGGGACTTCGCGCGGAATATGCCGCAGAATTCAACGCTGTGCATTGTGCGCGGCGATAAGCAAACACCAAGGAGATTTTGAACATGGCAACCGCAGTGAGAAAACAAGAGACCGCGCCGAAGTTGACGGCGCAGGAAGTGGCGCAAGAGTGTCGCGCGGTTCTCGAACGATTGAACGCAAGGCAACACGAATTGCTCACGCGGTTCAGAACGCTGTCGAACGAGGCGGCGTTGATAACGGACGCGGCGCGCGAGAAGATGGTCGAGGAGCTTGTGCGAGTGCGCGCCGAACTGGACATCCTGCCCGCGCAGATTGGACACGCGCAAGGCCGGCAGATGGTCGCGGCAATGCTTGTCGAGGAAGCCACGGCGCGTGAAAAGCTGATACAGGCGGACAAGTTGGAGGAACGCATGAGCGTAGTTATCAACATGCTTCGTGATGACCCCGCCGAAGTTGTGGCCCCGGTGCGCGCGGTCTACACCACGCACGTGGACACGTTACGCCAGTACGCGCAAGTACACGAGCGATCCAGCGAACTGTATGCACGGCGGAACACGTTGGCGAGGCGTATCGATGAAGAACGGCGCGAGGTCAATAATCAGCCGCACATCTCCGATGACTTGTGGGACAATCCGAAGAAGCTACAAGCGTTTCGCGAAGCCGCACGACGTGGTCTGGAGCAACGCATTGAAGAGATGCAACACGAGATGGCTACTCTGCCCGCGGTGTTGCTCGATGAAGCGAGCACGTGGCCGCCAAGTGTTCAACGGCATTGCAACGAAACCCGGTATGCGCGGAAGCACCACATTACCATCGAGCTTGCGAAGTAATGCGCGCGACGGTTAAACGGCAGCCAGGACTCGTTCCGCGTGGCCTTGCGGCGTCTCACGCGCGGTCAAGGGTGTTGCCGTGCCGTCGCGTCGCCATATCGGGCCGTGGTGGCACGCCCTTAACTCCAGGCGTGCCGCCACCATGCCCGATCGTTTGGGTCCTCCCCGGGGCCCCCCAAGGCCTTCGCGGTAGGCATCTTGGTATCCGCGAGATATTAATTGACACATTTTTTGGATTTCGCTTCCGGTAGAGGGTTGAAAATTGTCAATAGTTACGGACATACGGCGCGTGACGCAGCGGATCGCAGCGGAAATTTTGGGAGTGTCGGCGCGCACCTTGCGCC
>Ga0163150_10008956_pt1 | contig 11217 bp, 11 predicted proteins | sample OliLakLV19P2IB_FD_148628 | JGI IMG/M metagenome (GOLD analysis project Ga0163150, IMG submission 148628) | Freshwater microbial mat bacterial communities from Lake Vanda, McMurdo Dry Valleys, Antarctica - Oligotrophic Lake LV.19.P2.IB | ecosystem: Environmental > Aquatic > Freshwater > Lake >...
GTGCCGTCCTCGTTCGGCAACCCGCCGTATCCAACGGTCAGCTCCGTCGGATCATCCTCGACAACCGTCACCCCCTCGACCGCCGCAGTCAGCGTATCCGCCCCACCCATCAGCAGCTCATAAGCACGAGCCACGGCCGCCAACCCGTTCGCCGAAGCAATCGCCTTCACCGTCCATCTCGCAGCCGTCATCCAGTGCCTCCTCAATTCATTGCCGTCGAGCCACCCATTGCCGTTAAGCCACCCCTCCCCATTGAGCCACGGGGTTTATCCCCGTGGCCCGCGACAGTCCTACCAACTCGATGCTGACACGACCTTCGCGCAGCGATGATCGCGACGGACAGATGCCAGTTGCGACGAACAACCTCGAACGCTGCCTCAGCAGGGCCTTGTGTTGCGGCGTGCAGGACCGCAATTCGCGATCGGGCGGCACTCGCCGCCAATGACAGACCGGAGCGATTGCTGGAGATCGGGGAATTCTTCAACGCGCCGATCAGCGACTACGAGCCAGACAGCCGCATTAAGATGCAGAAGTCGATCGTCACAAACCGCCGCCGCAATCAGAGCACTCACTTGCCAGCTTTCGGATACGGCCCCATGAACTTGTCACCGTTGAAGTGAATCATGTGATCCGGGAACTCGGCGATCCAGACTTCCGACTCCCATACAATGTCCGAGGCGTATTTCTTGAAGCCAGCGAAGTCCATGAAAGCAGTGACATAGACTCGGCCGGCGGGGCACTCGTTCAACATGGCTTCCAACTCGGCATGGCGCTTTGCCGACACTGGGCCGTGCGACGTAACGGCTTCAATGAGAAAGAGCCATTCCTTGACCTCATCGTAAAAGACGACATCCGGCAGCTTGTCGTGGTTCATCTCTGGGACACAGAGTTCCGCAAGGTACTCGGCATCGAGAATCAGACGCTTCTTCGCAGTGTCGCCCAAGTACAGCAGCACGGCATCCTGGGCGAACCGCTGTGCGAACTCTTCGACGATCAACCGCTGAAGCTCGTTGTGGACGCCGGGTGACAACGCGACCTTGGAACCGTCCGGGAGTGTCAACGGAACCTTGACCATGCTGCGGGCGCGGCTGTAGGCAGCCGACAGCTTCCCGTGGTTCTTAATGAATGACTCACACGCCTTCGCGAAGTTCGGCTTGCCGAACAGCTTCAGGACATTCACAGCCTCAGCGGTCAGTTGATACACCGTGTCGCCGCTGTTTGTTGCCCGTGTCGGATCGTCCGGGTTGCGATCGATCAGCCCGGCTTGCTCAAACTGGTGAATCGTTTGCCGGCGGATCGTCTCGCGGCTGTTCGGCTTGTAGTCCTTGTCGTAATGGTTCCGCATCCAAGCCATGCATGTCTTCTACGTGCGCCGCGACGTTTGCCGTTGAAGTGCGCACTTCAGTTGAGATCGCGTGTCACTGTTTGGAGATTGACTCCTGGATTTGTTTCAAGGTCCGACCAAGTCGATCCTGCCACTCAATTCGGCCATTCGCTGAACGGCCAAGCAGGACAGCAGCCGCCACAGACGGTGAGTTGAAGAGGTATTCCTGAGCGAACCGCAGACATGCGCCATCAGACTTCAAAACCCCGGACTCAATCAGATCCCGGCGTAGATCGGATTGAGTCTTTCGCAGAGATGGGTTGTCTTCAAGTACTGCCTGTGAACCCGAAATAACGACGAAGCCGTCTTCGCATTCGTATCCACTGGGTAACCGTTCGGCCCGTCCATTCGGCTTGATTTAGCGGCGGCAGGCTTGGGCGCTTTCGAGGGCGCGGCGGCGTTTGCGACGTTCGCGCTTGGCGGTGGCCTGGGCTTCGCGTTCGCGGCCACGATAGGCGCGGACGGATTCGGGATGGGCGGCAGCCCAGGCATCGGGAAGTAGTAGGTTCAAATCGCTGGTGCCTGCGGCCAGTTTTTCCAGGACGTCCCGGAGATAGGCCCAGATGTCCAGATCGTGTCGTGCGGCGCTGGCCACGACGGAGTAGAGGAGCGCGGCGCGGGGACCGGCCTCGGGACTGCCGATGAACATCCAATTCTTGCGGCCGATCGTCAACGCGCGGAGATCGCGCTCGGTGGCGTTGTTGTCGATCGGCAAGCGGCCGTCGTCGACGTAGTTCGCCAGCGACTCCCACTGGTTGCGGAGGTAGCCCAGCGCCTCGCCCAACTTGAGTTTGGGCAGGACGCGGTCGATCTGTTCGTCCGCCCAGGCGCGGAGCTGCGCCAACAGCGGCACGGCCTCGCTCTGCCGCAGCGCGTGCCGCGCTGCGGGCGAGAACTCGCGGGCTCGATCCTCCAGGTCATACAGTTGCTGGAAGAAGCCAAACGCTTGGGCGGCGAGCGTCGGGTGCGACGACTTGGCCTCGTCGAACTTGCGCCGCGCATGCGCGAGACAGCAACTGGCGCTGATTCGCCCGCCGCTTCCCAAGTACACCCCGCCGTCGACTCCGTAGGCATCAACCTTCACCCACCCCCGAAAGGTCACCAAGAATTCCCGTGGCCCATCGCGGCTGCGGCTCTCATGAAAGTCGAAGACGTTGTAGGGCGCCTCGTCGCAGCCGCGATACAACCAGAAACGGGCGGTGCGGACTCCCTCGGGATGCGTCGGGTCGAGCAAGCGTACCGGCGTATCGTCGGCCCCCAGGAACCAACCCGCCAGCACGCGATGTCGTAACAGAGCGGCGAGGGGCGCCAGCAACTCGGCCGCGCCGGCCATGATGCCGCACAACGTTGAGCGGCTCAGTTCCAGGCCCGAGCGGGCCAGCACGTCTTGCTGGCGATACAGCGGCAAGTGGTCAGCCACCTTGCTGGTCACCACCTGGGCGACCAGGCCGAAGTCGAACCGCCCCCCTTCCACCGGCGCGGGAGGCGCGGCTTGCTGCGTGACGCCGCCGTGCTTCTTCGGACAAGCATACTTGGGAGTCACCAACACCTTGATCACAATCTTCGCCGGACGATAATCGACCCGCTCCGTGCGATCCTCGCCGATGCGCACCAGCGGCTCGCCGCAGCATGTGCAGGTCCGTTCCGACTCGGGCACGTCCACGAGCACTTCTTCCCGCGGGAGGTGAGCGGGCAGCTTTCCCCAGCCGTGACCGCGACGTTGGGGGCGCGAACCGCTCGACGCGCCTGCTTCCGCAGGGACCGGCTCGGGCGACGTGGCGTCTTCAGCGCGGGGGGGCTCGAACAACCGGCCCTGGCCCGGCGAGTCGACGAACCGCTCGCGGCGACGGCCAAACAGATACCGCTGGAAGAGTTCCAGTTCGGCCCGCAGCTTTTCGAGCTGCGCTTGTTGTTCTTCGCAGGCTAACGCGGTTTCGGCGAGCACGCTGCGGACATGCGAGAGCTCGCGTTGGCAAGCTTCCAAGTCGTTGGGGAGAGAGGCGTCCGTGCTCATACCTATCTAAACGCACGAGCAGGCCGATTGGTTCCGCACCAGGAGAAAAGAATTTCAGAATTCTTTACGACGCGCGTCGATAACGCTTTCGCGGTTGCGTCTGCTTCAAGTCGATGCCGCTCAGGAGGAGCGACAATTGAGCGGACGACAGCGCGAGCGAGTCGCCGCCGCCGGCCGGCAGGGCGAACGTGCCGCTCTCCAGCCGCTTGTACCAGATCGCCAAACCGTCCCCTTCCCAGAGCAGGATTTTCAGACGGTCGCGGCGGCGATTGAGAAACACGAACAGATCGCCCGACTGCGGGTCTTGACGGAGCACCTCCAACACCAAGCCGTGCAAGCCATCGAAACTCTTGCGCATGTCGGTCGCGCGAGTGCAAACAAACACCCGCACCTTGGCGGGCAGGCTTAGCACGAGCGGCCCTCCGCGTTCGAGCGACCGTGTAGGGCGGCGCGAATCGCCGTCGTCACCAATTCGGCCGACGCTCCGGCCGGCAGTGTCACCAGTGCGCCGCCGGGCAATTCAATCTGCACCCCCAACGCCGACGGCTCCACCAGCCGTGACAATTCCACCGGAACGAACAACGCTCGCTCGTCCTGCTCCAACCGTTTCCGCCACGAGTAGAACGACGGCGGCGAAATCCCCTCGCGGCGACAGAACTCCGCGATCGACAGCCCACCCCGCCGCTGTCTGGCCAACCGCTCCACCCAAACCGCCGCTACCAACCCATCTGCTGTGCGTCCCATCGAACATGCTCCGCTGCGAGGAAGAAAATTCCCCGCCAGCGTAATCCACGCGTCAATCCTGGACGGAGCGAACGGTTACTCCACTGGCATCAACTCCTCTTGCGCGAAGGCTGAGTATGGTCGTTTCAGTTTCCGGGCTCGGCACCGACTCGAACGCGTCGATCCCAACAACAGGGAAAACCGTCAGCATGTGACTCAGAAACGATTCCGTGTTCGCAAATTCACTCTCCGAGAGTGCAGGTCGCTGCGGATTGTTCTGGTTGTCCAATCGACTTCGACGACACGCAAGGGCAAGTTCGACGAGCCGTGCTTCAAGGTGCTGGATATGGGCCTTGTTGAGGCTTGCATCTTTCGACACGAAAAACGTCGCGTTCGTCCAGAAATCCTTCTTTGCGTACTGCGACTCCAATCGAGGTCGTACGGGATCGCCCTCGCCGATGTAAATCATCGGAAGGTAGCTCTCCTCGGATGGCCCCGTTAGAACATATACTGCGGGCAGAGTGAACTCAGGCCGGTGCTTGATCGACGCAAGCAGTGGACGGGGAAAGACCAGACCACAGCCAGTCCAGTTCGGCCGTTCGACAATGCGCAGCCCGCTCGGTCGCCCGTCGGGTAAGAATACATGAATTGAGAACGGTTGCATCGGCGCGACCTGCCTGATCGAAAACTCGTCATGGCGTATTGTAACCGCGTGCAAAGTGATCGGGAAACGACCTCTCGGCGACAACGGTGATCGGAGTGTGTCTCCACGGCACGGCTTGGAGGATTAGAGTGAACAACATGAACGTCAATGGCACGAACGTCCTTGAAGGCTCCGTTGTTGACGTCTTCGCGGAGCGATTTGCCCCGAATGCCGTCCTCTTGCATTCGATTGCTGCTGGTCGTACCAAAACGGGCGAAATGAAGCGAAAGCTCGCGACAATCGGGGTCGTCATTGACAAACACTCGCAACTCCCGGATGTACTGTTGCATGATTCCGTCACTCATTGGCTGTATGCAATCGATATCGGTCGCCCCGTCACTCGCCGGCGAAGCACGACATTGCGCAAACTCGCTTCGAGTTGCTCGATGGGCATCTCCATCGTAAGTGCGTTTGCGGATCGCGACGCATGGTGCAAATGCGTCGATCAGATTGCGTGGGAAACAGCCGTGTGGATTGCAGACGAACCAGAACATCTCATTTATTACAACGGCGACCGATTCGTTGGGCGGCGGTAGCGGTTGTCTGATCTGGACGATTTTCCTGCGATTGTCGGCCTAGCAGCCCGTTGAAGTAATCCGCACCATTCGTCGCCGCCGGTCGCGGCGCTTGACGCGTCTGCTATCGTACCGTCGTTCGTCCGGCACAGCAGTCACGGAGGCGGCAACATGGCGATGAGGCGGCGGAAGAGCGAGCGGCAGGACTCGCTGTTCATCACAGCCGATAACCTGCCGAAGTTCCAGGGGCATCCCTTCTATCAGGCGCTCAACCGGCTCCTCGCCGAGGCCGGCTTCGACCGCTGGATCGAGCAACGCTGCCTGCCGTACTACGAACAGGTCGAGACCCGCGGCCAACGCTCCATCCCGCCGGGCGTCTACTTTCGCATGCTGCTGGTCGGCTACTTCGAGGGCATCGATTCGCAGCGCGGCATCGCCTGGCGGTGTGCGGACAGCCTGTCGCTCCGCACGTTTCTGGGGCTGGCGCTGGATGAGCACAGTCCCGACCACTCCACGCTGTCGCTGACACGCCGCCGTCTGCCACCCGAAGTGTTCACCGAAGTCTTCCAGTTCGTGCTCAAGATCGCCGCGGAGAAGAAGCTGCTGTCGGGCAAGACGGTCGGCGTCGATTCGACCACGCTCGAAGCCGATGCGGCGATGAAGTCCATCATTCGCCGTGACACGGGGGAAGACTGGAAGGCGTACGTCACGCGGCTGATGCGGGAAGAAGGAGTGATCGCGAAAGACGAGGAGCCCAGCGACGAGGATGTCCGCCGGTTTGATCGAAACCGCAAGGATAAGAAGGTCTCCAATGAGGAGTGGGTCAGTCCCACCGACCCCGACGCCACGATCACGAAGATGAAAGACGGCACGACGCACCTGGCGTACAAAGCCGAGCACGTGGTGGACCTGGACTGTGACATCGTCCTCGCAGCCGAGATCCGGCCGACCACGCACCGCGACACACAGACGCTGGTGGACAGCGTGCTGAAGGCGGAAGAGAACCTGCAGGCGATCGGAGCGGAGCAGAGCATCGAAGAAGTCGTGGCGGACAAGGGGTATCACGCGGCGGACACGCTGGAGCTGTGCGATTCGCTGGGGCTGCGGACGTACATCCCCGAGCCGCAGCGGAAGTCGGACTGGAACTGGACGGACCGTACGAGTGAACAGCAGCGTGCGGTGCACGGGAACCGTCAGCGCGTGCGGCGCGACAAAGGCAAGCAGTTGCAGAAGCGGCGGAGCGAACGGTGTGAGCGGAGCTTCGCCCATGTGTGTGAGACGGGCGGGATGCGTCGGACGTGGCTGCGTGGAATCGTCGATGTGACGAAGCGGTACCTGATCGCGACGGCGGCTCACAACTTGGGCCGAGTGCTGTGGAAGCTGCTGGGAGTGGGGAAGCCACGGAGTCTGCAGGGGCGCGGAGTTGCTGCGGAGGGGTCTGAGGTCGCCTGGTCGGCATTCTGGCGCGCGCTCACCGGCCGGCCAGAACGGAATGCGTGGTTACCGCAGCGGATCGCCGTCGCATGTCAGATCCTCGACAGCGCCGTCACGCTGGCGGTTTGAGTCCGAAAGTCACTCAGATGTAGAGTAGGCGGGGCCGAAGCCCCGCCCCTCTTCAAACCGGACGGGCGGGTTTCCCGCATCCGGCTTTCCCGAGAATCCTCAGTCCCAAGGCATGCGCGTGTTGCCGGCGGATCATGGGCAGCCGCCGCTCGGATGAGTGCGACGCTGACCAAGGGTCGGTTCCAGAAGCTGCAACCCCAGGGATTGCAGGTGGGCCAGGAACGACCGCCCCTCCGGAGGTCGGAAGGGTCGCTGACTACGACGTTGCAGGTGACGAACCACGCGCTTCAAGACATAGCTGTCCGCACGGTTGAACATCCGTCGCGGATAGCCATACGAGAAGTATTGGCCCCAGCCCGCCAGATACCGACGAAGATCACGCAGCAGGTCTGTGACCGGCACGTATCCCCGGCAGCGGGCGGTTAGTTCCCGCACACGGTCCCGAAACCGGGCCAGCGAGCGTTTCGAGGGGAACACGTTGAGGTAGCGTCCACCACGGCCATACAGGTCGCGGTCGAACCGAAACGTGTAACCCAGGAAGTCGATGCTCGCTGACGGCTGCTTCAGATCGACCGTCCGCGTCTTCGACCGGTTGATGGTCAGACGAAACCGCCCTTCCAACTGCGACTCCACCCATTCGATCAACTGCGGCGTGACACGCTGCGCCATGATTACAAAGTCATCGGCGTAGCGCACCATCCGGGCTTGCGCCCAGGTGGCCGGCCCCTGTGGACCATAGAAGGCTTTCTCGAACCAGTGCAGGTAGATGTTCGCCAACAGCGGCGAGATGACGCCGCCAACGATATTGCAAACATGGGTGTGGTTCTTGATAGGCTGATTCCTCGTGAACGGCTTCGGGCGGGGTACGGCGAAGGTTGGAATCCGCCGTAACTCGCGGAAGCCGAGTGGCTTACACATGCTTTCGCGAGGAGCCCTCATGGAAGATGCCGCTTTCACAGATCGAAGGAGGACCCGCTGGGACGGGGATTCTATGGTGCGGACATTCGCTCCGGTGCGCATCGAGCGGTTGCTCCTGACTCGGTTGTTCGACCTCACGACGGGGCAAGTCGCGGCGGGCCATGGGCAGGGACCGGGAACGGAGGACGTGTCCCAGACCGCAGGGCTTGATATCGGGAAGGAGGCCGCCTGATGAGAGAATTCGATTCACGGCTGGTCGGTCGCTCATCGCCCGCGCTTGCGATGTCGGAAGGCGGGTCACCGCGTGTCGCCATTTACGCGCGGGTTTCGTCCGATCAGCAGGCGCAGCAGCAGACGATTGAAAGTCAGCTCAGCGCGCTGCGCGAGCGTGTCCGCGGCGATGGACATCAGCTTTCCGAGCCACTCTGCTACGTTGATGACGGTGTGAGCGGCGCCACATTGGCGCGGCCGGCTCTGGAGAAACTTCGCGACACCGCGTATCTCGGCGGCATCGATACGCTGTACGTGCATTCGCCCGATCGGCTGGCGCGGAAGTATGCCTGGCAGGTGCTGCTGGTGGACGAACTGCGCAGCTCTGGCGTCGAGATTGTGTTTCTCAATCGCACGCTAGGCGTCAGTCCCGAGGAAGACCTGCTGCTGCAGATGCAGGGGATGTTCGCCGAGTACGAACGGGCAAAGATCCTGGAGCGTTCCCGCCGCGGCAAGCGCCACGCAGCGCACCGCGGCAGCGTCAATGTGCTCAGTGGCGCGCCGTACGGCTACCGTTACATCACCAAACAGGAGGGCGGTGGTACGGCGGCCTACGAGATCGTCGACGAACAGGCGGCCGTCGTGAAGCAGGTCTTCGAATGGGTGGGCCGCGATCGCCTGTCGATCGGCGAAATCAGACGCCGACTGAAAGAACACGGCGTTCTGACAGCGACCGCCAAGACGTGGTGGGACCGCGCGAGTGTGTGGGGAATGCTCAAAAACCCTGCATACCAAGGCTCGGCTGGCTTCGGCAAGACGCGCATGGGTGAGCGTCGCAAACGTCTGATGCCACACCGTGGCCACACGAAAACGCCGCGACGTACCGGTTCGGTCTACGACACTCCCCAGGGCGAGTGGTCCTTGATTGAGGTCCCCGCGATCGTCGATGAGGCGCTCTTCGAGACGGTGCAGCAGCAGCTCGATACCAACCGTCGCCAGGCGTCCGAGCGCAAACGCGGCGCCCAGTATCTTCTGCAAGGGCTGGTGAAGTGCGCGTGCTGCGGCTATGCCTACTACGGCAAGAAGGTCAGCCGCTCGTCCGCGCAGGGCCGGTCTCAGTGGGCGTACTATCGCTGTGTGGGCACAGACGCCTATCGCTTCGGGGGCGAGCGCGTGTGCGACAACAAACAAGTCCGCACCGACAAGCTCGACGTTGCGGTGTGGAATGACATCTGTGAGTTGCTCCGCAACCCCGGCCTGCTGCGCGAAGAGTACCAGCGGCGATTGGATTCCGCCGAGGCGCTGTCCGCCCCGCACGCCAACCTCCAAAAGCAGGTCGAACAATCGCGGCGCACGGTCAACCGTTTGATCGACGCCTACAGCGATGGCGTCATAACCCGTGAGGAGTTCGATCCCCGAATCAATCTGGCTCGCAGACGGCTCGAAAAGCGCGAAGGCGCCCTGAAGCAATCAGAGGCCCAAAACGTCCAGCGTCATGCTCTGCAGTCGAGCTTGGCGTGCCTGGAGTCGTTCTCGTCGCAGATCGCCGCCAGCCTGGAATCCGCCGACTGGAGTACCCGGCGCGAAATCCTTCGCATCGCCGTCAATCACGTTGAAGTCGATCGCGAGAACATCCGAATTACGTACCGCATCAACTTCCCCTTTTTTCTCAACCACGAGGGAAATAGCAAAAGTTTGCACTTTCGTTGGCGGCGTCATCACCCCGCCTTGCGGCGTTCCCTGTCTGGGTCGCGTGACCTGCGACTGCCCGCTGTCATCGGTTTCCACGACGGGCGCATGGAGCCACGCCTGGATCAGGGCCAGGACCGAGCGGTCCGTGACCCGCATCCGCAGGCATTTGAGCAGCTGGTCGTGTGGAATCGTATCGAAGTAACTCTGCAGGTCTGCGTCATACACTTCCCGCCGTCCGGCCCGGAGCTGTTGCCGAATCTCGGCTAAGGCGTCATGCGCCGAGCGGCCCGGACGGAAACCGTACGAGCTGTCGACGAAGTCCGCCTCGAAGATCGGCTCCAGCACCAGCAGCACCGCTGTCTGCACGATCCGATCCTTGACGGTCGGGATGCCAAGCGGTCGCTGCCTGCCGTCAGGCTTGGGTATGTAGACGCGCTTTACCGGCTGCGGCCGATAGCGGCGGGTGCGAAGCTCATCGTGCAACTCCTGCAGGAATGCCGCCGCGCCGGGACCATCAATGATGTCCTGGCACGACTGGCCATCCACGCCGGGAGCGCCCTTGTTCTTCAGCACCAGCCACCAGGCAGCGGCCAGCACGTCGTGCCGATACACCCGGTCGTACAAGGCGTAAAACCGGAATCTCGGCTCTCGCTTGGCCTTGCGGCCCAGCTTCCACCGGAGTTGAGAGACGTTCAGCGGCAGCACGATCCCCGATTTCACCTCCGGCTCGGCCGGCGGCTGCTCGGAATCTGGAGCTGTCGCTTGTTCCGTAGTGGGACGAATGTCCAAGCGGGTCTCTCTTCTGTGGCGAAAACACAATTCTCGGCAGGGGTCCTTCGCTCCGCCGGAGTTACCCGGTTTCTACGCTACTACGACCCCCTCCGACTCCCGCCCTCGCCAGGCTCGCGGTTATGTCTTCCCGCAGGCTGTTGGCGCCGATCGCCCGATCGGCAGCACGCAGACGGGTCTCTCAGGTTCCTGAATGGTCTGTCTCCATCCGCCGTCCTCTCACACCCCGAGGAGCTCGATCGCTGCGTGCGCTCATTGCTTCACGATCGATGCTGGCTTCGCCATTGTTGGCAGGTTGGCCGCTCCCACTTCGTAACGGGGCCGAAACAGGTTCACTTTTGCGTTACGGCTGACGGATTCGCGTTCCGAGGCTTCGGCGCTCGAGTTACCCCTGACGCCGCTCGGTCCGCTACCGGGGTACGAGCAATTCCCCGGACAAGCTCATTTCAGCTTGTTAGATCATCCAGACTTCTCCTGACGCACCAACGGGCTGCTAGCAGCCCGTTTATCTGAACGGTTTTTCGAGTCACCCCGCCAGCGCGAGCGCGCGGCGGGCAAATGCACGGGGCAGGGCGAGCCGATGCCGCAAACTGCGATTCGGCGCCGCACGCCCCGTCAACACCCGCCACAACGGCGTCAGCACGCCAAGAAGGACCTCCGCCGCCGTTCCTTCACCACTCTCTCCCCGCTCGCCGCGGCCTTGCAG
>Ga0163150_10008957_pt1 | contig 11216 bp, 6 predicted proteins | sample OliLakLV19P2IB_FD_148628 | JGI IMG/M metagenome (GOLD analysis project Ga0163150, IMG submission 148628) | Freshwater microbial mat bacterial communities from Lake Vanda, McMurdo Dry Valleys, Antarctica - Oligotrophic Lake LV.19.P2.IB | ecosystem: Environmental > Aquatic > Freshwater > Lake >...
CCGCCTTCGAGCACGATACGCTGCGCCTCGCCGGCGCGTGGAGCGGCGCGGGTTTCATCGACTGGCACGGCATCAACTTCGACGGTCGTCACGTCGTGCGCCCGCGCACCGTCGGCGAACTCGCCGTCGAAACCGCCGACGGCCCCGGCTGGGCCAATCCTGCGACCGGCGATTTCGCCGACCTCCGCGTGCGCGGTCTCGACGGCCGCCGTTACGGTCCGTTGCCCCGCACGTGGGCCCGCTACCGTGGACTCTACCGGCATGGCGCTCGCACCGTGATCGCCTACGACATCGGCGACGCGGCGATTCTCGAAAGCTACGACGTCGCTTCGACAACCACCGCGACCGTCGTGCGCACGCTCAATATCGGCAAATCCGCGCGCGACCTCGCCTTCCGCGCGGGCAATGCGGGCACCACCTTTGCCCTCGCTGGTAGCGCAGGCGTGCAGCGGCGCACCGAGGACGGCTTCGAGGTGATCCGTATCGCCGCATCTGCGACGCCCCTCAATCTGGCCCTCATCTACGGCGACGCCCCCGCCGGCGCCACCACCACCGCGCTCGACTTGCGCACCTTCACGCGCGGCGGTCCGGCCCAGTGGCCGAACGTGCTCGAGACGCCGCTCGTGCGCGGCGCCGAGAGCGGACCGTTTGCCGTCGATATCCTCACGCCGCCGCTGCGCGCCACGAATCCATGGAAGAGTTGGATGCGCCTCAGCGGGCACGATTTTATTCCCGGCGCCGATGCCGCCGTCGTCTGCACATGGGACGGCGAAGTCTGGCGCGTGGACGGCATTGGCGGCACTGCCGGCCCGCTGAAGTGGCGGCGCATCGCGGCGGGTTTGTTTCAGCCACTCGGCATCAAGCTCGTGAACGGCGGCGTATTGGTGAGCTGCCGCGACCAGATTGTCCGCCTCCGCGACCTCAACGGCGACGGCGAAACCGATTTCTACGAGTGTCTCAACAGCGACCACCAGGTCACGGACCACTTTCACGAGTTCGCGATGGGCCTGCAGGCTGATCCCGCCGGCAATCTCTACTACGCAAAGAGCGCACGCCACGCTCGCACGGCCCTCGTGCCGCAGCACGGCACCGTGCTCAAGGTCAGCGCCGACGGTACGAAGACGGAGATTCTCGCTCAGGGTTTTCGCGCCGCCAATGGCGTCTGCCTCAATCCCGACGGCAGCATCATCGTTACTGATCAGGAAGGTTTTTGGATGCCGATGAACCGCATTAACTGGGTGAAGCCCGGCGCCACGCGCTTCTATGGCAACATGTGGAGTTACGGCGCACCGGCCGACAGCTCCGACTCGGCCATGGAGCAGCCGCTCACGTGGGTCGACAAACAATTCGACCGCTCGCCGGCCGAACTCCTCTGGGTTGAGAGCCCGGGCTGGGGCGCCCTCAATGGCCGCTTGCTCAATCTTTCCTACGGCACCGGGCGCATCGAAATCGTCCCGCACGAAACCGTCGGCGGCATCGTGCAGGGCGGCCTCGTCGCATTGCCCATTCCCCAGTTTCCCACGGGTGTGATGCGCGGGCGTTTTCATCCGTCGAACGGGCATCTCTACGTGAGCGGCCTTTCCGCGTGGGCCACGAACCAGACCGTCGAGCCCGGCGGCTTCTACCGCCTGCGCGCCACCGGCAAGCCCGTGCACGTGCCAGTCGAATTCAAAGCGCATCGCGCCGGCGTCGACCTCGTCTTCTCCGCGCCCCTCGACCCCACCTCGGCCGGAACGGTTGCGAATTTCAAAGTCACGACGTGGTCGCTCGTGCGCAGCGAAAAATACGGCTCGCCCCGCTCAAACGTCACCACGCCGGCCGTCGCGAGCGCGCACCTCTCGTCCGATGGAAAATCCCTTCGGCTCGCCCTGCCCGAGATCGCGCCCACCCACCAAATCGAACTCAGCTACACGCTGCGCAGCGCCGACGGCGCAGCGGTGAACGGCACGTTCCAAGGTACGATCCACGCACTCGGAGAAACCTCCCCATGAACGTGCCCCGCTTTCTTCGCGCCGCCGTCCTCGTCGCCCTCGCCACCGGCGGTGCCGCCGCGCTTCACGCCGCGGAGCCCGCGCCGGCGCGCCCCAACATCGTCTGCATCCTCACCGACGACCGGGGCTAGGGCGACGTCTCCGAAGTGCACGAAGCGCGCCGTGGTGATCCAGCTCGATTGCTTCGTCGCTTCGCTTGTCGCAATGACAGTCCAAAAATCACGGGACCTTGGTATGAGCCGGAGGTCTGCCGCGGAGGGCAGCGTCACCCCGACTCCGCTTCCAGACAAAGATCGGTTTGCGACAAAGGCATTTTCGACGCCAAATCCCACTCGCTATGGGTCGGCGATCCGGTGACGTTTCTTCCATGCTGCCGGCCAAATTTCGGTTTTCCAGCAAGCCAAGGCTGAAAGCCTCGCTGAACGATCTCTTGCAATCCGAATCACTGGATGAATTCGCGGCCCGCACGGAGCAGTTGCTCCGGGGCGCACTTCCATTCCACTCGCTTTGCATCTCGTTCAACAGTCTGGAATATTTTAGCCCGGCGCTGGTGCGCGACACGCAGCTTTCGCCGTCCCGTGACCCCGCCTACATGACCGAGCGCTACAGCGCGCTCGACCCGACCCCGCACTTCCTGCGCCAGCACCTCGGGGTCGCGCGCAGCACGCTCAACGAGCATCTGGTCGCATTGCCGCCGTCCATCAAAACGCCCTATTGCGAGCGCTTTCAGCGGCGCGAGGGTTGGGACAAATACGTCGAGATCTACTTCTGGGAAGGCCGGCGGCTCAAGGCGTTTGTCTGCGTGCGCCGCGCCGCCACGCAACCCGACTTCAACGCGCACGAGCTACGCCTGCTGGATCATCTGCGTTGGGCTCTCGCCGGCGTCATCGGCCGACTCCATCGCCAGCAGTGTGAGCGCACGATGACGCATTCGTTGCGCGACGTGCTCCAAAAATTGCCCGTTCCCCTGATCATGCTCGATTGGTCGCTCCAGCCGTTTTGTTTCAACTTCGAGGCACGACGGCTCTGCGTCGACTGGTTGCACGGCGAAGTCGAAGCCCGCGCAGTCAAGGGAGCGTTCGTGCCGGCCGTGCCGCCAGAGATCCTCGTCGCGTGCGAGGCCTGCCGCCATGCCGTGCCGACCAGCGGATTCGCCCCGCGATTCGTCGACGTGGCGCATCCGCACCGACCGGAATTGAGCGCACAGGTCGAACTGTTTGAAAACGTCGGCTCCGCGGTCGGCGCCCCCTATTTTCTAATCCGCCTGCACCGGCAATCCTCACCCGAGCGCACCGCGGGAGACGAACACGCGCTCCCATGGCTCGCTCAGCTCACCCGATGCGAACGAGCAGTGGCGCTGCTTGTGCGCGACGGCCGGACGAACTCCGCGATAGGCACGCTGCTCCGCAAGAGCGAGTCGACGGTCAAGATGCAACTCTACTCTGCGTTTCGGAAGTTGGGCGTGAGCAACCGCACTCAGCTCGCTGCGAAATTGCACTGATCCGGCCGGCCCGCGCGCGGCGCGCTACCCACTTTCGGCTGTAATCGACCCCGACGCTCGTGCGTCCCTTGCCAGCTGCGCCGGATTTACCAATTACTAAACGTGTACCCGCTTCGTTCGTGGCTCTGCGTCAGCCGCACAGCGCTTCATGACCACTCGACCCTTCCTCCAGCATAACCCGCCGCGCCCGACCGGAAGGCATCCCGCTCGCGCGGATTCGTCTTCGTCGTGAGCACTCTCGAACACACCGTCCTCACCCTTGAAAAGCGTGTGCCGCTCACGATCAGCCGGGGGACGCAGACGCACAGCCAGGTCGTGTGGCTGCGGTGGCGTGAAGATTCGATCGAGGGATGGGGCGAAGCCGTTCCCTTCAGCGTGGGCGCTCGTGGCGAAACGGGGGACGACATTGTCGCCGCGCTCACCTCTGTGCGCGCCGAGCTGAACCGCACCTCCGCCTGGCACCGGATCGCGGTCGAAGAACAACTCCGAAGGAAGCGCATCTCCTCCGCCCTCATCGCCGGAATCAACCAAGCCATGTTCGACTGGGCCGGCCGGAAAACCGGCCAGCCGGTGTCGCGATTGCTGGGGCTCTCGCCGGCCGACGGCCCGTTCACCTCCGTGACCGTCGGTATCTCCGCGCCCGAGGCCGCGAGACGGCGCGTGCGCCTCTGGCGCGAGGCCGGGGACGTGCGTGCGTTCAAGATCAAGCTCGGTTCACCCGACGGGATCGCGGCTGATCAGGCCATGTTCGCCGCGGTGCGTGACGAAGTCGGCGACGGTGGGCGTTTGAGCATCGATGCCAACGGCGGCTGGTCGGTGCCGGATGCGTGCAAAATGTCGGCCTGGCTCGCAACCCGCGGGGTCGATTACTTGGAGCAACCGCTCCCTCATGGATGCGAAGCGGATCTGATCGCTGTGCGCGCCGCCAGCCCATTGCCCATTTTTGTGGACGAAAGCTGCTGCGTGAGCCGCGATCTCGCGTCGCTCACCGGGCTCGTCGACGGCATCAATATCAAACTCATGAAATGCGGCGGGCTCGACGAGGCGTTGCGCCTCATCGCGGCGGCGCGGGCCCTGGGGCTCCGCATTTTGGTGGGTTGCTACGGCAGTTCGGCGCTCGGTAACACCGCCGCCGCCACCCTTGCCCCGCTCGTCGACTACATCGACCTCGACAGCCATCTGAACCTCAAGGCCGACCCATTCCGCGGCGCGACGTTAGTCGCGGGACGGCTCTCGCTGCCTACCACTCCCGGTTTCGGAATCACCCATGCCCCAGAACATTCCTGATACGAGTGCCGTCAAACGTCTCGCCCTCCTGCAACACGGCGGACTGCGCGGTCGCTTCGGAAAAACCGGCCTTTCCCTGCTGCGTTATTGTCAGGAGAAAATCGTGGTCGTGGTCGATCGTGAATGCGCCGGCCAGTCCCTGCGCGAGATCACGCAGCTTCCCCTGGCGCGAGACATCCCGATTGTCGCGAGTGTGATCGAAGCGCTGCCCTACCAACCGCAGGCCGTCGCCATCGGCATCGCCGCGCCAGGCGGCCAAATCCCCGACGACTACCTCGCAGAGTTGCGGATCGCCGTGGGCGGCGGCGTCTCGATCTGGAACGGTTTGCACACCCCGCTGGCCCATGACCCGCAGATCGCAGCATCCCTGCGACCGGGCGTTTACGTCTGGGACATGCGGCATGAACCCCCGGGAATTTCCAACGGCCGCGGTCGCGCCGCCGGGCTCGCCTGCAAGCGGGTGCTCTTCGTCGGCACCGACATGGCAATTGGCAAGATGACTGCTGCGCTCGAATTCGACCGGACGGCCCGGGACCGAAATCTCCGCTCAAAGTTCATCGCCACCGGTCAGGCGGGCATGATGATTGCCGGCGATGGCGTCTGCCTCGACGCCGTGCGGGTCGATTTTGCCAGCGGTGCCGTCGAGGAACAGATGATGCGACACGGACCGGCCCACGATTGCCTCTGGGTGGAAGGCCAGGGCTCGCTCCTCAACCCCGCGTCGACCGCCACGCTGCCGCTCCTCCGCGGCACCCAACCGACGCACCTCGTCTTAGTGCATCGCGCCGGCATGCGCCATCTCCGCGAATTTCCCCACGTGCCCGTGCCGCCCCTCGATGCGGTCGTGAAACTTTACGAAATGGTCGCGGCCGCAGCCGGCGCTTTTGCGCGCGTCCCCGTCGTCGGGATCGCTCTGAACACCTGGGGCATGGCCGACGCCGAAGCCCGCGCCGAACGCGACGCCACGGCCAGCCTCACGAACCTGCCCTGCACCGACGCCGTGCGCTTCGGGGTGAAACCCATTCTGGATGCCATTTTGCAGCAATGAATCCCGCGTCCGCCACTCGCCTTTCCCCCTGAATCTCCGCCCATCGTCGCTGCATCGCGGCACCCGCCACGGTCGCCCGGTGCTTTTTTGAAATGGCGGAGATCTTAACCATTCCTCACCCTATGAAAATCAAACTGCCATCTGGATGGATTTTTGTTCTCGGCGGTCTGGCGCTCCTCTGCGCCGGTCCGGCCAGCGCCGCCGAAACCGCTGCGACGATCACCGGCTACGTAAGCAACGTCGCCACCCGCAATCTGCTCGAAGGTGCAAGAGTCGCCCTGCCGCAGCTCGGAGTGAGTGTGCTCACGGACCAGACGGGACGCTATGTGCTCGCCGGCGTGCCGGCCGGCACCCACGAGATCGCGGTGTCCTATATCGGTCTCGACCCGGCCAGCGGCCAGGTGGCGATTGGCGCCGGTCAGCGCGTCGTGCGCGATTTTGAACTTATTGCGGGCGTCTATAAACTGGATGCATTCAAGGTCACGGGGGAGCGCGAGGGCGCCGCGCTCGCCATCACCGCCCAGCGCAACGCCACCAACGTGAAGAACATCGTCGCGATGGATTCCTACGGCAACCTGCCAAACATGAGCGCGGGCGAAGTCGTCATGCGGTTGCCCGGCATCGCCGGCAGTCCGACCGAGGAGGGATTGTCCAGTGGCTTCAATGTTCGCGGCATGGCGGCGGGCCTTAACACGGTGACGGTGGACGGAGGCCTGATGGCGAGCATCGGCAACAACCGCGCCTTCGAGTTGCAGAGCATCACCGGCACGATGTTTGAGCAGCTCGAGCTGATCAAGGGGCACACCCCGGATAAAACCGCGGATTCGCTCGGCGGGACGATAAACATGAAGACCCGTTCACCGCTAAACATGCGGGAAAAACGCCGGGTTTCCTACAGTGCGACGATCCGAACCGCTCCGGCATTCACCGAGCAGATTCCGGCCCGCGAACAGCACCGCTCGCACCCGCTGCTCAACCTGGCCTACCAAGAGGTGTTCAGCATCCTCGGCGGCGAACGCAATCTGGGGATCGCGGCCAACATCTTCTATAGTGAAAACGCCGTGGGCGGGTTTCGCGTGACCAATCAATACGAGAATGCGACGAGCGGGCCGGCCTATCTTTGGAGTTACCAGACGCGGGAAAACTACAACAATCGCAAGCAGGCCAGCGTGAACGTGAAAACGGACTACCGCCACTCGTTCAACACCAAGTATTCGCTCAACCTGACCGTGAACAACAATGTGGAACGGTTCCGCCGCTCCAACAACGCGACCGCCTATACCGGCAATGCAACCACGGTGCCCAACGCCACGACTTCCGGGGTCATTCCCGGATACACGGATAAATTCACCCAAGTCCGGCAGATTCCCGGAGCGATGATCGATATCGTCAACAACGGCCCCAATAGCTTCGTGGTAAAAACTTTCCTGGCCGATTTCGGCGCGGAGCACGAATATGGTCCGTTGCAGATCGACTACAATCTCGGCTTCAGCCGCAACAATCAGCAATCGGGTCTGCTGCCGCAGGGCGGGCAGACCGGGCTGACCCACCGCCTCAGCAACATCGGCTGGAGCGTTGATCGCACCTACTCCGATGCCTTCCCGCGATTCCTCCAGACGGCCGGTGCCGACATCACCAATGCGGCCAACTACCGGCCCTCCACGAACGGCCTCACCAAGACCAGCTCGGAAAACCCGCAGAACGTCCCGCAGGTCCGTGGCAACGTGCGGTATCGACTGCCCACGACCGTGCCGGCCTGGCTCAAAACCGGATTCGCCTGGCGCCAGCAAAAGACGGATTCCTGGAATTATTCGCGCCGCTGGAGTTATCTGGGCACCGCCGGACTGCCCGCCGATCCCGAAGCCCGCCCCTACAACAATCTCAAGACCGGGGTGAACCTTCCACGCTGGAAGATCTCGGATTTTTTCACCGGCGGCTCCGCCGGCAAGTCTCCGGCCAACCCCTCGCTGTGGCAGGAAGATTTGTATTATCACGAAGCGATCAAGTATTCCGGCACGCGGGGTTTGTCCGAGACCGTGACCGCCGGTTATGTCATGGCGCAGGGCAGCTTCGGTCGTGACGGCTGGCTCGGCCACACGGGTTATCTCACCGGTGTGCGCACGGAGAAAACCGATACCGAAGGTTCGGGCTGGGTGCTCGCTCGCGCCAACGCCCGCAGCACCGGGGCCCAGCAGCTCGCCGACCCGGCGGGCGCGGCGAAGCGCGATTACGAGGGCTCTCGGCGCGAGGTCAGCGGGAGCTACACGAAATCGTTCCCCAGCGCCCATCTCACCCACGATCTCACGCGGAATCTGAAAGCCCGGTTGAGCTGGTCCACCAGTTTTGGCCGGCCGGCCCTTTCGAATCTCCTGCCCACCGAATCGGGCAACGAGGTCCTCCAAACCCTCACCATCGGCAATCCCGCCCTGCTGCCCCAGACGGCGAAAAATTGGGACTTTACCCTCGATTATTATTTCGAGCCCGTGGGGAATTTATCCGTCGGCTGGTTCAAGAAAACGATCAATGACTATATCGTCACCGGCACCAACGCCGGCCTCGTCGGCACCGGCAGCGACAACGGCTATAATGGAGACTACGAGGGCTTCACGCGACTCACGTCCTCGAACGCCGGCACGGCCGAAGTCACGGGCTGGGAGTTCAGTTACCAGCAGCAGTTCACTTTTCTCCCGGGATTGCTCAAGGGCCTGAGCGGCTCCGCCAACTACACCGTCATCGAAACCGAAGGGGATTTTGGCGGTGCGACCACCCGGGGCAACGGACAGGTGCCCGGCTTCATCCCGCGGGCCGGCAATCTCAGTCTCAGCTGGCGCTACCGCAGCTTCAGCACCCGAGTGCTGTTTAACTATACGGGCAACTACATTTCCAGTTACTCGGCCACGAGCCCCGGGGCGAACCTCTATCGCGACGCCTTCAAGACGACGAACGTGGGCCTGGCGTATAAGCTGCGCCCGTCCGTGACGTTCACGTGCGATGTGGCCAATATCTTCAACGCACCGCAAAAACTCTATCAGGGAGTTCCCGGACGGACTCAGGATATTATCTATAACTTCGTCACCGTCACCTTTGGTGTCAGTGGTCGCTTTTGAACCCGGACGCCATTTTTCGTGAGCCTGCCTGTTCCTCCAATCGATTACGCCAAGAAATTCAAACACCCCACAACATGAACCGCCGGTCCTTTCTCTCCACCTCGCTCGTCGCGGCGACAGCACCATTCATCGGCCCGGCACTCACGGTTCCCGCGCGGGCGGCCGGATTGCCCGATCCGGCAGTCACGAACGAGAAGATCGCCGCCGATCGCGCGGCCGCGCTCGCCCTGCTCAAGCCGTCTCCGAAGGATCTCGCACACGGGCTCGAACTGCACGCCAGCTCGGTCGTGCTCGATACCTACGGCTTCGGCCCCGCTGCGGCGGTCGACAACGCGGTGCTCGCCGGGCTCATGAAATCCGGTGCGTCCGAGCAGGAAATCGCCGACGTCCGCGAGGACATGCCGATGACCCGCTTCGTCACCGACGCCGCCGAGCGGGCCGAATACGAAGGCGCCTGGACCGCCGCCGGCGTCACCGCGATCATCCGCAATTCCGGCGAAGAGGGCAACGACCCGCTCCGTCTCATGAAACGGCTCGCGCGGTGGGTTTATGTCACCGACCGGCTGCGCGATAAATTCCCCAAGGCCGTGAAGGCGGACGAGATCGTGGCTGCCAAAAAAGCCGGGCATCACGCGATTACGCTCACGACCAACGGCGTGCCGCTCGTGCAACAATGGCAGACCACGTCCGACGAGATGCGCTACATCCGCGTCTTTGCCGAGCTGGGCGTGCGCATGATGCATCTGACCTACAACCGGCGAAACCCCATCGGCGATGGCTGCGGCGAGGCCTTCGACGGTGGGCTCAGCGATTTCGGCCAGCACGTCGTCGCCGAGCTCAACCGGCAGGGCGTCATCGCCGATTGCGCCCACAGCAGCCAGAAGACCGGCCTCGACGCCGCGAAGCTTTCGAAGAAGCCGATGGTCGCCAGCCACAGTTGCGCCGCCGCCCTGAACGCTCACATCCGGGCCAAGAACGACGAGGTCATCACGGCGATCGCTGATACCGGCGGACTCATTGGCGTGTGCTGCATCGGCTATTTCCTCGGCGGGAACAACGACATCGTCGCATTTCTCGATCACCTCGACTACCTCGTGAAACGCTTCGGCGCCGATCACGTCGGCATCGGCACCGACACCGGCTACGCCTCCCGGCTGAAGCCAAGCGACGCGAAACTTCCCGCCCGGCCGTTGCAGCGCGTCCGCTGGGAGGCCCTCTGGCCGCCCGGCTCCCTCGGCGGAGTCGCCAAAGATCCTCGCGCCGCCGCCTCCCTGGCGTGGACGAACTGGCCGCTGTTCACCGTCGGCCTGGTCCAGCGTGGCCACAGCGATGCGACGATTCAAAAAATTCTCGGCACAAACATGCTTCGCGTGCTCAAGGCGAACGAGTCGTGAGCATCAGCCAGCGATGCAGCCCGTCGCGGGCCGGCGGCGATGGAAGAGAAACCACGTTCTCCGCCGTTTTCAGTAGGTATGAGTGTGGGAGCGCGGCGGACGGCTCAGGAGGCCCTTCCGTCGTTTGGATTCTCGAACGGGTGCTCGACTCGGCGGGTTCGCGCGCCAGCTTTTGCCCGGCCGCCGGCTCATGAGACCCCGCCGGGCGAAGGCGCCGCTGGCGGCGGTTCGCGCGTAATGCTCACAACCACGCAGGAAGTTCTGGAAGAAGCCGCCTGAACCCGTATCACCCTAAACCGCAGTTGAACCACTGATTTTCACTGATGACCACTAATGCCAGCAGAGTTGTGCGATGGATGCCGTTCACCCGGCAGGTGAACAGAGAGTTCTATGCCATCGGTCTGGATCTATTCGATCAGTATTTATTAGTGCTCATCAGTGGTTACTTCTTCTGCGGAATTTGGGATCACCGAGGTCGCTCCTTCCGTTCCTGCCCTGCTCGATCCACCCGACAAGTACGTCCCTACTCGGATCAAAACGCACTTCGCGTCCCAGCTCAAAGCGCGTTCCGCCCTCGCTCGCAACCTGCCGCGTGAACTCACGCGTCTCACCTTGCTTCACTCCGTGACCACGTTCCCCTCGAGAATTCTCATCACCGGCGGCGCCGGCTTCCTTGGCCTTCGCCTCGCCCACGCCCTGCTGGCAGGCACTCACCCGGTGACGGATCTGCTGTTGGTTGATCAAAGCTTCGACGCCGCCCGGCTGCCGCCGGATCCCCGCGCGCGCACCTTGGCGGCAGACCTGGCGAGACCCGGAGAAGCGGAACGAGTTCTTGCCGGCAATTTCGATGCGATCGTCCACCTCGCGGCGGTGGTCAGCTCCGCGGCC
>Ga0163150_10008958_pt1 | contig 11215 bp, 10 predicted proteins | sample OliLakLV19P2IB_FD_148628 | JGI IMG/M metagenome (GOLD analysis project Ga0163150, IMG submission 148628) | Freshwater microbial mat bacterial communities from Lake Vanda, McMurdo Dry Valleys, Antarctica - Oligotrophic Lake LV.19.P2.IB | ecosystem: Environmental > Aquatic > Freshwater > Lake >...
ATCCAGGGGTGGCCTTGCTTCTGCAGGTCGTCGCGCCCAGTCGATGACGATTCCTGCTTCTTTTGTCGTCCAGTTTTTCATACTGATCTCGCTCTGAGCGCAAGAGGCGCTTGATGGTTGCACTTGTTGGCCGCATCTTTAGCTGAGGGCAATACTCGGATGCCGTCAGAAATCCTGCCCGATGTAGATCTTAAACACATTTTTCGATCCTTCCCGGTGCGAGATCGCAACCGATGCCGATTCGAGCCCCGCACCCGACTCGTTCTGAATCAATGACTTGAATGGCAAATTCAGAATCAGTTTGTCCGCAAATTGCATGCCAATATGGAGTGCAATATTTTCGATCACAAAAGTGGCCCCTAGTTGTTTGGACCAACGAAATTGGATACTTATCGCTGTCTGATGAATGCGTGCACAGGAGGCCTTGATATTGGCTCAGCAGAGAGAACGAGTCCGGGGGCGACGGCCACTGTAAGACCTTCACACTGGAGGAATGTGCGTGCCTCCGATTGGCCGCTTGCGCGTATGAAAACCGGATGTCCGTGAATACGAATCGTCGAGCAAGCCCCCTCCGATATTGGCCGAGCGCTTCGGCTCTCACCCACTATTTTGATCTTCGTCCACAGTCTGCTCTCCCGGCTGTCATGCCGCCACCCTCGTTTTGACGATTTCCTCTCCTTGGGGCCGGCCTCCGCCAAGCCCTAAACGCGTCGCCCTCCGGGCGCCGCAGGGCTTCGCTCCGGCCGGCCCCAAGGAGAACTATTAACCCCCCAGGGTGGGCCAAATCAAAGCATCAAAGTGGGCCAATTGGAGTTGACAGAGGCACCATTCTCGCCAACGATAGCAAACTGGCTTGTTACTCGGTACTCTTCACAAGTTTGAGTTTCAAATGATCCCAACTGCGCTTCACCTCTTCCTCTAACTGCTCCTGGCGACTCTTCACCCACGGCGAATAGTGCTTCTCAGTGATCTTTACCGAGGCATGGCCAAGAAGGACGGATACGTGCTCGATTGGAATGCCCGCGAGGAGGAGTTCGACGGCAAACGTGTCCCTGAACCGGTGAGGATGGCCTTTTGTAACTTTGGCATTTGTGAATACGCCCCCGAGCTGGCGCCTCCAAAGGTCGGTGCAGGTTTCGAGCCGGGTGGACTCGCCGCGCAGGAACAGGTAGCCGCCGACCGGACGCAGCGCCGTGAGATCGTTCGCCAGGAACTCCGGGATCGGCACATGTACCGGCACGCCCGTTTTGTGAGTATAGAGGAAAACCTTGTTCCCATTCACCGATGACGACTTGAGTAGAGCTGTATCGCTGATGCGCATACCCGTATACCGCAACGTCAGGATGAAGGTTTTATTGTCGCCGGCGTGCTCCAGAATCCGTGCCATTTCCTCGCGGCTGAATGGAAGGGTTGGACTGTCCCTCACGATAGGTGGTTTGAGGTGCCTGACTGGTGACTCTTTCAGCCAGCCATTCTCGATTGTGAATCGGAAAAATGCTCGGAGCCTCTCAAGTTTCTTGCCGGCTGCCCGCGGCCCATCTTTCCAGGCAAATCGGAACTCGCGCGCCATTTCAGTGGTGAACTCGCTGATGTAGACGAAACGATAGCTCGCAAATTCCAGAAGTTGTTTCGCAAGTGTCCGGTACTTGCGCATCGTCGAGTCACTAAGATTGCGCGACTCACATTCGCGGCAGAACTTGGTAATCGCTTCGCGAATCGTGATTCGTTGTGGAATGGATGGCCCCGCCGGATCGCCAACTGCTGCGTCCGGACCTAACTCCAAGCAACGCCTCTTCTCTTCGCCGCGTTCCCAGGATGTCAGTTTGAGCGAATGGCGAATATACTCGCCAGCGTTCGTGGTTCCTTCCACCCAAACCGGGCACTTGCAGCGACGATAGTAGCGGTCCTTCTGTCCGCACGACCGGGTATGTCGCCGATAAAGTGTGAGCATTTCTCGCCTCTCTCTGGCGAGTCTATCGTACGCTTATCGTACATGGAAACCAAGCGAGTTGCAAAGTGCTGATATATAAGTACTTATTCTGGCGGTGAGGGTGGGATTCGAACCCACGGTACCCTTTCAGGTACGGCAGTTTTCGAGACTGCTCGATTCAACCAACTCTCGCACCTCACCGCGTTGGTAAACAACCCCTATTATAGCAGCGATCTGCTCGAATCATACAGCCCGGTATTCGAAGCCCGGCTAACGGCTCATTCGCGTCGATTGATGTTCTGGGACTTCTTCTCGCTCGAGTGAGGAGTAACAATTAGTCCCAATCGTGCTTCCAACGTTGTATAAATGGTTGCAGTGTCCGGCCGCTTCCGAAGTCTGCCACTCGTGTTTGGGGTCGCTCTGCTTGCAGCGCCGGCCGCGCCGCATATTCTCTTAGATATCCCCTATGTGCGCCAGACGGGAGCGGGCTGTGGTTGGGCGTCAGTCGCCATGGTGATGCAGTATTGGGTGAAGCATCAACCCGGGCTGGACCCGCTTGCCGCGGCGGCGGAGCGAATCGAGAAAGATCTCCAGGCTTCCCGTAACGGCCTGAGCGGGAAGCAATTGAAGAACTATTTCGACACGCACGGATTTACGGCATATGTGTTTACGGGCGACCTCGGCGACCTCGAGCGGCATACCGGCAAAGGGCGTCCCGTCATCGTATGTCTAGGCGTCAAAGGAACACGCGCTCCGCTCCACTACGCCGTCGTCGCCGGCCTCACGCAAAACCGCATCCTTCTCAATGATCCCGCTCGCGGAAAGCTCTATGAAGAGGATCTCGAGACGTTTTCGCGAGCCTGGAAAGCCACGGATCACTGGGCGTTGCTCGCCGTTCCGAAACCGGCGCAATGAAGCGCTGCTTCGCTGTGCTGGCCGCAGCTCTAGCGCTAATCGCACAGGAGACAGCGGCCGATGCGGCGCTCGCGGAAGGCATCGCGCTCGCACGGCAGGATAGGTTCATTGAAGCTAACGCCGCTCTTCTTGCCGCCCGGCGCAAGTTCCCTGCCGATGCCCGATTCCTCCTCGAATTAGCCGGTGTGTCCTATCGGCTCAAGAACATGGCAGACGCAAAGAGAACACTCCGCCAAGCCCTCCGGCTCGATCCCGCTAACAACTACGGCAACGAATTCCTCGCTAGCCTTCATCTCCTCGATGGCAATCTTGAAGCTGCTTTGTTGCGATGGAATCGCATCGGCAAGCCCCTTCTGCAGGAGGTTGTATTCGATCCCGTTCCAATCCTCGATCCGACACTACTGCAACGCGCCGTCACCTTCTCCGGCGGCCAGATCCTTACCCTGCGCAAGCTGCACGCCACGGAACGCAACCTCGATTTACTCAACTTCTTCGCCCGCCGTCAACTCGACTTGGCTCCCGTCAGCAACGGCCGCTACGTCGCCACCTACCGCCTCCTGCAAGCCGCGCAACCTTTCAGCGGCCGCTGGGCTACGTTAATCGCGCTGACTCGCGGCCTCCCGTATCAGGCACTCAGTTTGGAGCAGGCCAACGTCGCTGATCGCGCCTGGAACGCTCATGCCCTTTACCGTTGGGATGCGCAAAAACGGCGGTTGGCTTTTGATCTCGCGGGCCCCCTGGCCAAAACTCCCGGCCGTGCGTTCCGGATCTCGATCGACGGCCGCGACGAACACTGGGACTTGCCCGGTATTTTGAGCGCCGATAACATCCACGAAGCCCGGCTCCGCAAAGCCGCCGCCGAAATCGGCGCGTCCTTTATCCTTCGCGAGAAATTCACCTGGAGCACGACTGTCCGTACCTCAAAACGCTCCATCGCCGGCGCGGCTCTTGAGGACGCCTTCGACTCCGGCTGGACCGTCGAGCAACGCAACCAGATTGATCTTCCAGTCTTCACACTTCCGGAACACCGCTTTCGCCTGAATGCCAAGGCCGCCCTTCGCACCGGCCGCTTCCTCGGGCGAGCTAAGTCCCGCCGCATTCTCGGGGGCGACTCCGCCGTCACCGCCAACTGGCTCCCCCAATCCAAGGGCGACGACTGGGAAGTACGCGCGGCGTTTTACGCGGGCGGTATCGCCGGCGTTCCGTTCGACGAGTACTTCCAACTCGGCATGGAACGCGACAGTCCTTATTGGATACGCGGCGTCGCCGGGTCTCGCGACGGCCGGAAAGGAGCCGGTCCCATTGGCTCCAACTTCATCCTGGTGCAGTCCGGCTTCGACCGCACGGTGTTCCGCATTCCCTTCCTTCGCGTTAAGGCCGGGCCATTTTTCGACACGGGACGCGCTACGGGCTTTTCCAGTCCACAATGGCACTCGGGAACCGGGGCGCAGGTAAGCGTACTGGCCGGCGGAGACATCGCTTGGTCATTGATTATTGGACGCGACCTCCGGCGGGGTGAAATAGCATTCTACTCCACGGTCTCCCGATTCTTTTAGTACCACGCGCCGGGTCTAATCCTCTCGCCTTTTCAGGCGGGCGGCTTTCAGCCACGGTACTTCGGCGAGATTTGAGGCGGGAGATTGGCGAAATAGGTCCGGGGCATTTTTCCAGAGCCCGTGGCGGGAATGTGGGAACTCGGCCCTGCAGTGCGCCGCGACTGCGAGCGTCCGGTCGAGCCTTCTTGCGGCTTTAGCCGCGCCTTGCGCCTTCCAGTCGCCAGCCAACCCGACCGCCTTCAGGCGATGGTTGTTTAGTCGTTGTTCAAAACGGCAAGCACAATAAGGATTACGACGACTAATCCGATCAGCGCCAGCAAACCGACGATGATTCCGCCTTGCACTTCCTGCTCCGCCGCTCGGGCCTTTTGCGCCAGCCTGTCGAGTTCGTGATCGTTAAGCGACGCGATGGCGATACGGACATGGTTCGGATTCACCTTCGCCTTGCCCAGCGCCTCCTGCGCTTGCGGCAGCGAGAGAACCCGGTCAAGGTCCGTTATGTTCTGCGCGCGAGCCGCCTGGGAAGACTGCGCCTTCTGTTGCAATTCAGCCAGCGGAACCACATGCGGTTCCGCCGCTATGGCTGCCTGCGGCATCGAAGTACAAGAAAAAACGGCTAATGCCGTCGTCATCGCGATGGACTGATAGGGACGTAGTGTCATCGGGCCTCCGCCATTTGGATACGGATTGGCTGGTTTGTGTTACATACTCGGCTCGGCCAAATCGCGGACCGGATGAGTGCGGAGGAAGGCGGAATCCTAAAAGTAAGGATTGTAGCGGGGCATTTTCTTGACGGCGATTTTCTTAGCGGCGGCCTTCTTGACGGCGACCTTCTTCACCGCCGCCTTTTTGGCCGCTGGTTTCTTACGCTGAACGCCGAGGGAAGTTTCAAGGACGGATTCGAGCAGTTTCTTTTCTTCGGCCTTCACCACGCGGTTGAAGTTGTCCGGTCGTTTCGCGGCGAGCGTCTGCATCGCGGCGACCCATTCGAGCGCAGGGGCGGCAGTGTGCGGCTTCTTCAGTTCCTTCATAGCGGCGAGGGTTTGCTGGATGTCGGGGACGCGGCGGTAGCAATCGATGGCGGATTCCAGGTTTCCATCGGCGCGGTGGGCGATGGCGGCGGCGGGGAGGTCGCCTGTTCCTTCGTGGCACAGGGCTTCGAGTTTGTAGTTGCGTTGCGGGAGTTCGGCGAGAACAGCGAGAGCCTCTCTAAAGTGCCGGGCTCTGACGAGATCGTTGACGGCGCGGGCGCGAAGCTTGGCGGAGCGTTCATCGGCATCCGCCATACCGATCGCCTTAAAGAAGGGCGGTAGCACCTTAACGCAGATGGCGGCATTGCCGCCGACGTGTTGGACGCGTTCGAGCGTGGCGATCCAGCGGGTGGGTTCGGAGCCAAGCTCGATGAGGAACCACGGGGGAAGGTTTTCGAGTTTGCCGGGGATCTGGCGCATTAGTTCAACGGTGGCGTTAAGTTCTTCGGCCTCGGTGAGATCGCGCATGGTGGAAAGTGCGCCAAGCAGGCTGGTCAGGTCGTCATTGGGGATCTGGCGAGCCGCATGGGAGGCTTCGCGCAGCAGATTCGGATTGCCAAGTTCGGGCGAAAGTTTGGCCTTGCGCATGGCGAGGCTGAAGCAAACTTCGGTAAGGGTGAGGTAAGCGGTTTTGCGGGTGAGCGGATCCTGTATAGCGTTGATTTCGGCATGGTGGCCGAGGAGTGTTACGGCTTGATGCGCGCGGGACCAGGCGAGTTCCGGGCGGACCGCGAGGTACTGGCGGGCGTCTTCCTGGCACCGCTGAATGCGTTCGTCGAGATCGAGATTTTCTTCCTGGAGCGACTTGAGTAGCGCGGCGGGCGTGAGCGCCGAGTGCGTTGTGGTGCTGTTGTTGAGGAATTGGAGGCTGGTGGCGACGCGGGCGGGCTTGGGGCTGATGTCGAGCCAAATCAAGCGTTCAGTGGGGCGGCTGACGGCGACCCGGAGTTGATCGATGGCCAAGCGGCGGGAGAGGTTGTCAATATCGGCCGAGACGAAGCGAGTGCTTTTGACTTTTTCGAGCTGAGCGCCGGGATCGATGACGCAGACCGAATGAAAGTCGAGACCCTTGACTTCGGAGGGGGAAAGCGCGTTGGGAATGGCGGTGGCGCCGTCGGTGAAAGAGACGATGGCGAGGCCTTCGCGGGACTTGAGGTCGTTGAGAAGAGTGGTCAGTTCTTCGCCGGGGGCGGCGGCGCAGTATAGGATTTGGTCGGTGGCGTCGTCTTCAATGGAGGCCCAGCCCTGGCCGGAAGGGCGGTCGCGTTTTTCGAGGTGGCCGTAGAGGTCCCAGACGTGGTTTATGAGGTCGGCGATTTGGCGGGGACTGCGTAGATTGGCGGAGAGTTTGTGGACGCTGGGAGTGGCAATTTCCGCGTGGAAAATGTCGCTAAGCCAGCCCCATTCGAAATCCGTGGGGCGGACGGTTTGGGCCTCGTCGCCGGCGATGAGGACGGGGATGGAACGTCCGCGAAGTTCGTGGAGACGTTTGGCGAGCCGGGCAATGAAGAAGGTTTCGACGGTGGTCAGATCCTGGCATTCGTCGATGGCGATGCAGTCCCAGGGGAGTTTTTCGGCGGAAAGATTGGGGAGTTGCTGGATGGCGGACCAGGCGAGATGAAGGTCCGGGAAGAGGCGGACGGCGATGGGACCGCCGGATTTTTCGAGGCGGTTAGCGGCGGCATTGGCGGCTTCAGCGGCGGCGGAACCGGTGAAACGGCCACGAACGGCGAGATACTCGGCGTCGTTCCGGCGTTGGACGCGGGAGGCGCCGAAGCGCCCGGCACGCGAGGGAAGGGCGCCGCCGATGATGTGGGCATGGAACTCGTCGAAGAGGGCAGGGATGTTGGCGGCCCATGGACCGAGGGTACGGGCAAGGGGGGCGATCTCGACGCGGAATCGGCTGCGCTGTTCGGTGAGAGAGATGGGGGGAGTGGTGACGTCGAGAAGTGCGCGGAGGAAGTGGGGAAATGTTGTGACGTGATATTGGCTGGAGATGGAACAGTACCGATCAAAGTAAGAACGGGCGAGGGCAGCTAAGTCGGTCGAGTAGGTGAGATAGAGAATGTTAGTGGCTTGTGTCTCATCGGCGGCGTGAAGAAGAGCGGTGGTTTTGCCGGAGCCAGGGTGGCCTTTCAGAACGCGGACGATGTCGCGGGAGCCCGCGAATTTCGCTTGTTGCGGGGTCCATGGCGCGGGGCCGTAGTCTTCGCGGCGTACTTCGGGAACGGTGATGGGAAGATAATCGTCGGGAAAGTTGTGGGCGTTGAGCGGCGTGTGGTCGTCGTGGTGGCGGATGTCGCGAAGGAAGAGGGCGCCGGCGGGGACGTTTTCAAATCCTTTGACGGGGATTGCGCCTTGGGGGGCCCACCACGCGTAAAAGTGAGAACCGGAGGAGCCGCCGAGGCGCGACCGCCGCCAGCCTTTGTTGTCGCCCTGAGTTCCCTTGTAGTGGAGGCGTTCGGGGTCGATCAGCAGCCTTTGGAGAAGGAGGGCGGCGCGCTTGCCGACAGGTTGAGTGCGGTAGGATTCGAGGCGTTCGAGGAAGTCCGGGTGGCAGAAGAGCGGGTTGGGCTGGCGGGCGGTTCGGAAGCTTGCGTCGATGGGGGAATCCACCTTCATAATGTAGCGCCCTGCGGGCGAGTGTGATAGCTGTGTAGGTACTCCTATGAAGACACTTGGGCTTTTGTTGGCATTGACGGGATCGATGTGGGCGGATGAGACGATTGCGGCGTTGGGAAAGAAATGGTCCGTGCCGATTCCAGCCGACTGGAAAGCCGATTCCAATATTTTGGAATTGTTGGTTAAGAGGCCGCAGGAGAAACCGCGGCGGCCGAAGCAGTTCGCGGTCCTGGAAGAGGGGCCGTATTCGGCGTTCACGTTGGAACTCGACGTAAAGCGGGTAGAGAAGTCGTTGATTCTGGTGTACGCGTATCAGGACGACAGCCATTTCAACTACGCGCACTTATCGGTGGACGATCCGGCGAAGGTGCATGTACACAATGGAATTTTCCATGTGTTCGAGGGAGACCGGGTACGGATTTCGCCTTTGGAAGGCGGGCCGGGCGCGCTGCCGGATACGGAATGGACGCGTGTGAAGATGGTTTGGAGCGGAAAGACTGGGGAGTTGATCTGTTTCGCGAATGGGACGACGACGGGGGCGCTGCGGGCGGTCGATTTGTCGTTGAAGTACGGGAAGGTGGGGTTGGGATCGTTCTTTGAGACGGCGAGTTTTCGAAATTTGAAGATCACCGGAACGCCGGCGTCAAAGTAGGATCGTCCATCGGAACCGCGAGAAACGCGGCGCCGTATAACGGGTTGAAAATGTCGATGACGATCTGGGTATTCCTGAAAACGATGGCGGCGCGGCCGCCAACGAATCCGCGATCGTACTCGGGAGGAAGCGGCGGGAGTGAAAGGTTGAGTTCCCGCGGGAAGGGGCTCCAGGACCGTTTATCGAGGCCGGGCGGGAGGCGGCCATTGCGCCGGAGTTGCTTTTCGAGGCCGGGCGGGAGATTGCCTCCGCGTTTGGCGAGGCCGGGCGGGAGATCGGCCGTCGATTGGCGGCGGGCCCAGGCGCTAATTTGGGCGCGATCCGAATCGCTGAACAGGTATTGGGGGCCCGCGTCGCCGCGGCCCTTACCCTTCCCTTTTCCTTAACGCGACCGTGGGCGAGAAGCGCTCCCGCAGTGATGGCGGCGAACAGGAATCGGCGTGTCATGTTTTGTTGAGGAGCGGTCCAGGACGTTCAGAAGATGAACGTCATACTATACTGCTGAAATTCGCGCCCCCTTACTTCGGGGCTTCGCACGAACGAGCGGTCGAATTGAGGCGTGCCGATGGCGCCGGCGGTCATGTTTGGATTGCCCCACCAGAAGCTGTTGGTGAGGTTATAGGCTTCCATCTTCAACTCGATCCGCTTGGATTGAGTGATAACGAACTCCTTTGCCAAGGTTGAATCGATGTTCCAATAGCCGGGTCCGGTGATGCCCTCATATTGATAGGGGTTGGTGCGGACGGTGAAGGCGGGCTGGGGTTTGAAGGCGGCCTGATTGAACCAGGCAGCCGGGCCTGGATTGCCGGTAGAAGGATCGCCGTCGACGACAGCGGTCGGGAAGCGGAGGAATTCGCCGGACTTGCCGTAGAAGAAGTTGCTGGTGGACCAGCCGCCGAAAACACCGTTGAGCAACGGATGCACGCCAGCCAGGAACCGTCGGCCCTTTCCGAACGGTAAATCGTAGGTGCCGGCCACCGTCATGCGGTGGCGCGGATTGTTGGAGTTCAGGTGCAGTCTTGTCTCTGGCTGGTTTCCCCCAATTTCTTGTACGCGCATCGCACAAGCTGGCAGCCGGTCAACCCCGGCTGTAACGGTTTGGCCAATACGGTCATTATCTGCTTGGAGGGCAAATGAAGCCATTAACGACAGCCTCTTTGATTCTGGTTTTGCTGGCTGGCTGCTACGCATGTGGACGCCGCGCCGGCGGCACGGGTCTGCTGCCGCCGCCACCTCCCGGTCCAGTGAAACCTACGGCCTACCAGCCGGAACGGCCGATGGTGGCGAACGCCGATGGCGTACTCGCGCGGCCGGTTCAGCGGGCGACGGAAGCCCCATTTACGACGGAGACCAGGGATTTGCTCGTGCCCCCGGGTAAGAAGCTGTCGATGGCGGAGGCGGGAGCGGGTCCTCGTGGTCGTTCAGGACGGAGTCGGCCAGGGGGCGCGGCAGAGCGGTAAGGAAAGCCAACTCAAACCCGGCTCGGCGCTGGCGTTCGCAGAAGGCGAACGGGTCGAAATCGACAACAGCGGCACGGCGCCGCTCGCCCTGCGCATCTATATCATTCGCGGACAGTAAACGGAGACGAAAATGCGGACAACACTGGCACTGATCGTATCGCTAGGCGCTATCGCCGGATGTTCCACCCACTGGCCCATGTACCGGCACAATTCGTTGCGGAGCGGCGGTCAAATTAACGGGAGCGATCTCTCGAATCCGGCAAGAGTAGCGGGACTGGCTGTCCGGTGGACGTTCACGGTACCGGCGGCCGATACGGTTTCAGGCATGACCCGTGCGTTTCGCGCTTCGCCGATTGTGCAGGCAAACCGCGTCTTCATTGGAAGCGGCAACGGGCGGCTGTACGCGTTGGACGGGAACACGGGCGCGGTGCTATGGAAGTATCCAAATCCTCCGGCCCCGCCTCTCCGTTCGTAGTTCACCTGCAATCCGTCGAGCCAGGGCATCGCGTCGAGCGCCATTTTCACGCGCATTGGCAACGTGGACGCGGTCATCTTCGGCGCGCCCGATCTCAGTTTTGGTTCGACGCTCGGTGAAGGGAGACTGTTTGCGTTGAACGCGGCGACGGGCGCTGAGATCTGGAAATCCGGGGTGGTAGCGCGGTTGACCGGAACCACCGGAGGTTCGACCGTATTGCATGAACAGATCGGGTATTCATCGCCGGTTGTAGCCGGAAATCGCGTTTACATCGGGGTCGCCAATCACTGCGACAACCCTATCCAAAAGGGACGGGTGGTCGCGGTGCGGCTTGCCGATGGCGTTGTGGACGGGTCGTTTTCTTACTGCGGCGCCGGAGGGTGCGCGGACAACACGCGCGGCGGCGGCGTTTGGAGTTCCGTCGCCGCCTTCGGCGACCTCTATATCACTACCGGTAACTCGAACAACGGCGGGCCCGAGCCATCGCCCAATCATGGACTGAGCATGCTTCGGCTCAACGCCGGGACGGGCGCCATCAACTGGAAGTTTCAGCCTGTGCCCTACGCTCTCGGCC
>Ga0163150_10008959_pt1 | contig 11215 bp, 12 predicted proteins | sample OliLakLV19P2IB_FD_148628 | JGI IMG/M metagenome (GOLD analysis project Ga0163150, IMG submission 148628) | Freshwater microbial mat bacterial communities from Lake Vanda, McMurdo Dry Valleys, Antarctica - Oligotrophic Lake LV.19.P2.IB | ecosystem: Environmental > Aquatic > Freshwater > Lake >...
GGCGCCGATGTCCTCACTTACGGCGACATGATGATCGAGTATGGAAAGGTCCGCGGCCTGAAGCGCTACGTCATTGTGTTCCCGGTGCTCACTCCCACGCTCTCCGCGCGTTGGGTCGACCTGGTGACGCCGATCCCCAAAGCATTCGCTCGTCCGCTGATCGAGGGCCTGAAGAATGAGACCATCGTGACGAATTCTCTCGCCCAGGAGCTGTTTCCGGAAATCGAGCCGATCACCTATCGCGCTGCTGTGGAGCGTGCGATCCAGCGGACGCAACTCGGCGAAGTGGAGTCCTCCTGGACCGGTGCGCTCCCGCCGAATGTCCGTCCGGGACAGATCCATCTGAGCCAGCAACAGGTCGAGGGGATGATCATGAAGCGGAGCAGCCTCCGGGTGAACGCTCCCTCACGCTATGCCGCGTCGGAAATCTTCGCCCTGGGTGGGCAACGCGGCTGGCTCTACGCAAACGTCCTCTGGCAGATTCGCGGCGGGCTCGATCTCCTCTTCGGCGGTGTCGGGATGCGACGTGGGCGACGGCATCCGACGCAACTCCTGCCGGGGGATGCCCTCGATTTCTGGCGCGTCGAACAGGTGATCCCCGGCGAAGAACTGCTCCTTCGCGCCGAAATGAAATTGCCGGGAAAGGCCTGGTTGCGATTGCAGGCGCTGCCCGATCCACCAGAGGCAGGCGTCGAGTCACCGACCAGCATCGTGCATCTCACCAGCTACTACTATCCCCACGGCCTCTGGGGACTCGTCTACTGGTACATCCTGTTGCCGTTCCACGACCTGATTTTCGCCGGGATGACCCAACGCATTGGCCAGCGAGCGGAGCAAGCCTTCAACTGTGGAGGTTGAGTTCGTTGCGATTTCAGCAACTTGCTTCGTTTGTAACGCATGCCGTACAGGAGGGCCCAACCAGCTCTGCATCAACGGCAAGAGCGAGCCGATCACGACCAATAGCAGTCCGGAGCCCAGAAAGACTGCGCCCATTAACGCGCCCATCGCCGCACCGAAGGCTGCGCCATTGTGATCGCCAGGCGCGACCGGCTGATGCCCAATCTCGACCGCGACAAAAAATAGATAGACGGCAAGCAACGACATCGCACATCCCAACCCTACGAGGATCCAGCGAGCGACGCGAATCCAGGGGAAGAGCGCGATGAATGCCACCATCATGCCGAGAGAAATCACCAGGGTCAATCCGGAGAGAACAGGGCTGATAGCCTCCCATATGACGTCAACCATATCGTTCCCTCCAGGCCAGAGTTCGTGAAACTGTCGACCTGGCTAGTCACTAGCAAAGCCTACCCCTCGTACGGATTCTTGCCGCTGAGGAGCTGCTGGAACTCCATGAGGTTGTGGCAGTTGGCCAGCGCTTCTTCGCGGGAAATGACGCCCTTCTGGAGCCATTCTTTGATGGAGGTATCCATCGTCTGCATCCCCTGCTTGGCGGAGGTCTGCATGACCGAGTAGAGCTGATGGACCTTCCCCTCGCGGATGATGTTGGACACTGCGGAGTTGTTGAGCATCACTTCGACCGCGGGGATACGTCCGGCGCCATCGGCCCGACGCAGCAGGTGCTGGGAGAAAATCGCTTTCAGTGCGTTCGAGAGCATCAGGCGGATCTGCTCCTGCTGGAACGGGGGAAAGACGTCGATCATGCGGTCAATCGATTGGGGCGCATCGATCGTGTGGAGTGTGGAGAACACAAGGTGGCCCGTCTCCGCCGCGGTGATCGCGAGCTGGATAGTCTCGAGATCGCGCATTTCCCCAACCAGGATGACATCAGGGTCCTGACGCAACACATGCTTGAGCGCCTTGGCGTAGCTGTAGGTGTCATCGCCGAGTTCCCGCTGGTTGACCAGGGACCCCTTGTGGGTATGGACAAACTCGATGGGGTCCTCAATAGTCATGATGTGGCATTTGCGTTCGGTATTGACGATGTTGATCAGCGCCGCGAGCGAGGAGCTCTTGCCGGAACCAGTGGGGCCCGTGAAGAGGACCAGTCCACGCTTGTAGCGGGCGACATCTTCGCAGATCCGCGGGAGCGACAGCTGTTCAATGGTCGGGATCGTATTAGGCACGACGCGCAGGACGCCGCCCATGTTCCCCTTCTGGTAGTACCCGTTGCAGCGGAACCGTCCCTGGCCTTTGATCTCGAAGGCGAAGTCGATCTCGCGCTCGCGCTCGAACTGATTGATCTGCTTCTCGGTCATCAGCGAGGTCATCATCATGTGGGTGTCTTCTTTGGCGAGGGCAATGAGGCCGGGGATGGGCTTCAGTTCGCCATGGACCCGAATACAGGGGGGGACGCCCACGGTGACGTGGAGGTCGGATGCCTTGGACTTGACCGTATAGAGCAGGAGGTCATCGATGAAGACCTTCTTTTTGCCGGCATTGATATCTTCGCCGCGGGCGCTCATGGTCGACATCGTGAGAGGCTCCTTCTGCTTCCCTGCCACGCGATTGCCCATGAATACTGCCTTCGAGGGCAGATTCCAGGCTGACGGACAGGGTGACTGGCGGGTCCATCCGCCCTTCCTGAGGGTATCCGAGACTACAGAGTATAAAGTCACGGAGTCGAGTGTGAAAGTGAGCACTTCAGTCGACATATCGGCCTCGGACCGGGGGAATCCTGCAGCAGGGTTGAACCTTGCCTGGACACAGTGGCTCGTATGGTATAGTCAGCACACATAGCCGAATGCGCCTCCTCGCAGGAGACGCAACGGGGGACCCAACTCACGGGGCGCAGGTATCCACATCGGATACCAGAGGACCTTCACCTCTAGCCCGTCAGCTAACCTCGTAGGCACCGGAGGGCATGATGCACCTGGCGGTGATCCGCCATTGTGGCTTCACCACCTCCCATCGCGATCGCGGTGGGATCGTCGTTTGACCTCCCTCCGTCCGACAGAGCGACCACTACACGTCAGCGAGTCGTCGTAGAAACAAGCCGGGACGTGCCCCCACACGGGGCATGTCCCGGACTTGTGACTCGCTCTCGATTTGACGGGTCGTGGGAAACACATGGATGCGGTCGGGACGCCAAGGATAGTGTCCATAGTCGATCGCCTGCGGGGGTGCGGACCTCGAGCCTGGTGCCTCTCACTGAGCCACTGGATCGCTTAGCACCCTTGGTACGCCCCGGTTCACAGCCGGGGCGTATCGCATTTTCGGATCACCACGAAGTCAGCCGTTTCTTCTCGCGATCATTCTCCAATCTCGCGAGCAGTTTCCAAGGCGGCTCTTCTGGAGCGCACGCATCCTTGCTTGCAGCCGCCCTGAGACGTCGAAGTGCTGCAAGCAAGGATGCGTGCGCTCCAGCGGAGGGCATTGAGTTGAGAATCCGTGGGACCGATGCCGGCAGGGATGCCAGCGCTCCTGGATCGAGTGTGGTTATCCTCTCCCCCTATGGACCTCCTTGCCCTCCGCGACATCTGCGACACCGTGACGGAACTGTGGACGCCGAAACAAATCGGACTGGTCAACGACACGGCGCTACGCATCGCGCAACTGCATGGCGAGTTCGTGTGGCATCGGCATCCCGATGAGGACGAATTCTTCCTCGTGCTCAAAGGCGAATTCGACATGCAGTACCGTGATCGGACTGTGCGCGTAGGGGAAGGGGAGGCGATCCTGGTCCCGCGCGGGGTCGAGCATTGTCCGAAGGCCGACGATCCGTGTTGGGTGCTGTTGATCGAGCGGGAGAGTACGCAGCAGTATGGAGCCCCTGCAACTGGGTAACTCAGTTGTTGTAAGCTGCGGACTCGGTACTCAAGATTGACTCACAAGCGGGGTTGGCGATGGGCGAAGGGTGCGTCTGGCTGATCATCGGCTTCATCGGCTCGAAGTGGGCGGCGGACAAGGGCTACAACGGGACCGTCTGGTTTTGGGCGGTCTTTCTCGGCGGCGTCATTCCGCTCTACGGTGTCTCTCTCATGGAAGACCAGCGCTTGCGGGAAGCCCGAGAGGGCTCGCGGGATGAGACGCGCATCGCTGAAGGCAACAATCTCGGCTGGGTCTATCTCCGGATCGGCCTCGTGATTGCCCTGGTCATCCTAGCTGGGTTCCTCTTCCTCCAATTCCAACACCACCGCATAGTCGACCGCATTTTCAATGAGACCCAGGCGGAGCAGAGCTATTAGTCCTGCTCGACTCCCCGAAACATGGACGCACGCAGATAAGCGTCACAACGCTCACCGGAACTGCGAGGATCAGCACGCAAATCGTGATAACGGCAGCGCGGATTTTCGTTTGGTTGCGCTCGTCCTGCTGCGCGGCTTCAGCGAACGATTCGGACTCCAAGTGCTCGTTCATGCGGTCTATTCTCCCACGATCTGACACGCTCAATCCGACACCGGATCGTCATTCCATTCAAGCCACAACACGCATTCCGGCAGACCCGGCCCTGCACCATCGGGATCGTCCTGATACCAATAAACCACCTGGTTGGGACTGAATGTGCCGAGGATGTCATCGGCAAGATCATGGGATGGTGGCCATCGCGCACTACCGCCCGTATCGTGCCGCGATGGGTAACGTGCAGCCAATCGGTCGATGGTCCGCGCCTGCTCCAACGGCGACAATTCGCGCTGATGAATCAGGTGGATATAACTCAGCTCCGCCTCTGGTAGAGGAGTCGATGGAGTGCGGGTTGCCTGGGGGTCGACCGGCAAATCGAAGATTACCTCGCAGGTTTCCCAATCCGGATAAGGACTGGGGTAGCTGACGCTGAAGCGATGTACAGGCTCGCCCCAAAGATACCCTCCATCGACGGTCCATTGTGGGGATTCCGGGGCGGTGGGCAACGCAGTGAACTCCGCCAGCGCCATGCCCAGTCGCAGATCCTCATACCGGCTCAACTGTTCCGACTCGCGCTCGCGGATCGGCTGCATCACACACGAGGCGCTCTTGAGCAGGAACATCGGCGCGATGCACAGGAGCACGAACGTAGTCGCTGCGCAGCCCGCGGGAGTCCGGAGGGGTTCGGTCCACAGAGGGAGTTGCTCGCCCCACGCCGCTGGCAAATGCGTCTGATGTCGCTCATCAGTCATGGGGGGAAGGATAGTGTATGCGGGAATCTCTTGGAATTCAGCAGCCTGAAATGACACCTATAATCCGGTTCCCGTAGCCCGACGCCTTCGGTAGAGGATCACATGAGCACCGCTATCCACATCGGCAGAGTAGAGCGACTATCAGTTACCAGCGTCTGGCCCGATGAGGCTCGGGACTTCACGCCCTGGCTGGCGGACAACATCGACGTCATCGAAGAAGCCTGCGGACTCCGTCTGACCGTCATTGCGACCGAGCGCCGCGCTGACTTTTTCTGGGTCGACATCCTGGCGGCTGACTCAGACAATCAGACAGTTGTCATCGAGAATCAAACCGGTGCTAGCGATCATAAGCATCTCGGACAGGTGTTGACCTATCTCGCAGCTTTCGATGCACGGCGTGCGATCTGGATCACTCCCGCACCTCGACCCGACATATCAAGGCGATCAGCTGGCTGAACGAGTCGGCTCTGGGTGACTTCTATCTCCTCAAGCTTGAAGCGGTACGCATCGGGGACTCATCCCCGGCACCAGTGTTGACTTTGATCGTTGGTCCATCCGAGCAATCGCGAGCCATTGGACAGGCTAAGGAGGAGATAGAGAATGAAAGGCATACTGTCCGAAGTCGGTTCTGGGAGGGGCTCCAGGAGAGGGCGAAGAACCGAATTGACTGGGTAGTCAATCGATCATCGAAGCACAGCTACATTTCATCGAGCGCCGGGCTCAAGGGGCTGAGCTGGGGATTCCGTTGCAATCTGGAAGATGCGGGCGTCTTCCTCTACATCGACAGCGAAAACCATGAGGCTGCGCTCGACCTGTATCACCGGATTGAGCGGGCGCGTTCCCAAGTCGAATCCGCATTCGGGGGGCAACTAGTCTGGGATCCCAAGGAAGCATCGCGAGCTTGTGAAGTCATGGTGTCCCCGGGTATGGGCAGCTTCAGGGAGGCCGAAGAGAATTGGCCGCAGATTCACGATGCGCTGATCGACTACATGGAGCGATTCATGGCTTCCTTCAAGCCAGTCATCGACGCGATGCGACAGGAGACCAGTAGGCCGTAGCACGCCTATCAGATCCTAGCCCCAAGCGTGAGCGCGGGGTTTCCGGTGATTCCTGATTTCGCATGCAGTCGTACACACTCCAGACACAGAGCGGAGGGGAAGCCGAAGTGTACGCTGGCGAGGCAAATGGCGGGCTTTGCCTGCAAGTGGGCTGCGCGATCCTCGTCGCGCTAATGGCTGGGCAGAAGGGATACAGTGCCTGGCTGTGGTTCTTCGCTGGCCTGCTGTTTCCCATTTTAGTCGCGCCGCTGGTTGCAATCGGTCTTGCGCAAGATGTCAACGCGATCTCCCGTACCAGCGGATCCGCTCCGGATATGGCGATGATCAAGCGCGGCAATGACCTCGCGTGGATCTACATTCGCATCGGTCTCCTGGTCAACCTCGGACTCACGGTCATGCTGATTTGGATGAACTTGCACTAGGCTCAGGATGGTTTGCAACCCCGGGCTGACTCGTGGGGCTCGGAATACGTAAGTGGCCGACAGTACAATGCGGCGATTCGGAGCGCCTAACGAGGATCGACAGCCCGACGATGGATGACCCACAAACGAGCCTCCTCGCTCTCAAGTTGAACCTCCTCTGGGGCCTCGCCGGTTTCGGCGCTCTCTGGGCGAAGGTGAAGGGCTACCAGTTCTGGATCTGGTTCTTCGGGCACGTCGTCTTCGGAATCAATTTTGTCCTCATCCCGCTCATTAGCGTCGGTCTGTTGAAGGACCAGCGCCAGATCGCGAAGAAAACCGGGACCGGTCCGGATCCAGAGCTGGTGTACAAAGGCAACACGCTCGCTACGCGCTACATCGCGATTGGGCTCCTGCTGCAGGTCATCATTTTTGTGTTCCAGGTAGCCGTCGAAGTGATCGCTCGAAGTCGGCAATAGCCCAGAAACCCCGCGCTCACGCTTGGGGCTAGGATCGGAATCGCGAGATCCCGAACTAACTAAAACGCCCCGGACCGTGTGGTCCGGGGCCTTTCGTTGACACGTGGAGTGGGGAACTCGACGGTCGATACGCAAGTGGTTGGGAGCTACAGCAGCCCTTCGACGCGCTCCAGGGGGATGTCGTCGAGGAAGTGCTCGGGGAACTCTTCGAGCTCGGTGCGACGGGTCTCTTCGATGAAGCCGCCGCCGGGGAACTCGGATTCGTCGAGGGCGCGGCTGACCATGGTCGGCTCGTGGACCGTGACCACTTCCTGTTCCGACTGACCGGCCTCATCCTTGCGGAGAGTCGTGATGCGGGCCGCTTCTTCGATGGTGGTGATGCCGTTGAGCACCTTGGCCAACGCCGACTTCTCGAGCGTCCGCATCCCTTCCTTGATCGCCTGGCGACGGACTTCGTCGGTGGGCTGATCCTGGAGGATGTACTGGCGGATGATCGGGGAGATCGACATCATCTCGAAGATGCCGGTGCGTCCCTTGAAGCCGGTGCCGCGACAAATCGTGCAGCCGCGTCCCTTGAACAGGCGAGGCACGAAGTCATCGCCCATGTTGGGGAAGATTTGCTTCACCAGCGCGCGCATGTTGTCGTCATAGGGCAGCGGCTCGATGCAGGTCTGGCAGATGGTGCGGACCAATCGCTGTGAGTGGATGCCGATGGTGGAGGCCGCGACCAGGTAGTTCGGGGCGCCCATCTGCACCATACGCACGACGGTCGAGGGCGCATCGTTGGTGTGCAGCGTACTGAACACCAGGTGGCCCGTTAGCGAACATTCGATCGCGGATTCGAGCGTCTCGTAGTCGCGGATCTCCCCTACCAGGATGATGTCGGGGTCCTGACGCAGGAAGGAGCGGATCGCCGCTGCAAAGTCGAGATGTGCCTTGCGGTTGACCTCGACCTGGTTGATCCCTTTTAAGGTGTACTCCACCGGATCTTCGATCGTGCAGATATTGCGCTCGCTCGAATTGAGGTGGTGAAGGAGCGAATAGAGCGTGGTCGATTTGCCGGAACCCGTCGGGCCAGTCACGAGGAATACGCCCCACGGACGATGCGACATCTCGACCAGGAAGTCTTCCTCGAAGCGCTCCAGGCCGAGGCGCTCCATACCGACCATCGCGTTGCCCTTGTCGAGAATTCGCATGACGATTTTCTCGCCGTTGACCGTCGGAAGGCACGACACACGGAAGTCGAGCTGCTTGCCGCCGATCTTCGACTGCATACGACCATCCTGCGGCCGACGTCGCTCAGCGATGTCCAGCGAGCTCAGAATCTTGAGGCGCGAGACAGTCGGGTTCTGAATCTTGGGCGGGATCGACAGGATTTTGTGGAGGATCCCATCGATGCGGTAGCGGACGATGGTCTCGTCTTCCATCGGCTCGATGTGGATGTCCGAGGCGCGGGATTCGACGGCCTCGGAGAGGATCGTGTTCACCAGGCGCACGACGGGGCCGGCATCGATCGCTTCCATGCCATCGACCGCGAGGGCCTTGTTGAGGTCGACGATGTCGTCGTCGCCGTCATCCATGGTCTTGAGGTACTCGCCGATGAGTTCATCGGTCTGGTACTTCTTGCCGACCTTCTGGAAGAGGATTTCCCGGAGTTCATCTTCGTGCGCGAGCATCGGCTCGATGTGCATGCCGGTCGCGAGACGCAGGTTTTCTTTGACCACGAAATCCAGCGGGTCGGCCATCGCGACCCAGAGCTTCTGGCCCTCTGTCTTGATCGGGAGCACCATATGCTTGTTCATGACATCGGGGGGAATCGTGCCTTCCAGCGCTTTGGCCATCGTGTAGTCGAGCAGCGAGATGAATTTGATGCCAGTCTGGGTCTCGAGGGCCTTGGCGATATCGTTCTTGGCGCAAAATCCGAGTTTGACCAGAATCTTGCCCAGCTTCTCATTGGAGCCCTTCTGATATTCGAGGGCCTCGGTGAGTTGGGACTGCGTGATGACGCCTGCCCGAATGAGCAGCATCCCGAGTTTATCTTTTTGCCGGCCGGTTGCCGGTCCACTGGCCAATGCAGCCACCTGTGATTCCCTCCGACGGTGTCCCAGGCCTTGGCCCCTGTTGTGGACACCGATAGCATCAGATTGCGCGACGGCCAGGGACGATTGATTAAATCAAGTGCCCTGGCGAGCGGACCTAAGAATCCCGGTCCGGACTGGTAGGCGGGAAGTATACGGTCATCCGAGGCATCCGACAGTGTGTCGTACGCAGATTGCGCGTGAATTGGCCTCCCCCCGCCCCTTCCAGTGCGCTCCGCTTGTGGAGGGGGAGCCTGAAGCAGAATGGAGGGTCGAGCTTGCTCGACGCCGGGAAGAACGCCCGGGATGTCATCAAGCCTACGGCGCGCATACCAGAACTCCCCAAATCGGAACCTTTCTCGCGGTGTCGAGCAAGCTCGACCCTCCATTCAACCAACTCTTCGGACCGCGGCAGTCCGTGCCGCTCCGATTTCTGACTCCCCCCTCCATTCGCGGAGCGAACTGGAGGGGGGCTGGGGGGGTGGCCTCTGCTAAACTCCCTTTCCAACCCCCATGGACACGACCGACCCGCATCCCGGCCGCGCTCCAGTCCTCCTGATCCTCGTGATTTTGCTCAGCATCGGCATCATGATCCCGTTCATGGGCCACTGTGCGCTCTATGTCCAATACCCCTTCAGCCTCGATGAAACCGAAGGCTATGTGTTGGGACAGGTGGAGCGTCTGAGCTCCGCTGGACGGCTCTACGGACCCATCACCGAGTATCCCTATGTGGTCGACAACTACCCGCCTGCGTTCCCGGTGCTGCTCAATGGATTGGAAAACGCGCTGGGACGGGAATTCAAACAGCGACCCCTCTTGCCGAAACTGGGTGCATTGCCCGAGGACGAGGCGAGCGTCGGCGTAAAAGCCGCGACCTTCGCGCATAACTTCCCGCTGATCCGGACGTTCATGCTGCTGGTGCTCGCCGGATTGCTGACGCTGCTGGCGGTCGATTGGCGACGCAATGCGGTGCCGTGGATCGGGGTCGGACTCACGCTCGCGTTGTTTTGCGCGCAGCCGGCGGTCTTTTTCATGGCGACCCTCGCGCGCGCCGACTGGCTGGCGCTCACGTGCGGATTTGGCGCACTCGTGCTGGGGCATCTCGCGATGAAGCACCCGGAATCGACCCGTCCGTTGATTGCCGCGGCGATAGTCGGGGTCCTGGCGGGACTGTTCCGTCAGTCGGCGATCGTCCCGCTCATCGCGATCGCGATCACGCTCTTTCTCGCCAAGGACCGACGTCTGAAGCTGTTTCTCGCAGTGGCGGCGATCAGCGGGCTCATCCTTGCGATCGGGCTGCATTTCACCTATGGCGCCGGGATGTGGACCCATCTGATCACCTATACGAAGACCCGCTGGTTGTTCGAGCGACTCATCGGCACCCTCGGATTTTTCTTTCGCCATTCAAGCCTGCTTCTCGTCCTGAGCGCGATGGCGTGGACCGCCGTACGGCGTGCCGATAGGTGGTCATTGCCGGTGGTCTATGCGCCGCTGGCTCTCGCGACCGCCTTGCTCTCGGGAAAGGTCGGCAGCGACATGAACTACTTCCTCGAACCGATCCTCGGCTGCATTTGGGTCACCGGTTATGCGATGCGCGGCTGGACTCTCCCGGAATCTCAGCAGTTACCGAGTTGGGCACTGGTCGGCATCGGCGCAGTGCTGCTGCAATCGGGGGTGGTCCAGAATCCACGAGAGGGGTCGTACCGTCCGACCCGTTTCGATCTGGCGAACGGCATCGAGTTGCTCATGCAACTGCAAAAAATCGGAGGCCCGGTCCTCTCAGAAGAAGAGGGGATGCTCGCGCTGGCGGGGAAACCGGTCTGGTACAACCCGTTCATCATGGCGGAATTGGAGCGCGAAGGCCTCTGGGATGACGCGCCGGTGGTCGCGATGATCGAACAGCAGCAGCTGCCCGTTGTGATTACGCTCGAGGTGCCCGATCCCCAGCAACGCATCGATCGCGGCAAGGGCGCCGGCTGGGATCGCTGGACTCCGGGGATGCTCGATGCGTTGTCTCGTCGCTATCGCCCGGTGATGGTCGTGCCGGTCCGTCGCGAATGGATCATCCTGGTGCCACGCACTGGAGAGGCACAAAACACTGGTGCCGCAGCCAACCCTCTACAATCGACTCCCGAATGACCGAGG
>Ga0163150_10008960_pt1 | contig 11214 bp, 9 predicted proteins | sample OliLakLV19P2IB_FD_148628 | JGI IMG/M metagenome (GOLD analysis project Ga0163150, IMG submission 148628) | Freshwater microbial mat bacterial communities from Lake Vanda, McMurdo Dry Valleys, Antarctica - Oligotrophic Lake LV.19.P2.IB | ecosystem: Environmental > Aquatic > Freshwater > Lake >...
GTTGTAGGTGCTGGCCGTCCCGTTCATTTTGCCTCTGGCATGTGTGGAACTCCGCCGCGATAACGGCAGTTTCCTGGAACAGCCAAATCATTGATATCGGAGACCACAAACCGATCAAACTTGCCAGGCAAGTCGTGTCATCGATAACGCTCCACATCAGCGATTGTCACAGTGACGGAACCTTAAAACTTCACATTCAAACCCGCCGATTTGGCGAGTTCAACCTGGCGCAAGTCGAACGTGAGAAACCGCTTCGCTCCCAGCGTCAATGCGATGCCTACATGCAACAGATCCATACCGCGAATGCCCAGAGTTTCTGTATGAGTCTTTCCCAAATCCTCAGCTTCGCCGAAAGCATCCGTCCATCGGATAGGCACATGGGCGAGGATCTCATCCGCCAGGTCTGAGTCGATGTCTGCAAACGCGGCGTTGCGGCGCTCCGTGTCAACTTCCTTGCGAAACACCGCCAAACGGAGGGCATTCCTCAGTTCGTGCCGGTGCAGTGGTGTGTAAGGCAGTGGATCACGAAAGCCGCGCATGAATGCGAGTGCCTTCGGTGAATCGGATTGCGTGAGGTAAATGCGGACCAGAAAGCTTGTATCGGCGTAGGTTTTCAATACAAACCTTTGCTGTCCGCGAGAATCTCATCCATAACACCCTTGGAGATAACTCGGCCGCCGTCTCGAATCTTTAACCGCCCCGCGAAATCTGGTCGCTTCCGCGAGCGCGGAACCTTCACAGGCGGCGGTGGCGAAAGGAGCGCGACGACCTTTCCACGTTTGCTGATCTCAACCTGTTCTCCCGCGTCGATCCAATCAAGAACCGTATTAAAATCGTGCCGCACCTGCCGGATGGACGCTGTCTTCATGTTACACAACCATGTGTCACCTCAGAGCTGCGGTCAATCCGGAAATATTCCAGTTGCGGTTCATTCCGGTTCATTCCCGTTCGCTGGCGGTTCGCACCAGAATTCCCCGCCTCCGTTCCAAATCGAAAGTCAACTCCCAGAAACCCGCGCACAATGCGTAGCGAAAGTGAATTTGAAGGTTGAATCAAAAAGGAAAAAAGCACATCGAAGACCTACTTTCGACTTTGCGTGCACTTCTGAAAGAGCGGCAACGACAGATTGCTATCGCTCTTGTGCTGTGACTCGCCCGGCATTCTTACCACAAGTGAGAATGAGAATTGCTGGCGGCCAGCCAGCAGAGGAGGGTTGCACCGGGATTTATTTTTGGGAATGATTTCCCGCCATGCAAACCAGAATCACAATCTTCCCCGGACAAGGCTCGCAGCAAAAAGGGATGGGTGCCCCCTTGTTTCCCGCATTTCCAGAGCTTTCGGCCCTGGCCGATGCCGAGCTCGGGTATTCCATCCAAGATTTATGCCTCAATGATCCCGGCGCGAAGCTTGGACAGACCGAATTCACCCAACCTGCCTTGTATGTGGTCAACGCCCTGACCTTCTTGAAAAAAACTGCTGACACCGGACAGCTTCCCAATTTTGTCGCCGGGCACAGCCTGGGCGAATACGACGCTTTGTTCGCGGCCGGAGTCTTCGATTTTGTGACCGGCTTAAAACTGGTGAAAAAAAGGGGTGAACTGATGGCGCATGCGCGGGGCGGGGCCATGGCGGCCATCATCGGGTTGAGCGTGGCGCAGATCCGGGAGGGATTGAGCCAGGGCGGGCATGGCGGCGTGGACCTGGCGAATATAAACGCCCCCACCCAGATCGTGATTTCGGGTCCGGAAGCTGAATTAAAACCAGCCACGGAAACCTTCCAAAAAATGGGGGCGCAAATCTTCCCATTGAAGGTCAGCGCCGCCTTTCATTCACGCTATATGGCCGGGGCGCAGGAGGAGTTTGAAAGGTTTTTGGAACCGTTTGAGCTCAAGCCCCCGCGCATTCCAGTGGTGGCCAACGTCACGGCCCTTCCTTACGAAACCAGCGCCCTGAAAAACACGCTGGCACGTCAAATAACCAGTCCGGTGCGCTGGACTGAATCTGTCGGCTGGATTTTGAACCAGGGCACCGGCGACTGCGAATTCTTCGAATGCGGTCCGGGGAATGTCCTGACCGGACTGCTCAAACGCATCCGCCAAAACCACCCGGCCACCGCCGCAACCTTTCCCAAACAATCCACATGAAAAACCGCGTGGTCTGGATGTTCTCGGGGCAGGGTTCGCAATACCACCAGATGGGCCGGGAACTTTTCGAACAGGAACCGGTTTTCCGGGAGTGGTTTGAGCGTGGAGATTCTGTAGTTAAGAAACTGATCAACGAGTCATTGCGGGACCTCGTCTATTCCGAGGCAAAAAAACCTGGAGACCCGTTCAAACGGACGCTCCATACCCACCCGGCAATTTTTCTGGTGGAATATAGCCTGGCGCAGCTTCTCTTGAGCAAAGGTTTAAAACCCGATTTGCTCCTCGGTTACAGCGTGGGGGAGTTTGCAGCTTATGCGGTGGCGGAGGTGATTCCCTTCGAAGAAACTTTGGTCGCACTGGTGAAACAGGCTGAGATTGTGGAATATTGCACCCCCGAAATTTCAGCGATTGCGGTGCTCCATTCTCAGGAACTGTTGCAAAATTTTCCGTCGGAATTTTCCGGATGTCAGGTGGCTTCGGTCAATTTTTCCAAGGGTTTTACCATCGTCGGACCTTCGGATTCGGTTCGTAAAATCCAGGCTTTCCTCAAATCCCGCTCCATCAGCGCGATGGAGATTCCGATCTGTCACGGGTTCCATTCCAGTTGGTTGGACATGGCCGGGACCCCGCTCCGGGCGTTGTTTTCCACTTTGGCTTTTGGTCGCTCCAATTTTGAACTGGTCTCGGCGGTTTCCGGTGAAAATCCCCCCCTTGACTCAAGCCATCTCTGGCAGGCTATCCGGGGAACTGTCAATTTTCCCTCCATCGTTTCCCGGTTGGAAGCGCGGGGGCCTTTCACCTACCTCGACGTCGGCCCATCCGGAACGATGGCCACCATGGTGAAGTATAATCTTGCACCCGGCTCCGCCTCGACACCCCTGGCGATCATGAATCCGTTCGGACGGGTGCGCGACCAGCTTGGCAAGGCATTGAGCGTCGCCGGCGGATGAACACTTGATCAGGATGTGGTTTGATAAAAAAAACGCCTCGAAGATTTCTGCTGGCAGATGAGGCTCAGACCTGATTATATGGTTGGGCGACGCAGGGGCGTTGTTTCGATCCATGTTTCACCGTTCAATTTTGACTTTATCGGCCCTCTCTTTCCTGGGTTTTTTTGGTTGTACCAGATTCGCTGAGGACAAGTATGTCCGGCGTCCCGGGGATGTCTGGCATTCCGAGCGGGTTATTCCTGCGCAGGCGTTGCAAAAACAAGCTGCTGGCGAAACGGGAAAACTCACTCTTGAAAACGGGGAGAAACTTGATCTGGCACGATGTGTTGATTTCGCGCTGAAAAACAATCCCCGGACACGGCAGGCATGGCTTGCGGCCAAGGCTGCCTCCGCCAACAAGCTGCTTGTGGACAGCGCCTTTTATCCTTCGCTCACCGCCGGACTCAACGGCCAGCGGGTGTCGCAACCTTCGATTTTTGCAGCCGGAGAGCAGTTGAAAATAGATTCTTACGCCCCTTCACTGCAGATTTCCTACATCTTGTTTAACTTCGGGGGAAACATCGCGAACTCCCAGGCCGCCCGCGAAGCCATTTACGCCGCAAATTACAGTTATAATCGTACTTTGCAGGATACCATCCTGGCGGTGGCCCAGAGTTATTACAATTTGAACGCCGCCGAGGCCTCCGTCATCGCCTCTGAATTCAGCGTGGCCGATTCTCGCCAGGTCTATGAAGCGTCGCGGCTCCGGACCGAGGCGGGACTCGGAACCCAGCAGGATGTGCTGCGGGCCGAGGCCAATTTGCGCGAGGCGGAATTCCGGCTTCAAGCCGACCTCGCCTCGACCGAAACGGCGCGGGCGGCCCTGGCCCAGGTGCTTGGTTCGGAGGTCAACAATCGTTTTGATATCGCCGAAACCAGTGCGCCACAATCCCTGGAAAATATTGAGAAGGATGTGGCTGCACTCACCGCTGAAGCGCTTCGAACGCGGCCGGATCTGCTTGCCTCCTACGCCAACGCACAGTCAAAGGAAGGCACACTGCGGGCCACCCGTTCCGCCCTCTGGCCCCAGTTGGTGTTTCAATTCAACGGGAGCCTGAACAGTGTCCGGGACCGTCCGGGAAATCCCACGGAGGACTGGTCGGCAGTCCTAGGGTTGCAGTGGAATATTTTCGATGGTTTTGGAAAACAGGCGCGGATCAAACTGGCGGAAGCCGACCTGGCATCGGCACGGGAAAGCGTCCGTCAATCCTATTACCAGGTGGTTTCGGACGTCTGGTCGGCCTTTTTCGCGCTGGAAGCGGGCCAACGACAGGTGGTGGCCGCCCGCTCCCAGCTTCAGGCTGCAACGGGCTCCTTGGAACTGACCCAGGCAGGTTATCAAAACGGACTGAACACTTTGTTGGAACTAGTTTCTTCGCAGAATGACCTGGCGTCAGCCCGGCTTTCCAAGATCCAGGCCGAAACGAATTTTATGGTCTCACTCGCCCGGGTCGCGAATGCAGTTGGAAAATTCCGATGACCAGAAATTTAGAACCATGCGAACCCACGCAACTCACAGGAGGCCCACGATGAAACAAACTTCCTTCCAGAGACAATTACGCTTTTGTATTTTTTTAACACTGCTTGCAGTTTTGAATTTGAACGGCTGCAAAGCCAAAAAGGAAGTGATCCTTCCGAACCAGCTTAAGTCGGTGAATATCTCAACGGTGGCGCAGACGAATGTCAGTTTTTTCCTCACCGGTTTCGGGACGGTGGAACCTCAGCGGACGGTTGATCTCCTTCCCCAGGTTTCCGGCAACATCAAAGCGGTGCATTTTCAGGAGGGAAGCGTGGTGACCTCCGGCCAGTTGATGTTCGAGATTGATGACCGCGATTATCGGGAAAACTTGATCAAGGCGAAATCGGCTGTGGACACGGCGAACGCCTCCTTCCGGCTGGCCGAGGACCGTTTGAAACGAAACGAACAGCTCGCGGATAAAAAAATGATCTCGGCCGACACCCTTGAAAGTTTAAGAAATGCCGTGCAACAGGCCCGCGATAATGTGGCCTCCTTCCAGGCCGCAGTGAGGCAGGCTGAACTCCAGATTGAATATTGCGCCATCCGTTCACCCATGGCCGGCATTGTGGGAAAAAGCCAGATTGATCCCGGAAATCTCGCGTTGCAGGGCCAGACCAAGCTCACAACCGTCCGCCAGATTGACCCCATCCGGGTGCAGTTTTCCATCGCTGGCAGGGATCTTTTTCGACTCCAGAGCGCCATGACCAATGGATTGGTTCCGATCATCGTGAAGTCCTCCAACACAGCCAGCGAATCCCACGAGGGAAAAGTGGAGTTTATCGACAGCTCCATCGATAGCACCACCGGAACCATCAAGGTGATAGGAACGCTCACGAACAGCGACCGTTTGCTCTGGCCCGGTCAGTTCGTGTCGGTCAAGGTCAAGGTCGGGGAGCAGCTCAACGCCCCGGTGATCTCCCAGGGCGCGGTGGGAATCGGAGCCGACGGACCATTTGTGTTTGTTATCGAAAAGGAGAAGATCGCCCGTCTGAGAAAAGTGGTCCTCGGTGAATTGAGCGGCGACTGGGTTTTGGTCAAAGAAGGGCTGAAGACGGACGACCTGGTGGTGACCGAGGGCCAGATCAACCTGATCGAAGGCAGCCGGGTCAAAATCGTGAACCGCGCCACTTCCCTTTAATTGCTGTGAGAATTTCAGAACTCTTCATCCGTCGTCCAGTCTTGACCACACTAATGTCGGTCTGCCTGGTCATTCTAGGGGTCGGGGCTTATAGGTTCTTGCCTGTCTCCAACCTGCCGGACGTGGAACTCCCTTATGTGGTGATCATGGTGGCCTATCCGGGTAATTCACCATTGGCCATGGCGGCGAACGTGGCGCGCCCGATTGAAGAGCGGGTCATGAGCATTGAAGGGTTGCGGGAAGCGACTTCGGTGAACCGTCAGGGAACCACCCAGATTATTCTCAGTTTCAGTCTGAAGAGAAAAATAGAGGGCATTGTCCAGGATGTGCAATCGGCCTTGAGCCAAGCTCAAGGTGACCTTCCGCCTGATCTCCCTTTTCCGCCCACGTTTCAAAAAGTCAACCCCGCGATGCAGCCGATCTTTTGGATCGCCGTCACCTCGGACCAGTTAAGCCCGCAGGATCTTTATAATAATGGCGGCCAGGTGGTGACCCGACGCTTGTCCGGCGTGGATGGCATCGGGCAGGTTTCAGTTTACGGGCCCAAACGGGCCATCCGGATCCAGCTCAATCTGGAAATTTTGGCCGCCAAGGGGATCAGCTTGGTTGATGTGGACAATGCCCTGCTCGGTAACAACACCCGGATTCCTGTCGGACAGTTGAAGGGACCGACCAGGACCTACACCATTGAATCAAAGGGCGAATTGTTCAACGCCAAGGAATTTAATGAAATCATAGTGGCTTATAGGAACGGAGCTCCGGTTCGGATTTCTGATTTGGGCGAAGCCATAGAGAGTTTGTCCAGCACCGATTTCCGGATGGGTTTCTGGCAGAACGGTGGTAAAACCCCGAGATCAACCATCATGGTGGCCGCCACACGCCAGGGCAGCGCCAACACCATCGGCGTGGTGGAAGGGATCAAAAAAAATCTCGAACTGCTGAAATCGGAACTGCCGCCGTCGATCAAAGCGGAGGTGATCTATGATGCTTCTGAAGCGATTGTGGAATCGGTGGATGACGTCCGAGATTCTCTGATCATCGCATTTTTCCTCGTGGTCGCCGTGATCTTCCTGTTTCTGGCGCGTCCCATGGACACGTTGATACCGACCGTGGCGCTGCCGCTCTCCTTCCTGGCCACATTTGTCGCCATGTTTGCGCTGAATTTCAGCCTGGACAGCCTCTCCCTGATGGCCCTGACCCTCGCGGTCGGATTTGTGGTGGATGATGCGATCGTGGTCCTTGAAAACACTGTGCGGAGAATTGAACTGGGCGAGAAACCGTTCGAGGCCGCGTTGCACAGCGCGGAGGAGATCACTGGAACGATTGTTTCCATGACCCTCTCGCTCGTTGCAGTATTTATTCCGCTGCTGTTCATGCCAGGACTGATCGGGCGCATGCTGCATGAATTTTCCATGACGGTTGTGATCGCCATCATGGCTTCGGGAGTGATCTCCCTCACCGTCACTCCGCTGATGTGCGCTCGGCTCTTAAAACCGGAGAACCACGCCAAACGGAACCGGTTGAAGGAGGGTGTGGACAAAACATTCAACCGGTTGCTCGGCGTTTATGGCAAAGGATTGCGTTGGATGATGAAATACCGCTGGCTGGGGCCCGCCATCTGGGTCGCCTGCATCGTTGGAATGGGATTTCTTTTTAAGATCGTTCCAAAAGGATTTCTTCCGGTGGGTGACAGCGGAGCGGTGATGGGGAGTTTGAAAACCGATGCCGGCCTTTCCGCCGAACGGTTGGGAAAAATCCAGGACGAAGTGATCGGTGTGATGTCGAAAAACCCGGGCATGGAACGAGTTCTGGCGGTATCGGATCCGGCCAACGGTGACACGACCATCACCACGCTGGGGATTCTCAAAGAACGGAAGCATCGCGCGAAAATTGAGGAGGTTGTGGAGAGTTTGAACAAGGAACTTTACAAAATCCCCGGGCTTCGTGACGGGGTCAATCCGCTCCCGACCATTTCGCTGGGAGGAGACTCTCCCGGCGGAGCAGGGGGCACGCGCTATACCTATCGCCTGACGAGTCGTGACCTGGACCGGCTCTATGTTGTGTCGGAAAAGCTGGTGACCAAGCTGGGAGGAGAACCTAGTCTGGTGAATCCGAGGGTGGAACTTCAGCAACAAAAACCGCATCTCAGCTTGGAAATTCTCAGGGATGAGGCCGCCGCGCTCGGCGTTACACCTGCCGCCCTGGAAAGAACGCTTTTCCTCGCCTATTCCGGGAACCGGATCTCCACCGTTAACACATCCACCGAAACTTATGACGTCTTGATCGAAGTGCGTGAGAAGGACCGGTCGGATCCGGTGGATTTGTCCAAGATTTATGTTCCCTCCCAAACCACCGGCAAATTGATTCCCTTAAACGCCATCGCCCACTGGAAGCTCGGACTGGAAGCCGGCATGGTGCAGCACTATAACCTTCGGAACATGATCGATGTCACGTTCGGGCTGACGCCGGGAACAGATCTTGGGGCCGCCACTGCTGCTGTGGATAAAATAGCTAAGGAGGCATTGGAGCCGGGCATCTTCGGAGCGTTTACAGGCGAGGCCCAGACATTCGCTGAGATCGTGCCGATGATGATCTTTCTTCTGATCGTCGCCATTTTTGCCATGTACCTGATCCTCGGCATTCTTTACGAAAATTATGTCGATCCAATCGTGGTTTTGACCTCGCTGCCGATTGCCGGCTTTGGCGGTCTCCTGACCCTGGTGATTTTCCAGGTTGATTTTTCCCTCTACGCATTCATCGGTTTGTTCATGCTTCTGGGGATTGTGAAAAAGAACGGGATCATGCTGGTCGATTTCGCCAAGATGCACATTGAAAAGGAAGGGGCGACCAAGGAAGAGGCGATTTATCAGGCCTCACTGACCCGTTGCCGACCGATCATGATGACCAGTCTCGCGGCCATCATGGGTGCCGTGCCTGTGGCCCTTGGATTTGGCGCCGATGGAGCCAGCCGACAGCCGCTGGGATTGATGGTTGCCGGAGGTTTGATATTTGCTCAGTTCATCACGCTTTATGTCACCCCTCCGCTCTATCTTTACGCCGAAGGTTTTCGTGAATGGTTCCACCGCAAAAAAGGCACTGACACCCCTGCGGCTTGATCCCTTACTGTCGAAAGTTTCAGACTTGGTTTGGAGGTTTCGAAAGTTCTGCACGGTCAAAAAGAACACACCTGAAAAACCCATGAGGAGTTTGACGCGAATGACATTCACCGAAGCGGCTTTGTTCGATTCGCCCCTATTGTTTCGTGGTGAAAAGCCGTATAGTTTTTTTGATCCGGCTCATAATCGACCCTGAACCGGCAGTTCTCGAAACCGGAAGCGGGGAACACGTTTTCTTGCAGTCAGGGCAAAATAAACTCTCCGGAGATCCAACCAGCTTGACTCTCCGAACACAGGACGGACAAAAAGGTTTATGGCAATGATTGCATTGGTAACCAGCGATCTTCTCCTCATGCTTCGAACAGGGAATGGTGCCCGGCGGAAAATGGCCGGTTTTTCTTTTTGGCGGCGGGGCGGTCATCTGTGGAATGGCCACGCGGATATTTGCCGATTCCCGCACGATCTCAACCTCTCCCAGTTTCAGAATTTCGCCCGGTTGCAGAATTCCCTCGGTGATTTGTTCGCCGGAAATAAAGGTTCCGTTGGTGGAGTTCAGATCCCGGACCTGGATTAGATCCTCCGAGCGTTCTATTTCGCAATGGAAAGCAGAAATCGAGGGGTGATTGATCTTGAAATCGTTCTCGTCGTGCCGACCCAGCCGGTTGATCCCAGGATAAAGATCTATCACTTGCGCCAGACCTTCAAAACCGTGGATAATTAAACGGGCCATATTTATGCCAAAACCGTCCCGGACCGAATCAACGCGTTGTCCAACACTCCGACACTTCAAGATTGCATTCAGTTCACCGGCTTTTACAAGGAACTTTCTGTAACGGACAGGAAGGATCACAGGATCACCTCCCGTATTGGATCAATATACGATTCGCCTGGATATTTTCGCATTCCCTTTCTGGTCGATGACGCTCAGAAGCAGGGCTGGACCGGCATCCCAGTTTATCTGGATGACGCCCACATTGGTGTCATGGAATGTGGGGCCGTCACGAAAACGATTCGGAGTCGGGGTGCCTCGTTTGTGTTCCTCCGTCAGGGCGCTGGAGGTCAGGTCGTAAAGCGGGTGATCCTCCCCTCGGTCCATTCTGGAGAGCTCCGCCCAATGCCTGTCACCGCTGATGAACAAGACCCGGCCCGCTTTGGTGGATTTTAAAAGATCCAACATGCGTTGTTTCTCCCGTGGCATGTTTGCCCAGGCTTCCCCGCCGCTGAACTCCGAAATATACTGGATGCTCGATCCGATGATCCGGATTTCCGCCGTTTTTTTGAGCTCGTTTTCCAGCCATTTCCACTGAGCTTCACCCAGCATTTTCACCTCCGGATCTGGATGCGGAATGTATCGACCTCCGCTCGGGACTACGTTGTTTTCGCCGGTGGCCAGAGAACCCCTGAAATAGCGGGTGTCCAGGAGTATGATCTGCACCCGTTTGCCCACCGGACCAAATTGATAGGCATCATAAACTCCCTCCCTCTGTCGTCGTGGCGAGTCCGCCGGTTCATCCATGAAATCGAGAAAAAGGCGCTGCGACTCCCGTTTCATCGGATATTCAGACCCGGCGTCGTTGAGGCCAAAGTCGTGGTCGTCCCAGGTCGCCAGCACTGGTCCGCGCGCCCTCAGTTTTTTGAAAAATGAACTGTTTTTTCTGACCTCATACTTTGAGGCCATCACCTGGGCGTTGGTTGTGTCGGCATAAATATTGTCGCCCAGAAGTATGAACATATCGAACGGGAGCGTGAGCGTCTTTTCCAGCATCGGATGCTCCGCTTCATTAACGCAGGAACCAAAGGCGACCCTGGTGAGGGCGCGGTCCTGCGGCCAGGAAACATGCTCCGCCCCCTGGCTGGATGAAACAGGGCTCAGCATAAGCGGTAAAATCAGATTCAGAACATGCAAGACCGGGATTGAATAAATCAGGCGCATTAAAATTTCTCTCATATCCCGGAACTCAAGGCAATGCGGCTCAAATATCCTCGCAAGTTCCCGGGCGTAATTGAATGCGGATGAGTACCCTGACGGAGCGCGGGTCTGCGACGTCTGCGACCCGCACTGAGGTTTGGACATTATTAAGTCAAGACGAAGACCTTTGCCGCAAATCCCATAGGGATTTCGACCCGACATATAAGGGTTGCGAGGCATGAGCCACCCTGGGTAAATAAACCCCCAGACAAACAACCCCAACGTGGGTTGCGAATATCGAAAACCCAAATTCATGCCCCAGTCCCTTTGGGATTGAGACGCAACCCACGTTGGGGTTGAAAAACTTGAATTCATCCTCTCCCTGGGTAGCGACTCCGT
>Ga0163150_10008961_pt1 | contig 11214 bp, 5 predicted proteins | sample OliLakLV19P2IB_FD_148628 | JGI IMG/M metagenome (GOLD analysis project Ga0163150, IMG submission 148628) | Freshwater microbial mat bacterial communities from Lake Vanda, McMurdo Dry Valleys, Antarctica - Oligotrophic Lake LV.19.P2.IB | ecosystem: Environmental > Aquatic > Freshwater > Lake >...
GTCGAAAATAAAAGCGGGCTGCTGCATCGACGCGAAGATCTTGCGATAGTCGAGAGTCTTGAACTCATCCCATTCGGTCACGATCGCGATCGCATGCGCCCCGGCAGTCGCTTCATACGCGCTGCTCACCACGGTCAGTCTCGCGTCTGAACCCCCTTTACCGAGCACATCCTCGCGAATTTCGTCGGCGGGGACTTTCGGATCGTACACCACCACGTGGGCCTGCTCCACCAGCAGATCGCGACAGACGGAAATCGCGGCGGATTCCCGCGTGTCGTTGGTGTCCTTCTTGAACGCAAACCCGAGCACCGCGATTTTCTTGTCGGCCACGGTGTTGAACAACGCCCGCACAATCCGGCCGGCGAAGCGACGCTTCTGCCAGTCGTTCATCTTGACCACGCCTTCCCAATAAGCCGCCACTTCCGGCAAACCAAAGCGCTCGCAGAGATAAACTAGACTCAAAATATCCTTTTGAAAGCACGAGCCGCCGAAGCCGACCGACGCCTTCAAGAATTTCGGGCCGATGCGGGAATCCCGGCCGATCGCGTTCGCCACTTCATCCACGTCAGCGCCCGTGGCTTCACACAGCGCCGAGATGGAATTGATCGATGAGATGCGCTGCGCGAGAAACGCATTCGCTACAAGTTTGGAGAGTTCCGATGACCACAGGTTCGTCGTGATGATGCGCTCGCGCGGCACCCAGTGCGCATAGATGTTGGCCAGCACTTGAATCGCAGCCTCACCCGTGGGCGTGCGTTCCCCGCCAATCAGCACGCGATCCGGCATCGTAAGATCGGCCATCGCCGTGCCTTCCGCCAGGAATTCCGGATTCGAAAGCACTTCGAACTTATGGGCGCGGGAATTCGCCGTGAGGATATCCTTGATCGTCTCCGCCGTTTTCACCGGAATCGTCGACTTCTCGACGATGATCTTGGGCCCATTGGCGTGTTCCGCGATCATCCGGGCAACTGACTCAATGAACCGCAGATCGGCCGCGCGGCCAGCACCGACGCCGTAGGTCTTGGTCGGAGTGTTGACGGCCACAAAAATCACATCGGCATCGCGGATCCCGCGTTTGACGTCGGTTGAGAAGAACAGATTTTTACCGCGGGTCTGGCGAACGATCTCGTCCAAGCCAGGTTCGTAGATCGGCAACGTGTCCGACTGCCAAGCCGCGATCCGGCTGGCATTCATGTCCACGACGCACACCTCGATCATGGGCGCCTTCAAGGCGATCATGGCCATCGTTGGTCCGCCGACATACCCCGCGCCGATACAACAAATTTTCATTCTGGAAGGCGCCGACACTTACGAGCGCCTCGCTGTAATCCAAGACTGATTTTCGGTCAGCGCGCGGCGCTGAGCGATGAAGATAGGGCTCGTCGCACGTCAACTCTCCCTCGTTTAGCATCCTTTGAAGGTAGGGCTGGCTATCCTTAGCCGGCCTCGTTGCGCGTCCGCATTCATCCCATGGCGGGCGTTTACCGGTTCGCACGCCTCAGCGGCATTCGGTCGTCTCACGAGGACCGCTGCGGAGAGCGGTCCCTACCTCAATCTCTACATCGATGCAGGCCGATCCTGCCGCGTGCATCTCCCTACGCCGCCGCATCCCACCACGCCCGCAAGCGATCGCGGCTGTACGCGAGAAAGTGCCGGTCTGGGGCAAACACTTCGAGGGTGATGGTCTGATCGTAACCCTTCGCGCGCAACTGCCGCACGTAACCGGCCGCATCCAGATTTCCCATACCCAACGCGAGATGCAGGTCAGCATTTCCGCCGCGGTTGTCGTGCAGATGCACATGCGCGAGTCGATGAATGAATCGTTCGATGAGTTCACTGGCCGTGTTCTGCGCGACCGACAGATTGCTGTGTCCAATATCCAAATGCAGCCCGACCTCCGGCAGCGCGTCCAGAATGGGGGTGAGTTGCAGCACCGAGTTGAAACGCCCGGGCACGTTTTCCAGCATCACGCCCAAGCCCAAGGGTCGACAAAACTCGTTCAATTCGCGCAACGATTCGATGTTGCGCCGCACGATCGTGAGTTCGTCCACAAAGGGCGCGTGACCATCCGGGTGCACGTTCATCCAGCGCGCGCCCACTTCAGAAAAAAATCGCGCCGCCTGTTTCAGTTCCTCGATCGCCGCGCGCCGCAGGCTCTCGAACGACGACCCGATCGGCAGATAATACGCGGTGTGTCCCACCACGCCTAACTTGTGCTCGTGCAGCAGCGCGGAAACCTCCGCCGACTTCAGCTGCCACGTCGCAACCGCCGGCGGTTCCAACGTGAGATCGATGAAGTCGAGCTTAAGCTCCGCCATCCACGCCAGCTCGTCTGCGAGCGGCAGCCCCGGGTGATTCATCGCGCCGATTTGCATAGCTGGGTCAACGTTCGAGCGGACGATCGGGGGGCTGATGCAAAGCGAACCAGGGCCGGCTGTCGAAGAGGCGCACCCGGGAAATCTCGACCGCTTCCGTGCCATCGGCGTCCACCAGCGGCAGCGCGAATTTCTCCCGCAGCCAGGCTGGCAGGGCCACCGAACGGTTCGGACACATCCAATTAAAAAGGGCCAAAACTGCATGCAGCAGCGGCAAATCCTCGTCCATGCGACGCACCAGCCAGACCCAGTCCAACCGTTCCACAGCGGCGGCTATCACATTGAGAACATCCACCCAGTCACAGCGCTCGCGTTGCAAAACGTAAAGTTTCACCCGCACGAGCTCCTCCGCCGGAACCGTGGCGTGGACGCGGCCCCGTAACCACAGCGGCTGCGCGCGCCGAAACCACTCTTCGTCGATCACGACGCGATGATTGGGCAAGCCCCAAATGACGTCGAACAATACGCCGTTTTTGAAGCCGCGAAAAATCCAGCTGCGGTCATACGCCACCTGATCGAAGTAGTCGTCGAAACCGGCGGCACGCAGCGCGGTTACGGCGCGTTCGTGATCACCTTCCCGCACGATCACGTCGACATCCTTGGTGTTGCGCCACCGGCTCGTGTACGCGGCCAACGCGAGGGCGCCATGCAGCAGGAAGGGAACACCGGCCTTCTCAAATGCGCCCGTACCGGCGAGGAATGCACTCCATTGCTCCGCTGGAATCAGCGAACTCCACTGCGCCTCCAGCGATGATGCAGAATCCATGATGGTGGCGGGACCCTCGGGCGCTTCGGCGAGCAGCGTCATTCCTACGCCAGACCCAAGCCGCGCCCGTGCGTTCCCCGCGTCCTCACCTCACCTGCACGCGCCCGCCGTCGTCATCGTTCACGAAATCATCCACCGCGGGAGCCGGCTTCCGCTTTGGCGAAAGTCTCTGCGCGCTGTTGATGAGTCCGATGTGGGAAAACGCCTGTGGGAAATTGCCCACCAGGCGGCGGGCGCGCGGGTCGTACTCCTCCGCCAACAGCCCCAACGGCGAGCGGCGTTCGAGCATTTGGTTGAACAGATCTCGCGCGGCCTTGGTTTCACCCATCAAGTGCAAGCAATCGACCAGCCAGAACGAGCACGGCAGAAACGCACCCTCGCCCGGCGGCAGGCCGTCGACGTGAGCCGAGTCCGCCGGATGATAACGGTGCACGAGGCCGTCGACCTCGAGTTCGCGGCGAACCAAGAGCACGGTGCCAACGACCCGCGGGTCATTCGCCGGCAGGAAGCCCACTAGCGGGATCAGCAGCAGACTCGCATCGACCTGCACGGAGTCGTACGCTTGCGTGAAGGAGTTGAGCTTCGCGTTGAAACCGCGCTCGCAAACGTCGTCGAAAATGGTTTGCCGCAAGCGCCGCCACCGCTCGACGTCGCCCTTGAAGTTGAATTCTTCAACCGACTTGATGGCACGATCCACCGCTACCCACGCCATCACTTTTGAATGGGTGAAGTGCCGCCGCGGTCCGCGAATTTCCCAGATCCCTTCGTCGGGTTCCGTCCAGTTTCGATCGACGAAATCGATCAGGTGCCGCTGAAGATTCCACGAATTCGAGTCGGAGCGTATTCCCATCCGCCGCGCTGCATACAAGACGTCCATGGTTTCTCCATACACGTCCAATTGGAACTGGGCGGCGGCGGCATTACCGATGCGCACCGGCGAAGATTTTTCGTAGCCGGCGAGATGGGCGATCTCACGTTCCGGCAGACTCCGCTCACCCGCGGCTCCATACATGATCTGCAACTGCGCCGGATCGCCCGCCACGGCCCGCAGCAGCCAAACACTCCAGGCTTTCGCCTCGGCCGTATACCCTGCCTCCATCAGTGCGCCCAGCGCGAAGGTCGCATCGCGCAACCAGCAGTAGCGATAGTCCCAGTTGCGCACGCCCCCGATTTGCTCCGGGAGCGACGTGGTCGCCGCCGCAACCATCCCGCCGGTGCGATCGTACGTGAGCGCCTTCAACGTGAGCAGCGAACGTACCACCGCCTCGCGCCACTCGCCTTCATAGGTGCAACGGCTACACCACTCGCGCCAGAAAAGCTCGGTGTGCGCCAAAGCCCGCTCCGCATCGATCGCCTCCGGCGGAGGTTCGTGCGAGGGATGCCAGCTCAGCACGAAACTCTCCCGCTCGCCCGCTTTCACCGTGAACTCCGCGACCGTGGAAAGATCCCGCCCGTGCGTCTCGACGTCAGTGCGCAAATTTAACGCATCCGGTCCCGCCACGAGATTGATCCCTTCACCATCGCGCCACACCCACGGCACCGTCAGCCCATAATCAAACCGCACCGTGAGCTGCATCTCCATCGCAACTTCGCCGCTCACGCCTTCAACGATCCGCACGATGTCGCGAAACGTCGCGTTCGGCGGCATGCAGTCGATGACGCGCACCTTGCCCGTCGAGGTCTCGAACTCCGTTTCGAGGATCATCGTATCCTGGCGATAGTGCTGCCGTCCCATTTTCCCCGCGGCTTCGCTGGGCGCGATTCGCCAGCAACCATTTTTTTTCTCACCCAGCAGAGACGCCATACACGCGTTCGAATCGAAACGCGGCAGACACAGCCAATCGAACGAACCATTGCGGCCGACAATGGCGCATGTTCGCATATTCCCGATAAATCCATAGTCCTCGAGCTTCATCCCGTGAACATGGTAGCGCGGAAACGGCGAAAGTTTCCCATTTTAACGTAACCGCTACCCGATCGTTGGGACCGCGGCCGCCCTCGGCCGCTTCGGCAGAACGTTTTCGATTTTCTTTCCGAATGCGGCCGGGGGCGGCCGCGGTCCCAAGGACAACCAAACGAAATCGCGTGCCCGCTAGGTCGATCGTTTCGCCGCTGGGGCCGCTGCCATCTCCGCCCTCCGCCACAACCCCGCACCGGGACTTTCCCGCTCCGCCGTCTCGCTCCCGCCAAAACGCGGTTCGTTGCTGCTCAGCACCCGCGTCCAATTTTCCCGGTCATCAGGTGACACGAAGGCCACCCCGGGATGCAGCGCAAGCATCAGCGTCCATTCCTCCTCCTCCCCGCGCCAGTGCAGCGAAAAACCATCCGACCCGATTTTTTCAACCCGCCAGTGATCGCGCGGCGGCGACTGGAAAATCGCATGCCGCGCCCGCAGGTGCAGACACTCGCGGTAAAGCGCCAGCACCTGCGCATGCCGGCCCCTTTCACGTTCAGCCCAGTCGAGCTTGGCCGACAAAAACGTGGTCTCCGCCTGCGGGTCCGGAATCCGCGCCAGGATGTCCGGCGTGTAGACGGCGCCGACCTGCGCGAATTCCTTCAGGCGATTTTGCGCAATCGTCGCGCCGACCTCACCCGGGTGATCACTGAAAAACGGGAACGGCGAACTTGCGGCCCATTCCTGGCCCATGAAGAGCATCGGCGTATAGGGCACGAGGCAGATCATAACCGACAACGCTCGATACTGCTCCGGAGAAATCACTTCGCTCAAACGATCACCCAGCGGGCGATTACCGACTTGGTCGTGGTTCGAGATGCAAAACACAAATGCCTCCGGAGGAACGTGACCGCAATCGGTGCCGCGAGGACGTTTCCAGCTGCGGAAATGTTGTCCCTGATAAAACCAGCCCGCCCGCAGCGTCGCGACGACTTCGTCGAGTGAGCCCGTGTAGTTACCGTAATGAGCCTCGTTCTGCCGGGTGATGGCCACGCGCACGCTGTGATGAAAATCATCAGCCCACATCGCGTCCGCACCCCAACCCCCTGCGGTTGCCGGGGTGATGGTCCCCACGTCGTTGCGTTCATCCTCCGCGATTACGAAACCATCGCGCTCGTGCGCCGCGGCGGCAAGTTCAGCGACCAGATGCGGCGTCGTCTGGTCATGGATGGCGTGCACCGCGTCGAGCCGGAGTCCGTCGACTCGATAGTCGTCGAACCACATGCACGCATTCTGCAGAAAAAATTCCCGCACGGGCGTTGCAGTGGGCCCGTCAAAATTCAAGCCCGCCCCCCAAAGGCTGTCTTTGCCGTGGTGAAAATAATCATCTGATAAACTCGGGAGCACATTCCCGCAGGGCCCAAGATGATTATAAACCACGTCGACGATCACCGCGAGTTCCCGCTGGTGCGCGGCGTCGATCAAGGCCCGCAGTTGATCCGGCGTGCCGTAGCTGTGCGCCGGCGCAAACAGCATCACGCCGTCATAACCCCAATTGCGCCGCCCCGCAAAGTCGCCCAGCGGCATCAATTCGATCGTATTCACTCCGAGATCACGCAGCGCATCCAGCCGGCCAATCGCGGCGGTATACGTGCCTTCGCGGGTAAACGTCCCAACATGCAACTCGTAGATCACGCGGCCCTGCAGCGCGGGCCGCTGCCATCCGCGTGCCTGCCAGATGAATCGCGTCGGATCGACCACCTGCGAGGAACCCTCCACTCCGAGCGGCTGAAAGCGCGACGCGGGATCGGGTGCAAGCCGCTCGCCCATCTGATACCAATACGTGTCACCCGCCCGGCCGTGTTCGTCGCGGCCAGTGAAGAACCCCTCCGCGTCCCGTTCCAAGTTCACGTAGCGGGTCGTCGTACCGTCACCCGTCGCCACCCGCACGTGCGCATGCTTCGGTGCCCAGACTCGAAACGTCACGCCTCCATCGTGCACGTACGCGCCGACGCGGTGGACGGCGAGTCCCGCCCGAATGTTGATGGGCTCCAGTCCGTGAATGAGCATGGCAAAAGCAAAGTGGGCCTAAAAAGTGCGACGACTCAGATCCTGACATTCCACCCGACAGTGGCAAACGGGCGACAAGTTCGACAACGCATTACCTCCCACCGGAACGTGCAAGCCCTACCCGCCCGGCAACCACCCGATTATTGCATCGGGAAGATCGGAACGATCGGCGACGTCGGACTCGCCGCGGCCGCCGAAACTTCGAGGACGGGCTCGGGCGTGGGTATCGACGCCTGCGGCTGATTTTCCGTTTGGGTGCGCCGCTTCCTCTGCGACTTTGGTTCCGGTGGCGGCTCGATCTTCGGCAGGCGTCGACCGCGAACATCGCGCGCGTCTTCGCCGGTTCCGCCACGTTGTTCGAAGAGAATAAACGAGCGCGCTCCCATCCGATGCGGATCACCTCCGTTCCGCATGATGCCGTCAGCCAACCAGCCCTCTTCGTCCATGGTATCTAGCAGTAGCCGCCAGTACGCATGCACATGGCCCGGCAGAATAATCTCCACCTCTTCATGGTGTGCATTGAAGAAAAGGAGGAATGTTCCATCGGTAACCACCTCACCGGTGTAGCTGTAGAGGTTCATCGCATCCCCGCAAAGCAGGAGCCCGACTACCTTCGCATAGTCGGTCGCCCACGCCTCGTCTGTCATTTCCGCACCATCAGCGTTGATCCAGGTGAGATCCTTCATGCCGACCCCATGCAGATCATGGCCTTTGAAAAAATGGGGCTGATGAAAGATGGGATGCGTCAACCGGAAGCGAATCAGGCGCGACGTAAACGCTACCAGGCGCTCGGCGTCGTCATCCCGGTTCCACGACAGCCAGCTGATTTCATTGTCCTGACAGTACGCGTTATTATTGCCCTGCTGCGTCGCGCCGTACTCATCGCCTCCGCGCAGCATCGGGACGCCCTGCGAAAAGAACAGGGTCGCGAGAAAGTTGCGCTGCATGCGTCGTCGCAATACGAGCACCTCCTCCGGCGCATCGAGGCCTTCGTGTCCACAATTCCAGGAGTGATTATTGTTGTCGCCGTCCTGGTTGTCCTCGCCGTTCGCGTGATTGTGTTTGTCGTTAAATGAAACCAAATCACGCAGTGTAAATCCGTCGTGCGACGTAATGAAGTTGATCGAGGCCGACGGCGTTTTCCCGCTCCAGTGGTAAAGGTCCGAGCTGCCGCAGAGGCGGAACGCGAGGTCGCCCATCTGCCCAGGATCTCCTTTCCAATAGCTGCGCACGGTGTCGCGGTAGCGGCCATTCCACTCGGCCCAGAGCACGGGAAAATTTCCCACGTGGTACCCGCCGTCGCCTACATCCCATGGCTCCGCGATCAGCTTCACCCGCGAAATGATCGGGTCCTGATGAATCACATCGAAGAACGACGACAGCAAACTTACCGCGTGCAGCTCCCGCGCGAGCGCGGGCGCGAGGTCAAAACGAAAACCATCCACGTGCATTTCCGTGACCCAATAGCGCAGGCTGTCCATGACAAGTTGCAGCACGTGCGGGTTAGGCACGTTCAGCGTGTTGCCCGTACCCGTGAAATCCATATAGTAACGAGGATCGTCACGCACCAGCCGGTAGTAACTGGCGTTATCGATCCCGCGAAAACTCAAGGTCGGACCGAGGTGATTTCCCTCTGCGGTGTGATTGTAGACCACATCAAGAATAACTTCGAGGCCCGCGCTATGCAGCGCCTTGACCATGGCCTTGAATTCTTTGACCTGCCCGCCGCGACTTCCCGCCCGACTATAGGCCAACTCCGGCGCGAAGAACCCCATCGTATTATAGCCCCAATAGTCGGTCAGCCCCTTGTCGAGCAGGTGCTGGGACGTGATATAGTGATGCACCGGCAACAGCTCGATCGCCGTGACGCCCAGCTTCTTGAAATACTCGATTGCCGGCGCGCTCGCCAGCCCGGCATACGTCCCGCGCAACTCCGGCGCGATCGCGGGCCACAGTTTTGAAAAACCCTTCACGTGCACTTCGTAAATCACCGTTTCGTCGAGCCGCCGATTCGGCGAAACATCGTCGCCCCACTCGAAGGCGGGGTCCACGACGACGCTCTTCGGCATCCGCCGGGCATTATCGCGCGTGCTAAACGTGAGATCGCCGTCAGCGTGACCGAGCTTGTAGCCGAACATACTTCGCGACCAATCCACCCGGCCGGTGATCGCTTTGGCGTAGGGATCAAACAAAACCTTGTTGGGATTGAAACGATGGCCCTTCTCGGGCTCGAACGGCCCATAAACGCGGTAACCGTAGAGCTGCCCCGGACGCGCATCCGGCAAAAAACCGTGCCACACGTAACCCTCACGCTCGGTCAGCCGCACGCGCGCCGTTTCCGGCACGCCCAGACGATCGAACAGACACAGCTCCACGCCCGTCGCATTCTCCGAGAACAGCGCGAAGTTTACTCCGTCGCCAGTCCAAGTCGCCCCAAGCGGAAAATAGCGTCCCTTCCACAACCGCGGTGTCTTCACTTCCGGCGCCGCCGGCACCCGCCCTGTTAAATCAAGTTTCCCGGTTGTCGGAGTCTCGGGAATAATGAGGTCAAGAGGCGGCATCGCCACGATCATACCGGGGTGATGGCAGTCGCGAAATCATCCTAATCACGATGATACCCAAGTAATTCTCCCGAAGGTCCGGACCGGAGAAAATCCAGTGCATCTCCGCCCGTGCCTCACGGCACCGCGTGCAGCACGGCGAAGGGCAATGCGCCGAAGATTGAACTCAACCTCACGGTTTCTCCCGCGCGCCACACCGCGCTGGTCAATACGTCCCGCCATCCTGCTGCCTCGGGGAGTCGCAGGGCGGTGTCTGCCCAAACGAGTCCCACCGGCGGCGCCCCCAACGAGGACGTGAGCCTGGGCACCAGCACGAGAATGGTCGATCCTGCGAGGCGTCTCCGAAAAACAAGTACGTTTTCCGCAAACAAGCCGGTTGCCGCCACCGGTTCATAATCGCCCTGCTGAAACAACGGCAAGTGTTCGCGTCGGAAACGTAGCAGTTCCCGGGTCAGCCGAACTTTAATCCAACCGTCCTTCCAGCCTTGCAGCAGCTCAATCCACGACGCCTGGTCAGCCGCCCCCGCGATCCGTTCCGACTCCGACCAGTTGACTAATTTCCGGTTGTCGGGATCAACCAGCGTCAGGCTCCAGTTTTCACATCCCTGATAAAAATCTGGGACTCCCGGTGACGTAATTTTCAAAACCACCTGCGCGAGCGAGTTAATCAGCCCGAGTCGGGCGATGCGCTGCGCCTTGGGCCGGAAGTTCGCGAGAAAGGCGCGCCCCTGCACGGGACTCAAAACGGCGTCGACGAAGCGATCGCCGGCTTCCAGCCAACGCACATCGGGGTGCAGCCAATGGGTGTTGACCTTCGCCTCATTGACCGCCTTCCGCAGGTGTTCGCGGATGCGCTCGCGAAAGGCGTCGTCCGGCTCGAACGACTCCGCCGGCCAGCAACCGAGGAGCGTCTGGTAAAGACGATATTCCTCATTCGCGTCCGGTGCGGTGCGCCCGTCGAAATCGGTCTTGTACCGCGCGTTCAACTCGCGCCACTCGGTCACCCAATCCGCCCACTCATCCGGGAGCTCCGACAAAACATACAGACGCGCCCGTACGTCCTCGCCGAATTTCGTGTCGTGCGTTGAGGTCGCGAGCATCGAGTGCGGCGCGGTGTCGCGGCGGCGCGCGTTCGCCGCATGGAAATCGGTGACCGTGCCCCCGAAATCCGCAGGATGCCCCCCGACTTCATTCAGCGCGATGAAACGATTGTAGACGTAAAAGGCCGTGTCCTCGACCGACTTCGCCATCACGGCCCCGGTATACTGCTGGAACGTGAGCACCCAGCGCCACAACCGCCGCTGATACGTCTCCGCGGCTTCACGCGACGGGTAACGACCGATCAGGACGTCGCGCACAAACTCAAACGGCTGCGCGTTCTGATTCAGGTTGCGGCGCAGCGCCTCGGTGCAGGCAAGTTCAATTTCCCGCACATCCTCCGGCCGGCATTCGGCGTTCATTCGGCGATAAATGCGATACACGCGCATCCCCGCCATGATTTCGCGAATGGCAACGGTCAATTCGTGCCGGGTGAGATCACGCCAGCGC
>Ga0163150_10008963_pt1 | contig 11212 bp, 9 predicted proteins | sample OliLakLV19P2IB_FD_148628 | JGI IMG/M metagenome (GOLD analysis project Ga0163150, IMG submission 148628) | Freshwater microbial mat bacterial communities from Lake Vanda, McMurdo Dry Valleys, Antarctica - Oligotrophic Lake LV.19.P2.IB | ecosystem: Environmental > Aquatic > Freshwater > Lake >...
CGGGCCGTCCCAAGGGCGAACTCCGGAGCGCGAAGCGCGAAGGCAGTCCAATTGAGCTCCATGAGCCGCATGCAGTGCCTGTTTCGCCACCTCGCCGCAGGATTCATCCTCGCGGCGACGGTGGCGGTCGCGCCGCCGCTCTGCGCGCGCACCACCACCCTGCCGTTGCCGGAAGTCGCGGTGCGCGACCTGCCGGTGCAGGGCCGCAACGTGCTGGTCAGCATCCGCGCCGGCGGCCCGTTCAAGCATGACCGCGACGGCGTCGTGTTCGGCAACCGCGAGCGCATCCTGCCGGCCAAGCCCCGCGGGCACTATCATGAGTACACGGTGACAACCCCCGGGGCCCGCAACCGCGGCGCCCGGCGCATCGTCTGCGGCGGTCCCAAGACCGCGCCGGAGGTTTGCTATTACACCGCCGACCACTATGCATCGTTTGCGAGGATCCGCGAATGAAGGCTCCTGATCTCGCTGTCGTCGACGACGCCGGCGTGCAACTGTGGACCGGCCCGGTCGAACCTCTGGCCGCCGCCGCCACGCATGCCGCGCTGCGTCTCGAAACCGTCAAGTTGGGCCACGCCAAGGATCGCACCGCGCTCTTCGCCGAGCTCGATCGCGCGCTGAAGCTGCCCGATCACTTCGGCCACAACTGGGATGCGCTCGCGGACGTGATGGAGGACCGCGACTGGCTCGGCAAGCGGGGCCGCGTGATCGTCATCACGGGCGCGGCCGCCTATCGCCGCGATCACCCCACCGACTGGAGCACGCTCGAGGACATCCTGGCCGAAGCCTCCGAGTTCTGGAAGGAGCGCCACGTGGCCTTCTGGGTCTTCACCACCTGACCCCTCCGGGCCGCGGTGCCTTCGAGCGGCTTGACCCTGTTTCGACATCGCGCCCGTTTCAACCCATACCTTCGCCACGCATGCGTTTCAAGATCCCGGTTTCCGCGCTGGTCGTCGTGCATACGATCGACTTGCGCGTGCTGCTGATTGCGCGGGCCGACTTTGCCGACCACTGGCAATCGGTCACGGGCAGCCAGGATCCCGGTGAAACGCTGCTGGCGACGGCCACGCGCGAACTGCGTGAGGAAACCGGCATCGAGGCCGCGCGCTACGGCGGCCTCGACGATTGGCAGATGTCCAACGACTACGAGATCTTTCCGCAATGGCGACACCGCTACCCTCCCGGCACCACTCGCAACACCGAGCATGTCTTCGGGCTGACGCTGCCCCAGCCGGTATCCGTACAGCTGGCGCCGCGCGAACACGTGGCGTTCCTCTGGCTACCCTGGCGCGAGGCAGCCGCGCGCTGCTTTTCTATGTCCAATCGCGCGGCCATCGAGATGCTGCCGGCGCGCCTGCCGGCGGCCACGGCCAACGCCGGATGACGGTGCGTGCAACAGTCGCGTTCGCGCTTGCCGCATGCATGCTGGCCGGTGTGGCGCGCGCGGCCGACGCGCAGCCCAACGTCAATGTACCCATCGTTTCGCTGAGCGCATCCGCCACTGCGTCGATCGCCAACGATCGCGTGTATGCGTGGCTGCGCGCCGGGGTGGATCACGCCGATCCCGCGCGCGCCGCCGCCGACGTCAATGCGCGGATGGCGCGCGCACTGGCACGCGCCAAGGCGGTCACCGGCGTCGAGGCGGCCACGTCCGGCTACTCGTCGTTCCAGATCACGGAAAAGGGCCAGCCATCACGCTGGCGCGTCGCCCAGACGCTCACGCTCGAGGGCTCCGACTTCGCGGCGATGGCGGCGTTGGTGACGAAACTGCAGGCCGACGATGCATTGGTGATGTCCGGCATGAACTTCGCGGTCAGCCCCGATGCGCGGCGGCGCGCCGAGGACACGCTGACGCAGCAGGCGATCAAGTCATGGCAGGCACGCGCGCAGAACGCCGCCGCCGGCTTCGGCTACCAGGCATGGCGCACGGGCAAGGTGGCAATCCAGACCGGCGACTTCGCGCGCCCGCAGCCGATGTTCAGGCAGAGCATGAATGCGATGGTGGCCAGCGCGCCGCCGGTCAACCTCGATGCCGGCAACACCGACGTGACCGTCACGGTCTCCGGCGAGGCGCTACTCGAGAATCCGCGCACCGTCGCGCGATAGTTGATCCTCAGGCGGCCAGCGTCAGCCGCGGCCACGAGCGCACCAGCAACGCGAACTCGCCGGCCGGCAACGGTCGGCTGAGGTAGTAGCCCTGACATTCGTCGCAGCCGTGCTCGCGCAGGAAGGCAAGCTGCTCGCGCGTCTCCACACCTTCGGCGATCACGCGCATGCGCAGGCTCTGCGCCATGGCGATCACGGCCCGCGTGATGGCCGCGTCGTCCTGGTCGTGCGGCAGGTCCTTGATGAAGGACCGGTCCACCTTGACGTTATCGACGGGAAAGCGTTTCAGGTAGCCGAGCGATGAGTACCCGGTGCCGAAGTCATCGATCGACACCGATATTCCCATCTCGCGCAACCGCGTGAGCGTGATGACGGCGCGTTCGGGATTCTGCATCACCATGCTCTCGGTGATCTCGAGTTCGAGGCCGCGTGGCGCCATGCCCGTCTCGTCCAGTGCGGTGGCGATGTCGGCCAGCAGTCCGTCGTGCGCGAACTGGCGCGCGGACAGGTTGACCGCGATCCGCAGCGGCGGCAGGCCTTCGCACTGCCACGCCACCGATTGCGCGCAGGCCGTCCGCAGCACCCAGCGGCCGATCGGCACGATCAGCCCTGTTTCCTCGGCCAGCGGGATGAACTGATTGGGCGTCACCATCTGCAGGTCCGGATGATTCCAGCGCAGCAGTGCCTCGACACCGACGATGCTGCCGGTGGCGATCTCCACCTTCGGCTGGAAGTGCAGCACGAACTCGGAGCGCTCCAGCGCGTGGCGCAGCGCGGACTCCAGCGCCAGCCGTTCGAAGGAATGCGCGTTCTGCTGTGGTGAGTAGAACTGGAAATTGTTCTTGCCACGATCCTTCGCGAGGTACATCGCGATGTCGGCATTCTTGAGCAGCGCGGCGGGGTCCTGGCCATCGGCCGGATAGGTGGAGATGCCGATGCTGCCGGTAACGTGATATTCCTGCCCCGACAGCACATAGGGCCGGCCGACGGCGTTGAGGATGTTCTGCGCGATCGCATCGAGCTCGCGCACATCGGCACAATCCTCGACCAGCACGACGAACTCGTCGCCGCCAAGGCGCGCCACGGTGTCCGACTCGCGCAGGTGATGGCGCAGCCGGCGCGCGACATCCTGCAGCAGCCTGTCCCCGGCCTCGTGCCCCAGGCTGTCATTGATGTTCTTGAAGCGATCGAGGTCGATGAAGAACAGCGCGAAGGTCTTGTTGCGCCGCTGGGCGAGACTCGAGGCCCGTTGCAGCGTGTGCATGAACATCGTGCGGTTGGGCAGGCCCGTCAGTTCGTCGAAGTGCGCGAGGCGGCGGATCTTCTCCTCGGCGCGACGCGCCTGCGTGACATCGCGCGCGATGCCGCGATAGCCGATGAAATGCCGGTCGTCGTCATGCACCGGCTCGCCCGAGAAACTCCAGTACCGCAGCTGTCCATCGGCGTCGCGCGTCGTGTGGCACAGGTCCTTGAACGGCTGCCGCGCCGCCGTCAGCGTGCGGTGGCGCGCGGCATCGGTCTCGTCCACCTGCATCTCGCCGGCGTCGAAGGTGGTCCGGCCCAGCAGCTGGTCCACACCAATTCGATGGTTGTCGGGGTCGAGGCCCGACACTTTGGTGAACCGCAGTTGCGCGTCCTGCTCCCAGTACCAGTCGGACGACAGCGCGAGCAGGCTGCGGAACCGGTTCTCGCTGTTGCGCAGGCGCTCCTCCGCCAGCTTGCGCGGCGTGATGTCCTCGTTGATGCCGGCCAGCCGGCGCGCCCGGCCGTGCGCATCGCGCTCGACGACGCGGCCCCGGCACCGTATCCAGCGCCAGCTGCCGTCATTGGCGCGCACGCGATGCTCGATGTTGTATTCGGCCGAGCGGCCGGTCAGCGTGTCGACGTATTGCGCCAGGATGCCGTCGCGCTCGTCTTCATGCGTGCGCGCCATCAACGCATCGAAGGTCGTGTGGGTTTCCTGCGGCGGCCCACCCAGCAACACGTTCCAACGCTCGGACAGATAGACGACCCCCTGCGGATCGACGTCCACCAGGATCAGGTTGGAGCCGTGCATCGCCGTGTTGAGGCGGTTGGTGGCCTGATCGCGCTCGAACTCGGCCTGCTTCTGGTGCGTGATGTCGCGCAGCGTGCCGCGCATCAGCGCTGCCTTGCCTTCGCTGTTGGTGAAGGTTTCCTCGAGCGCATGCAGCCACATCACCTTGCCGTTCTCGCGGACGATGCGGAACTCGATGTCGGCGTTGGCGCCCTGCTTGTACGCCGCGACGATCACATCGCGCACGCGCTGCCGGTCATCGGGGTGCGTCAGCTCCAGCACCTGCGAGAACGGTGGCGCGCTGCCGCTGTTCTCGAGTCCGAAAAGCCGAAAGCACTCCTCCGTCCACCTGGTGGCGCCCGAGTGCGGATCGTGCGACCAGCTGCCCACCGTGGCAATCCGCTGGGCTTCCGAAAGATGTGCCTCGCTTTGTTGCAGGCGGCGCGTCCGCTCCTCCACGCGCGACTCGAGCAACGCCTTTTCCGCGGCAAGCGCGCGATTGACTTCGGTCAGCTTCCCTGAGGCCACCGCGTGTGACTCCGCCAGCGCCAACCGGGCCTGCTCGTTGTCCTGGTAGGCGCGGCTCACCGCGACCAGCAGCTTCGACCACGGCGCGTCCGCCGGCAGGATCGAGTCCGGCGAAATGCGGAGCGCGTTGAGCTGGCGCAGCAGGTCGGCGTGCAGGTCGCTCATGCGAAGATGCCCTGCCATCGCGTCCGAGTGACGGGCAGTGTCGGGGCCGGGTCGCAGTCTGCCATGGCGCGCACCCGCAGGCACACCGCCGCAGCGATTGGCACAATGTTATATAACATCATGTTTTATAGAGTATTTATTTATTTTCCGACCGCAGGTGTGGAACGCGGTACTCCGCGCCACTCCGGCAGCAGCAAAAAGCGCGCCGCACCGGGCTGCCAACAAAAAGGGCGCCTCCTGGGAGGCGCCCTTCGGGCGGCAACTGCTGCAGCCGAATAGTTACTCGGCCATGCCGATCGGCGGGGCTTCCGCAGTCGCGGGGGCCGGCGCGGCGCCACCCTTGTTGGCCGCGTCTTCCTCCGCAGCGGCCTTCATCGACAGGCGCACGCGACCCTTTTCGTCGGCCTCGATTACCTTGACGCGAACAATCTGGCCTTCCTTCACATAATCGGAAACCGCGTTGACGCGTTCCTTGGCGATTTGCGAGATGTGCAGCAGGCCGTCCTTGCCGGGGATCAGTTGCACGATCGCGCCGAAGTCGAGGAGACGCAGCACCGGGCCTTCGTAGATGCGGCCCACTTCCACTTCCGCGGTGATGTCCTCGATGCGCTTGCGTGCCGCATTGCAGGCGTCGGAGTTGACCGACGCGATCGTGACCGTGCCGTCGTCCTTGATGTCGATCGTGCAGCCGGTTTCCTCGGTCAGCGCCCGGATCACCGCACCACCCTTGCCGATCACGTCGCGGATCTTTTCCGGATTGATCTTGAACGTCATCATCCGCGGCGCGTGCTGCGAAATATTGGTGCGGGCATGCGGCAAGGCTTCCTGCATCAGGCCGAGGATGTGCATGCGGCCTTCGCGCGCCTGCGACAACGCCACCGCCATGATTTCCTTCGTGATGCCCTGGATCTTGATGTCCATCTGCAGCGCCGTGACGCCACGGTCGGTACCGGCCACCTTGAAGTCCATGTCGCCCAGGTGATCTTCGTCGCCCAGGATGTCGGTCAGCACCGCAAAGCGGTTGCCTTCCTTGATGAGGCCCATCGCGATACCGGCCACGTGCGCCTTGGTGGGCACGCCGGCGTCCATCATCGCGAGGCTGGCGCCGCACACCGATGCCATCGACGACGAGCCGTTGGACTCGGTGATCTCCGACACGACGCGCATCGAGTACGAGAACTCCTCGGCGCTCGGCAGCACGGCGATCAGCGCGCGCTTGGCGAGGCGGCCATGGCCGATTTCGCGGCGCTTGGGGCTGCCGACGCGGCCGGTTTCACCGGTGGCGAACGGCGGGAAGTTGTAATGGAACATGAAGCGGTCGCGGAACTCGCCCATCAACGCGTCGATGATCTGTTCGTCGCGCGCGGTGCCCAGCGTGCCGACGACCAGCGCCTGCGTTTCGCCGCGCGTGAATAGAGCAGAGCCGTGCGTGCGCGGCAAGACGCCGGTGCGGATGTTGATGGGGCGCACCGTGCGCGTGTCGCGACCGTCGATGCGCGGCTCGCCGGCCAGGATCTGGTGGCGCACGATCTTCGACTCGAGCTCGAACATGAAATTGCCGACTGCGCGTGCGTAGTCGGGCGACGCGTCGGCGGGAACGCATTCCGCCATCGCCTTCTTCGAGATTTCCTTCAGCCGTTGCTGGCGGGCCTGCTTCTGGCGCAACTGGTACGCCTCGCGCAGGTCGGCCTCGATGGACGCGGTGACCTTGGCCATCATGGCCTCGTCCTTGGCCGGGGCAGTCCAGTCCCACAACGGCTTGCCGCCCTCCTCCACCAAGGCGTGGATGAGTTCGATGACCGCTTGCTGCTGCTGGTGGCCGAACACGACCGAACCCAGCATCACTTCTTCAGGCAATTCCTGGGCTTCGGATTCGACCATCAGCACCGCGGCTTCGGTACCTGCGACGACGAGGTCGAGTGTCGACGTGGTGAGCTCGGTCTTCGACGGGTTGAGGATGTACTGGCCGTCGATGTAGCCGACGCGCGCCGCGCCGATGGGGCCTGCGAACGGGATGCCCGCCAGCGACACCGCAGCCGACGCACCGATCATCGCCACGATGTCCGGATCAATTTCCGGATCGACCGACATCACGGTCGCGACGATCTGCACCTCGTTGTAGAACGCATCCGGAAAGAGCGGACGCAGCGGGCGGTCGATCAGGCGGCAGGTCAGGATTTCCTTCTCCGACGGCCGGCCTTCACGCTTGAAAAAGCCGCCGGGGATCTTGCCGGCGGCGTAGGTCTTTTCCTGGTAGTCGACGGTCAGCGGGAAGAAGTCCTGGCCCGGTTTGGCCGACTTGGCGGCGACACAGGTGACGAGCACCACGGTGTCGCCGAGGCTGGCCAGCACGGCGCCACCGGCCTGGCGGGCGATTTCGCCAGTTTCGAGGGTCAGTGTATGGCGGCCGTAGGCAATCGATTTCTTGATGTGGTTGAACATGGTGGCGGATCCCAGTAGCGACAATGGCCGGCGGCGTCAGCGCGCCCGGCCATTGCGGGGTTTCAATCGGAGGGCGACGGCGGCGGCATTCGATCCGACGCCGGCCCGGATTATTTGCGCAGGCCCAGCTTGTCGATCAACGCGCGGTAGCCGTCGACGTTGCGCGACTTCAGATAGTCGAGCAACTTGCGGCGACGCGACACCATGCGCAGCAAACCGCGGCGCGAGTGGTGATCCTTCACGTTCGTCTTGAAATGGTCGGTGAGACCATTGATGCGGGAGGTAAGAAGCGCGACCTGCACCTCCGGGGAACCGGTGTCGCCCTTGCCACGCTGATTGTCGGCGATCACTTTCGCCTTGTCCTGAACCGTTACAGCCATTTCGATTGTTCCTTTTCTCTCGCTCGTCGTTTTGCTAGATTTGTACTTCGATTGCACTTCGGCAAAGACCAAGATTATAGGCTGAAAAACGCTTTGATTTCAAGTAGGTTGGACCTCGCCGCCAGCCATGCCGGGGATCACCCGCCGGGGCTGCGCGCGCTGGCCGGACACGTCCGCGATTCCCAGCAATTCGATCCCGCAGAACACGGCGCACGGGCCATCCGCCAGCGGCGCCCCGTCGATGGTCTGGCCCTGCCGGAACGCTGCCGCGGCGGCCTCATCCACTGTAAGACGGAGTAGGTCCGTCACCAGGACGGCCACCGGGAGCAGCGTCCGGTCGCGGACGCCGGATTCCAGCGCCTCGAATTCCGCCAGCGTGACTGCATCCGCCAGCGCAAAGCCGCCGGTGGCGGTGCGGCGCAGCGCGGCCAGGTGGGCGCCACACCCAAGCGCCCGGCCGATATCCTCGGCCAGCACCCGGATGTAGGTGCCCTTGCTGCACTCGACATCCAGCACGGCATCCGGCGGGTTCCATGCGAGGAGCCGCAGCGCGTGGATCGTGATCTCGCGCGGGGGCCGCGGCACGTCCACGCCGGCGCGCGCGTATTCGTAGTGCGCCTTGCCCTCGAACTTCAGCGCCGAATAGGCCGGCGGGATCTGGGTCTGCGCGCCGGTGAAGGTGCACAGCGTGGCGTCAAGGTCCGCAGCGGTGAAGGTCACGGGAAAGGTCGCAGTGATCGGACCTTCAGTGTCGCCGGTCGCGGTGGTCGCGCCGAACCGGACGGTGGCCGTGTAGCGTTTGCCGGCATCGAGCAACGCCTGTGCGAACTTGGTGGCCTCGCCGAAACACAGCGGCAACAGGCCCGAAGCGAGCGGATCGAGCGTACCTGTATGGCCCGCCTTCGCGGCGTTCAGCGCGCGCTTGGCGCGCTGCAGCGCGGCGTTCGACGAAATGCCGGACGGCTTGTCGAGCAGCAGCACGCCATCAACGCGGCGCCGTGGAATTCGAATCTGGCTCAGCCGTCCGCCAGCTTCTTGTCTGCAGCCACGGCCTCGTCGATCAGCTGCGACAGCCGCATGCCCGACTCGATCGAGTCATCGTACGCGAAGTGCAACTGCGGCACCGTATAGAGGTCGAGGCGCTGTGCCAGTGAACTGCGCAGGAAGCCGCTGGCGCGCGCCAGGGCCGCCATCGTGGCGTCCGCATGTTCGCGGCCCGCCAAATGTGTGAAGTGGATCGTCGCGTGCGACAGGTCCTGCGTGACCTCCACATTCGTGACCGTCACCTCGCCCACGCGCGGATCCTTCACCTCGTTGCGCAACAGATCGGCCAGCTCCTTCTGGATCTGGTCACCCACGCGATGCGCACGCTGCGCGTTCTTCTTCATGGGCTGCCTTACAGCGTCCGCGAGACCTCGACGACCTCGAACACCTCGAGCTGGTCACCAATCTCCACCTCGTTGTAGTTCTTGATCGACAGGCCGCACTCGAAGCCGAACTTCACTTCGCGGACATCGTCCTTGAAACGCTTCAGCGAATCGAGTTCGCCTTCGTGGATGACGACATTGTTGCGCAGCAGGCGGATGCGCGAATTGCGACGCACCAGGCCCTCCAGCACATAGCAACCCGCGACGGTGCCGACCTTCGAGATCCGGTAGACCTCGCGGATCTCCACCATGCCGAGGCGGCTTTCCTTCTGCTCGGGTGTCAGCATGCCTGACAGCGCCGCCTTCACCTCGTCGACCGCGTCGTAGATGATCGTGTAGTAACGGATCTGCACGCCACTCGACTCGGCGAGCTTCCGCGCCTGGACATCAGCGCGCACATTGAAGCCGATCACCACCGCTTTCGATGCCAGCGCAAGGTTGATGTCGGACTCCGTGATGCCACCCACCGCCGCATGCACGATATTGACCTTCACCTCGTCGGTGGACAGCTTGGTCAACGCCTGCGACAGGCCTTCGTACGAGCCCTGCACGTCGGCCTTGACGATCAGCGTCAGCGTCTTGACGGCGTTTTCGCCGACTTCGCCGAACATGTTCTCGAGCTTGGTCGCATGCTGCTTGGCCAGCTTTACGTCGCGGAACTTGCCCTGCCGGAACAGCGCGATTTCGCGCGCCTTGCGCTCGTCGCCCAGCACCATCACGTCCTCGCCGGCCAGCGGCACATCGGACAGGCCCTGAATTTCCACCGGAATGGCGGGGCCTGCTTCGGAGACCGGCTTGCCGTTCTCATCCGTCATCGCGCGCACGCGGCCGAACACGGCGCCGGCCAGCACGATGTCGCCGCGCTTCAACGTTCCCGACTGCACGAGCACCGTGGCCACGGGACCGCGACCCTTGTCGAGCCGCGCTTCGATGACGATACCGCGCGCCGGCGCATCCTTGGCCGCGCGCAGTTCGAGCACTTCCGCCTGCAGCAGCAAGCCGTCCAGCAGGCGGTCGATGCCATCGCCCGTCTTGGCCGACACCGGGATGAACTGTACGTCGCCGCCGTACTCTTCCGGCAGCACGTTTTCCGCCACCAACTCCTGCTTGACGCGATCGATGTTGGCGTCGGGCTTGTCCATCTTGTTGATGGCCACGACCAGCGGCACGTTGGCGGCCTTCGCATGCGCGATGGCTTCCTTCGTCTGCGGCATCACGCCGTCGTCGGCGGCCACCACCAGCACCACCATGTCGGTGACCTTGGCGCCGCGCGCACGCATCGCGGTGAAGGCCTCGTGGCCCGGCGTGTCGAGAAACGTGATGACGCCCTTCGCGGTCTCGACGTGATACGCGCCGATATGCTGCGTGATGCCACCGGCTTCGCCGCTCGCCACGCGCGTGCGGCGGATCGTGTCGAGCAACGATGTCTTGCCGTGATCCACGTGGCCCATCACGGTCACGACCGGCGGACGCGGCAGCATTTCGGCCGCGCCAACGCCTGAGGATTCCGCCAGCAGTGAATCCGGGTCGTCCAGCTTGGCGGCCTTCGCCTTGTGGCCCATTTCCTCGACGATGATCATCGCCGTTTCCTGGTCCAGCATCTGGTTGATCGTGACCATCGTGCCCATCTTCATCATGGCCTTGATCACTTCAGTGGCCTTGATCGACATCTTGTGGGCAAGCTCGGCCACCGTGATCGTCTCGGGCACCGAGACGTCGCGGATGACCGGACCACCGGCGCCTGCGCCGGCATCGCCACTGTCGTCATCGCGATGGCGGCCCCCCACCTTCGGTCCGCGCCAGCCGGGTGTTGCGGTGCCGGCACCGGTATCGCCGCGCAGTTTCAGCGCGCGCCGGCGTGCGGCTTCCTCCTGGAAGACCTGGCCCGGGGCTTTCTTCGTCGCGCGGTCGCGCTTTTCGCCCGGCTTGGCGGCGGGGCGATGCAGCGTGCCTTCGGTGGCAACCTTGGCACCGGGGGCCGGGGCCTTGGGTTCCGCGGCCTTCGCCAAGGCCGCCACGTCCGCTGCGGCCTTGGCGGAAACTTCCTCAGCGTCGCGTTCCTTCTTCGTTTTACGCGCCGATTCGCGTTCCTGGCGCTCGCGCAGTTCGTCCGTCTGCCGCTTCTGCAG
>Ga0163150_10008964_pt1 | contig 11212 bp, 16 predicted proteins | sample OliLakLV19P2IB_FD_148628 | JGI IMG/M metagenome (GOLD analysis project Ga0163150, IMG submission 148628) | Freshwater microbial mat bacterial communities from Lake Vanda, McMurdo Dry Valleys, Antarctica - Oligotrophic Lake LV.19.P2.IB | ecosystem: Environmental > Aquatic > Freshwater > Lake >...
ATTATTGATGAGTGAAAAAAAATAGTAAATCATAGATAGTAAATAATAAATAAATAGTATGGCACGATATACAGGACCAAAACATAGACTAGCACGACGAGAAGGCATCAATATTATCGAGAAGTCTTCACGATCTCTCGAAAAAAGGCTTATGACGCCTCCTGGAATGCACGGAAAAAAAGGAAGTCGCCGAAAGGTTTCAGAATATGGACTTCAGCTTCGCGAAAAACAAAAGCTCAAAAGAACTTACGGAGTACTCGAGAAGCAATTCAGGCGATATATAGCACTTGCACAAAAGAAAAAGCAAAATACCGCAGAAGCACTTGTTCAGGGGCTTGAGACACGGCTTGATAATGTTGTATATAGACTCGGCTTTGCAAACTCTCGACCTCATGCACGACAGATGGTCTCACACCGACACGTTTTGGTGAATGGTGCACGAGTAAATATACCTTCTTTTACGGTAAGTTCTGGGGACACTGTAAGTCTTGACCCAAGAATTTTAGAAAACAATGCAGTTTTGAAAGCGCAGATTGAAGAAGCAGAGATCACGTTGCCATATCTGGAAAAGAAAGCAATGATTGGAAAATTGAATCGACTACCAAATATTGATGAAGTTGCAAATCCGATTGATTATCAATTGGTTATTGAATACTACTCAAGATAGTGGTAAAATAGTGAAATTCGTCAGAACGGACGTATAAATTTTTTATGGTTAGCCCACATTTTAAAGTACAAGTTGAAAACAAAGAGGGAAATTACGCAAAATTCGTAATTGAACCACTTGAGCCAGGATTTGGTCAGACTCTTGGAGTTGCACTCCGAAGAGTACTTTTGTCCAACATGGAAGGCTCAGCTATTACAACTGTTTCAATCACAGGTGTTACTCACATGTTTGCGGCTGTTCCAGGACTCAAAGAAGACGTTATTGACTTTATCCTCAATATTAAAGGTATTCAAGTAAAACTCTCAGAAGGTAAAGCCGATGCTCGGATTTCATTGAAAAAAGCAGGACCTGGAGATATAACTGCAGCTGACATTGAAGTTTCAGATGGCGTTGAGATTATGAATCCAGATCATTATCTTGGAAGCTTAGCTGATAAAAAGTCAAAAATTGAGATGGAAATGACTGTTGAAAAAGGTATAGGCTATTCACTCGCTGAAGAGCGAAGAATATCAACAGTTGGAGTTATTCCAATTGACGCAATATTTTCCCCCGTTATAAAAGTTGCATATAAAATTGAACAAACTCGTGTAGGTCGACAAACCAACTTTGACAAACTCATTTTGGAAGTCTGGACAACCGGAACAATCGATGCGCATGATGCACTTATGCACGCAGGGAAATTACTCGTTTCATACTTCTCTCAAATGTATGAGCCAAAGTCTGAAATGGAAGATGGAAATGGAGCTGTAGGATTTAGTGGAGAAGATATTATGTTGACTCCAGCAGTATCTGAAGAGCTTTTGAGAATGACCGTTGATGAACTTGATCTTCCAACACGAATTTATAATTCACTTCGAAATGCAGGAATTGAGACTGTTGGACAACTTCTTGGAACACCGAAAAAAGAATTGATGGCATATCGCAATCTTGGCGCAAAGTCGCTCTCAATTATAGAAGAGAGCCTTAAAGAAAAGGGTATCCCGTTTCATGTGTAAAATTGAAAAGTAGGAGTTGAGATTACAATCAGCGAAGTTAAGAACCCCAATGCGTCACAAGAGGACGCATTTTTATTAACTAAATTTAAAAAGCTGCGGGGGTAACAAGTAATACTATAAAAAATGAGAAAACGAATTTTTGGTCGACGATTTAAAAGAGATAGTCATACACGAAAAGCCTTGTTTCATGGGCTTATGCGTTCTATGGTTATTCACGGCCGAATCGAAACAACTGAAGCAAAAGCAAAATCTATAAAAGGAAAGCTTGAAAAACTTGTTACCAAAGCAATCAAGCGCGGCGATGCAGCAAAAATAGAACTTTTGAGATACTTCAAAGCGGATATCGTTGAGGCACTCGTCACGCAAATCGCTCCAAAATTTCAAGGCCGACCTGGAGGGTATACTCGAATTATACGACTTGGGAATCGAAAAAAAGATGACGCACCTATGGTTCTTCTTGAGTGGGTTGAGCAAATAACGGTAACGTTTGCAAATCCAGATGAGAAAAGATCAAAAAATCCTGATTCAAAAAAGGTAGAACCCAAAACAAAAAAAAATGAAGCAACTGCAGAAGTGAAAGAGCCTGCTGCCAAAACCGAAAACCTAGCAGAAAAAGCTTCTAAAAAGAAAAGCGTAAAAAAAGAAACCCGTTCGACAGGATCAGGGCAAGCAAAATAATATGCAAAACTTAACTGTACCAACCAAAACTGCAGAAATAAAAAGAGCTTGGCATCATGTTGATGTCTCAGACAAAAATTTAGGCCGATCAGCAACTCAAATTGCAGAACTTTTGATGGGTAAATCAAAGGCTCTTTTTGCAAAAAATATTGATTGTGGAGACTACGTCATTGTGACCGGAGCAAAAACTGTACAAGTAACTGGTAAAAAAGAAAATCTCAAAATTTATATGAATTATTCTGGATACAATAGTGGACTTAGGAAAGAAAAATTGAAAGATCTTCGAGTACGAAAACCTCAGGAAATAATTCGTCACGCAGTTGCGGGTATGTTACCAAAAAATAAATTACAAGATAGAATGCTTACTCGTCTCTATGTCTATCCAGGTGCAGAACATCCTTATGCAGAAAAATTAACAGGTAAAAAATCAGAGACCGCGGTATTGGTTGAAGAACCACAAGTAGCACCTGTGACTGAGGAGAAATAATTTATGGCAGTAACACGTACAAAAACACAAATTGGAAAGACCGTCAAGCAGACATATATCTATGCAACTGGCCGCAGACGCGAAGCAGTGGCTCGAGTACGACTTTATGATCCAGCAAAAGGAAAAATTGAATTAAATGGACAAGAATATCAAAAAGGTGACGTAGTAGTCAATGAATTACCTTTTGGTTCATACTTTAACTTTATTTCTTATACCCCTTATTTTAAAAAATTCTTTGACACAACCGGCGCTTTAGAAAAATTCTTTTTTTCTGTAAAAGTGCAGGGTGGCGGAAAAAAAGGTCAACTGGAAGCAATGATTCATGGTCTTGCACGTGTACTTGAAAAATACGATGCAACCGCGTACCGCGCAATGTTAAAAGAAGAAGGATACCTCACACGAGACGCACGAACCCGTGAACGACGCAAAGTCGGAACCGGTGGAAAAGCCAGACGCCAAAAACAATCTCCAAAGCGATAACCCACACTATTATTTTTTCCTTTGAATTTCGTTTACGCTATATTTTTCAACTTTTTGTTTTTCATTTAACTGTGCACTTGCGAAGAAAATATTTTTTGAATTGATAATATCATCCCAGGAATAATGTAAGTCGTCGACTAATTCGTATTTGCTTTCTAAAACTTTGTTTTTGTTTAGCCACACGAATTCACCTTCCGAAGATATATGTCCATCTTGTATATGCTTTTTCTTGACCTCGGTCTTAAAAAAACACATGATCCAGTCTTCATCATATCCTCCTTCAAGTCTAATCATTCCAAGAAATTCTATATCATTTGGTTTGATTTTCAAACAAACTTCTTCTTCGGTTTCACGAATCACACAATCAAGCCAGTTTTCTCCAGGTTCAAGCTTTCCACCAATTGAGTTAAGCCTTCCTGCATCAACTTCTTTATCCGCTGCACGTTTTACAAAAAGATATTCGTCTCCGCAGTGGATGAAGTTGTTTACTGAGGTTTTGGTATAACGTTTTTGTTTCATATTTTAATGTCATTCCTGGCTTGACCAGGAATCCAGTCTTCAATTAATGTTTCAAACAATACATTCTGGATCCCGCATCAAGTGCGGGATGACATGCTTAATAGATCAAACTTCAATCCCTGATTTTCTCAAATACTTTACAACAAGCTCTATTGGGAGGCCGTATACGAATCCGGTGAGTGAACCGTTTATGCTTTCAATAAGTGCCATGCCTTCAGGATATGCTGGTGAAACTCCATTGGACCAGGTGGTAACTGGATTATTTTGTATGTACCTATCAATCTCTTTTTCACTTATTTCTCGGAAAGTGAAGGGTATCTCAAGTGCTGTGGAAAAATTTATTGAATTATAAGTATCAATATAGCAAAAACCTGTATAGCAAAGACCTTTATTACTTGAGTTTTCCATAAGCATGTCTTTTGCTTCTGCGAGACTTTCTGGCTTTTCAAAAATCCTGTTATTAACAACGCAAAATGTATCTGCCGTGATTATTATACCTGTATGCATACTCGCAATTTTTTCAGCTTTTAAGCGAGCTACTTTTTCGGCTCGTTTTTTTATATCTGGGTCTGTGATAGCTTTTTCATCCAAATCTGCTGGAATGATTTCAAATGGCAGATCAAGAGTTTCAAAAATTGTTTTTCTTTGTTTTGACTGCGAAGCAAGAATTATTTTTTGCATTAGCCGATTATATCAAACTTTTTTAATAAGATATAAAAACCCACTCCCGAAGTGGGATTTTATTAATAGTTTTTTTTATTTTCATCCAATATCTTTTTGACCACATCCCACGAAAATCCGCGGCGTTGTAGAAATCCACCTGCCTTTCGGTAGTATTCTGCAAATTCCATTCCGATATATCGGTGTTGATATTTTTCAAATAATTTCTTTGCAGTTTTGTAATCATCTTGTGCACCATCAAGTGTCTCATCAACCATTGATCGTTCGATTCCTTTTTGCGAAAGTTCTTGTTTGATTACTATTTTTCCTCGTCCGCGGGATTTTTGTCGTTGCTCTGTCCACCAACGAGCAAATTCCTCATCATCCAGAAATTTTAGTTCTACCAAGTGTTCTATCGTGAGATCTATTGTGGGAGGTTGAAAACCTTTTCTTTTGAGAAAGTCTCGAACTTCTTTTTCACTTCGTGGACGGAAAGATAAAAACTTTAAGGATTTATTTATAGCGTATTCGCGTGCCTGAGGTGTGTCGTCTATTATGCGGGTTTCAAACTTCCTCATTCTCAGCTCATCAATTGAATTTCTTCGTCATCTTCATCAACTTCCTCAACGCCAACTTCAAGCATTGGCTCCCCATCTGCATTTTGACCACTTACTGTCTTTTTCATAACTTCTGCTTTTATTGTCTCGGTCATTTCTGGATTTTCTTTCAAATACATCTTTGCAGCTTCACGTCCTTGTCCGAGCATTTGTTCACCATATCTCAAAAACGCACCACTCTTTGAGATAACTCCAGTCTCAATACCAACATCTAGTATCCCGCCTTCTTTGGATATGCCATCAGTTGCCATAACATCAAACTCTGCAATTCTAAAAGGTGGAGCAACTTTATTTTTGACAATTTTGACGCGGGTACGAGATCCAATAACTTTGTCACCGTCTTTTATTTGATCAATACGTCGTACATCCATACGAACTGATGCATAAAATTTCAATGCAAGACCTCCGGTTGTTGTCTCTGGATTGCCAAACATAACACCAATTTTTTGTCGAAGTTGATTGGTGAAGATAACCATAGTTTTGCTTCGTGATACGACCGCTGTTAACTTTCTTAAAGCCTGTGACATGAGACGAGCCTGCAAACCCATCATTGAATCTCCCATTTCGCCCTCTATCTCAGCACGTGGTACAAGTGCTGCAACTGAGTCCACAACGACAACATCAACGCCTCCTGAGCGAATAAGCTGTTCTGTTATCTCAAGTGCCTGTTCTCCAGTGTCAGGTTGGGAAATAAGTAGTTCATCAAGATTTACTCCAATAGTGCGAGCCCACATGGGATCTAATGCATGCTCTGCATCAATAAAAGCTGCAACGCCGCCTTTTTTTTGTGCTTCGGCAATGACTGAAAGACAAATAGTTGTTTTTCCTGATGCTTCAGGTCCGTAGATTTCAATGATGCGACCTTTTGGAAGTCCGCCTACGCCAAGTGCTATATCAAGTGGAAATGCGCCCGTTGGGATGACTTCAACAGACATTCGTTCTGCTGCTTCACCAAGTTTCATAATAGAGCCTTTACCGTATTGACGTTGAATTTGCTCCATTGCCATGTTGATAGCATTGAGTTTTTCAGAAGCGCCACTTTGTTGTTCTACTGGGTTTGTTTTGCCGTTTGAGGATTTGTTTCTTGCCATATCTTTTACTCTAATCGTGAATTAATAATAGCACTTTTCGTATAAATTACAAGACTTATTTTACCCTATAACCATATTCTTACATCCTGGATATAGGGTCGTAAGTAAGACTATAATAAAAAATTAGTGCGGGTATTTTTGAAAGTTTGATATAATGAATATCATTCGGGGCGTAGTTTAGTGGTAGAATTCGCGGCTGGGGGTCGTGAGGTCCAAGTTCGATTCTTGGCGCCCCGACTAGATAGGATTTGCTTCTGTTTTAGGAGGGTAGCAAAGGGCTCTTTTAGCTGATAGGACGCCACTTTCGACTCGTCCACAAAAAAGTTCAAGAAGATTCTTCGACAAATGATGTCTTTTACTCTCTCATCTGCCGATTGGACTATAACACCGCCATTTTTTGACAAGTTCAAGAATTGTTCTAGCGTTAGTTTGTCATCCTCTGGAGTACGCATCTGTTTTTCTAACTTCGTAATTTCATTTAACAGTCCAGACTCTTCATCTTCAAGCTCACTGACTCGTTCCGCATTCTCCTTGTAGATTCTACTTTCAGGGTCAAGTTTGAGTATTTGCAAACTTCTTTCTCTTGCCTCACCCTGCACCCTTTTGAGGACTCCTTGATGGCTGTTTAGCTGTGCTCGTAACTTCTGTCGATTTTCATCTGTGAGCTTGCTCAAATTGTCATAATACTCATGGTATTCTTTCTCTGTCAGATTTAATCCATGCTCAAGAAGTTTGTAGATGAAATTAAAAATATACTTTGCTCTGATAGACCTCTTTTTTCGTAAACATTCTTTGTTATCACATCGGAAATAAAGTAGCTTTTTACCGCTTCCACCAGTTGATGGAGCAACTCTCATGCTCTCATTGCAGAAAGAGCAGTAAACCATCAACCGTAATGGGTAAAAAGCGTTTGTATGAGGCTTTGACGGCTTCATGCGGTGCTTTTGGTATGCCCACCTTTGGATCTCAAAGAAATCTTCCTCACTCACTGCTGGCATAAAATCGTATAACTCTCGCAGGTCTACTTTTTGATTAACTTGTACCAAAACTCCATAGTAGAAACTGTCTCTGAAAATATCACTGAGTATTTGCTTTGTCATTCTAATTTTACGACCACTAGATTTAACAGTTCTGAAGTAGCCACTCTTTTGCAAATAGTCAGTAATGGACTCAATAGCTTCACCTTGTCTTCGTCTGGAAAATGCTTCACAAATGAGGTTGTGATTATCTCCATCTGGCAAATATGATCCTGCATCGTTTGTGTAACCATGCTTTGGAGTCGGAGTTTTACCATCTTGAGTAAATCTTCTACGTACCCCTCTGGTTACATCTTGAGAGAGCTTGTCCGAGTATTGTTTGGACAATACAAAAGCCATTCCAAGCAACATTTTGCCATTGGCATCTTTGGTGAAATGATGAGTGACAAACTTGAGATCTTTGATAATCCCTGCGTCAATCATGTCAATTATTTGTCCACCCTCAAGCATATTACGAGCTAACCTATCTGGATTTCATGCAAGGATACCGTCATATTTCCCTGCTCGTATGTCTTTGAGCATTTGCCTAAACAGAGGCCGATTGTTTGGGCTTTTAGCTGATTTTTCTTCCTGAAGAATGGCAACGACATTTAGATGAGTTCTTCTTGCCAGTTCTTGGGATTCTGCTATTTGGTCAGGGATAGAACGTACTTGAGCAAACTCGTCAGTCCTAGATTTTCGGGCATATAAAGCATATCGTAGTTTTGTAAAATCAATGATTTCATCCAAAGTTTTTTCCATCAAAAAACCGCCCTTTTGATACAGTCAATCGGACGGTTCACGTCAATTTTAGTAGAATAGGTTGACTGTATCAACCGATGTGGAAGTTATTGTATCAAAATACTACCCTAGAAGTGTTAATAAACAAAGAATTAAATATTACCTGCTGAACTTTGAGTTTTGTAGGTAGGATTATTCCCTTTGGGGGGGATTCGTAATACTGCAACTCCTTCATCTTTTATTCCTGCCTTTTTGTTTTCATCATATGGAATTACTCGAATCTCAGTATCTTCTCCTATGTCAGCTTGAATGGCTACACTGATCACATCCAAGATGTGTTTATCTTTTACCTGTTGTGACCACTCTCCGCTTTGTGGATCTTGGACATAGTGACCAGGTGAAATAATCAAGGCTGTTCGTCTCTGTGAATCTTTAATAGGTGTCTGCGCTGACAGTTCTCGTATTTTTGCTAAATTGCCTGACATTTCTGTAGGTGGATAATGAGTCTGGATTCCCACTCTTGTACCATCTAGTAGCTCTCCGTATGTAATCATGGCAGTACAACCACCCAATCCAAAAGTAAAAATTACTTTTTCTGTATCATCGGGTTTGACTGTAATAGTCCTACCATCGCTCATGTTGACGAGCGAAACATTTGGGTCACTTGCTTCACTTCTCGTAATTAAATCAATTAACTCAGGACTGAAATCTTTTAGCTGGTATTGTTTTGCAAGCTCCTTGCGTTCAGCCTCCGTTATCGTACCCAGCGCATCTTTTCTTCTGAGTTCTTGTCCTCTAGGATTGTCTGGAAAGGCATACAATCCCATCAGTTCAGCGTTTTCTTCAGGGCTTGTCTGTCCAGCAATCTGCCTTGACTGCAGTTCCTGCCTCCGATCAGGCTGTTGCGGAGTGTTTTTTGAAAGTTTCAATTTACTAAAATCTAATTCACCAAAATCTGACATAATTTAATTGTACCAAACGAACTTCATTTGCGACACCTGTCGTACTTTTGTCCTCGCTTTGTCTTTCACTAATAAAATCAACTGCCATTGAAGTTGGCTTTAGTCCTTTGCGTATTGATTGGATACGTTGAAGCTCGTGTAATGCTCTGAAAAACTGTCGTTCACAAGTATTGATGTATCGAGCGTATGTGCGGTCAATGGTATTAACTTTATCTGAAGAAATCCTTGCATGATGTGCTGGTTTAATGAGCTTCAGTTCTTTCAGACCTGACACAGGATCTCCTACCCATGATGCATCAAATGATGGTGGAGTGATTATTCTCTCTTCATACACAGCTGGATTGAGAACTTCCATTACGTACTCTCGTTCTGCATTTGTTGCTCTTTGACGCCTCATGTAGGCAGTTACCATTGTCTCAATGAGTAGTTCTTCGGTGAGTGTCTTTGGTTCGTACTCGCTGATGAATTGGTCTGTGATTGCCTCAGCCTCATTTGTTTCATCTGGAAGTAGTACTTGCCTCAAAACTCCATGACGAACGGCATTGTATTTACTGATCTCTTTTCCTGTTTGGGTTTTAACACCACCTTTGTGATTTGAAGTTTGTGTAATCATATTAGTTCAAGGTACTACTACTTGTTATTCTTTGGTTGTTCTACGCCAAGAAATACGTTGCTTTTGCGTTGTTCGACTCCTTTGAATGTCTGATTAACGACATGATCATTCATCTCGATTCTGCCACCATTACCATCGCTGATACTGTGTTTGTTCAACTTGGCTTCGGGAGTATCAGTTTTAACTGACTGCATTACTTTGACGAGTCTGTCGATTGGAAGAGGATCAATTGTTGGTTGTTGTGGGGCTGGTTTGGGAGAAAGTGCGACATCTGTCGCAGTCTCTTTGCGTGTAATCGTAGAACTTGAGGCTAAACTACGATTAGTATTCATACCTTGTATTATACCGATTTTGAGCCTGATTTAACAGAGTTATGTTGAGCAAGTTTTGGTCAAATGTTTTATAATCCCAATTAGCAAGGAGTGATTCCATGAGAGGCTTGAAAAGTTCAATCGGCTTCGCTCCATCTCGACTAGATGCGACAGTACGTCTTTTTAGCATCTCATCGGTCGTACTCTTACGAGCGTATAACACATACTCTAGCTTTATGGCATCTATCTATTCTTCCCCCTTACAGGGTAAAAAAAGGGGAAGTAAAGGTGGGGATTTTCGAAAAAACCTCCGTGGACAAAAAGTCACTTTGTCTCTGGCCAGCCTTTTCACTTTGTAGAATTTGGAAAGAGCGGATGTACTTTTGAAATTGCTTTCACAAAGAAGAATAAACGTAGTTTTCTCAGTAAAAAAGCTTTAATAATACTACTCATACACACTCTATCTATATACTGTTTTCAAGCTAAAACGTTGATTGTAACTATAAGTAAGAACAAGCAAAGATTTACTGATGCAAAGCATCACTTTTGTTGCATGCATCACGTCCTACTTGACTTGAGTATAGCGATGTGGAACACTGAATATATGGACCAGTTAGCACAAACAACTACTCCACAACCAGCCACACCACCACAAACACCATCCTCACATAGAAACATAGTTCCTCTTGTTATCGTTGCTGTAATTGCTGCTTTGCTTGCTTCTTTTGGAACGTACTTCGTTATGTCGTCGAACCAGAAAAAGCAACTACAGATGACATACCAACCTTCTCCTTCACAACCTACTCCAACTGAATTTCCTATTTCCACAAAACCAACTGCTACGGTGATTGAAAATGGATGGAAAGTATATACAGACTCAACTGGAAGATTTACCTTAAAATATAAAGATGGATGGTATGTACCGAGCGCAACTGTTAATAAAAAAGCCACAAACGAAACGTTAAAAACATGGCTTGCTTCAGAAGATGCTCGATATAGACAAGACCCCCAATGTACAGGATGCTACAAAATCTTCTCTGAGAAAGAAACTACTGTAGATGGACATCAAGGAGTGGTTCGTGAAGTTTCTGTGCATCCCGCTGGTAGAACACTTGGTGTATATATTTTGTTAGATGATGACGAAATTATATATCTCAATACTTGCTGTGGTGACCCAGACCAATCTTTTCCTCCTGAGAGACACCAACAGTTTGAACAGATTTTATCTAGCTTCAAGTTTATTAAAGAAGCTGGATTCAAGTTGTTAGTGCAACAGTTCGTCAATAACCTCAAAGGGAGTTTTGAATTTAAGTATCTTTCTTGGTCTACCGTTTAAGAGGTTTTGAACCCGCTTGATCTCCTTTCTGGGTATTGT
>Ga0163150_10008965_pt1 | contig 11212 bp, 7 predicted proteins | sample OliLakLV19P2IB_FD_148628 | JGI IMG/M metagenome (GOLD analysis project Ga0163150, IMG submission 148628) | Freshwater microbial mat bacterial communities from Lake Vanda, McMurdo Dry Valleys, Antarctica - Oligotrophic Lake LV.19.P2.IB | ecosystem: Environmental > Aquatic > Freshwater > Lake >...
CCAATACTGTTAGCCCGCTATTGGAAGGATGAGCTTAAGAGGATCGCGAATACCATACGGCCTCTAAAGAATCCGGTTCGCTGGTCTGAGCGCGCACATTGCGTAATCGAGCGCGATTTGATGCTCGGCCTTTTCATCGTGAGACGACTCATCGAGCTACACAAGGTGTCGTCAGCCACTCGCGACTGCACCTTGAGTGTATTCTCATGTCCTACGCGCGGCGTGCATGTGCATTGCAACAACCACCATCTTATCGATGAACTCTATGACCTCGAAAGCGAGAGGCGCGAGACTAAGAAGCCTCTCTAGCTATCGAACCAGTTCATCCACGCTTACACCAGCTTTGTTGTTCGTGATGAGAGCAGGAACTGGAGCGATGTTTACGTAGTGTCCGATTTCGACCGTAATGATTGCATCTGGCGTATTCCAGTTTCAGAGATTCGACGCCTATTCGTAATCGCTTCGCGGGATTATCCACATTCGATTAAGGGGAGTGCCAACCTACAGAAGGGCGATTATGATGTTTCCACGAATTGAGTGGGCTAACAAACCGGATGCAGTGAACTCTGCGAGAGCGCCTCGGTTTCAAACTGGACATCAGTGGCGCGGGGTCACTGATCCGGAGTGTTGAGCACCGGTATGCGTGACTCCCGCCTCATGAGAAGGTCGTTGCTGGCCGCAGCTTGCGGAGGCAGCTTGATTCTGATCTGTTTAGTTGTAGCCACGCGGAAACAGGATCCCCCCGATCCCTGTCCTCTCTCAGTGGAGTACGTGGGCTTCACGAATCAACCGATTCTCCAGTTAGGAAGATGTGCGGTTTTCGTGATCACCAATCGGGGCGACATTGACTTACAGTATCGCTCGATTTCGAAAACCAAGATGGACGGCAGCTTCTCAACCTTTCCAAGTGTGGTTCATAAAGAGGGCCCTTGGGCTATAGGTTCATTCGCCGATCTGCGAGCCAGACAGGGCTATCCATATTATGTGCCTTTGGTTTCTGGAGGTGAGCCTGTTCGAATCATGGTTGCGTGCCGCCCTACTTCGACGAAGCTGGAAAGATTGCGGTGGGCTTGTTCTGAATGGTTTCGGGGCCGGGGCTTGGAAAGCGTAGGTCGGTTGATCTCAAAAGGAAGTGATGTTCATATGCATTTCAGTTCGGAGGTGGAACAGCAAGCCCCTCAAGCCGCCCAACCCGGAGGGTAGCTTTGAGCGGAGCGCTGGGGGAGATCCCGGGCAGCGCAATCCCATTCGGGAACTCAGGCCGCAGTTTGTCCCGGGACAAAACATGAACAGCCGTGGGCGATAGCTCAAGGTTTTGTGATGAACACATTTGACCCTTGCAGGGCCGCACATTCAATCCGCGCAACCGGTCCGTGGGTTCGCACCCACGGCTATTCATGTTTGGCCGCTTCGCGGCCGAAAAACCACGGGCAGTGTCGAGGGCCATCACGACCGAACTGGTCCCACGGCAAAGGAAGTTTGAGCCTTCACCTCCCTGCTGTTACAACCGGCGGGACATGAGCGGCAAATACAGTTTCGATCTGAAGAGCGAGGAGCGTCGCCGCCCGTTGCCGCCCAAAATTATCGTCGGCCAGAAGGAGAATGAAGGCGTGAAGCATGTCCTGCTCAAGTTCCTGGCTTACGTGCTCTTTTACCGGGAACGTCTCCAGATCGAGCCGCGTCTGCATGATGACAACATTCCGTTCGAGCCCGACGTCGTTCAGCTCGATTATTCGCTGCACCCGGCCCTGTGGGTTGAATGCGGCGAATGCACCGTCAGCAAATTGAACAAGCTCGCCGTCAAGATTCCCGAGTCCGAGATTTGGGTCATCAAGCGTTCGCCCATGGACGTCGAGAATTTGTGGCGCGCGATGGAGAAGGAGGAATTACGACGCGATCGTTACGGGTTGGTCGGTCTTGATCCGGCAATGTTCGACGAGATGTGCGGAATGATTGCATCACGCAACCAACTGACCTGGTTCAGCGGTGAATTCGATCCGCCACAGATGCAATTCGAGTTCAACGGCCTCTGGTTCGATACGACTTTCACGGTGGTGAGGTTTTGAATTCCAATCGCCGGGGACTGACAATCGTGTTCGCAAGTTTTGCTCGTCGTGCTTAACTTGTCCCACGTATGACAACAACCGACTGGCAGGAAACATTTCGAAAGGTTCACGCAAGCGCCGTGGCCGCGTGGAACGCCGGAAAAAAGTCACCGGCCACGATGTTCAGTTCGCAAGATACCGACTTCCTCGCCACCGTTGGCTGCACACGCCAGGAACTTTTCGATTTCGTGGATGACGGCCAGGGCTATGGAGAGCCTGATGTTGAGACCACGCTCGCGGTCACTGCCATTCGCCGGGATTATTTTCTGAACGTGATGAAGGGGCAACCGACCGGGCGCACCGTCACCATGGAAAGTCTTCCACCGAAGGCTGCCGAAGTGGACAACATTTCCTGGTTGCCACGGCTGATCGTCAAGGCCCGCGTCAAGCTGCGGGGCGAAATGCCGGATGACTTGATGTATGGATGCGCGGGGGATCGCCCGTTCCTGCGCGAAATGAACATGGATCTGCCCGGCTTCCTCAAACTGGTCTGGGACAGCGGCGACAATGACAGGCGCGTGATTGATGCGGTCAAAAAGGCTGCGGGAAAGTAAGAGGTTCTTTGCAAAGTAGCGGCGGGCCTCCCGGCCTGCTGTAGAGGGCGGAATCTTGCCGCCTTGAAAGAACCTCAGCTTTGCGGAGTCGCTCAGAGTTCACTACAGTTCTCGTGAGTTGGGTGCTCTGTCCGCAGGACTGGAAGCCCGGCTCTACGTCAGTCAAGATGACTGACGCTACACGTTTCAGTAAGGCTCCAGTCGCCGAAACTTCACTTCGTTGGCGCATCCCCGGAAACTGATCCGAAATAATCTCCACCGCCCCAACCGCCCCCAAGTGCTTTGATGAGTTGGACGGTTGTGGCCTGACGCAGGCCGCGTAGCTTTGCCAAATCAAGTTCGGCCAGGAGCAGCGTGCGCTGGGACTCGATGACTTCCAGGTAGCTGACGATTCCGCCTTCGTATCGGGCGTTGGCGTATTCGTACGTGCGACGTGCGGCGTCTTGCATGCGTCCGACGGCTTCGGCTTCGGCAGAAAGCAATTGGAGCGCAGTGAGGTTTTCCTGCACTTCGCCGAAGGCCACAAGGATCTGCTGGCGATACTTGGCCGTGGCTTCCTCAAAAGCACCCCGGGCGCGCGCCATGTTCGCGCGGTTGCGTCCGCCGGCGAAAATCGGCAGCGAAAGGCTCGGGCCGATGGACCACACCCGGCTGTCCCAATTGAAAAGCGAATCGAGTTCGGCACTCGCGTAGCCAGCCGATCCCGTGAGCCGAAGCACAGGGAAGAATCCTGCTTTGGCCACACCGATGCGGGCATTGGCGGCTGCAAGCTGGCGCTCGGCCGAAGCGATGTCAGGGCGGCGTTCGAGAAGCTCCGACGGCAACGATGGTGGGACCGTTGGCAGCGACGGCTGATATTCTGCAATCTCCGCGACGCTGAATTGCGGCGCCGGCGCGCCGGTGAGGATGGCGAGAGCGATCTCAAGCGAGTTACGCTGACGATCCAGTCGCGCCATGTCGGCCTGGGCGGAGGCGACTTCGGTATCTGCCCGGGCACGGTCCAGTTCAGGAGCAGTGCCGGCATCCACGCGGGCCTGAAGAATGCCTTGGGCCTCGAGGCGGAGCTTGATGGATTCACGCACGACAGCGCGCTGGAGATCGATGGCGCGAAGGGTGAAATAATTCTGGGCGATCTCCGCCTGCACGCTGAGCAGTGCGTTGTGGAAATCCGCGACGCTGGCCTGGGCTTCGGCGCGGGAGCTTTGGAAGGATCGGCGCACGCGACCCCACAGATCGATTTCATAGCTTAAATCGAGCGGCGTACGAAGCGTGGTCGCGTGGCTGATGTTGAAGTCCGGAACCTGGTTACCCGAGTAACGCTCGCGCTTGCCGTCCGGATTGAACTCCAGCAGCGGCAGCCATTCGCTTCGACTGGTTCGGGTCGCAGCGCGCGCTTGATCAAACCGGGCGAGCGCGGCATGAAGCGATTGGTTGTTCGTGGACGCCCGCTCAACGAGGGCATTCAATGCCGGGTCGTTGAACAATTCCCACCAGCGCCCTTTGGCCAAACCATCCGCTGGCGTCGCTTCCTTCCAGGCCGGGCCGTCTCGAAACTCAGCCGGAACGGCGTTCGTCGGACGTTTGTAGTCAGGCCCGATGGTGAGCTGACCGGCCGTTGCCGAAAGCGGAGCGGCAAGAAGACTGCCGCCAAGCAACAAACCGAGGCTGGCAACGGTCGCACCCGGCAGCGCTGGTCCCGTTCTCGGATGATCGGGCTTGGCATCAATCACCTTCTTGCTCGCGCCGAGTTTCATCAGGACGACGTAGAAGACCGGAGTAAGAAAGAGGCCAAAGAGCGTGACACCAATCATTCCGGAAAAGACCGCGACACCCATGGCCTGGCGCATTTCCGACCCGGCACCGGTCGAGATGACGAGCGGAAAGACACCTGCGATAAACGCGATGCTGGTCATCAAGATGGGGCGCAGACGGAGACGGCAGGCTTCGATGGCGGCCTCAACCGGCGACGCGCCTTCGTCCTGCTTATGCTTGGCGAACTCGATGATGAGGATGGCGTTCTTGCACGCCAGCCCAACCAGCACGATGAGGCCGATCTGCGTAAAGATGTTGTTGTCACCCCCCGTGAGCCATACGCCCGCAATCGCAAAGAGCAGGCAAAGCGGCACGACGAGGATGATGGCGATGGGCAGCCGGAAGCTTTCGTATTGCGCGGCGAGCACGAGGAACACGAGCAGGATGCACAGCGGGTAAATGTAGATGGCGGTGTTGCCCGCGAGAATGCGCTGGTAAGTCAGGTCGGTCCATTCGAAGGCGAATCCTTTGGGAAGATTCGCGCCGGCTATCTGCGCCATCAGCGTCTCGGATTCGCCGGAGCTGACGCCGGGCGCGGCGTCGCCATTGATCTCCGCCGCAGGATAACCGTTGTAACGCATGACGCGGTCCGGGCCGTAGGATTCCTTCACCTTCACGAGCGTGCCCAGCGGAACCATCTGGCCGGCGGCATTGCGCGTTTTCAGGCGCGTGATGTCCTCGGCGCGATCGCGGAAACTGGATTCAGCCTGCGCGACCACCTGCCAGGTACGGCCGAAGAGGTTGAAGTCATTCACGTAAAGTGAGCCGAGATAAATCTGCATCGTCTCGAACAGATTTTGCAACGGAACGCCCTGGGACTTTGCTTTCACGCGATCAATTTCAGCGTCGAGCTGCGGGACGTTGACGGTGAAGGTGGAGAACAAACCGGCGAGCTGACCCGAGCCGTAGCCTTGCCCAATGAGTGCCTGCGTATTCTGATAGAGTGCGTCGTAGCCGAGGCCGGCTCGATCTTCCACGTACATCTTGAAGCCGCCGATGGTGCCGAGGCCGTTCACTGGCGGCGGCATGACCGTGAGCACGAAGGCTTCCTGGATGCTGGAGAATTCAGCATTCAACGCCGCGGCGATTGCCGGGCCGCTCAACTCGGCCGACTTGCGCTCGTCGAAATCCTTCAAGCAGAAGAAGACGATGCCGGAATTTGCCGCGACGCTGAATCCGCTGATGCTCAGCCCCGGAAATTGAACGGCGTTTTCCACACCCGGATTCTTCAAGCCGAGTTCGCCCATGCGACGCAGGACGGCATCGGTGCGATCAAGCGACGCGCCATCGGGCAGTTGCGCAAAGGCGACGAGGTATTGCTTGTCCTGCGTGGGCACAAAGCCAGCGGGGACTTTGGTGAAGCTCCAGCCGGTGAGGAATACCAGGCCCGCATACAGCACGAGCGCAATGGCGCTCTTGCGCAACACTCCGCCCACCGCCGCGCCGTATTTTTCACCCGCCCACGCGAAGGCGCGATTGAACGGACGAAACAGCCAGCCGAACAGGCGATCCATGATGCGCGAGACGACGTCCTTCGGCGCGTGATGGGACTTCAAGAGCACCGCAGCCAGAGCGGGCGAAAGCGTGAGCGAGTTGAACGCAGAGATGACCGTGGAGATAGCGATGGTGATGGCGAACTGTTTGTAGAATTGGCCTGTCAATCCGCTGATGAATGCCGTGGGGATGAACACCGCGCAGAGCACCAGGGCGATGGCGATGATGGGCCCGGTCACTTCGTCCATCGCCTTCTTCGTTGCATCGTACGGCGAGAGACCGAGGGCGATGTTTCGCTCGACGTTTTCCACGACGACGATGGCGTCATCGACCACGATGCCGATGGCCAGCACGAGGCCAAAGAGCGTGAGCATGTTGATGCTGAACCCGAGCGCGAGCATGACGGCAAAGGTGCCGACAAGTGACACCGGCACCGCAGCCAGCGGAATGATGGAAGCGCGCCAGGTTTGCAGGAACAGGATGACGACGATGACGACCAGCAGCACGGCTTCGAAGAGCGTCGTGACCACCGCCTTGATCGAACTGCGGACAAAGACGGTTGGGTCATACACCACGGAGTAATCGAGCCCCTCGGGGAAGTTCCTTTTCAACTCGTCCATCGTGCTCCGGACATCCGTGGAGAGCTGGAGCGCGTTGGCGCCGGGCGATTGGAAGATGGGGATCGCGACGGCCTTCTTGTTGTTGAGCAGCGAGCGCAGCGCATAGCCCGACGCGCCGAGTTCGACGCGGGCGACACTCTTGAGCAAGGTCTTCTCGCCGTTCGGGCCGGTCTTGACGATCACGTTTTCGAACTCCTCGACGTCCACCAGGCGCCCCTTGGCGTTAATCTGCAATTCAAGAATGCCCGGTCTGCTGAGCGGCTGTTGTCCGACAGCGCCGGCGGCGATCTGCACGTTCTGCTCGCGCAATGCATTGACGATGTCGCTGGCAGTGAGGTCGCGGGCGGCGGCTTGATCGGGATCGATCCAGATGCGCATGGCGTAATCACCAGAGCCGAAGAGTTGAACTGAACCCGCGCCAGGAATACGCGCGAGCACGTCCTTCACCTGCAGCGTGGCGTAGTTGCGAAGATAGATTTCATCATAGCGACCGTCGGGCGAAAGCAGATGGACCACCATGGTCAGGTCAGGCGACTGTTTGGTGGTCGTGACACCAAGGCGACGGACTTCCTCGGGCAACTTGGGCAGCGCTTGGGCCACACGGTTCTGCACCTGCACTTGTGCGTCATCAATGCGGGTGCCGAGCTTGAAGGTGACGGTCAGGGTCATCACGCCGTCGCTGGTGGCTTGCGAGAACATGTAGAGCGAGTTCTCGACGCCGTTGACGGCTTGTTCGAGCGGAGCGGCGACCGTCTCGGCGATGGTCTTGGGATTCGCCCCTGGATAATTCGCCATCACCACAATGGTCGGCGGGACGACTTCGGGATACTCGCTGATCGGCAGGCGAATCATCGCAAGGACGCCGAGCAGGAAAACCACGATGGACAGCACGCCCGCGAAAATCGGGCGGCGGATAAAGAAGTGCGAAAATTTCATAGTTTTGTTTGTGTCAGCCGCAGCGAGGTGTCTTCGATTGGTCCGCGAATCGAAGCCTTCGGATCCAGCGGCTATTCGTCGAAGATTAGAATCGGGCGACTTTGGTGCTGCCGTTGGTTCCGTCGGCCTCCATCGGAGTGACCGACATTCCGGGACGGATTCGGGCCAGGCCATTCACAATAACTTTCTCGCCGACCATCAATCCTTCGCGCACCACACGCATTCCGTTGACCAACGGACCAAGTTTCACCGGGCGGTAGGCGGTGGTATTGGAGGAAGTGAGAGTAAGAACAAACTTTTGCGCCTGATCTGTGCCGATGGCGGTTTCATCCACCAGCAACGCGGGGGCCTTCGCACCACCAGGCAGCCGGATGCGCGCAAAGAGACCCGGAACGATGCGTCCATCCGTGTTGGGAAAAACGGTGCGAAGAACGATGCTGCCGGTCTGAGGGTCCAGGCGGTTATCGAGTGATTCGACGTAACCGTGACGCGAAAAATCTTTCTCATCGGCGAGTTGCAATTGAGCGGGGACTTTGCCACTGCCATTGGTCGGAAGTGTTCCGGCCTGGGTCAAGGTGTTGAAGCGGAGCAAGGCGTTCTCATCCATGTCCGCATACACATAGACTGGGTCAACGGAAACAATGGTCGTCAGCAATGTCGCTGCGCCAGCCATGCCGCTGATGTAGTTCCCAACGGTGACCAGCGCGCGGCTCACGCGTCCGTTAATGGGTGAACGAATCTCGGTATTCTCCAGATCAAGCTTTGCTGAATCGCGAACTGCCCTGGCGGCGAGCAGGCCGGCTCCGGCCTCGGCGAATCTTGCTTCGCGGGATTCCGCCTCTTCCCGCGAGACGGCCTTGCTGGCCAGCAACTGGGCATTGCGTTTGGCCTCGCGCTCGGCGTTGTCCGCACGGATCTGGGCCATCGCGAGTTCAGCTTCACGGCCTTCGTAGTCGGCCCGGTACCAGCGCGAATCAACCACGAACAGCACATCGCCTTTCTTGACGAGCTGACCAGACTCGAAAAGCACCTTCTCGATGTGGCCCGAAACACGTGGGCGCACTTCCACGAATTCAATGGATGCAGCGCGTCCGGTGAGTTCATCCCATTCCACCAATTCCCGCTCGATCACAGGGGCAACGGTGACTTGTGGTGGTGGCGGTGCCTGGGAAAGGGATTCCGCCCGTTTGCAACCCGCGGCGAGCAGAATGAGCAAACTGAGAATTCCCCACAGTCGTTGCGCGCCATGCGCCATGGAACCGGAGTGCGCCCGTCCTCGGGCGCAGCAACGTTCGGCGTTCAAATGGTTCTGGCATAGTCCAAGCGCTTTGGAAGTTCGGATGTTTCTGCGCCCGGGACAGGCGCACTCCGGACGGTTCATCCGCAGGAGCAAGGGAGTCACAACGTTTCGAAGAATGGCAGTTCGGTCTGGTATCATCAGCATAGATGGATTTCGTATTTTACTATCTAGTCAAGTAAGTCGCTTAACTCAGGCGGGAATCGCCTTGCGTCGAACCTTGGGTGGATTGACGCCAAGCAGTTCAAATGTGGACTTTGTAAAGTCCTTCAGCACCGCGATGTCATCGTGAATCCGCGCCTGCATGAGCAATCCAAGATGGTAGGCGTGAATAATGTTGGCCTTGGCTCTGGCATCGGGAGCGTCAATCAGTCCGGCAGCATGTGCATCGCGGATCGCGGTCTCAATATACTTGAGAGCGTGAGCCATGATTTCCTTCACCTTTTTCTGCAAACCTTTCTCCTGAGTGCTGATCTCGGTGCCGAGCGTGCAGAGGGGACAGCCAAGAACACAGCCATGCTGCTCCTTAAGATCGACCTGCTCTTGCAGGCTGAACTCGCAGTGCTGGAAGATTCTTTCCAACGGCGGAGTGGAGGCGGAATAGATGGCGTCGAGTTTTGGCCGATACTTCTGCCATTCCGCGTCCAGTGCCGCTTCAGCCAGGGAGGCTTTGCCATCAAAAAAATAGTAGAAGCTGCCCTTTTTTACGCCGGCCCTGGCGCAAATCTGGTCGATGGTGGTGCTGTCATAGGAGCCGGTCCAGAAAAGTTCTGCGACGGCTTCCATCAAGCGTTCTTTGGCTTCACTGACTCTACCCATAATGATTATTGCCTAGTCTTGCGGTGTTGATAAGCAACCAGAGGGTGTAAAATTGTCAACTAGACTAACCAGTCAACTATTAACTTCATCACAGCAATTCGCAGCAGCATCGATTAGGGCTGAATTCTCTCCAAACTATCCGGCGCCTATGGAACCAAAAGTGTAGGCGGGAAACTCCCTATTGGGGTTCGCGCAATTCAGTGACGAAGCGCGGCGCATGCTTCAAGAAGTTGCGGGCAAGTGTTAATGCCTTTCGGAATTCGACGCCCTTGTTTCGGAGGGACAGCATGATAATAGCCCAGCGTTTCAACGCTGGGTCGTGCGATGAGATTGTTTGGAGTCCCGGAGGGACGGCTGAAGTTTTCGGCCGTCCCTTCGGGACTCATCTGCCTTGGTGCCCCAAACCCAGCGTTGAAACGCTGGGCTATTGTCGAATGTCCCTCCTGGACAAACTGGTTCCCTGCTTCCCGAGTTTCCGAAAGGAATCAGGGCAAACATGCAACGATGTGATGGAAACCCGAGCCTGAAACCGCTTGGACCAAACAGCCCAGTTCCTGCCTTGTGGATCAGGCGACGCCCGGCACGTGCCGTCGGAGGCGCTGCACGGCGACTGAAAAATCCTTGGGCAAGGGTGCAGTGAGCCTTAGTTCGGCCCCCGTGGCAGGATGAGTAATGATCAGTTCTTCAGCATGGAGGGCCACAGTGGAGATGAGCGGACGTTCAGTCTTGCCAGGCTTGAGACGGAAATCGTCCTTCAATTCGGACAGCATCAGGGGACGCCCTCCATACACACGGTCGCCGCAGATGGGCAGTCCCCAGTGTTTCAAATGCACCCGGATCTGATGCGGGCGCGCGGTGGAAGGACGGCATTGGATGAGAGTGTAGCCGCGAAATTGTTCGCGCACTTCAAAGGATGTGCGGGATCTTTTCCCAGTTTTCGGATCGACGCGCATTTGACCCGGACGACCCGGAAACGCTGCGATGGGGGCATCCACCTCCCATTTGGGATCGGGCGGCGTGCCAGGCAGGATCGCGAGGTAAGTCTGCACAGGCTTCTCGCAGCCGAACTGATTGGCGAGATGGACGAGGGCGGGCTTGGTCTTCGCGAGCAGCAGCACGCCGGTGCATTCGAAGTCGATCCGGTGGGCGTTGGCCAGGTAGGAGAGCCGACGTTGTGCTGCCCAAGGCTTGCCCTCGGCAATACCAGCGTGCAGGAGCCCCATCAAGCTTGGACGGTCGGACTCGTAACGGTCTGGCGAAGTCAGGAGCCGGGCGGGCTTGTTGATGGCCAGCAGATGATCATCTTCGAAGATGACCGGGATTTCCCAGAATTCCTCCGTGCCCGGCGACGATAGCTTGATGGAATTGATCACAAACGACCCCGCTGCGAAAGCGCCTTGAACAGGCTTTCGTCAGGACGCTCGATGATTCCTGGATAACAACAGCCAGAACCAGCGTAGAACCTATTGCTGTGCATTGATCGTCGTTTCGCGCTGCGGGCCGGCAACTTTGGATTGCTCGACCTGCTTGCGGAACCACTGCTGGAAAGCCTCGTTCTGACGGTAAGTGCGCATC
>Ga0163150_10008966_pt1 | contig 11210 bp, 11 predicted proteins | sample OliLakLV19P2IB_FD_148628 | JGI IMG/M metagenome (GOLD analysis project Ga0163150, IMG submission 148628) | Freshwater microbial mat bacterial communities from Lake Vanda, McMurdo Dry Valleys, Antarctica - Oligotrophic Lake LV.19.P2.IB | ecosystem: Environmental > Aquatic > Freshwater > Lake >...
AATGTCACCACCGCCAACGTGCGTGTTCCATGTGACGACCAGAACCGAATCGGTTGCGTGTGCCGACGTATCGGGCGCTACGACTGCGGCGGGACCGACGCCGGCGCACCACGCGTTCAGGCTGATGCTGTCGCCCGACGCCGGCGACCAGCCGACGCCATCGCTGGATCTGCACGCCGCCTGCACCGGCGCGGCCGACGAATCACGCAGCGTGGCGCATGCCGCGATGACCACGACCAGCAGCGCCGTCGCCAACCCCGCGTTCCGCAGTCCCCTGCCCTCCTGGAATATCCGCCTGCTCATTGACAGCAGACGGGTTGCACGTCAGGTGCCACCGGCGGCTGGCGCGGGCTTCGGCTGTGACGAGAATTCTTTGCGAAGGGGAAGCACCGTCGCGCAAACAGGAATGCAGTCGCGAAAGGGGAAACGCCGTCGCAAGGACCGAACGCAGTTCGACACCGCACAAGGGTAGTCCGCACCACGCGCGTTGCAGATTGATACGCCTGCAACGTTCTTCGGGCGTAGTTGCACGATACCTACGGAGGAACGATGTCGTCCTGGAAGGCCGCGGTTTTCATTGCGCTGTCACTGTTCGCAGGCGTGGATCTATCCGCACAAACCACCGAGCCGGTGCGGCTGCAGCGCCTGGTCAGCACCATCCGGATCGACGGCACACCGGATGAGAGTGCCTGGCAGCAGATCACGCCGCTGCCGATGACAATGCACACGCCGGTTTTCCGGGGGACGCCGACGCAGCGGACAGAAATACGGATCACGTACGATGATGACTATCTCTATTGCCGCCGGCTGGTTCTACGACACCGACCCGAAGGGCATTCGCATCAACTCGCTGTACCGCGATCGCTGGAGCGGAGATGACGCGCTCGCGGGTCCTGTGTCCAGGTCGAGTCCACTCTTGCCTTGAACGAATGCGTCTCGAAGATCATGTCCTTGCCTTCCCGATACGGCGGCCGGAAGTAGAACCGATCGTCGCTGCCCTCGACCTCGATCTGAACCGGTATCGAGTCGAGCGCGCGCGTGCGGAAGTCGTAGCGCATCAACAGCACGCGCGCATCGTCCTGCCCGAGTTCCAGGCCCCAGTAATAGAGCAGCGTGTCGAGCACGGCCGGTGACGAGAAGCCGCCGTTGAAATGAGGGACAAGATTTCCGAGAAGCGTGCGCTGAACGCCGTCGAAGAGGACGTGTTCAGTGATTGACTGGACGGTTCCACCGGCGCCGTCGGATCCAGACCTCACCGGCAGAAACAGGATCGTGTCGCCGCCGAGCTGATGCAGGCCGAATGCGAGATCGATGGTGTCGATGATCGCGTCGCGATCGTGCAGCAGCGCGTAGTTGCCTGACCACGCGAGGTTCTCGTACGGAACCTTGCCCGACAACGAATAACGCATGGCAGGTGAAGCAGGTTCCACGGCAGCGTCACGCGATGCCGGCTGCTCGCATGAGGTCGCAAGCAGCAGCCCGGCAGCGAGCGCGGTCAACCAACGTGCCTTCAATGTGCGACTTCGATGCTGATCGGAACGATTGTCGTCCCCCAGTGAAGGTTCAGGGTGGCGTTGTACGGACCGACCACGGGGAAGTAGAACGCGAGCGTCTCCATGTGCTGTCCAGTCTCGGGCTTCACGTTCACGCGAAACACGTCCGACGACTCGCCTGCGTAACGGAAATGATGCACGTCCCACGTGCGATTGATGATTACGGTCCACTCGTCGCGGCCGGGGATCGTGAAGACGCTGTACTTGCCCGCGGGAACTGGCTGCCCCGCGATGGTCGCATCCTTGTCGAGCTCGAGGATCGCAGCGCGGTTGGCCGCGGGCGACCAGAGCTTGTCGAACGGAACCAGTTCGCCGAACAATGTGCGCCCGCGCGCGACGGGACGGTCGTACGCGATCGAGATCGTCGTGTTGTTGATCTTCTGCGATAACGTTCCGTGTTGGCTGCCCGGCGGCGTCTGTGCGTATGCCGGGCCGGCCAGAGCCAGACCCAACACCACCGAAGCGGCGATCTGGAAGCGTATCATGTCAGTCTCCGTCAGAAGTGATGATCGTGATCACGGCCTTACGTTGCTGTCGGACCCCGGCAGAATAGGAAGCACCCCCATCACCACGCCACTCAACGCACCCACGGCGGCGGCTCGTGACAGCGACAGCCCGCCCTAATCTCGACCACCGCCCTATAATGCACAGCACTCTATTATGCAGGAGGGTCGATGCGACGCGCTCCGCCGAGGTCGATATTTGACTCCTCGGTCGTAAGAAGTCACAAGAAAAATCCCGCAACGGCTTTAAAACCATTGCGGGACAGTTACTTTTCGGTCAATGGGCCCGGGACGAGTTGAACGTCCGACCTCTCGCTTATCAGGCGAGCGCTCTAACCACCTGAGCTACGGGCCCGGTTCTTGTCGAGCCCCGAATCTACCAAGAGCTACCTGCTCCGACAACCCCTGATAGATGTGGGACACTGGACCGGAGAGGGTGTACAACCGCCGAACTCGGAATCGGAGAACTGTCAAAATGATCCGGAAACTTTTCCTCGTTGCTTTGCTCTGCCTCGCCACTGCTGGCTGCGACGTGCTGGGCATCGGCGGCAACGATGACGGGGAGTTCAAGGACAATCGGGAGAAGTGGAATCGTCGCGGCCCCGACAGCTACAGCTTCGTCATGCAGCGCAGCTGTTTCTGCGGCGGGGAGCTACGCGACGCAGTCCGCATCGTCGTCGAGGACGGCAACCGCGTCTCGGCAACATACGTGGTGAGCGGACAGCCAGTGCGCGCGGACTTCCTGCAATTCTTCCCGACGATGGACGGGATCTTCGAGATTCTGGAAGAAGCGTACGCGGATGCGGACAGCCTCGACGTGCGGTACGATGCAGCACTGGGGTATCCGATTGAAGCGTACATCGATTACCTGAAGAATGCCCGGGATGACGAGTTGTCGTTCACAATCTCAGGTGTTATGGCGCGCTGAGCAAACCAGCGAGGCGCAATCACTTGCCCCGAGTGGAAGGGTTGGAAGCGTAGATCCTGTGGGAGGAGTTCTTGTCAAAGGGGGTGTGGCAGGACATCATGCCGACAACAGGGGGTAATGCATGCAGCATGACAAACTCCAGCAGCTGTCGCGGGCCCGGATCCGGATTGCGGTCCTGCTCTCGGCGGCGGTCGTCATCATCTACTTCGGCTTCATCTCGCTCATCGCGTTCCGGAAGGACATCCTTGCGCGCGTAATTACTCCAGGGCTCACGCTAGGCGTGCTGCTCGGCGTGATCGTGATCGTTGCATCATGGGTGTCCACCTGGATCTATGTGCGCTGGGCCGCGAAGCATTATGACCCGGCGCTCGACGAGCACCGCTGATGCAGGCCACAACGTCGACCATCGGCCAGCCTAACGTCATTGCGATGGCGTTCTTCTTCGTCTTCATCAGCATCACCCTCGGCATTACATACTGGGCATCACGAAAGACGAAGACGACGGAACAGTTCTACGCGGCGGGGCGCTCCATCAGTCCGGTACAGAACGGATTCGCGCTCGCGGGCGACTACATGAGCGCGGCGTCGTTCCTCGGCATTGCCGGCCTGGTGTCCACGACGGGATTCGATGGCCTGATATACTCAACAGGCTGGCTGGTCGGCTGGCCAATCGTGCTCTTTCTGATTGCAGAGCCGCTCCGTAATCTCGGCAAGTACACCTTCGCCGACGTCGTTGCCTACCGGCTGAAGCAGACACCGGTCAGGATCGCCTCCGCTTTCGGCACGCTCGCGACCGTATCCCTGTACCTGATCGCACAGATGGTCGGTGCGGGCGGACTGATCCGCCTGATGTTCGGTATCTCCTACGAGGCCGCGATCATCATCGTCGGTATCGCGATGATCGCGTACGTGCTCTTCGGCGGTATGATCGCGACGACGTGGGTGCAGATCGTGAAGGCGGGACTGCTGCTGAGCGGTGCGGCGTTGCTCGCGGGCCTCGTGCTCGCGCGCTTCTCCTTCAATCCGCTCAAACTGTTCGCTGCTGCGTCCGACCAGTACGGCGCCGGCGTGCTCGCACCGGGCAAGCTCATCGCAAAGCCGCTGGACGCCATCTCGCTCGGCATGGCCTTGATGTTCGGCACTGCTGGACTACCGCACATCCTCATGCGCTTCTATACGGTGCCCAACGCAACGGCTGCGCGTACATCCGTGTTCTATGCGACGGGCCTGATCGGGTTCTTCTACCTGATGACGTTCATTCTCGGCTTCGGCGCCATGGTTCTCGTCGGACCCGACCAGATCAAGGCAATCGATCCAGGCGGCAACATGGCGGCACCGCTGCTCGCGGAACTGCTCGGCGGCACCGCATTCCTCGGTTTCATTGCAGCTGTGGCGTTTGCCACCATCCTTGCCGTTGTCGCAGGACTCACACTGTCCGGCGCGGCTGCACTGTCACACGATCTCTGGGTGAGCGTCGTGCGGAAAGGCCACGGCGATCAGCAGGAAGAGTTGCGCGTCGCACGGCTCGCGACGATTGGACTCGGGGTGCTCGCGGTGTTTCTCGGTATCTCGTTCAAGGGGCAGAATGTCGCGTTCATGGTGTCGCTTGCATTCGCAATCGCGGCAAGCGGCAACTTCCCCGCTCTCGTGCTCTCCATCTTCTGGCGACGCGCGTCCACCTACGGCATGGTCGCGGCCATGGTGGTCGGCACCGGCGCGACGCTCGTGCTCATCTGGTTCTCGCCGACTGTCCAGATCGATGTGCTGAAGCACACCGATGCGTGGTTCCCCCTCAAGAATCCGGCACTCGTGACGATGCCGCTGGCGTTCATCACCGGCGTGATCGTTTCGCTGCTGACACCAGAGACGCACACGGACGAGAACAACGCCCTGCTCGAGCGCCGGATTCAGCTTGGAGAGGCTGGTGCATAGATTTCTCCGCGTCGCACTCGGCGCTGCACTCCTGCTCGGTTGTGGTGAGAAGCCCGCGGCAACGTCCACGGCGCCAACCGGAACATCGGCGCGTGACTCCATGCGCATCATCATCGTCACGCATGGACAGTCGTCGGATCCGTTCTGGTCCGTCGTTTCGAATGGCGCCAATGACGCCGCGCGCGACATGGGCGTGCGCGTCGAGTACCAGGCTCCCGCCAGCTTCGACATGGTCGAGATGAACAACCTGCTCGCGGCCGCAATCGCCGCGAAGCCGAACGGCATTGTGCTGTCGATTCCCGATGCGAAAGCGCTCGAGCCGTCGATACGGGCCGCAATCGCGGCGGGGATCCCGCTCATTTCCATCAACTCCGGCGCGGACGCATACCGCGATCTCGGTGTGCTCGCGCACATCGGACAGACCGAGTATGCAGCAGGCACGCAGGCAGGTGCGTGGTTTGAGGATGCGGGCGTGAAGCGCGTGTTGTGCGTCAATCACGAGGTCGGGAATGCGGCACAGGATGAACGGTGTCGCGGCCTTTCCGACCACCTCGCGAAGTCCGGCGGAAGCATGAAGGTCGTCGGCGTGGAATTGTCGGACCCCGAAGATACGCAGCAGCGTATCGCGGGAGCGCTCAACGCCGACGCCGGCCTGGACGGTGTGCTGACGCTCGGCACTACCGGCGCCGAGCCTGCGCTCGCGGCCATCGCAACCCTGACAGGCGGCCGCAAAGTCACACTCGGCACGTTCGACCTGTCACCGGCCGTGCTGGATGCGATCGAGCGCGGGAGCGCGCTCTTCGCTATCGACCAGCAGCAGTATCTGCAGGGCTACCTCGGTGTGACGCTGATGGTGAAGTACATCGAGACACTCGCGATACCCGGTGGCGGCAGCGTCATCCTGACCGGACCCGGAAGCGTTACGCGCGAGAACGCCAGCCGTGTACGGGAGCTGAGCGCGCGCGGCGTGCGCTGAGCGTGGCATTCGTGCCGCGCTCGTCACGACTCCTCGCCGCGCCCGAGCTGGCGGCGCTCGCCGCTGCTGTCGCCGTCTGGCTGTTCTTCGCTGTTGCAGCAGGACAAAACTTCGTGAGTGCGCCGGGCATGGCGGCCGTGATCAATGCCGCGGCGCCGCTCGGCATTCTTGCTGTCGCCGTTGCGCTGCTGATGATTGGCGGTGAGTTCGACCTGTCGATTGGTGCGACGATCGGCGCCGCCGGCATGACCATTCTGATTCTGACAACCAGGCTCGGCTGGAGCCTGTGGGCGGCACTGCTGGCCGCTGCCGCGCTCTGTGTTGCCATCGGTTTCGTGAACGGCTGGCTCGTCGTCCGCACGCGACTGCCTTCGTTCATCATCACGCTCGCAACACTGTTCATCGTGCGCGGCCTCACCATCGCCATCACGCGCATCATCACAGGACGCACGCAGCTCGGTGGGCTCGAGGACGCGACCGGGTTCGGTGCGGCGAGTGTCATCTTCGCCTCCGAGCTGTTCGCCGGAATACGCATTGGCGCACTGTGGTGGCTGCTCACGGCGCTCCTGGCGACATGGGTGCTCCTGCGCACGCGCGCAGGAAACTGGATCTTCGCGACGGGCGGATCCGCGGAAGCCGCACGGCGCGCCGGTGTTCCCGTCTCCTCCGTGAAGATTGGTCTCTTCATCACCACGTCACTCGCGGCATGGCTTGTCGCCGCAATTCTGGCAGTGCGCTTCAATGGTGCGGACGTGCTGCGCGGCGAGGGTCAGGAGTTCCGCGCGATCGTTGCGGTCGTGATAGGAGGCACACTCCTCACGGGAGGATACGGCTCGATCATCGGCGCAGCGCTCGGTGCGCTCATATTCGGAATGGTGCAGCAGGGCATCGTCATCACCGGCGTCGATGCCGACTGGTTCCAGGTCGCACTGGGAGCCCTGCTGATTGCCGCCGTGCTCTTCAATCAGCGCGTGCGCCGTATGATGCTGGAGCGCACATGAGCACATTGCTCGAGGCGTGCCATCTTTCGAAGCGGTTCGGCAGTGTGACGGCGCTGGACGATGTATCGCTCTCGCTGCATGCTGGCGCCATCACATGCCTGCTCGGCGACAACGGTGCCGGCAAGTCCACGCTCATTCACATGCTGTCAGGCGCTACATCTCCGAGCGGGGGCACGCTCCTGCTCGATGGCGTCGCGCAGTCCTTCAACTCGCCGCGCGACGCAATGCGCGCCGGCATCAGTGTGGTGCATCAGGACCTCGGACTGTTCCCGCTGATGTGCATCTGGCGCAATTTCTTCCTCGCCGCTGAAATTACGCGTGGTGCCGGGCTACTTCGCCGCATCGATGTGCAGGCGTGCGAACAGGGTGCGGTCACGGAGCTTGCGGCGCTCGGTATCACGGTTCCCGATCCCGGCCGCGCACTCGCGACGATGTCCGGCGGCGAACGACAGTGTCTCGCCATCGCGCGCGCGCTTCACTTCGGGGCCCGCATCCTCATCATGGACGAGCCCACTGCCGCGCTCGGCGTGCGCCAATCGGAGTTCGTGCTCAACGCCGCCGTCGCCGCTGCCCGGCGAGGAACGGCCGTCATGATCGTCACGCACAACCCGCGTCACGCATACGCCGTCGGCGATGAATTCGTCATTCTTCGGCAGGGACGCGTCGGAGCGACGCTGCTGAAGGGTGCGACAACGGCAGCGGAGTTGTCGTCGCTGCTGTCAATCTGAGGAGCGAATCCCCGGCGTCCGGAAGCGTTGACATATTTATGTCAATGTGATACATATTGACATATGACAAGAACTACTGTGCGCCTCGACCCGGCCCTGCTGAGGGCCGCCAAGCGACACGCTGCGGATGCCGGCACCACGTTTACGGCGCTCGTCGAGGACGGGCTCCGCGAAATCCTCGCGCGCGGTCGAGGCACTCCGCTCCGAAAGACCGTGCGCCTGCCGACGTACAAGGGAACGGGACTATTGGCCGGTGTGGACCTCGACGATTCCGCGGCGTTGCGAACCCTGATGGACTCGTGATCCTGCTCGATGTGAATGTGCTGGTATACGCGCATCGCGAGGACGCGACGGACCACGCGCGTTACATCGAGTATCTGACCCGCGTCATCGGTGCTGCGGCGCCGTTTGGGGTTTCGGACCTCGTGCTGAGCGGCTTCCTGCGGGTTGTCACGCATCCGAAGGTGTTCGTCCGGCCGACGCCTCTCGCACGGGCATTCGAGTTCGCGCAGGCGATTCGCTCGCAGGCGAACTGCGTGGTGCAATCACCGGGTGCGCGGCACTGGGATATCTTCCAGCGCCTTTGCATATCGGGCGGTGCGAAGGGGAACGTGGTTCCGGATGCGTTTCATGCTGCGCTGGCGATCGAGACGGGCAGTGAGTGGATCACGACGGATCGCGGCTTCGCGCGCTTTCCCGGCCTGCGCTGGAGTCACCCGCTGACAGGCCTGTTGTAGTCAGCTGCGATAAGACGGCGGCACGTACAGAAAGGCCTCCCGGGCAGAATCACCCGGGAGGCACTCGTCAATTCACGCCGCGGGAACTAATCGTTCGTCGCAGCAGTCACAGCAGGCTTGCACATGTCACGCGGCGTCTGGTCACGACCGCGATCGACGGCCGGAATGCCCTTCGCCATCCAGTCCGGCGGAGCACAGCCCTTGAGCTTCGCGTCGAAGAACTGCTGCATGCGCATCGCGATGTCCTTCTGGTTCGCGCGCGACGCCGGGTTATGCACGTCGTTGTTGTAGTTGATCATGTACACTTCCTTTCCAAGCCGGCGCATGCCGACGAACATCTCGATACCCTGGTACCATGGCACCGCGTCGTCCTGGTCGTTGTGCATGATGAACAGCGGCGTCGTGACGCGCGGCAGGTGGAACAGCGGCGAATTCTCGAGATAGAGATCCTGCTGATCCCACAACGACGCGCCGATACGGCTCTGCCCAGCCTCGTACTGGAATGCGCGCGCGAGGCCGGAGCCCCAGCGGATGCCGCCGTATGCGCTGGTCATGTTCGCGACCGGGGCGCCTGCCATTGCAGCGCTGAACATTTGCGTCTGGGTGATGATGTAGGACGTCTGGTAGCCACCCCAGCTCTGGCCCTGCAGCCCGAGACCCTTCGGATCGACGTAGCCGCGCTCGAGTAGCTTCATCACGCCCGGCACGATCGACTTCACTGCACTCGGTCCCGGGTGCCCTATCTCGTAGTAGATGTCGGGCATGAATACGAGGTAGCCGTTGGATACGTAGTGCGTCGCATTGATGACGTTGCGGCCCGTCGGCGTGACGTACCCGTGCAATCCATCCGAGAGGTCCTCGTAGAAGTACGAGACCATAGGATACTTCTTCGACGGATCGAAGTTCTCCGGCTTGTACAGGATTCCCTGCAGCGGCTTGCCGTCCATGCTCGTCCACGTGACCAGTTCCGCCGTGCCCCAGTTGTATTCCTTCTGGAATGCGTTCGCATCCGTCACCTTCGTGAGGTTAGTGAGGGATGGGCCGACATACACGTTCGGGAATTCTGTAAATGTGCTCTTCGTCACCATGAACATTTCTGCGTTGCGAGCCTTTGTCGGGCTGCCGTAGCGCAGGTCGTCCATTACGATCCGCTCCGGCGCGCCCGCTGCACCCAGACGATCGCGATAAAAGCCGCTCGTCTTGGTCACCTCGCTGAATGCGCTCAACATGAGAGGCTTCAACGGATCGATCGCGCGCTCATCGTCCTGGTCGAGATCGATGATGCGGAACGTGATGCTCTGCCTGCGGCCGACCGAGTCGGTGACGACCACGGCAGGCCTCACGCCGTTCGGGTCGATCTCCCAGATGTCGAAGCGATCGTTGATGAGCACCGACTGATCGCCTTTCGTCCAGCCTGCGACGCCCCAGGCACTCGGCACGCCCGGCGTGCTGAACGTCTCCTGGTCGAAGCGTACACCTTTCAGCGACGACGTGATGTTCGTTTCCCTGCCTGTCGCAACGTTGTACGTGAACCAGCTGCCGCGATCGAAGAAGATGACGTATTTCGCACTGACGGAGAGCTGTCCGGATCCCGAGATCTTCTTGCGGAGAAGCTTGCGGGCGCCAGTCGCAGGATCGACGAGGTAGACATCGTTGCCGTCGTCGCCCCACATCTTCGCGACATCATACTCCATGCTCGTGTTCGCGACGCCGCGTGTGCCGTCATCGGACAGCGAGACGGATGCAATGGAATCCGTCGCGAGCTGGAGCAGTTTCTTCGAGCCGATGTGGTAGATGGCCTGATAGGAGCGGTTGCGCGCCTGGTTGATCTGCAGGCGCTGTGTCGGCTGCAGCGTCGGATCCTTGTAGTGCCACAGATCGAACACCGCCTTGCCAACCAGCGAGTCTTCGGACACCAGCTCGATCGGCGGCGGCGCGAGGTTCAGCGTCAACGCTGTGCCCGCACGATTGAATGAAGCGGAACCGTTGGCGGCGAGCCGCATGCCGTTCGGCAGCATTGGCGTCGTGATCACGGCGCGCGCCGTGCCAGCCTTCACCGGCGCGATATAGATCGCCGACTGCGCGCTGTCGCGCTGGCCGAACTCATCGCGATCGGTCGAGAACACGAGTTGTGTCTGCAGGCGGTCGAAGGCGAGGTTGCGGTAGTTGCCCGGACCATTGATGACGTTGCGTGTCGTGCCCGCCTTCAGGTCGCGAACGTACACGCCATCCTTCGTCGAGTCCCTGGCCACGACCGAGTACGCGAGAACTTTCGCGCTGTCGTCGAACAGGTACGTGCCGACGTCCGCGATGACTTCCTGTGTGCCCGTTTCGAGATTGCGCAGCGTGATGTTGCTGCCGAGCGTGCGTCGCACACGCGGTGCTGGTGCTGGAGCGGCGCCACCTGCTGCACCGCCCTGCCTGCCTGGCGCAGCCGCGGTCGAGTCCGCTGTTGTCGCCGAGTCCGCCGCCGTCGTGTAGACCAGCCACGTGCCATTGTCGCGCGGCAGGCGGTACGACCGCATCTCCGGCATTGGCGTCATTTTGCCGTCTGCGAGATTGATCATCACGATCGTGTTGCGCGTCGCAGCGTTGTCGCCGGCAGCACCACGACCGGCCCGGCCCGCACCGCGCCCCGCCCGCGCCGCGCGCTCCATGCTGTCGACCGCCGTCTTGTTCGGCTGTGTCGACACGAACGCATAGCGCGAGTCCGCAGTGAACGGACCCACTGCGCCGACGCCACCACCGGCGCCGCCACGGCCACCGCCGGCAGCACCGGCCGCCGCCGCACGTGCGCCGCCCGGCGTGTTGTTCGGGCGAGAGATGTAGCCGACGGGCACACGGTACTCCGT
>Ga0163150_10008970_pt1 | contig 11205 bp, 10 predicted proteins | sample OliLakLV19P2IB_FD_148628 | JGI IMG/M metagenome (GOLD analysis project Ga0163150, IMG submission 148628) | Freshwater microbial mat bacterial communities from Lake Vanda, McMurdo Dry Valleys, Antarctica - Oligotrophic Lake LV.19.P2.IB | ecosystem: Environmental > Aquatic > Freshwater > Lake >...
ACGACGGCGAGTGCCTCATCGGGAGTGCCCGCTTCCAGCACATCGTAGTTTTGCCGGCGAAGGATCTTGCGCACGAGTGCACGAATGCCACCCTCATCCTCCACCACGAGGATGGTCTCCATGAGCGGGGGGGATGGCTCGGGCTCGGGCTGCGGCGTATCGGCGTTGGGCTCTCCGGCGGCCGCGGGAGGCGCCTCATCGGGCGCGGCGGGTAAGACGATATGAAGGTCGGCGCCGTCGCGCCAGATGCCGCCTTCCCATTCTCGAACGAGTGCGTGGGCGCGGGCGAGTTCAGGGGCCGTGGAGTCTTTGCCGGGGAGTAACGAGTCGAGAGGCGTTGTTCCCGTGCACCCTGTAAGGACGATCTCGACGTAGCGGCCGGGGGGCAGGGCTTCACTGATTCGTTCGTGAAGATCCGCGCGGCGAACGTCAATCGCGGCCGGCTTCAAGCGGTCTACGGCGGCGGTTAGGATGCCGGTGAGTTGCGCGGGATTCGCGATGGCTCGCAGGGAGGTGGGAGCGCGCAGCTCGATTGTGCCTGGCTCCACTGCTTTGGTGAGAATGTCATTGACGTCCACTGGTTCGGGCGGCGCGGTGTTTTTATGGGTGAAGGCGAGTAGCTGCGACGTTATCGCGCCGATGCGGTGCGCGGCGTTGAGAACCTCTTCCATCTCGCCGCGCCGAGGGTCGGCGTCATCAAGCGTGGCCATCAGTTCCTCGCTATAGCCGGTGACGATCATTAGAGGATTATTGAGATCGTGAGCGATGGTCTTGGCCAGTTCCGAGACGGCGTCGAGACGGTTGGCTTGCATCACGATCTGCTCCACCGCCTTGCGTGCGGTGATGTCGGTGACTACGCCTGCCGCCTTGGCGATGGTCCCTTGAGAGGCGGCGGTGACGATGAAGGCGTCGCGATACCACGCGGGAAGCCCGTGCTTGTCGGTGGCGCGGTACTCGCAGGCGTGGGTGCCGGGCGTGGCCAGTGCGTCGCGGTAGATGTCGACGATACGGTCGCGATCGTCGGGGTGGATGCGGCTCGACGTCATGCCGGGGTGGGCGATGTCGGCTTCTTCGCCGGTGATGATGGTGAACTCGATGCTTGTGGGGTCGGCCGTCCAGATCATGGCGGGCAATTCGGGCAGCTCGGGGAGCACTGGTGCTACGCCGGCCACGCCGGTTACGTCTTCAAGCACCACTAGCGCTTCGAGCTCGACGTCTTCATCCCAGCGGCGATTCAGGATCACGGAAGCGCGGAAGGTGCGCTCCACCGCTTGGACGACGAGAGGCGCGCCCGCGGGTTGTTTCAGCTCGCTGAGGAGTTGGGGCGAGTCGATCAGTTGATCGAGGGTGCGGCGGCGGACCTCGTCGCCGCGGAGGTTGAAGGTCTGGCGGAAGGCGCGGTTCGTCGATTGGATTTCGCCCTCGCGGGAGACCACCGCGAGGCAGACGGGGAGCGAGGCGACCATCTCCTGGTAGTAGCGGCGTTCAGTTTCAACGAGCGTTAGGAGGCGGGCGACTTCGCGGCCTTTCCATTGCTCAACTTCAGCGAGATTCATTGCACGGCTAGTGTGGCGCTATAGCCCACCCATCGACAAGGTACTGTGAACCCAGAACCGTACCGGTACGGGGTCGGTAGTTGTGGTACGCGGGTGCTGGGACGCTGTATGGCGGGGTGGCCCTCCAAATGGGCTGTGCCGTTGGGATGGCAGACCTTCGAGTGGTGCTGGTGTCCGAACTCCCGCTAAACGATTCGTTTGGTGGCGCTGTGAATCGCGTTTCAGCCTCACACCGGCTGGGCCGGATTGAATCGGCTGCGGCTCAGAAGCGCACAGGCCGCGAAGGCGCGTCTTCCAAACGATAGAGAAACACCCCGTCCCATAGCGCCGTAGCGAGTCCGTTGTGCGCGTGTTCCTTAAACGCGCACAGGCCGCGAAGGCGCGCGTCCAAACGATAGAGAAACACGCCGTCCCATAGCGCCGTAGCGAGTCCGTTGTGCGCGTGTTCCTTAAACGCGCACAGGCCGCGAAGGCGCGTCTTCCAAACGATCGAGAAACACACAGTCCCATAGCGCCGTAGCGAGTCCGTTGTGCGCGTGTTCCTTAAATTAAAAGCGGCGCTCAACCGCTCTTGTGCCACTCCTGTGTTTGAAATGCCCGATCAAGAGGAGGATTGGCGATGTGATTGGTGTAATTGCTGAGCGTCTTCATCGCGATGCCCAGAATCACCTCCAGTACATGCGGCTCGCTGTAGCCAGCCGAAGTGAATGACTGCAGGTCGGCGTCGCCGATCCGCCCGCGCAATTGGACCATCTTTCGTGTGAACTCGTGGAGCGCTTGGAGCTTAGCGTCGGGGAGGGACGCACCGGACCGCAGCGCACTGAGAACCTCGGCGGGAATGCCGGCCATTCTTGAGCCTGTGCTGTGCGCGGCCATGCAATAAGGGCAGTCGTTCTCAAAGCTGACGGTGAGCAGGACCACCTGCTGTTCGACAGGCGAAAGACTCGACCCGGAGAACAGGTTCGAGAGGCTCATGTAAGCATTCAATGCCGCGGGCGAGTGAGCCAGAATACCGAAAAGGTTCGGCACGAAACCGAACCTGCCTTTTGCCTGGGCCAGCAGTTCCCTGGACCCATCCGGCGCCTGTTCCAATGCAAGTACCTCTATTTCGTTCATCAACATCTCCTCTACTCTGGATTTCATGCCGTGAGCGCTTCCCGCTTCAATATCTCCTGCGCTACTACTTTCAGGTCCGCGCCCACTATGTCCGGCGCTTGTGCCAACGGGAAGAGCACCTTCCCGGGTCGGGAGACGAAAGCCGCCGCACATCCGGCCTGCATGGCGCCAACGATGTCCCAAGCGTGAGCTGCAACGAGGCGGAGGTCAGCGGTTCCGACCCCGAGTTCCGACGAAACCATCCAGTATGGCTCCGGCGCCGGCTTGTAGCGCCGGATGGAATCGACGGAAAAGTTCCGCTCAAAGAGCTGCGACAAGCCGGCGTTTCTCATTTGCTCGTCTACCGCGCGCTGGCTGGAGTTCGTGAGCGTAACGAGTCGTAAGCCGGCATCACGCAGGATCTGAAGGGCATCGCGCACTTCCGCGTGCGCGGGCAGCGTAAGCATGCCTTGGAGGATCTGATCCTTATCCTCACCGTGGAGCGCCAATCCGCGGCTGGCCGCAGTCATCTCAAGCGCGGCGCCGGCCAGGGTCGCGAAATCGAAATACGGTCCCGCGAGTGTCGCGACCTCCGAATGAAGCAGCACGAGAGAGAACCACTCGCGAAGCGCATTCGAATCTCCAAACACGCGCCGAAAGTGCGGCTCGATGGCGCGAACATCCAGCAGCGTTTCATTTACGTCGAAAACGATAATTCGTCCCATGTTCCCTCACTTCTATTTCAACGACCTCACGCCTCGGAGGTCTCCGCGCAACCCAAATATCCGCCGTACCCAACGCACAATGGTGGGAGTGAGTTTCGTCATCACGTACAGGTCGGCCGCGCGGCGGTTTCCGAGAACATAGGTCGGGTACGGATGCATCGTTGAGGAGACCTTGTCCAGTCGGACCCCATTCCGCATGGCCAGGGCGTATTCGCCGATCATTTCGCCAGCGTTTACCCCCAGGATCGAGACGCCCAGAATCCGCCCCCAGCCGCTCGCCAGGACCTTCACCATACCAGTCGTTTCAGACTCTGTGATGGCGCGGTCTAGTTGAGTGAACGGGAAGCGATAGACCGAGTACTTCACACCATCGCGCCTCAATTCCTCTTCGCTCCGGCCGACGTGCGCCAGTTCCGGGTCGGTGAAGGTGGTCCACGTGATGTGGCGCTCGTCGAGTGACGCCGGGACGTGCAGAATGGCGTTCGTCACCGCGACCTTCGCCATGTGCTCGGCGAAGTGGGTGAACAGATAGCGCCCGGCAACGTCCCCGCAAGCATAGATGTGCCTCGCGGAGGACCGGCTACGGCGGTCGACGATGATGCCCTTCGCGTTCATCTGAACTCCAGCAGCCGCCAGGTTCAGTGAGTCGATGTTCGGCTTGCGCCCGACGGCCGCCAGGAGAGCGTCGGCTTCCAGCCGCTCCCCGCTCTTGGTATAAGCGGCGCCGTTTTCGACGCGAACCACTTCCGTACCGAACACGAATCGAATGCCCTCCCCGCGGAGATGCTCCAGCAGCAGCGACGTGAGTTCGTGGTCGTCCCGTCCCAGGATTGCCGGCGTGTGGTTGACGACCGTAACTTCGGAGCCCAGCCTGCGAAACGCTTGAGCCATCTCCATCCCAATCGGCCCCGCTCCCAGCACGACAAGGGATTTCGGCAGGCGATCGAGCTCAAAGATCGTCTCGTTGTTGAGAACCGTGGTGGCCTGAACCCCCTCGATTTCCGGTGTGCGGGGCGAACTCCCGGTAGCCACGACGAAGTACCGGGAGCTGAGTTTGCGCGTTGCGCCGTTAGCGGCAATTTCAACCGTATGAGGGTCCAGGAAGCGGGCTCGGCCCGCGATGACTTCGACGCCGAGCTTTTCGAAGTTTGGCGGCGCGTCCGCGTCCTCGTAGATCTGTTCTCGAATGGAGTGGACGCGCGCCATAATCCGCGAGAGGTCGTGTTCGCACTCAGCCGGCGTCAGTCCGTAGCGATCGGCTGTGCGCATCTCGTGCGCTACCTTGGCGGCTTTCAGCAGGCTTTTGCTTGGGACGCAGCCGTACCAGGTGCAGTCGCCACCCAGTTTCTTCGCCTCGATGAGGGCTGTTTTTGCGCCGAACACGGCGGACATGCCGGCGGCAGTTAGCCCCGCCGCGCCACCGCCGATCACAATCATGTCGAAGTCGTAACTCATGCGCGGCCTCCTTCGTGGAGCCTGGCCTTGATCTTGCGGACGGTGGAATAGACCCCAAAACCTACCAGGCCGGCAACAAAGACGTACACCCAGGCAGGGATATTCTTTCCCGCGATCAGAAGGTACAGGTATGCGGAAACAAAACAGAATGATGCGGAGAGAGCTGGCGCCACGGGCGAACGGCGCCGGCGCAGGTTGCGGATCAGCCACGCTATGGAAAGGGAGAAGAATGGGATCGCGCCCACATAGATGCTTCCGAAGACAATCGGATTGACGCCGTGCTCCCTGCCCAGGCTCATGAACCATCCTTTGGCCTCATCGAACAGATAGCCGCTCCTGGCCCAGTCCCAATAGAAGCTCAGCTGCGAGTAGTCGCTGCCCAACTCCGAGCTGTCGTTCAGACCCCACCGGTAGGTCCCGTACTCGAGGCGCGCGTCGGGGTTGCCGATGAAGACCTGACCTGTCGGCGGTGCGAAGCGAGCCAGAAATCCCCGAATACCGCCACTGCTCTCGAAATCTCCCGCGTACCATTTGAATATCTCGCTTACTCGCGCGGTCCGGCGCTCCGGCAAAAACTCGTTCAACCGCGCGTCCGCGAGCCAGCGGCGTGCATTGTCATCCAGTTGTTCGTCGAGTCGTGTAGCGCTATAGGCCTCGCGGCGCAACGGTGGGCAACTTCGCGCCGCACAGACGAGTGCGGAGTGGATGCGCGGGTCGTGCATCTCGCGCAATCGTGCTTCGACCTGATCGAGCGAAACCCGATTACCATCCAGCGTGTGGCGTGTCGCTCTGAACGGGTCGCCGGTTCGCCAGATGCTCTTGACCGGGTAGTTCGACACTACCCAGCGCACGGTCAGTGCGTTATAGGCGTTGATCAGGGCGGCCTCGGTCGCGGCTGGCTCCATGTCCCCGGGCCAAGGCCTTGCCAGTTCGGCGAAGTAGGCATCCAATTCGGTCAGCCCGTGCTGCTTCAGACTGCGGTAATCGACTCGGGAGTCGGACGAGACATATTGCTTGAGCAGGGCATCCCACCGGGCGTGGTTCAGGTCCGCGCCTTTGCCCGCGGTTGCGGCCAGGAGCACGAGCAGCAACCGCAACAGAAAGCGTTTTGACGTTCTCATGGCGTGTGAGTGATGGAGACAAGAGAATTCTTACACCCCGAAAGCACCTCATCGTGGAAACGGTCGCAGCCGATGCAGAGGTTCTGGTAGACCCGGCCGGACGGAAGGCGCAGCGTCGACGCCTTAAGGAACTCTTCCACGCTCCAGCCGTGCTGGATGCCCATCCTTTCCGGATGCCCGCTGGAGATGGCCTCGTGCACGGGGTTTCCCGCCATCGCCTGCACGATCTCATCGAGGGGGGTCTCAAGCAAGCTGCCTATCGGCTGCCTGGTCTTGATACAACCAGGGTAGACGTTGCCGTTCGGCTCAATTGATACCTCCGAACCGCTGTGGCGCGCATCGAGGAAATTCAGTCCGCCCGACCATGCATTGCAGAAATTGTCGGCGATGCCGCCCTGCGACAACTCGTTCGTGTGCGCACGGCCACGTGCCCACAACTCGCCGATCCAGGAGTCCGGCGTGGCGCCGAAGAAGTGATACCAGGGGACGGTGTCAAGGCCAGCTCCCCACGAGTCGCACTCGGGATCAAAGGCCCGCATCCCGGAAGACTCGAACATGGCCCTCAGCTTCTTACGCAACGCATTGCGGGCCAATTCCGTCTCGAGGCCTTGGTGATAGGCATCCATCCCGGAAACCGAGATCATCCAGACGCGCCGATGAAGGAGTTCAGCGAGAATCCGCTCAGATAGAACGTCTCCCGTGGTCTGGATCGCGATTTTCACTCCGTCTTGATCGTGATACTTCTCTCGCAGCATGGCAATGGCCGGGTACAACACGGTCTCTCGAACCGGATCGAGCAGAATCTCACCGCCGGCCACAATGACACGCCCGATCTTCTCGCGAAAACTTCCCTGAGCGTCGGGATCTCCGCGGTCAAGATAGGTCAGCCGCGCGGAAAGGTTTGCGATGATCCGTGGGAAGCAGGCGCGGGGCCTCCGCGACCACACGTTCCAGTTCGTTGCCATGGTAGGGGTGAAACCGCTCCTCGTAACAGTGCTGGCAATTGCGGTGGCAGAGCCAGCTTATCACGTAGTAGATGGACTCCATTCCTGCGAGAGTTGTCCAATACAAGATGAGCCTGGAGGAAGGGTTCGTTTCCAATACAGGATGAGCCTGAAAGGACAAGATGATTCCAATACAAGCGCACAGGCCGCGGAGGCGCGTCTCCAAACGATAGAGAAACACCCCGTCCCATAGCGCCGTAGCGAGTCCGTTGTGCGCGCGTTCCTCTCCAGAAACTCCTCTCGCGGCTACGGGCTGATGCTTGTGTTTTCAATGGTATTCAGGCGACGGTCTCAGTGGCGGAGACGAGTCGAAAGCCGCGCGCGTCGGCTTGGGCCTGAAGTCTGGCCAGGTCACGCGCCTGCCGGTTCTGCTCAAACTGCTCGGATCCCCGATCCACCCATTCCTGTCCTTTCGTGAACAGCCGGTAGATGATGCAGGCGAGGTAGCGGGCCATCGCCTTAATGGCTTTGGGTGAGCCCAGCCTGGTTCGCAGACCTCGGTAGCGTGCGCCCAGGTAGCTGTCGCTGCGTAGCAGGGAACTGGCGGCCAGCCGCAGGATGCCGGCCACCCGGTTGCTGCTCTTGTCGCGGGCGTGCCGAATCACCTTTCCTCCGCTGACATCTCTCTTTGGGGTCAGACTCAGCCAGGAGGTGAAATGCTGCTCGGTGGGCCACGATTTCTGTAGTTCCGTTCCCAGTTCCGCCACCACTGTCTGAATCGTCATCACACTTACGCCGTCAATGCGGCGCGTCCACTCCCGTAACCCGCTTCATCTCCGCGGCCAGATCGAAGGACTTGGGAGCGTTTCCCGCCTTCGTGTTCTTTGCCTTTTTCTTTTTCCCGGACGCCTGCGGCGGCGCCGTGCTGCCGGTGTCGGTCACAGGTGTTGGCCGGGTTGGCGGCTTCGCCAGATATGCCTGCAGTTTCCGGTCGCATTCGACCAGTTGCTCCTGCCGGAAATCGTATTCGTCCACGGCCTGCTGAAGCTCAAACAACTGGTCGTCCTGCCAGTTCCCCTCCAGAGACCGCGCCACTTCCTCCGCACTGGCTTTCACGCCCGGCTCGCGCAATGCCGCCAGCTTCCAGCAATCCCGCTCGCCGGCCAGCATGGCCCTAATAATCGCTTGTCCGGACACGCCACCGATATCGCTTATGGCGTTGGCCAACTGCACGTTCATCGATGTGAGGGCTTTCTGCATGTGTTGAATCGAGCGCCCTGCGTCCCGTACATGCCGGTCGCGCAGCCTCCAAATCGCCCGGATCGGCCGTATATCTGCCGGTGGCCGGAAGGAATTCCGCAGTAAGCCATACGTGTGTAACTTCATCAGCCATTGGCTCTCTTGCACGTCTGTCTTACGCCCCGGCAGATTCTTGGTGTGGCTGGCATTGACCAGAAACACTTTTATTCCGTGCGATTCCAGCATGTCGTACACCGCGAACCAGTAAATTCCCGTGGATTGCATCGCCACTGTGTCGATCCCGCACGAGACCAGCCATTCGGCCATTCGTCTCAGGTCCGCCGTCCAACTGCCAAACTCCCGCACAGGCTCCGCATCGCGCGCCGGAGGCACGGCGACAAGATGACTTTCATTCCCGATATCGATTCCGGCGGCGTTTGGGTGAACCACCTCCAGCCCCGGATTCTCCGAATGCAGCCGTCGCTGTAGATCCTTGCGCTGCTTTCGTCCATCCCGTCAAGCGCTCGTAGACCGAAGTTCCTTTCGCCATTCTCTGTTCTCCGCTGTTGAATTCAGACCGGACGCTCGGCTCGGAGGGCGATCATTTCACAAACTCTCCAACGGGGTCGGACTCGTCCTGTGAAACAGGACTACCCGCCACCAAACAATGGAACGCTGCAACCGAAGTCAGGCTTAAAATCGGGCACTCGGCGCCAAAGGAACGTCGACTATAGCTTGCCGCGCCCGGTCTCCTTCCAGTCTCCTACTTCTCCCTCTCCCGCGGAGTTTCTGGGTCTATGGACTGCCCCCGGCGCGGTCGCGGCTTAAAAGTAGACCGGAGAAACGGTCGACTCTCGATGTTTCGCGAGCGGCGTAGCGGCTCCCCTGACACGCGCGGTTCAGCTTGGGGACCGGCGGGTGGGGAGTGCAGCCAGGAGTCGCAGAGCGGCCGATTGCGGTGGAGTACTCGTGGAACTGCCCGATTCAGGAAGCGCCGGCACGCTGAGACTCAGTGGTCCCCGCGGGCGTGAAGGCAAATACTCGAAGCCGCCTTCGCGCCGATTCCTCCACTAATTTTGATAGAATCGAATCCACTCCTGGGAGGTGTCCGTGTACGTTCGCAACTCTCTTCTCTCTATCTTTTTGGCCGCCGCGGTCGCATTCGGTGCGTCGCCCGCGGGAATGAAGGCCGGCAAGGCCGAACTAAAATCGGCGGGGCCGCTTGCATTTGCTCCGGATGGAGTGTTGCTCGTTGCCGACACTCTCGCCGGCGCGATCGTTGCGATCGACACAGAGGATCATGCCAAGGCCGCCGGGACCAACATTGCGGTGAAAGGGCTAGCCGATCAACTCGCCAGCCTCACCGGCACGCGGCCGGACCAGATCCTTGTAAACGATATGGCCGTGAACCCCATCTCCAAGAACGTTTATCTATCGCTATCGCGCGGCAAGGGGCCCGACGCTCTCCCCGCCATCGTCAAGATCGACCGCGCCGGCAAGCTCAGCCTCGTGAGCCTCGACAACGTGAAACACTCCATGGTTCGCTTAACCGATGCAGCCGAAGGCACCGACGCCCGCGGCAACAATCGCCGTATGGAGAGCATCACCGACCTCGCCTACGTCGACGGCAAAGTAGTGATCGCCGGACTCTCGAACGAAGAGTTCTCGTCAAATCTACGCGCCGTTCCCTACCCGTTCCAGGACTCCGTGAAGGGCGCCAGCATCGAAATCTACCATGGCCAGCACGGCAAGTTCGAGACCAACTCGCCGATTCGCACGTTTGTGCCATACAAGATCAACAACGAGTCGCACATCCTGGCCGCCTACACGTGCACGCCGCTGGTGAAGATCCCGGTGTCGCAATTAAAGGCAGGCAACAAGGTGAAAGGCACCACCATCGCCGAGTTGGGCAACCGCAATCGGCCGCTCGACATGATCGTCTACACCAAGGCCGGCAAGAACTGGCTGATGATGGCCAACAGCAGCCGCGGTGTCATGAAGATGCCCGCCGATGGTCTGGAGAAGTACGAGGCCATCACCACGCAGACCGAGAAGCAGGGCGTTCCCTTTGAAACTCTGAAGGAACTCACGGGCGTTCAGCAGCTCGATAAGATCGACGAAAACAGCGCTCTCATTCTGGTGAGCGAGGGCGGCGTCATGGATCTCCGGACCATCCCGCTGAGCTAAACCGTACGTTGTCCGTTTCGTGCGCCGTTAACATCGTGATCCTCGGGGCTGCTTGTGCCGCTGCACAGGTGGCCCCTTCTGTTTCTGCCCGTGTGCTCCGCGTCACTCCATCCGCTGAGTCTTTGCCAGCTAATCAACTGAAGCTCTACCTGTGGTTCTCGGAGTCCATGTCCCGCGGCGAAGCGTGGCGGCACATCCGTCTCGTTGACGATTCCGGCAAGCCCGTCGAGTTGCCCTTCCTCGAGATCGAGCAGGAACTGTGGGACCGCGAGCAGCGCCGCTTAACCGTGCTGTTTGACCCTGGCCGCATCAAGCGTGGCCTGGCGCCTAACGAGGAGGTGGGACCGCCGCTTATGGAAGGTAAGCGCTACACGCTCGTCCTTGATGCCGAGTGGCAGGACGCGGCCGGTAGGCAGATGGCGAGCGCGTTCAAGAAGACCTTCCGCGTGGCGGCGGAGGATCGCACTCCTCCCGATCCGAAGCGCTGGCGTGTGTCGCCGCCCGCCTCGAACACCCTCGCCGCCGTCGTCATCGATTTCGATGAACCTCTCGACGCCGCGATGCTCGAGCACTCCATCTCGGTGGCAGGCAAGCGTGGCGCCGTTGAAGTCGGCCCTGAAGAAAAGCAGTGGCGCTTCACTCCGGATGAGCCGTGGGCGCCAGGTGAATACCGCATCGTCATCGACCGCAAGCTTGAAGACCTCGCCGGCAACCGCATCGGACGGGCGTTCGACGTCGACACTTTCAAGCGGGTCTCCAAAGAGATCACTCGACAGACGGTGGAGCTCCGGTTTCGCGTTCGTTGACAGCGGCGCCATCGTCACCTTAACGAGCCATGGGCGCCCGGTGAGTACCGCATCGTCATCACCGCGGGCGTGAAGAC
>Ga0163150_10008971_pt1 | contig 11204 bp, 8 predicted proteins | sample OliLakLV19P2IB_FD_148628 | JGI IMG/M metagenome (GOLD analysis project Ga0163150, IMG submission 148628) | Freshwater microbial mat bacterial communities from Lake Vanda, McMurdo Dry Valleys, Antarctica - Oligotrophic Lake LV.19.P2.IB | ecosystem: Environmental > Aquatic > Freshwater > Lake >...
GGCGCCCACGGGCCCAGGTAGTCAAAAACTCCTCGCGCTGCTGGAGCAAACCCTCGCCCTCGCGGCGTAGAATCGCGAAAACCAATGCAACCCTGCTAGCAAAAAGTGCGAAAGTTGAAGTTACGGCTTGTACAAAAAAACCGGAGCAGTTTTTTAGCCACGGATCAAACACGGATAAACACGGATAAACACGGATTAAGGACGGCTTTAAGGAAATCGATTGAACCGCGGATGAACGCCGATAAACGCGGATGACGACGGACGAGACTATTGGGTTTCTTGCTCCAGACTTCTTATCCGCGTTTATCTGCGTTCATCCGCGGTGCAATTCCTTCTTCAATTCCGTGTTCAATCAGCGTTCAATCCGTGGCAAGTTGAACAGGTTATACATGTGCGGATCCTTAGCTCGCGATTTCCGCGGCCGGCGGATCGAGATGGATCTCTGGTATCAGATCCGGGACGAGCTCGACCGGCTCGATCGAATCGCCGCTGGCGATGATCTCGGCAAAGCAGGTTCGCATTTCGTTGACAAACTTTTCCAGATCGATCCCCTCGTGCTTGGGTCGAAATTTCTCCAAGTAGCCCAGACTGGTATGCAACAGCTTGCGGGCCCCGCGGATATTTCCATTGCCGAAGTGATGCAACGCGACGGCCGCCTGGATCAACCCTTGATAAAATGTGCGCGAGGGCCCCTGGTAATCCGTCCACAGCTCTTCCCAGGCCTCGTGGCTTTCGAAGAACTCGCACTCGTTGAAGTACTCGATGCCCTGCAAGTACATGGGATCGTATTGGACAGCTTCCATCACGGTTTCCTAACGGCCCCTAACTCAACCTCTCCAACACCACGTTATTCCCGTCCCACACCACGTCGTTCCCGCGCAGGCGGGAATCCAGCGAACCGCAAAACGGTCGCGCGTCAAAGGTCTTGCAACCTCCGCACAAGTGTTTCTTCGGCGTTGCCGATTCCGAGTCTCTGGATTCCCGCCTGCGCGGGAATGACGGAGGGATGGCCGACTGCAGACGCGGGATTCTCCCGCGAACTTCGGAACCCAACATGCCTCGCAACTTAAAGTGCCATTGAGCAATCTCTCGACCGAGTCTTGGCGGCAGTCGCATTCGACCAAAGAATTCCGCACACGATCTGCTGGAATTGGATTATAGCGATGGCAGCGCCAAGTGGGAATTGTCACGCTGACAATCGCCGGCAACTTCGGATTCGCCGATTCTTTTCCATGCCCTGCGCGCCGAACACTTGACACGATGCGACGTCCCTTTGAGAATTAGTCGCGGCGCTACTCTCTTTTCTCGATCGACCGCAGCAAGGGTCCGCAACGGATGGCAACTACGGCCGCAGCCAGTCGCCAGGCGGTGCAAGTGGCCCGGCGTTTGCGCAGCGAATATCCCGATGCGGAATGCTCGCTGGTACACGAATCGCCCTTGGAACTGCTGGTGGCGACGATTCTCTCGGCCCAGTGTACGGACGAGCGCGTCAATATCGTCACCAAGGACCTGTTCCGCACCTATCGCGATGCGGCCGCGTTCGCCGCCGCGCCGCTGGCCGATCTGGAGCAGGCCGTGAAGAGCACCGGTTTCTTTCGCAACAAAGCCAAAAACATCAAGGCCTGCTGCCAGATGCTGGTCGACGAGCACGCCAGCAACGTGCCGCGCACGCTCGCGGAACTGGTCAAGCTGCCGGGCGTCGGCCGCAAGACGGGCAACGTCGTGCTGGGTACAGCCTTTGGAATTGCCTCGGGCGTGGTCGTCGATACGCACGTGGCGCGGCTCAGCAAGCGGATGGGGCTCACCACCCAGACCGATCCCGTGAAGATCGAACGCGATCTGATCGAGCAATTGCCCTCCAAGGAGTGGGTGGCCCTCTCGCATCGTATGATCCAGCACGGCCGCCGCGTGTGCGTTGCGCGCAAGCCGCGCTGCGAGGTGTGCTCGCTGGCCGATATCTGCCCGCGGATCGGCGTCACCAGCCCAATCAACGGCGTTGCGACTGGCTCGGGCGTGTCAACTCGGTCGAAAGGCACGGCCGCACAAGCCAAGCGTTTGCCAGCGAAGCGGCCGCAGGCCAAGCGATCGAAATCGGCAAGCGAAAAATCCGTATCCTCGGCAACCAAACCGCGGAGGTGAGCGAAACGATGATCCTCTCAGGCCATGAGATCCGAGCCCAACTGGGTGGCAATATCGTCATCGACCCGTTCGATGAGGCGCGCCTCAACCCCAATAGCTACAACTTGTCGCTGCACGACGAGTTGCTGGTGTACGAAGAGGTCGTGCTCGACATGCGCAAGCCCAACCGCGTGCAGCGGATGACGATCCCCCCGCAAGGGCTGGTGCTCAACCCGCGGCAGCTTTACCTGGGCCGCACGGTCGAGCGCACGGAAACTCGTGGACTGGTGCCCATGATCGAAGGCCGTTCGTCAGTAGGCCGCTTGGGGCTATTCGTGCATGTGACGGCCGGCTTTGGCGACGTGGGCTTTTGCGGCTACTGGACGCTTGAAATGTTCGCTGTGCAGCCGGTGCGAATTTATCCCGGCGTGCCCATTTGCCAGATCTTCTACCACCAAATCGCCGGCGCGTACACGTCGTATGTGAGCGACAAGTACCAGCACAACCACGACATCCAACCGAGCCTGCTGTTCAAGGAGCTCAATCCCGAGTGCGGCGCCGATCCGCAGATGGAGCTGCTCTTTGACGCGGAGCATTTGATTGGGTGAATACTTGCGAAATGTAGAGGCGGCTGGTCGCGGATCGAAGGCCAGGGACCAGGCCGAGTCGCGAAGTGGAAGACGAGCAGACAGGATGAACGGGATCAACAGGATGGAGAAAACCGGGACGAACTTCTTTTCATTCTCTCCCGTTCCCATCCTGTAGATCCTGTCGATCCCGTCTACCTACCATTCTTTGTCCCCTGCGAGCTATGCGCGTTGGTGTTGGAAATCGGCATTGGGCTGCCGCGTGGGACTTCGTTCAAAGGTCGGCAGGGGGGGGCGGTTCATGCCCGATTGCGTCCCACGGGCATTGGTTGTGCAACCGCGTCCCACCCTACGGAACTTCCAGCATTTCCCGATCGCCAAGCCGAGCCTGGGTGACGACGTATCGGCGCTTCAGGTCCCGTCGGGCCGCCGGGACCTACTTGGATCACCGCTGCTCGATCGGCCGAAACTCGCGCTGCGTAGGGCCCGTGTAAATCTGTCGTGGACGGCAGATTTTTTTGGTTGGCGAGTTGTGCATCTCGGTCCAGTGGGCGATCCAGCCGGGCAAGCGGCCGATGGCGAATAGCACCGTGAACATCTGCACGGGAATGCCCATCGCCCGGTAGATGATGCCCGAATAGAAATCGACGTTCGGGTACAACTTGCGCTCGATGAAATACGGATCGGACAGGGCCGTGGCTTCGAGCTCTTGGGCGATCTCGAAGATCGACTCCTTGATCTTTGTCTTTTTCAGCAAGCGGTCGCAGACGCTCTTGATGATCGTGGCCCGGGGGTCGAAATTCTTGTACACCCGGTGGCCAAAACCCATCAGGCGGAAGCCGCTGTTCTTGTCCTTGGCCATTTCGACGTACTTGCCCACGCCGCCGCCCTCGGCGCGGATCGACTCGAGCATCTCGATGCACACCTGGTTGGCCCCGCCGTGCAGCGGTCCCCAGAGGGCGCAAATGCCGGCTGAAATCGAAGCGAAAAGGTTGGCATTGCTGGACCCGACCATCCGCACGGTCGACGTGCTGCAATTCTGCTCGTGGTCGGCATGCACGATCAACAGCAGGTTCAGGGCCTCGACAAAATCGGGATCGAGCGTGTAGGGCTCGCTAGGCACGGCGAACATCATCCGCAAGAAGTTCTCGCAGTAATCCGAGTCGTTTTGCGGATACACGAACGGCTGGCCGATCGATTTCTTGAAGCTGAAGGCCGCGATGGTGGGCAGCTTGGCAATCAGCCGGTAGATCGACAGTTGCACGCGGGCCGGGTCGCGGGGATCGAGTGAATCCTGGTAGAATGTCGACAGGGCGCCGACTACGGAGCTGAGAATGGCCATCGGATGCGCGTCGCGGGGGAAGCCGTTGTAGAACGACTTCATGTCCTCGTGCAGCATCGTGTGCCGGCGGATCTCATTGCGAAACACGGTCAATTGCTCGACCGTGGGCAGCTCGCCGTAGATCAACAGGTAGCTGACCTCGAGAAACTCGCACTTACGGGCCAGCACCTCGATGGGGTAGCCGCGGTAGCGCAGTATGCCGGCCTCGCCGTCCAAGAACGTGATCGCGCTGGTCGTGGCGCCGGTGTTGACGTAACCCTCGTCGAGTGTGATGTAGCCCGTGTGGGCCCGCAATTGCGAGATGTCGACGGCGCGTTCGCCCTCGGTGCCCACGACGGTGGGCAGTTCGATTTCCTGATCGTTCAGCTTAAGTCGCGCCACCTCGCCCATCACTTCGATCCCTTCCGCGACGGCACTCATGGTTCATCTCCTGCCTGGCAGGCGGGTGCGGCGTCGCTAAACATCGAGTCTAGCGGCGCGGGTTGAGTTTCACAATTCGCTACGGTCCTAGGGGCCGGCAATATGGCGCCGGTCGCCGGTCGTTACGGCCTTCGGAAAGTAGGTTGGCTTATGCTACAAGTACGGACTTTGCGCGCGATCGTGGAAGTGTCGAGATACCTACGGCAAGAAGAAATCCGGCTCGCCCTCCGTGCGGGTTACGCGGACGGCATTGACTAAGTACGAGCATCGTGTCTGGTCACGACGATCGAGAGGTAACCCTTGAAGCTCGAGCCAAACATTTCCCCTAAGCCGGACAACTGTACGTCGCGCTTCACCGCGCGGCTGAGGGGGCAGGCCAGAGAGTGGCCCTAGGCCGACTGACTCGTTTTGAGCAGATCGCTGTAAGAGCACGCGACCACGTCACTTGCGGCAATGCCGAAACGGGCGGCCAGGTGCTCTACCTGGGATTGGCCGGTCGCGTCGTCGTGATCGCCGTCGAGCACGGCCTCGAATTCCAGGAAATCACCCAGTCCGAGCACTTCGTCCAGATGGATCCGCACGTTGTGGTGCAGGAAGATTTCGCGATGCTTTTCGACGACGATCTGCACGCCGAGCGCGTCGGCCAGGGCAGCCTTGAGGGCCGCGGCGTCCGCGACGGGGACGAGTCGGTAATCGCTGGCTCGGGGATGGGCGCCGTCTGGGCGAGCATACGAGACGAGCTGCGCGGTCTGACCGGCGATTTCACGGAGCTTGAGCCGCCCCTGCGCGCAAACGAAGTACGTGTCGATCTGATGCTGTTGCTCGGGTCCCGAGGTGGCAATTGAGGCGGCGATCTCGCGAGCCGCGGCCAAAGATGTGAGCCGCGCTTTGAATTCGATATTGCGGTGGGGTGGCTTGGTGTCGGACACGGACATCCCCCGCCATCCATTACCGGGGCAATGCCGGCGTGCGATTGCCGTATCGATCCGCAGGCTCCGTGCGAATTGGCTGACCGACTTGGGCTGGGCGTTGGTCCGGCGCATCCACAGGTCCTTGGTAGGCAGCCTGATTTGCATTGCCGTGGCCAGCCGGGTCCTTTCCGACGTCATCGAAGATCGTCCAGACAGGGATTTCGCGCCGTAGCCTGGCCAGGTATTCTTTTTGCTCTTCGGTTTTCGCGTCTTCGCGGCTCTTTTCGATCGCCTTCTTGATTTCACCTTGCACTTCGGAGAAGCTCTTGCGGCCCGCGTCGGCGCGCTCGACCACGCGGATGATGTACAGCCCGCGATCGTCGTTCAAAACGGGGCTCAAGCGACCGATAGGCAGGGCGAAGATCGCCTCGTCGAGCACTGTCGAGGCCAGGCTGTTGCGCGAAGTCCACTCGAATTGCCCCCCCTCGCTGGCCGTGGGCCCTTCGGAATGCGCCTTGGCGACTTCGGCCAGATTGGCGCCCTGCATCACGTCGTTGCCCATCCGCGCGAGCTTGTCTCGCGCCGCACTGGGGTTCGGGCTTTTATCCAGCCGGACCATCAACTGCTCCCAGCGGGCCTTGGCCGGGTAGTCGTATTCGGCCAGATGGTCGTAATAGTACTTGAGCATGTCCTCGTGCGTGACGTGCTTCTTCTCGGCTTTGACTTGTTGGCCGAGCCAGCCACCGGCGAGTTGCTGTTCGATCCAATTGCGCTTGAAGCGTTCGAGCGAGCTGCCTTGCTCGCGTAATTTTGCGTCCAGCTCGGCGCGCGTTTCGACGCCCGCTCGGCGCTCGATTTTTTTCAAGGCTTCCGTTTCAAACAACTCGCTCAAATTCTCCAGGATCTTAGGCATGTTCGCTTCAGGCACTTTGCGGCGTGCATCGACGATCAGCAATTTCGCTTCGATGGCCGGTTTCAGCCGCTCTTGCATGTATTGCCGGCGAAAGGCGTCGAGTTGGCCGGGTGGAATCTTGTCGGCATTGGCCGCGGCCAGCTCGTTGAAACCGCTCATGGCTTCACTGACGAAGATGACTTCGTTGCCGACCGTGGCCACGGGTTTGGCGCCTTCGAACACCGCGGCAGTTGGATCTGCCGTGGCGCCGGTTCCGTTCGGCGCCGATTGGTCTTCGGGCGAGGTGGGCCGACGTGCTTCGCGCTGCGCGTATTGCACGTTGGCCGCAGACGCCGCCGACGGCGGGTAGAATTGAACATCACCTGGTCGCGCGGGCGGCAGCAGTTGCGTTGTGCCGGCCGATCGAGTCCCTGGATTCGCGTAGCGCTGGGGCGTGGGGCCACCTGGCCAACTCTCGGGTCGCGTTGCCACGACCGGCGCGGCCGGACCCTGGGGCAGCAGGCCGGGATCGATGTAGGGTTGCGAACGTTGCCCACCGTCAACCGTCGATTGGGCGTGCGCGGCGCCGCCGCCCAACACCGACGGTCGGGCCTGCGATCCGTCACGCGGGACCACCAGTGCGACCAGCGAGGCTAAGGTCACGAGGATCAGCGTTGGATAGAAAAGGCGGTACAAGGGCGCAGGCCCTCTAATGAATGGGTGAATGAATGTACGCGACCAGAAAGACGTCGCACGCGAGACCTCGCGCGGGGCGGGATTATAGTGGCGACTTCAGCTTTTCCGCAACAGCGCTTTAGCCACCGCGAAAATTGAGTCCTGGTTCGTAAGGCCTTTGGAAATAGGCAGATACGCACTGCGTCCGTCGACCACCCGCAGCTTCGCGCCGGAGGCCTTGGCCAATTGCTCGATCAGCGGCCGATCGGTGTACCGAAATACCACGAACCCTTCCTCGAGATGAATCGAGTCAACCCGCCAGCGATGCGCCAGGATCCGCAGTTCGGCCAGCGACAGCAATCGATCGGTCGTCTCGGGCGGCGGACCGAAGCGGTCGTTCAGCTCCGCCGTGAGATCGGCCAGGTCGTCCATCGTCGCGACGCGGGCCATGCGCCGGTAGAGATCGATCTTCAATCGCATGTCGGGCACGTAGCGGCGCGGGATGTAGGCTTCGCCCGGCAGGTCGACGTTCACGTCGACGACCACCTTGGGAGGCAGGCGCTTGAGCTTGCGGACGGTTTGTTCCAATAGTTCGCAATACAGCTCGTAGCCGACGACCGCGATGTGGCCGCTCTGCTCGGTGCCCAGGATATTGCCCGCGCCGCGGATTTCCAGGTCGCGCATGGCGATGGCAAAGCCGGCCCCCATGTCGGAAAATTCCTCAATGGCTTTTAATCGTCGGGCCGCGGTCGAGGTCAAGGACCGCCTGGGATCCAACAGCAAGTAGCAATACGCCCGATGTTTGTAGCGGCCCACGCGGCCCCGCAACTGATGCAACTCGGCCAGCCCATACTGATCGGCCTGGTCGATGAAGATCGTGTTGGCATTGGGAATGTCCAGTCCGCTTTCGACGATCGTCGTGGCGACCAGTATGTCGAACTTATGATCCACGAAGTCGAGCATGACTCCCTCGAGCTCACCCTCGCTCATCTGGCCGTGACCGATGCGGATGCGGGCCTCGGGCACGGTCTGCTGCAATTGCCAGGCGACGTTCTTGATGTCGAACACTCGATTGTGGACGAAAAAAATCTGGCCGCCGCGATTCAGTTCGCGCATCACGGCGTGTCGCACCAGCTCCGGGTCGGCACGGGCGACGCGGGTTTCGATCGCCAGGCGATCGGCCGGCGGCGTTTCGAGGTTCGAGATGTCGCGCAGGCCCAAGAGCGACATGTGCAAGGTGCGCGGAATGGGGGTGGCCGTCATCGTCATCACGTCGACGATATGGCGATATGCCTTGAGACGCTCCTTGACGCCCACGCCGAATCGCTGCTCTTCGTCGATCACCAAGAGGCCCAAGTTTTGAAACTGCAAATCCGATTGGGCCAGGCGATGCGTGCCGATGACGATGTCGATCGAGCCCTCGGTCAGTCCAGCGATAATTCCGCGCTGTTCCTTGTCGGTGCAAAAGCGGCTAAGCACGGCGATCTGGAAGGGAAACTCAGCCATGCGAGCCCGAAAAGTGCGGCCATGCTGCTCGGCCAAAATCGTGGTCGGCACCAGCACGGCGACTTGGTATCCGGCGTCGACCGCCTTGAACGCGGCCCGCATCGCCAGTTCGGTCTTGCCGTAGCCGACGTCGCCGCAGATCAGCCGGTCCATAGGCCGATGCGCAAGCATGTCGTGCTTGATGGCCGCGATGCCCAGGAGCTGGTCGGGCGTTTCGCGATAAGGGAAACTGGCGTCGAATTCTTTTTGCCAGTCGCTGTCGTCGGGAAACGCGATGCCGGGGCGAGTAGCCCGCGCGGCTTGCAAGTCGAGCATATCGGCCGCCAGGTCGTTGACGGCTTGTTGTGCGGCGTCCTTTTGGCGAATCCAAGTGCGGCCGCCCAGCCGTGCGAGCGTCGGCCGACTTTTCGTGCCGCCCACATATTTTTGCACCAGCTCGATCTTGCTGCTGGGCACGAAGACCTTGGTTCCCTCGTGGAACTCAATCTCCAAATGCTCTTCGACCTGCGTGTCCTTCTCCAGCAGTTTCAACCCCCGGTAGCGGCCGATGCCGTGCGACAAGTGGACGACATAGTCCCCTTCGCGCAGCTCCAAGAAACTGTCGATCGCGCGGCCCAGCCGCTTGCGTATCGGCCGGCTGAGATCGGCGCGGTGGAACAACTCACCGCCGCCGATCAGCGCGATCCGGTCGCTAACCAGGCGAAAGCCGGCCCGCAACCGTCCGATGGGAAAGTGCAGCTTACCGTCGGCCGCTAGTTGTGTCTGGCCAAAGACCTCTTCGAGCCGTTTCACTTCGGCCTCGGTCTGGCAGACGACAAAGACCTCTTGCCCGGCGCCGGCCGAGTCGAGCTCGCCGCGGACCTTGGCGATGTCGCCGCTGAAGCGTTCGACCGACTCGACTTTCAAATGGCACGTGGCCTCCATCGACGCCGTGGCGACACTGGCCGCCGTGATCGAAGGAAAGCGGTAGACCTCGTTGAGCACCGAGTTGACGCTGTGGATGTCCTGCGGACGATCGAGCCGGCCCAGATATTGGCGTCCCTCATCGGCCAATTCACCGGGCTCGACCAACAGGAACCAACTTTCCGGCGGCAAGTAGCTGGCAAAGTGCTCGCGATCCGAGGGTGCAGGGCCGACCATCGTGATCGCGATGGCGTCTGTCGCGGCCAGGCTGCGCTGGCTGGAAACCTCGAAGCTGCGGATCGATTCTACCGTATCGCCAAAGAGTTCGATCCGCACCGGGTCGTACCAATCCGGTGCAAACACGTCGAGAATGCCGCCCCGATTGGAAAACTCGCCGGGCAGCTCAACGGCACTCGTGGCATGAAAGCCCTGCTCGACGAGCCATTTGAGTAGGCTTTCGAGCTCGACCGCGTCGCCGACCCGCAGCGTGCGCGTTTGCGTAAGCAACCTTTCGCGCGACGGGACCGGCTGCAAGAGGCTCTGGATGCTGGCGACGATCAGTCGTGGGAGTGACGGATGGGAGGCTAGAGGGGAGGCATGAGTGCTGCCTGCTAGCAGTTTTAATAGCCGCACGCGGTCGCCGAACACCTCGTCGTGAATCAGCCCTTCCTCGGGCGACGACTCCCAGGCTGGAAATCGTTCGACGGTTGCGGAGGTGAAGAGCGCCAGATCTTCGACGAGCTCGTCGATATCGTGGGGATGCGGGCAGACGATCACCAGCGGCCCAGGGGCCTGTCGGACCAGCGCGGCCGCGACCAGCGCGCAGCTCGACCCCCAGACCCCGTCGAAAGTGGCCCCATGCCCGCCCTTCAGGCTGGCGACCACTTCGGCGAAGCCGTCTGTTGCCTCCAGACGCCCGGCCAGTTGCAATAGCCGGTCGGGCGCGGCAAGTAGCGTTGCGCCTGCGGCCATAAGTTCTGGGGAATTCTAGTGGGCGAGAGCAACGCGGCCAAGGCGTACTTTTGGCTTCCAGGCGAGCGGGGCGGCGTAAGCCCCCCGGTTCTGTGATGCGGATACCGTCGCAACACCAGAATACGTCAGCAACACATCTGAAGCAGCACAATGCGACGACATGGGCCGATTCGCGAGGTTGTGAACCGGGGGGCTTACGCCGCCCCGCTCGCCAAATGCGCGGCGGAGTTCAAATGATTGCCTGTTGCATCGTCCGTTCGCGAAGACGCTCTGGCACTGGTTCTGGCAGTTGTTCCAGGGCGACAATGCTGGGAGGCCGGCCTGGCTCGATATGAAGTTCGAGCGGTGGATCGGACAGATCTTCGCGATAGAAGCGGGTGCTGGGAAAGATATCGGCCGGATAAGTGAAATTGTCGAGCATCGCCAGCGCCGTGCAATGCGCCGCGCCAGTGGCGCTCTCCAGCATTCCGCCTACCCAGCATGGTATGCCGGCAGCGCGGCAGATGTCGTGGATCCGCACCGCGTTGGTCAACCCTCCGACGCGTCCCGGTTTGACGTTGATGTACCGACAGCTCCGCAGAGCGATGGCCTGTTCGGCGCGCCGTACGCTGCTGATGCTCTCGTCGAGGCAAATGGGCGTGGCAATGTTCGCCTGCAGCGTGGCGTGGTCCACCAGGTCGTCGTGTGCCAGCGGTTGCTCGATCATCGTCAGTTCCAACTCGTCGAGCTGCTGAAACATGGGCAGATCAGCCAGGGCGATTGCGCCATGCTGGGTAATCTGCGATAACTACGGTCCTGCGGTGGAACCGTGTGGACGAAGCAGTTCGTCAGGTTGCGTCGCGTGCGGCAAGGAGACGCGCGATGGCTCGGAACGTGAC
>Ga0163150_10008972_pt1 | contig 11204 bp, 10 predicted proteins | sample OliLakLV19P2IB_FD_148628 | JGI IMG/M metagenome (GOLD analysis project Ga0163150, IMG submission 148628) | Freshwater microbial mat bacterial communities from Lake Vanda, McMurdo Dry Valleys, Antarctica - Oligotrophic Lake LV.19.P2.IB | ecosystem: Environmental > Aquatic > Freshwater > Lake >...
GCTTTTATGAATATAAAAGTGATCGTTGAATAAAATCATATTGACTCTTGCAAATAATAAATATGATTATTAGATAAATAATAATATATTTCTTATGTCAGAAATTCAACTTTCGTATGAGCAGCGGAATTTTATAGGATTTTGTGAACGACAAGATGTCCTCAAATTTGATAAAAAGAGTATTTTCAAATTGAAGTCTGGCCGTATGTCTCCATGGTTTTTTAATGCAGGAAATCTTATGCAAAGTGGTGAAGGCCTTACCCGTCTAGCAAGAATCTATGTTGACACATTATTGCGAGAATTTTCATCTGACGGTAAAGTTGATACCGATATTGCATATGGTCCTGCATATAAATGACTTCCACTTGCAACGCTTGTTTCTGCCGAATTATACCGAAAAACAGGACAAAGTATTGGTTTTGCTTCTCATAGAAAAGAGGTAAAAGATCACGGAGCTGACATAGGACGAGCTTTCGGCATGAATGTAGCTTGAAAGAGAAATATTCTCATTGATGATGTTATCACTGCCTGAACTGCTGCTCGAGATTCCATTGAAGATATTCATCATGATGGCGGAACAGTAAATGGGATGATTGTATTACTTGATAGACAAGAGATGACAGGTGATGCAACTATTCCTGATTCTGCAATTGCAAGAGTATCTGCTGTAATGGATTTAGAAAAAAATGAGTGAATCAAGGTTGTTTCTGCTCTTACTTTCGCACATATCCGTCGAGCTATTGATGAGAAAATTATTGGGAATAAGGATATAGCACTTGTTATGGATACTTATAATCAACAATATGGTGTTAACTTTCAATCGTAGTTTTACTTCGCACTCCTCCACGTCTTACCAGAACCGATTTCGACACTCATAGGGATTTCCCAGGTGACAATATGCTCCATGATATGTTTCATGGTATCTTCGACTCTCTCAATTTCAGTATCAGGACATTCTACCACGATTTCATCATGGACAGTCATCAGGAGTCTTGCTTCGAGTTTTTTCTCTTTGAAACTGGCTGCTATTTTGACAATAGCATATTTGATAATATCGGCACACGTTCATTGAATAGGCATATTCATTGCCTCTCGTTTTGCTTGTTCTCGAGCCATAGAATTATTGTCTGAGAGTCACTTGATAGCACGTCGTCTTCCAAAAAATGTTTCAGTGTACCCAATTCGTTTGGTTTCAGAGACTACATGATCGAAATATTCTCGTGTACGAGGATAGAGTGTAAAAAAGGCATTGATAAATTCACCACATTCTGCAGGAGTTTTATTAATCATCTTCGAAAGACCAAATGGTGTAATGCCATACATCACACCAAAGTTGACGGTCTTTGCGAGTTTGCGTTCTGCGCTGGTAATATCTTCTTTTCAGAGAATAAAGCGAGCTGTCTCGGTATGAAGGTCTCGGTTATGTCGGAAGACATCGAGCATCACGTCATCACCAGAGAGGCAAGCGAGTATTCTGATTTCTATCTGAGAATAATCAGCGACAACATACGACCAATTCAAATCTTCAGGATGAAAAGCACTTTTTACCTCATCGCTCCACGGGTCTCCTGCGGGAATATTTTGGAGATTGGGGCTATCACTCGACATACGCCCTGTTGAAGCTCCCAGAGAATCATAGGCGGTGTGGACACGTCCTGTTTCTGTATCAATGTGTTTCGCTAGTCATCTCACATAAGTACCGAGAAGTTTACTGGCATGTCGATGAATCAGAATTTGTTTACATATTTCATTTTCTTCTGCAAGGAGAGTGAGTGTTTCTTCATCGACACTCCATCCTGTTTTGGTTTTGCGAATAGGTTTAATTTTCATCACTTCGAAGAGTAACTTTTGTAGTTGAAGAGGCGAAGCAAGATTCACCGTAGTTTCGCCTGTGCTTTCTATAATATCTATTTCTATTTTTTTGATAGTATCTGCGAGTTCTTGCTCGAGTTTTTGGAGAATATTATTATCGATAAACACACCTATTGTTTCCATTTCTGCAAGGACTCGTGCGACAGCTTGCTCGAGATCGAGAATTGTATGTGTCATCGTCTCTCTTTCTATGAGCCACATAGAAGCCGCTTGTATTGCGACATCTGCTCCAGCGGGAAGTTTTTCTGTTGTCATTTGCTCAAAAAAAACTTCATAAGAAGTATTCCTCATGTGAGGCCAAAAAAGAGCATTTTCGAGTCGGAAATCTCGCATCGTGAAAGGAGTAAAGTTTTATAATCACTTCGTGATATCGTCGACGAAAGCATCGAGCTCTTTTGTGAGATCTTCTGTTGAAACTTCATCTGTTTTTGGTGTATTATTTTCTGGAGTTGTCGGAGTATTATTTTTAGGATTTGCAGGAGTAGGTGTTTCAAGATTTTCATCTGGTATGATAGGGGTTGGAGTGACACCTTCTGCAATTGGATTTTTTTCTGTATTTGCAACACAAGACCCGATCGTTCCTTCTGGTTTGAAATAGCACATTTCTGTCTCTTTGCAATCAGTATCTAGCTTGCAATCAGTAGTATTTCATCGTATCATAGTACAACTTGTCAGTGCCACGGAGATAATGACAAGAGGAAAGAATAGAGAGTGTTTCATATAAGGAAAATTATCAAATATTTCGGTATAGAGAGTATACTTGGGAAAAGAAAAAAGCAAAAAATTTTGCAACTCAAGACTTTTTGCTATAATCCCTGCACGCGCTCGTAGCTCAGCTGGAAGAGTACCGGTCTTCGAAACCGATGGTCGTAGGTTCGAACCCTACCGGGCGCACCATATAATACATTTTTAACACTCTTGATTCCTTACAGGTACATCGAGAGTGTTTTTTATTCATCGTCCTCTTGGCATCTCTCCATCATGAAGCACTGCCTCAGAATGCAGTAGTCGACCCGCTTCTCTCGAGTCGCGAACTTTAGGAGCACTCTCTTCTATCATTTCAGATTCAAATTTTTCTAATACAGTTTTTCTGATTCATCTTTCTTTCCATTGTGATTCAGACTTACATCAGGAGTAAATAGAGCGAGCTAATGCGAGTGCATCCAGGAGAGCCCTATTGGCCCCTTGACCCTTAAAGGGGCTCATGGGATGTGCTGCATCACCAATAAGTGTTGTATTCCCTGCATTTTTGAAGTGCTCTACTGTCAATATTTCTCTGTCATACACAGGATATCCTGTTACCTGGGTAATACAAGTAGCCGATAGAATCTGTGGGACTGGATCATGCCATGGGGTTCGGCGAATTGTTTCCTGCTTGAGCGCATCTGGCCCCTCAGCGCTCAGTGCACGAGCATCATCTTCTGTCATTGGAAAGCTCATCTGCCACATAATCGAATCCAGAGAATAGGGCATCATATAGATGCGTTCATATCCATTCACGGTTTGAAATACAGTCTCAGAGTCCAATAGGAGACTCTGGGTACCTTGGATAGCATCAAGAGAACAAATGCCCAAGATAACGATAAAACCCGTATAGTGTAGGGGAGTATTCTCTTCACCAATCAACAATTCTCGCACCAAACTGCGGATACCATCAGCTCCCACTACCACATCTGCCTGCGCTTGCTTTACTCACCCATCGAGTTGAAATGTAAGGTCTATACCTCCATTATCATTGTGTGAAAAATTCACCAATTGATGTCACCAACACACTGACTCGCACTCATGCAGTTGTGCGAGCAAATCCATTCTGAGTGATTGACGTGCTATGTGTATATTTTTTTGTTTTGTAGCAGTATCGTGCTCTGATTGTATCTGCTTCTTCTTGCCCCACTCACCAATCACTTTTCCTTCTGGATTGTGGACAAGATGCCGTGTTGTCCGTATCTCATCTTTGAGTCAAAAAATCCCAAAACCTTCCATAGCCTTGTGGGCTTGCTGTAATGTGAGTCCATATCCTTGAGATCGAGAGTCAAAGCGTATGTCTCGCTCATAGAGGGTAAAAGGAATGCCTCTATGCAAGCACGCTACGGCAAGAGCTACTCAGCCTATACCACCACCAATAATCGCGATATGAGGATAATTATCAGCATCAACAACAGTATCGTGATGAGAGGGGAGTAATCCAGAACCTCTACATGCGTCACATGTACCTATATGCCCCTTCGGTCGAATTGGGCATTCTCATACATGACCCATCTTTTCATACCGAAACAATTCCTTTTGATAGAAGCGTTGTGCTTTGTTGGAGAGTTTTTGTATTTTTTTACCTATCCCATCACACTTAGGGCAGATAGTCCAATGGGTTGTTATGGTATCGAGTATATTTCATTCTCTCTGAGAGGTCATACGATGTATATTTTCAGTTATTATACACATTTTGCTTGAGAATAGTAACAAATATACCTCTTGCTTTCCCTTTATAATTATTATAATGCCCTCGTCATATATCTGGACCCATAGCTCAGGGGTTAGAGCAGTCGGCTCATAACCGATTGGTCCCTGGTTCGATCCCAGGTGGGTCCACCATTAAATCTTCAAGAAATTGAAGATTTTTTTATTTCTTTGGAAACCAAGGAATAAATGCACTGGTTTTATTTTTGTATGCTTCCCATCCTTTTCTTCCCGTATACCTCTCTTCTTGGAGTGGTATTCCTGAGACAAACACCAGCAAGTAAGTAATAGCAATCCAACCAATAATCCCAAATAAAGAAGAGGGAAGACTGATGATAGAGACTCCGAGCCAAAACATACTTTCTCAGAAATAGTTCGGATGACGAGAGTATGTGTACAGTCATTGTGTGAAAATTTCTCAGGGCTTTTTGATCTTTATAAAACGTGACAGTTGCCTATCTGCAATCATCTCAATTATAATTCCTCAAAGAGCTACGACAATACCAAAAAGTGTGATTACGAAGTGACTTCAAGAATCATCAGAAAAATTTGTGACAAAAATAGGTACAGCGATGAGAAACATCAATACCATCTGGAGTAGGTATATTTGGAGAAATGACCGTACATAAAAATACCAACCCTTTCACCATTCGCTTCTCCATTTCGCATAGCGGGCATCTTCGCGTGAATCTTTTATTTTTCTAATACCTATATGAGAGACGATTCGTATTCACCAGAGACATACCAGCAGTGTTATAGCGATTTGAGGAGAAAGATGCGCAGAAGGCAAATAGGAGAGTACGGCTATCATCATAAAACCAATACCCCAAAAAGTATCCACCAGAGAATTATCTTCGGTGAATACCGACACGAGGAAGAGGAGAAAATATGCAATGAGGAGAGAGACGATGATAGTCAGCATATATTAGAACATTCGATAAATACTATACATAACGAGCGATACGATGGCACAGAGAAATGTCCCCCATGTGATATCTACAATCGTAAATGCCACCGAATATCACTTGAGAAATGTCAGATTCGTGAGATCATACATCGCATAGGATAACAAACCCAGGAGAGCGCCGTAACCGAGAGCAGAGACATATGAGACTGCATATCCAGATCGAGTCACAAAGATATAGATCATGACTACGATAACTGCCCACGTCACGAGTCAAGCAAAGAGATTGATACGGAGAGAGCCTGCGGCATCGAGCTCTACGAGTGCACCAAATTCTCTGATAAGAAAATTCTTTGCGACAAAACCAAGCCAGATAAAATCACCGAGGATAATAGTGGCATATCCAGCGAGTAGAGGAAGAAGAATAGATAAATACGGCATAAAATATACGTTAAAAGATAAGTATATAGATTGTATGAGCTTCTATATCTCTCAATTATACACGAATCAAGTCATTAACAACCTATTCTGTATTTCATAAGTGAATAAATGTGTTCTCTTCAGGGAAATCGAGCGTATCGAGTGATTCTTTGAAGGCCTTGATGTGTGACTTGAGGACATCAAGTTTCTCGGTAGTATATTCAAAATATAGACGATTCACTGTGCCACCTGGAGCGTCTTCGACGAAATCGAGTGCACCTCGTACGAGTGTACGAGATTCGCCAATTCCATCCCAGAGGAGCTTGTAAAAATACAGTTGTCGCTCGTAATCAGCGAGTTGTTCAGGAGATTTTTTTGCTTTACCGGTTTTGAAATCTATCACCTGAGCATTATTGTCTGAGAGGTATTCTACTCGGTCGAGAATGCCGGTTATGAGCACGCCTTCTATGATGACTTTTTTCCATCAAAATTTTTCTTCGACTCGTGCTTTTTCGAGAAGAGGACAGTCATTTTTTGCGAGATAATTTTCGATTGTTTTGAGTGTTGTATGAAAAAACTCACCCTGTTCTCGTAAAGTAAGTATTTCATGAAAGAGAGTTTTTTGCACGACTTCATGCCAGAGACTAGAAGAGGGGAGTACCGCATGCGTATTGACGTATTCACCGATAAAAGCAAGTCCTGCATGTACTGCTGTTCCCAGTGAAGCACTTGGCATCTTGCCGGCTGGTTGACGGATGAGATACTTCTCCATAAATTGCCGAGGAGAAGTGAGCCAAGTATTGAGTCCTGTGACGGAGAGTGTGTATTTCTTCGCTCGTTGCTCCAGCTCAGCTCGTGTCGCTGCGAGCCAATCAATCAGTGGCACAGGCGCTGTCGCCATCACACTGATTGTCTCAATATTGTCGACGAGGGGGAGAAGTATAGTTTGGCCTTCTGGTATTTCTGAAGCAAAAGTTGAGGGCTTACTTCTCATATCGTCGTTGTCGGTGGCACAGATAGTGAGATAGCGCTTGGCACGAGTCATGGCGACATACCAGAGTCGACGTTCTTCTTCGAGCTTGAGGTCTTTCTTTTCTTCTTTTGTGAGGAGCTCTTTTTCAAAGAGAGAAATAGTGACTGAAAGTTTCGATGGATCACGAGAAGATTCCCAGTTTCCACTGGTTGCATTGAAGATATAGACGGCTTCGAATTCAAGTCCTTTACTTCCATGGGCAGTCATAAGTTCGACAGCATCACTCTGTGTACGGATAGGCTGCGTCATAGGGGAGAGACCATAGTGGTCGAGGTCTTCCATATAAGTGATAAAGTCGGTGATTGAGTATTCGGGGTGAAGGTAGGCAATATTTTTGATTTCATCAAAGAAACTATTGAGGACTGAGAGTCGCTCGATTCGGTCAGGTTGGCTCAGTGCATAGGCTCGGTATCCAGAGATTTCGAGGAATTCTTCGAAAAATTGTACCAGTGTTTTATTTGCTGAGAGCTGTTCAAAACTTATAAGTTTTTGGACAACAGCGGTGATAAACATATCATCGTCTTTGAGAAAGGCTTCAAAAAGGCTATTTCTGAGATGGTGATCCTGTGCTTTTGCTTTGTTTTGGAGGCGGAGAAGATGATGAAGATCTATTGACCAAAAATCAAACAACATAACTTCCCAGAAGAGATCATTTCGGTGCATATTGCCGATAAGCATAAGTGTCTTCATGAGTTTCTGTGCTTCAGGATGATGGAGGAGATTTTCGCCTTTTTGTTTATGAAAAGGGACACCTTCCCGACGCATCACCTCTATAAGATGCACGGGGTTAGCATTTTTTCGATAGATAATTGCTATTTGAGACCATGGAATACCCATACTATGCTTTGTTTTGATATCAGCAATCAAGGTAGCGATTTCAATCGCTGGATCCGGTGCGAGGATGAGGAAGATAGGTTCTTCAATGATGTCAGCTTTTGCTTGGAGTGACTTATCGAGTTCCAATGCTTTTTCCAGAGATTGAGTATTCTCTCGAATGACACCACGAGAACTATCGAGAATCGTTTGTGTTGAACGATAGTTTTCGATCAGAGTGATGATCTTCAGGCTTTGAGAGCGGTATAAATTACAGAAATTGAGGATATTCTCCATCACTGCTCCTTGGAATCGATAAATAGATTGCTCATCATCTCCTACAACGAGAATATTCGGCTGCTCTTGCCCCTCCATGATACCATCGACGATACTCGCCTGGAGACTATTCGTATCTTGGAATTCATCAACCATGATATATTGATACTGCTCTCGAAGCAGAGTAGCAAAGTGAGCATTTGAGACTATCTGGTCACGAACCATCATAATCATATCATCATAATCATACCATCCTTCAGCAATGAGAGCATCTTCATACTGACGATAGATATAGGAGAGTTCTTTTTGTCGGAAGAGGCGCTTCTCGGCTTCAGCATATTCAGATTTTCTATCACCCTTCTTTCACCATTTAGTGTCTTTTTTGTAGTGCAAATCTTCATTGTTTGGGAGATCTGTGACTGCTTTATCGAGCTTCACACGGAATGATTCCGGAGAGACTCATTCACGTTTCAATTGACCAACTATTTTTATCACATCAAGCATATAGAGCTCTGGATCATGTCGAGGCTTGAGGTGTTCCCATGATCACTCGATGAGGAGCTTCCCGACAAGACGACGAGCATCGAGTTCTTCGAGCATTTTCATCCCTCGAGAGCGAGCAAAAAGTTCAGGATATTCATCGTCAATAAGTGATTTACAAAATCAATGGAAGGTAGAAATATTGACTCGAAGAGCATCGCTTCCAATAAAATTTTTAAGACGATCTCTCATTGCATAGGATCCCGCTTCAGTATAGGTAAGAGCCAGAATATTTCGAGGGGAGACGTCAGTCTTCGTGAGGATATTGGCTATTCTGAGCGTCAGAAGCTGAGTCTTCCCCGTACCAGGTCATGCGATGACAGCGACAGGTCAGTACAGAGTGTCTACCGCTTGTTTTTGAGCGATATTGAGTCGAGAGTAAGCGAGTTCAAAAGGATTCATCATAGATGATTTCAGTATATGAAATCTCTCGGAAAATCTATTTTTTTCTCAAAATTCCGCATTGAGATGATTCCTCAACTTGTAGTAACTTTGTCAATATGTTTTTCTGAACTAGTACGTATCAAAAAAACCTTCTGGCCGATTATTCGAAGCGGCATCATCATAGCTTATGAAAACATTTGGTATAAAAATCAAAAGATACCCCAGAATAGTGATCGCGATAAGAATTACTGTCATCATTTTTGAAACAATAGGAACATATTTGCTGAGATGCATAAAGCGTTTCATTTGTAAAAAAATCATTCAAAAAAATCCCCAAGTAGCAATAGTGATGCATGTAAAGTAGATGAGTGACCAAATTTGTATTGACGTCATAGTTTTACTCTTATTATAGACGGGTTTATTTTAGTGCAACCTTTTTGTAAAAAAGGCTTGCATTTATCGAGAAAATCAGATACAATATCTCTGTAAATATTCTTTTATGGCAACTATACAACAAGGGAAGACCACTTTTACTATTCTTGACGAGCTACAAACAAAGCATCCAGAGCTTACTGCATTGATTCTCGCAACAGAATCAATGGATGACAGTGAGCGTCAATATTGGTTTGATATCCTGCCCTCTATGAATGAGGACCAAGTAAAAAGACTCTACGATATCCTAGAAACTGAAAAGAAAAAATTGAGTGAACTCGAAGCAAAATATCAAAAAGAAATTGAGTCTCTCAATGATAAGCATACGAATGAATGGCAGGGGCTTGAGATGAAAAAACAAAAAGAAGCTATAGCTGCTCAGGAATCTGCTGATAAAACGAATAAGCAAGAAGATGCAAGGGCTGTACTTAATAATTGGTAAGATTATGCTTTCCCCTTGATGAGATTTTGCAGAAGATGATGCATATACTGAGCTATCTTTAGACCAAAGTGGTAGGGAACGCAAAATTTCTATTGCGCTGGTTAATGACTATGCAAATGCATTTTGTATGGATCTTGAGTTTAAATACAGCAAATATTTTGACAGAAGATGTTAAGAAAAATCGCGTCTCAACATTTTTGGAATTTTATTGACTAAATTGACAAAATTCTTGGTTTTTTTGAGAGTCTCCTTTGACCTCGTCTGATCTTGAAAAACATCCAGATCGATTGCTTATAGGGGAGATAGATATTTTAGTTTGAGAATTAAATGAATGTCTTTATGAGCATGATTTACAATGATCTCAAAAAATCGTAAACAAACTTTTAAAATTATTAAAATATCCTTAAACAGAATTTTTTAAAGGGAAGATTGTTTCATTTTTTCTTTCAAGAAGTCCAAAAGTGTTTTTATCATATTGTAGTAGAAAATATCAATCTTCACCCTTGTTAGAAATAGGAGTGCTTCCAATTTTCAAATAATCCCTTTCTTGATCTGATAAAGTAATATGTGGAATATTTGGAAACAGTTCTGCGTGAGAAAGAGATATATATATAATATCATTATGTTGAATCCACACACCTTCTTTCTCTATAGAAATATGTCCTATATCACTTCTCTCTAAATTTGAGAGATATCATCCTGTTCATAATATCTCTCATAAATCCCGAGCAATTGATCTAATATAGGTTCCGTGAGATACGGTAATAATACAGTCTATATTTGGCCATTGATACGAGACTATGTTAAAGGAATGAATAGTGCGATTTTTAGCCGGAATAATGAGGTTTTTCTCTCACTTTCTCACTCGTTCATAGGCTCGCTTTCAGTCTATCCAGGTTGCGCTATAGAGAGGAGGGACCTGATTTATTTCTCCAATAAAATTTTTCTGTATTATATCCTCTAATTTTAACACAGTAATGCTTGATATAATTTTTTCATTGATCTCTTTTTTTTGTACTGGTTTTTCTAAGTCATAGGACTCAGTGGTTCCATCAAGTCTGATAGTTGTCCGATATGTCTTAGTAAAATTTTCTATCATTGGAAAGAGACGAGGTGATCCATGAGTTCCTACCAGCATAAGTCCAGTAGCAAGAGGATCGAGCGTGCCAGCAAAGCCTATTTTTTTTACATCTAACACACGTTTGAGAATCTTGATGACAAGATTGGACGTAATTCAATATGGTTTTTTGACGAGATAGAGCATCCTCCAATTATCATAAAAAATTTGAAATACCCAAAATTTTCTTATAATCACCATCACGTGGATGCGGGGGTAGCTTAAATGAGTGAGAGCACTAAGGCTTCAACCCTTGGAGGTACCAGTTCGAACCTGGCCCCCCGCTCCATTATATGCAGACATAGCTCAATTGGCTAGAGCGCCGCCTTGCCATGGCGGAGGTTGTGGGTTCGAGTCCCATTGTCTGCTCCAATATAATCTTTATGACAATGGGGCGAGAATCAAAGAAAAAATACCAATTGATTTTGGTATTTTTTAAAGAGAGCCGGCGCACGGCGGAGAGTGCGGAGTCCCATTGTCTGCTCCAATATATTTTATCAAAAGTCTCAAGATTTAT
>Ga0163150_10008974_pt1 | contig 11203 bp, 9 predicted proteins | sample OliLakLV19P2IB_FD_148628 | JGI IMG/M metagenome (GOLD analysis project Ga0163150, IMG submission 148628) | Freshwater microbial mat bacterial communities from Lake Vanda, McMurdo Dry Valleys, Antarctica - Oligotrophic Lake LV.19.P2.IB | ecosystem: Environmental > Aquatic > Freshwater > Lake >...
TCGAAGGTGACGCCGATGCCGGAGCGGAGTCCCAATCCGAAGCCGAAGTCGAGGATGCGTCGGACGAGGAGCGGCCTGCGCCGGGTTCAACCGGTGGTGGCAGTGGCGGGACGGCGGCCGCGTGAGGCCGTTCGCTAGGAACAACTACTGCCGGACCGGCACGCCACGACTTGCCAGATGTGCTTTTACCTGCGCGATCGTGAATTCGCCGAAATGGAACAAACTCGCCGCCAGCACTGCGCTCGCCCGCCCTTCATCGAGGACGTCGGCGAAATGTGGGAGCGTTCCGGCGCCGCCACTGGCAATCACGGGTACCGTGACGGCGTCGCTGACGGCACGCGTCAGGGCACAGTCGTAACCCGCTTTCGTGCCATCCGCGTCCATACTGGTCAGCAGGATCTCGCCGGCGCCGAGCTCCGTCGCGCGTTGTGCCCATGCCACGGCGTCGAGTTCGGTCGGATTACGTCCGCCATGGGTGTAGACGCGCCATGATTTTCCGTCGGGCTCCCGTTTCGCATCGATGGCAACCACGATGCATTGGGCGCCGAATCGATCGGACGCCGCTTTGATCAACCCAGGATCCTTGATCGCCGCCGTGTTCAAGGAAACTTTGTCCGCGCCACTCTTCAACATGGCTTCGATATCCGCCACGGTGCGCAGCCCGCCTCCAACCGTCAGAGGCATGAAACACTGCTCGGCCGTAGCCGCCACGACATCATACATGATGGAGCGATTGTCACTCGAGGCGGTGATATCGAGGAAAACCAATTCGTCAGCGCCCTGCGCATCGTACGCCTTTGCGCACTGGACCGGATCGCCCGCATCGCGCAGTTCCTGAAACTTTACACCCTTGACCACACGGCCGGCGTTAACGTCGAGACACGGAATGATGCGTCGAGAGAGCACGCGGGGAAAGTGCGGGACGGAAAGTGCGGCTAGCGAGGTGAAAAGGAGCGGCGGTCGTAAGCGAAGGAGGAAGGCCCTGCACGTTAAATGGGCTCCGACACCAAGGCCGTTGAAGGGGACATCCCGGGTCGACCCTTCCACGAAGCTTTTTGCAACGACGCAACGACCTAGCATGAGCGGTGAGGCTCACGCCTCACTCGCTCGGACCTTTCCGCGGCCCATTACGCATCCATGTGCGTAACGTCGGGCTCGAAATTCACCGCGAGGCGGTAAACGTGGCCAGGACGCATGATCAGCGGGTGATCGCGCACGAGGTATTGAAGATAATGCACCTTGCCGTAATTCGTCCGGTAGGTCGGATCGGCGCTGACCACTTCGGTTTCGCGCCAGGTTGCTTGGAAATCATCCTTGGCGACGCTGCAACGATGACCGTGAGGCCCGAGCGCGAGGGCGCCGGTTACATGGTATTTCGAGTGTGGAGCCGCGATCGCGAGGCAGTAGCGGAACTTGTCCAGCGTAACCTGCTGTTTGACCGTGTAGGCGAACTCGACCCCGATCTTACTACCGGAGAACGTCCACTGCACCTTGCAGCTGCCGAGACCCTTCACGAGCTCCTCCTTGAGGTTGATCAGCTCGGGCTGTTCGTAGCGGAAATAGAAACTGTTGCGCAGTCCGAGACCGGTGACGCAGTTCTTCCCGTAAAAAGACGGCAGAGTGACTTGTTCGCCGAACGTGAGTTCGGGCAACATCACTGGGGCGTAAACATTGTTTGGCCAGTCGAAGATTCCCGGGCAATGCGGAAATGCGAGCGAGTCGCTGGTGAGCTTCGATCCGGCGCTGATCAGAGGGACCTGCAGATGGATCCCTGACTCGCCGTCGCGGTAAAGGAAGAGCCCTTGTTCCTTGCGGTTCGATTTGTCGAAAATGACGAAGCGCCCCGAGGTTCTCTGGGGCTCGATTTTCGGAGCACCCGCTGGCATTTGGACCGTCTTGGCGAGACGCGACCATTGGCACAAGTAACGCGCGGCATCGAAATTCGCCATGCGCGTCGTGTGATGCGAATAGGCGGTACGTTCGTCATCGCGCAAATCGAGGAAGCCGTGCTCCTGATCGAGGTACGTTTCGTAGAAGAACATGAACAGCCGGCGCAGAATGTCGTAGTATTTGACCTTCTGTTCATCCGGAATCCAGCCGTCACGAAGGCCCTGCAGGATGAGGCTGATGCAGTGCATCTGTCCGTAGGCGCCGGCGGCGCGGCCGAAGGCCCAGCCGAGACCGTCGTGGCGGACGAGGTCGGGCATCATCTTGATATACTTCTCTGCGTACGTGCGCAGGGTGGGGAGCTTGCGCTCACGGACACCGCTGTTCGCATGAAGTTGAAGCGCCGAGCGGATGAACACGAAGGTCATCACGCCGTACAAATTGAAATTGCCCCCGAGGGTACTGCCGGTGCCGGTGGTGGAATCGTCGAAGAAACCGGCCGAGCTCGTCTGGTTGATCCGCTCGACGACGCGCTCGATCAAGCGGGAGGTTTCGTCCTTCTTGGACAGGCCGAGCGAGAAGCGTGCCACGGCTTTGGCGACATTAAATGCCTGCCAGTGGTTATCGTAATCGCTGCGGTGAAGGAGCGACTTGTCGATCCGTTGCTGGGTTTCTTCAACCAAGCGTTCCCAGACCGGATTACGTTCCTTGGAAGGTCCAAAGGCGAGGAGCCCCAAAGCCGCGTACGCAAGCCCGTTTTCCGCGGCCGGCTCGGTAAACATCTGCGCGGTGATACAACGGGCCGCGAGATCGATCAGATCGTGACCCTTGAGAGTGGTCTCACCCGTGGCACGATAGAATTCTCCGAGCGCGAAGGCGACGTGGCCGGGTTCGTCCGGGCGTGACTGCTCACCATTGGCTGGCAGGATGGTGCCGTCAGGTTGGATGGAGTCGAGATTGTGGCCCAACATCGAGCGGGCCATGTCGAGACATTGCTCGGAGAAACTATGCATGAAGTAGGTAGCGGTGGCGGAAGAAGCTGGCTCTTGAAGCAAGACGAACAGGATGAATCTCAGGAGATTTCCGGGCGGGCAAGAGGAAAGAAACTGACGAACTAACGGGCGATTAGTTTCAGAAACTCGGCGTTGGTCTTTGTTTTTGAAAGCCGGGCGATCATGGTATCGGTCGCTTCCTCGATTTTCTGCTGCACCAAGGCCCGGCGGAAGAAGTGAATCCCTTCGAGGGTTTTGGCATCAATCAGCAGCTCTTCTTTCCGCGTACCGCTCGAGGCGATGTTGATGGCTGGCCAGAGGCGCATCTCGGCCGCCTTGCGGTCGAGCACCAATTCCATGTTTCCGGTGCCTTTGAATTCCTGGAAAATCACGTCGTCCATGCGGCTGCCGGTTTCAACGAGTACGCTGGCGATGATCGTGAGCGAACCCGCTTCTTCCGTTTTACGCGCGGTGGCGAAGAGCTGACGCGGCTTTTCGAGGGCCCGTACATCCAAACCGCCCGAGCCGGTGCGGCCGGAATTGCGGGCAGTGTTATGCGCCCGGGACAGTCGGGTGATGGAATCAACAAACATCACGACGTCGCGCCCGGTTTCGACGAGTCGCTTGGCGCGCTCGATACACATGTCGGCAACGCGGATATGATTCTCGATCTGCTCATCATTCGAGGAGGCCCAGATCTCGGCCGCGATGACACTGCGTTTAAAATCGGTGACTTCCTCCGGTCGTTCGTCGACCAAAAGAATCATGACGTGACATTCCGGGTTATTTTCCAGGACGCCCAATGCCATGTCACGCAGCAGCGTGGTTTTACCCGTACGGGGCGGAGCGACGATGAGCCCGCGCGTGCCTTTCCCAACGGGACAGAAAAGGTCGACGGCCCGGGTCGTCATGCGCCCGTCCTTCATCTCTAACCTGAGATGTTGCGTCGGCGAAACGGTGGTCAGGGTCGTAAAGTCGAATTTCGCGCGGCGTTCTTCCAGAGGGACGCCATCCACCGTCTCGATAAAGCGCATCTTCGGGTTCGGAAAGCGGCCGTCCGGCGGAAAGGCGGTTCCGCCAATCATCGAACCGTTCCGGAGCTTGAAGCGACGGATCAATTCCTTGGGGACAAAGGGGTCGGTTGGCCGACGCTTCCCGCCCTTGTTAAGGTCGACTAGTTGGCCATTGCCCCCGCGCTGGAGATCAATGTCGAGCACGCCTTCGACGTGAATCGTGTTTTCGGCCGGCATCGGGGCAGGCGCGTTACTTTCCGCGGTTGCGGAATTTTGTGCCGCGGCGGGAATTTCCGTCGCAGCGGTGGAGTCCGCGGGAGCGGACGCAGGTTTCTTTTCCATACAGAGAGGGTGAGGGCAGACAACGTCCCGCTTGACGCTTGAAACTCTGAGCAGGATAAGAGGCGCGGTTTGCGTCCATTAACCCTACAATCCGACACGCCTGTGCCAGATCAGACGATTACCTCAGTATCCCGGGAGTCCCGGAAATTCAGGCCTTCGGCCGAGTTCAAAGCCCAAGCTAATCTTGGGAGTGATGCGGCTTACAAAAGGCTCTACCACGAGTCTGTCAACTCCCCAGAGAAATTCTGGGACCGGCAGGCCAAGGAACATTTGGTTTGGCGAAAACCTTACAAGAAGGTCCTCGATTGGAAGCCGCCGCATGCGAAATGGTTCGTGGGTGGTAAGCTCAACGTCGCCGAAAACTGCCTTGACCGCCATCTTGGCACCGCTCGCGAGAACAAGGCCGCGCTGATTTTCGAAGGCGAGCCTGGTGATGTCAGAACCATCACCTACAAGCAGTTACATTTCCACGTGTGCCGCTGGGCGAACGCGTTTCAGAACATGGGAGTCGGCGAAGGGGACCGCGTCGCCATCTATTTGCCGATGATTCCCGAAGCCGTCATGGCGATGCTCGCTTGTGCGCGCGTTGGGGCTATTCACACGGTGGTTTTCGGGGGATTTAGCCCCGAAGCGCTCAAGGATCGAATTAATGACTGTAAGGCAAAATTAGTCATAACCGCCGATGGAGGCTGGCGCCGGGGCAAGGTTATTGAGCTCAAAGCCAATGTGGATAAGGCGGTGCAGCACACCCCCACCGTTCAAACCGTGCTGGTCGTGAAACGTTGCGGCAACCCGGTGACCATGACCGAGGGGCGCGATGTTTGGTGGAATGAGGCGTGGGAAGGCGCCCCCAATGTGCACAAGGCCAAGGCCTTTGATTCCGAACATCCGCTTTTTATTCTATATACGTCCGGTTCCACCGGGAAGCCGAAGGGTGTCCTCCATACGAGCGCGGGCTACCTCTTGGGCTGCAAGTTGAGCGCTCATTACGTCTTCGACTTGAAGGAGACGGACCGCTATTTCTGCTCCGCCGATATCGGCTGGATCACGGGACATAGCTACGTCGTCTACGGTCTGCTCTCCAACGGGTCCACGATCTTCCTCTATGAAGGCGCTCCCAATCAGCCCGAGCCTGATCGGTTCTGGCAGATGATCGACCGTCATGGGATCACCATTCTCTACACCGCTCCGACCGCGATTCGCGCCTTCATGCGCTGGGGCGATAATTATGTTCTGAGGCACCGGCTCGACTCCCTTCGGCTGCTCGGCTCTGTGGGTGAGCCCATCAATCCGGAGGCGTGGATGTGGTATCACACCCTGATCGGAAAAAAACGCTGCCCGATCGTCGACACGTGGTGGCAGACCGAAACCGGTTGCATCATGATCGCCCCACTCCCGGGCGTGACGCCGACCAAGCCGGGTTCTGCGACTCGCCCGTTTTTCGGCGTCGTGGTGAAGGTCGTCGATGATAAATGCCACGAGGTCCCGCGTAACAGCGGCGGCAAGCTCGTGATCACGCAGCCTTGGCCCTCCATGCTCCGCACCCTCTGGGGCGACGACGATCGCTATGTCCGCCAGTACTTCAGCGAGTTTGCTGGCCGTCCGGAGATCTACTTCACGGGTGACGGTGCCCGACAGGACAAGGACGGCTACTTCTGGATCGTGGGCCGCATCGACGACGTGCTCAACGTTTCCGGCCACCGGATCGGCACTGCCGAAATCGAGAGCGCGCTCGTTTCCCATCCGGCCGTGGCCGAGGCTGCCGCCGTAGGTCGCCCCGATGAATTGAAGGGGCAGTCGCTCTGCGTCTTCGTGACCCTTAAATCCGGCCAGATCGCAAGTGAGGAACTCAAGGAGCAGCTCCGCAATCACGTGGGGCGCGAAATTGGTTCCCTCGCCAAACCCGATACCGTTCGCTTCGCCGCCGGCCTTCCCAAGACCCGAAGTGGGAAAATCATGCGTCGTATCCTCAAGGATATTGCTGCCGGGGTAGATGTGAAGGGTGACACGAGTACGCTCGAAGACTTCAGTGTCATCGCCGCCCTCCAGTCGGAAGATTAAACGTTCCCGTCAAAGGCTGGTCGCCCCCGGGAGTGCGGCCAGCCTTGCGTTCACCGGTAACAGTTAGGCGGGTGCCCAGCCGTTGAACCGTTTTTTAGGGTCCACTTTCCATTTGCGGCGGTGGCAACTCTCGCGCTTCACTCACGGTCTTACCTACTATGCCGTTCGTGTGCCCCAGCCGCCGGTCAGCATTTACGCTGATTGAGCTTCTCGCTGTAATGGCGATTATCGCCATTCTGGTGTCATTGAGCGTGGGTCTCGTCCGCGGCGCGCAACAACGCGCCGCCATCGCGCGAAGCCGGGGAGATCTCGCCGCGCTCGCGCAGGCTCTCGAAGCCTATAAACAATTCTACGGCGACTATCCCCAGACGGGAAATGCCGGTCAGGCGCCCGTCGTCGTGGGTGCCGTGGTGGCCCAATCCCAGGCCCAGGCGCTGCTGTTCAACGCCCTCACCGGAGTCTACGGGCCCACCAATTTCGCCGCCCGCCGGAACGGGCCCGTTTTGGTCGAACTCTCGAAATTACGCTCCGAAGTGACCATCATCGATGTCACGTTCGGGGTCCCGCAAGGCTCGCCCCCGGCCAAGCTTGCCGTGGCCAACGCGTTTCTCGACCCTTGGGGCAATCGTTATATGTATTACTATAAATCGGCTCCGAGGGTCGGTTCGCCGGTGAACAGTCCCTGGCAGTTACCGGGTTTTATTTTGTATTCCGCCGGCCCGGACGGCCAGCACGCGGCCCCCAATCCCAACACCGGCCTGTTTGCCGGCACGGCGCAAACCACCGGCGTGAACGCCGATAATCTGTACGCGACCCCTTGATTTCATGACGGCTTCGCTTCTCGTCCGCCTCTGCCCTGTTCCCCGGGATTACCCCCGAGGTCGCTCTCGCAGCGCGCCTGGCCCGATGGCTTCGCGCCGTGGGTGCCGCGCCTTTACGTTGATCGAACTCCTGACGGTGATCGCCATCATTGGGATTCTCGCCGCCATTCTTCTGCCGACACTCAGCAGCGTCCGCAACTCCGCCAGCCGGGCAAAGACCCGCGCCCAATTCAGTCAATGGTCCGCTGCCTTCGAGCAGTTCCGCCAGGAATATGGCGCCTACCCTCAGCTGTTCCCGAATGGCGCCCGGAAGCTCGTGAACCAAGGCGGTACCACGCAGGCCGCCGGGAATCACCTTTTCCACGACTTGCTCGCCGGCACTCGTCGTAACGGCACCGCCCTCACCGGTGCGACCACGGGAACGCCGACTCCCGCGTTGGGGCAGAACTCCCGCCGCATCCGGTTCGTCTCCTTCACCGAGTCTGATTTCGTGACGCAGGCCGACGTCGCCGCTGGCCGCGCCGCCGCGAACCAGCTGAACTTGATTCGCGACGCTTTCTATAGCACCTCGATCGCGGTCGTGACCGATAGTAATCTGGACGGCCTGATCAACGGTCGCGACACGCCCGGCGGTTTCCCTTCGGTGACGGTTTCCGGTGCCGCGACCACGATACGCCCCACCACCGTTGTCACCCCCGGCACCACGGGCGGAACCCGCGCCGGAGTCATGTTCTATAGTGCCCCGCCCGGCGCGAGGTCCGAGAACGATCTGATCATGAGCTGGAGATGAGCTGCGACGCACTCCAACGCCTGGCCGGTCGCGTCAGCGTAATTCGGATACAGACCGCGCGAGCCTTCACTCTGCTCGAGCTGCTCGTCGTCGTCGGATTAATCGCGCTGCTCGCCGCCGGATTCGGTATTGCCCTGGGCGATACGGGTGGGAACGCGCTCGCGAGCGCCCAAACCACCCTTGCCACCATGGTCGGAAGCGCGCGAGCCCAGGCCGCCGTGCATCAGACGGAAGCCGTGCTCGCGATTTACGCCACGCGGCCGCCCACCGGCGAGCCGGAAAAATACCTGCGGTTGTTGCAGGTGTTTCGAAACAGTACGCCCGGTGCCGCGCGTCCGACGTGGATTCCTGCCGGCAGTCCCGCCGTGCTCCCTCGCGGCGTTTATGTGGTGCCGCCGTCCACTGCCGGTCTCCTCGCCAGCGGAGTCACCTGGCCGTCCAACCCGCCCCTTGTATCCACGGTCCGGGGACCGATCGGGTTGGCCCAGCGGCCCGGCACGCCCTTCGGGACGGGTGCGACCGCGTTTGTCCTCGAGTTCGCGGCCGACGGCACCATCGCGCAAATCGGCGCCTTGCCTCATTCGCGACTGGTGGTCGCCACGGCGGCGCAGGCGAACAACCTGCCTCAGTTTAACAACAGCGCCGCCGTGCGCGGACTGATTCTACGACCCACCGGTGCGGTAACGTTTGTGAATCAGGCGATTGGCTTCTGACCATGACGCGCACCAATTCAGGACGATGGGATTTGCGAGGTGCGTTTTCACTCCTCGAGGTCGTGGTGGCCATTGGGATCTTTGCCGCCGGCATGCTGGGCGTCGTCGCGCTTTTTACTCCGGTGGCCCGCTCGGTTTCCGCGTCGGCTGATGGAGAGGCCGCCGCGCGCGTCGCGGATGCGCTTAAGCTCAAATTGCAGGGCATGCCGTTCCTCGAGGTGACAACTTTGCTCAAGGCCTCCAGCGGAGCGCGTCATGAGCTGACGGATACGGACGCGCGGTTGGACTACAATCCAGCGACGGATGCACAGATCCTTTTCGCCAGCCGGGATGGCGGAAAGGTCGGAGTCTATTCCGACCCCGTGTGGATCGATCCAGTGACACGTCGGAATTCTGATCGGGACAAATTTTTTGAGATCGCGCTCATTCGGAATGAAACCTTGTCGCCGCTCATGGCGGGCGCCCCGCTGGCCGAGGGCAATCCGGCGCCCGCCAATCCCGATGCGACGGCCTTTATGTTGGCCTACACCGCGCGCGTTCGTTGGCCCGCGTTTGTGAAGGAAGGCGGCGCAGGTGCGATCCAAGTCGGGAGCAACCCGGCCGCCGCCCTCCGCTTTGATCATGGCGGTAAACAGGCATTGTTTTTCACCGGCTCCGTTACCCGATGAAAACCGTTGGATCGCGTGATTGTGAGCGGGTGCGCCGCAGGCGCGGGTTCACGCTCCTCGAAGTCCTGGTCGCGGTGGGGGTCACGGCGTTGCTCGCCGGTTTCATGGTGGCGATCCTGACCAACGTAACCGGATTCTGGTCACGCACCTCGGGGAGGCTCTCCGCGGAGGCGCAGGCCCGCTATGTGCTCGATCAGCTCACCTTGGACCTACAGGGCGCATTCTATCGCGACGACGGCAACACCTGGTTGGCGGCTACGATCCCGGTGAATGTGGCCAACGCCGGTACGCTTTGGAACAACACGGGAACGACCACGACCGGGATCAAGCCGGCCAACGCTGCCGGTTCGCTGCAGCTAATCGCCACCGGCAATTGGGGGGAACCGGGTCCGACTGGCCCCCGTTTTGGAGTGGCCGGGACGTGGCTGCGGTTCTTCACGACCAAGCGGGGTAGTAACGCCACGACGGATACCAGTTCGACGCCGGTGGCGGTAGCTTATCAGATTGTCCGTCGCGCCACGACCGCGACCCCGACGAATCTGGATCGACGTTATCTCCTGCATCGCACAGAAGTTCGCCCGGCCGCGAACAGCCCCGCGCGCAGTGGTACCTTGCAGGCAGGTTATAATATTACGGCGGGCGTTTATCAGCCGGCGGCCAACACCGCGCAGCCGCGCGATCCGGCGGAGATTCGTTATCCCACGCTCAATAGTGTCCTCGCGGAAAACGTGGTCGATTTCGGAGTGCGCGGTTACGTCTACGTTTCCGACGCCACGACGGGTGGGCGGCAGCTGACCCGAATCTTTCCGTCCGCCAACAACGACCTTGCGCACACCGCCAACCTCCCAGCGCGCATTGCCAATTCCGCCGGCGATTACACGAATTGTTTCCCGGAAGTGGTCGATGTCATGGTGCGGGTTTTGACCGATGAGGGCGCGCGTTTGATCGCCGGCTACGAGGCGAACCCCCTCACCGCTCCGGTCGGTCGCACGCCGCAGCAGTACTGGTGGGACCTGGCGATGGCAAATTCACAGGTGTTCACGCGTCGGATCATTTTGAATACACAGCCCCTTTAATCTCCGTGGGCCCGCTTCCTTCAACCCTTCGCTCGTTCCGCCCTCAACGCGGGTTTGCGTTGCTCCTGACGCTAACTCTACTCGCGTTTGTGGTGCTGCTGCTGGTCGCGCTGGCCACCTACACCCGCGTGGAGACAGCGGTGGCGGGAAATATGCAACGTCAGGCGCAAGCGCGCGAAAATGCCTTGCTCGGGTTGAACGTGGCGCTCGACCAACTGCAAAAGCACGCCGGGCCCGACACGCGCGTCACCGCCACAGCCGCTGCGCTCACAGGAGTCAACGTCCAGAAGCGATATTACACCGGGGTTTGGGACTCCACTCCCAGCGATACCGGGCCGCGGGTGTGGTTGGCCAGCGGTGCGGAAACCACTGCCGGCATTGATGTCACCGCCGCGATTCCGGCCGCGCGCCAAGTGGCGCTCGTGAGTACACGGACGGATAACTCCACCGCGGCGAATTCCACCGTGGCGGCCTTGCAGGACATCACCGCGCCCGGCGTACCCGGGCAAGTGGGCGCGGCCCGGGCGACGATTGGCCGCTATGCCTGGTGGGTGGGGGATCAAGGGGTGAAAGCGCCGGTGGCTGTGCCGGATACGCTCGACGCGATCGATTATCCCCCTTTTGTGCAAGGCGGAGGCGCCGATGCACGTGTCCGCATCCGTCAGCAGATCGGCCTTGGTGCTGGCACAGCTTTTTCCGCACCGGGGGTTTCGGTTTTTGAGCCGCGAGATTCGCTGAATGCACCGCTTGTGGCTGATAACAAGATTTCCTCTTTCACTCAGTTCGCTCATCTTCGAAATCCCGCTAACGCCCTTCTCGGTCTCACGACGATGCGGCAGA
>Ga0163150_10008976_pt1 | contig 11201 bp, 2 predicted proteins | sample OliLakLV19P2IB_FD_148628 | JGI IMG/M metagenome (GOLD analysis project Ga0163150, IMG submission 148628) | Freshwater microbial mat bacterial communities from Lake Vanda, McMurdo Dry Valleys, Antarctica - Oligotrophic Lake LV.19.P2.IB | ecosystem: Environmental > Aquatic > Freshwater > Lake >...
AAACAAACGTCCCCCGGGCCCTGCGGTGTGGGTGCGATGGTGAGAGCGCGATCAGGCGCGGGGGCGGACGATGCGCTGAATGAGCTGGAGGCTGTTCTGAGCGCCCAGGTAGAAGTTGGTGTCGGTGGCGAGATCGTTGCGGCCGGAGAGCGGGGTGTTGGTGTCGGTGAAGCCGTAGACGCCGCCGGGGCCGGGGTTGTTGAAGACGGAGTCGGAGGCCATGATGGAGACGGCCGCACCGGAAAATTCGGAATCGGTCTGGCGGAGGCCGAGGAGCTCGCCGATTCGGCGGCCGGCGGCGGCGGTGAGGGCGCGGACGAGGTTGTCTACACCGGCCTGATCGGGGGCGTTGCCGAGCTGGGCGAGGGAGGGGATGAAGATGACGGCCTGATCGTTCTTGTCGATGTTGAGGAGATCGACGTGCTCGGAGGCACCGAAGGTGCCGTTGTTGAAGAAGGCGTTGGGCTCGGTGTTGCCGGCGAGGAAGACGGTGGAGAAGTCGGCACCCTCGAAGCTGGCGGCGTCGTCGGAGACGGTGATGTCGACGTTGGCGGCGGCGAAGATGTCGTTGAGGCTGGCGATGACGGCGTCAACGATGTAGTCGTCGACATCGACGCCGTCGATCTGACCGGCGAAGCCCAAGACGCTGGAGTTGAAGGCGTCGAGCTGGGTGGTGATGCCGCCGATTTCGAGCCAACTGATCATGCCGCCGCTGGTTTCGAGGAGGACGTTCTGGCCGGAGCGCTGAACGTTGCCGGTGCCCTGGGTGAGGATGTCGAGGGTGTAGTCGGAGCGGACAGCGCCCTGGACATAGATGGCGTAGGAAGCGGGGACGTTGACGGAAGCGACTTCCTGGCTGCCGGGGAGGACGATCTCCATGAAGAAGTCGCCGTCGGCGTTGTAGCCGTAGGAGTTGGTGCCGTCGGAGTTGGTGAAGGGGGTCTGGTCGCCGATGGGAACGAACGCGCTGGGGGAAGCGACCAGCTTGGCATCGGAGAAACCGGTGCCGGCCGGAAGCTCGAAGAGGGCGATCTTGACGTCGCCGAGGAGGGTGGTGTCGAGCGAGCCGAAGGCGCTGTCGATCTGACCGAGGAGGTCGGTGTTGATGGGCGTGAGGCCGATGTTGCCGGCGGAGTCGGTGAGCTGGAAGGTGAAGCGGACGCGGGTGCCGGGGAGGATGGGCTGGCCGCCGTTGAGGCGGTAGACATCGCCGTCGGGGGTGATGTGGCCGGGAACACCGATCGCGCCGGGGAGGCCGATGGCGCTGCTGATGACGGAGCGGACTTCGTCGTCGGGGGTGCCGAAGCGGCCGTCGGCACCGGAGCGGCGGGTGGAGACAGTCTGGTCGGCATCGGAGCCGGAGACGATGTCATCGCGGGTGTTGGGCTGGCCGTCGGGGCCGCGGTTCAGGGTGAAGTTGTAGCGGCCGCTGGTGTAGAGGGTCACGTCGTCGATCGTGCCGAAGCTTCCGTCGGGTCCGGCGAACTCGAAGGGGAGCGGGGCGTTGACGACGAGCGAGCCGTCGCCCGCGTCGGTGTCGCCGCCGAAGCCGGTATTGCCGTCGTCGAAGACGGTGACGGTGAAGCGGTAACTGCCGACCGCTCCGCCGACGGGGTCGGTGTTGGGGACGAACGTGGTGTCGTCGATCTGCTGGGCATCGGCGGGGTTGCCGCTGACGACGACGTAGTAGGTGCCGGTCTTGCGGATGAGGAACTGGCTCTCGCCGGCGGCCTGCGGGTCTTCGGAGAAGGTGGCGGGGAGATTGAGAACGCTCTCGGCACCGACGGCGAAGCCGGGCGCGGAGAAGATGGTGCGGTTGGCGCTGCGGGCATCGCCCTGGATCTCGCCGAGGATCAACACCTGGCCGGCACGGAGGCTGATGCGGTAGACATCGACATCGCCGCCAGCGCGGAAGCCGGTGGAGGTGGCGTCGGGGTGGTCGCCGAGGCGGCCGCGGAGCGTGACGGGGACGTTGGCGTCGGGGTTGTTGTCGGAGGCGTAGTTGGAGTCGAGGAGGAGGTTGAGATCGGCGGCGGCGTAGAAATCGACCGCGGTGCCATCGGGGAGGATGTTGGTGCCCGCGTCGATCTTGTCGCCGGCATCGCCGACGACCGCGTCCTGTGAGAAATCGTCGCCGGTGGTTCCGTCGCCGTTCGCATCGAGCATGACGCTCTGGCTGGCACCGCGGAAGATGGAGCCGGAGAGGATGAAACGGAAGAGGCCGGGGCCGGGAAGGCCGGACTGCTGGGGCAGGCTGCGATCGGTAACGGTGCGGCTGAAGGTGACGGTGCCGACGTTGGTGACGGCGTTGTAGCGCACGGTGTAGTCGTTGCCCTGAGCGAGGCCGACGAGGGTCTGGCCGCCGTTGCGGACCTCGGCGATGGAAAGGGCGCGACCGAAAGTGCTGGCATCGATGGGCTGGTTGAAGGTGAACTCGGCGCGGTAGATGCGGCTGTCCTCGAAGACGTTGAGGTCGGTGACGACGACGGGTTCGGGGAGGGCACCGAGCTGGCGGACGGAGAAGTTGCCGAGCGAGGTGAGGACGCTTCCATCGGCGCGGAGGATGCCGACGGCACCTGTGGAGATGACGCGGTACTGCTCGGAGTTGATGTTGGAGCCGAAGTCGCGGCCGCCGATGGTGATGTTGCCCACGGTGGAGCGGCCGTCGGCGGCGATGTCGTCGGAGGTTCCGAGGAAGCCGTCGGCACCGCGGGTGACGCCAGCGGAGACATCGCTCCTGGGGAAGGAGCCGGCGACGGTGATGGTGCCGATGGTGCCGTTGGAGACGATGTCGGCGTTCAGGCCTTCGCCGCCGAAGGCGGCATCGCGGCCGAGATCGACACCGGCGTAGATGGCCGAATCGACCACGTCGCCGGAGACGTTGACGGTGGTGATGGTGTCGCGCGCGGAGATGAGCGCGCCGTCGGTGCTGGTGGCGGCGACGGTGGTGATGTTGCCGCCGGCGCGGAGGCGACCCTGCGTGACCGTGCGGAAGGAGGCGGAGTCGATGTCCTGATCGGAGCTGACCGCGCCGGAGAAGCGGCCGCGGACGCTGAGGGAGGAGAGGTCGAGGAAGTTGGCGATGGCGGCGGCGGCGAAGTCGCCGCCGATGTTGAAGGCCTGGACGGCGCGGGCGCGGAAGCGGCCGTTATCGACCTTGGCGGTGCTGAGGGTGGCGATGTCGCCGCCCGCGCCGACGATGCCGGTGGTGGAAGTTCGGCCGAGTGCGAGGGTGCCGACGTTGCCGTCGATGAAGATGGTGGAGTCGCCGCGGAGGAAGGCGCGGACGACGAGGGAGCCGAGCGAGGCATTGTTGGAGCCGATGACGGAGAAGTTGCTGAGCGAAGCGCCGGAGTTGTTTCGATTGCTGCGCTGGCCGTTGATGGTGAGGGTGGAGGCGGAGGTGGTGTTGAGGAGGACGACGCGGTTGAGCGTCGGGTCGTAGAAGGCGCGGCCGGGGCCGGTGAAGGAGATGCCCACCCTCTGGTTGAAGGGGGTGGTGAAGACGCGGCTGGCGCCGGAGGCGTTGAGGGCGACACCGCCGGCCGGGGGACTATTACGGAGGAGGGTGGAATCGGCGGGGGCGAGGCGGCGGCCGCTCGCGACGACGCGCAGTCCGCTGCCGCCGGTGGCGCGGCCGATGGAGCCATCGGCATAGACGCTGCTGGACTGGGCGGTGGTGACGTTGACCGAGTCGATGCGCGAGATGCCGGGTGCGAGGCGGTCGTCGGCGGTGTTGTAGAGGCCGTCGTTGCCGGCATTGAGGCCGGCGGTGATCTGGATGAAGCGGCTGCGGGCGATGCGGAAGTCGATGGTGCCGATGGTGCCTTCCTTGACGGTGTCGGCGGCGGTGCCGAGGCCGCCGAGGCGGTTGTCGTCGCCGAGCGAGACGATGCCGGCGATGATGCTGACGTGGTCGCTGCGGGTGCGGACGCTGAGCCTCTCGACGCGGTCGCCGGCGATGATGAAGGTACCCTGGGCGGTGGTGAACTCGTCGTTGGCGATGCCGCCGTTGGCGACCGCGATGTCGCGGATGACGCGCCCGGCCTGAATGGTGGCTTCCCAGATGGAGCCGTTGGCCAGGAAGATGCGGCCGATGTCGTGGCCCGCGAAGATGGTGGGGCCGTCGGAGGCGGCGGTGCGGATGGTGCCCTCGGGAAGCTCGTTGCGGAAGGAATCGGCGCTGCGGAAGGTGCTCTTCGAGCGGGAGATGCCGATGGTGCTCTTCCAGCCGTCGGCACCGGCGAGGAGCTGGAGGAGCGTCAGGTCGCCGTCGGTGCGGATGTTGCCGAGCAGGTCGCCGCCGGTGATGGTGATGCTGTCGATGTTGCCGTCGAGGGCGGTGATGGTGCGGCCCTTGCGGAACGAGCCATTGAGGATCGTGATGGTGCCGATGCCGCCGGAGTAGGAGATGATGTCGCCGTTGACATCGCCGGTGAAGGCGAGGGCGTTGATGCGGCCGAAGGCGATGATGTCGCCGACGCCGACCTGATCGTTGCCGGGCTTGGAGATGGCGCGGCCGCGGGTGACGGTACCGGTGATGCTCTGGCCGACGAGGATGTCGGAGAAGATCTGACCGCCTGCGGTGACGCTCCCGAGGTTGCCGCGGATGTCGAGGGCGCGGTCGTTGCCGTCGGAGGCGCGGCCGATGTTGCGGCCTGCGACGACGGTGGTGACGTTGCCGGTGATGAGCGCGTCGAGGACGAGATCGCGCCCGGCGCGGAGGGTGACGATGTTGCCGTCGGTGTCGCTGGTGACGAGTCGGCCGGTGATGTCGGAAGTGATGGACTCGAGGATGGTGATGGGGCCGGAGGTGGAGATGTCGGCATCGATCAGGCCATTGGCGCGGAGCGAGCCGATCCGGCCGTCGGGGCCGGAGGAGAGGATCATCAGGCCGGTGATCTCGTTGCCGGCGAAGACGGTGTCGATGGGGCCGGCGATGAGGAACTGGGTGTCGCGGAGGTTGCGCCCGACGGTGAGGGTGCGGAGGCGGCCAGCGACGATGCTGGTGGCCTTGATGTCGGTGGTGGCGCTGACCTCGTTGAGCGTGTTGACGACGCTGATGCGGTTGCGGAGGAGGTTGCCGCCGAAGATGCGCCCGGTGAGGGTGCCCTTGACGTCGACGGTGAGGTCGGCAATGTCGCCCAGGGGCGAGTTGGTGGTGATGGAGCCGACGTTGCGGCTGGAGGTGATGGAGCTGGCGTGGGTCTGGGTGGCGCTGCCGAGCAGGGTGCTGTTGCGGAAGGAATCGGCGGTGACGAGCGCGACATTTTCGATGGCGTTGATGGTGGTGGCGTCGTAGGCGCCACCGGTGATGGTGATGGGGCCGACGGTGTCGGCCTCGATCTCGGAGCGGACCAGATCGGTGTTGCGAAGGAGGATGGCACCGATGTCGCCGGTGATGTAGCCGGCATCGCGGGTGCGGAGGCTGATCCACCAATCGTCGAGGGCGACGGACTGGATGAGTGCGCCGTTGACGAAGCCGTCGGTGACGGTGATGGTGCCGATGCCCTGGAAGGGCACGCCGAGGACGACCTGCGTCGGGCCGGCAGCGCCGATGGTGACGCTGGGGGCGTTGTCGACATCGGCCGCGAGGATGACGCCTTCGATCAGAGCGTTGCGGACGCGGACGGCGTTGACGGCGACGATGTCGTTGTTGGCGAAGATGCCGGCCTGGGCGAAGGGGGAGGGGCCGGTGCCGCGCAGGCCGTCGCCGACATCGACGGTATTGATGGAGTTGGCGTAAATGCTGCCGATGATGCCCTCGAACGCGCCGAAGGGGCGGGTGGCGTTGGCGTTGGCGATGGCGTTGAGGAGGTCGCCGCCGGTGACAATGACATCGCCGAGCGCGCCGTCGGCGCGGACATCGATGAGGTCGCCGGTGCGGACGATGACGCCGTTGAGGAAGGGATCGACGGGTGAACCGACGTCCTCGAGGGTATCCGGAGCGGTGTAATCGGTGACCTGAATGGGAACGAAGATGCCGGTGCCGTCCCAGTCGTCGCCGCCGCCGCCCTGGAAGCCGCGGTCGATAGCATCGTCGGAAACGAGGATGGGCCCGCCGACCGTGCCGCCCGCGCCGGCGGCGAGGCCGAGGAAGGGGCCGAGGAGTGCGGGGCCGGCACCGGAGGTGTCGGTGAGGCCGATGTTGCCGGCGACGGTGATGCGTCCGAGGGCTTCGGCATCGACGGAGACGATGTCTCCGGCGCGGTCGCCGCGGCCGCGGGTGGTGTTGGAGATCGCCCCGAGGGTGCCGTTTACGTCGATGCGCCAGACATCGATCTCGGCGCTGACGGAGCCGCGTGAGGAGATGAGGATCTGGCTGGCGGCGTTGTCGGAGTTGACGATGATGCGACCGATGGAGACGACGTTTCCGGCCTCGCCGCCGGAGCCGGTGCCGGTGGCGACGATGTTGAGACTGGCACCGCCGACGAGGTTGACGGTGAGGCGAGCGAGGGCCTGACCCTGGGCGCTGTCGGTGGGGAGGGTGTGGGCGATGAAGAAGGAGCCGAAGGAGGTGGCATCGCCGCCGGTGATGGAGACGTCGTAGGTCGCGCCGGCATCGTCGCTGAAGCTGTAAACCTGGTTGTAGGGAATCTCTAGGCGGAGGTTGGCATCGCCGGGACGCTGGATAAGTCCGAAATCGGCGAAGCGCAAGTCGGAGCCGACGCCGAGGGTGAAGCGGGGAATGTCCTGGCGGATCTCGTAGGGGCCGAAGAGCTCGCTCGCCGAGTTGTCGAGAATGATGAACTGGTCGATGGTGGAACCGGGTGAGGTTGCCACGGTGAGGTTTGCGCCGACGATGTACGCACCCACGAGGATCTGTCCGATGTTGCCCTTGGTGTCGCCGCCGCGGGTGCCGGTGCGGATGCTGACCTGTCCGATGGTGGAGTCGCCGGGCATGGGATCCTGGTCGGCACCGACAGCGCCGGCGATGTCGAAGATGCCGGCGCTTCCGCCGACGCGGATATCTGCGGCGGTAAGGTCGCCTTCGAGATTGGTGCCGCCGCCGCCGGCGACCGGAGAGAAGCCGGTGACGAGGGTGCCGAGGTCGCGGCCGACGGTGATGTTGGCACCGGCGATGTCGCTGCCGGCGACGATGCCGTAGAGGTTGCCCGGAACGGTGATGGAAGAGAAGCCGAAGTCGAGGAGGTCGTCGTCGTTCTGGTTGGTATTGATGAAGTCGGCGGGGCTCTGGAGCATCGCGTCGCCACCGGTGACACCGACGCCGATGCGGAGCAGGCCGAGTGAGCCGGCGTTGAGCGTGAAGAGGAACTGGCGGTCGCCGCCGCCGAGCGCGTTGGTGGGCGCGCCGACGCCCGCGCCGGTGGTGAGCGTGCCGACGGTGGTGGGGGCCATGCCCGAGAGCGTGATGTCGTAGCTGGTGGTCACGCTGAAACCGGCATCGGGGGCGGAGTTGAGGACGAGGTAGTAGACATCGGAGTGGTCGGGGCGGAAGCGGAGGACGTTGGAGCCGCCGGCGTTGCCGTTGCGGCCGCGGCCGGCCGCACCGGTGTCGAGCGCGGCGACGGCGATACCGCGACGATCGACGACGCGGATGTAGCCGTTGAACACGAGCGCAGCGGCATCGCCCTGGATGACGACCTCGCGGGTGGGATCGGCGGCGAAGGCGTAGACGTCGGTGAAGTCTTCGCTGTTGGTGGGGTCTTGCGCGCCGAGGTTGCCGTGGATGCGGACGGCGGTGCCGTTGTAGCCGACGTATTCGGCGTTCTGGAGATTGTCGTTGCGGAAGAGGTTTTCGCCGAAGAAGACGCCCTGGCCCGTGATGCCTTGACCGAAGAACCCTTGGCCGCGGTTGCGGAAGCCGACATTGCTGTTGAAGACGGCGTTGAACACCGACTCGGCCATCGGGCTGGTCGTGGGGTTGAAGGCGTAGACGACCTCGCGTTCGACGTGGTCGATGAAGCTGAGGGGCGGGCGCGAGGCGTTGTTGATGTCGGCGAGCACCTGGGTGGCCATGGCCATGCGGCCACCGACGGAAAGCTCGCCGATGGTGCGGCCGACAATGAGCAGGGCACCCGTGGTCTGGCTGAGACGAAAGCGCGGGTCGAGGCCGGTGACATCGTCGACCTGCCACTCGCCCGCATCGGAGGCGATGGTGAGCGCGCCGACATCGCCGAGGACGTTGATCGAGCCGTACTGCACACCGATGTTGAGGGACTGGATCGAGCCGCGGAACTGGCTGGTTCCGAAGACGGCACCGTGGAGGAGGACCGAGCCGATGGTGCCGTTGACGAAGACGCCCTGATCGGCACGGTTGAAGTTCGCGGGGGTGATCTGGCCCAGCGCGATCCCGGCCTGGTTGCCGTTGGGGTTGAGGTAGTTGCCGGGGCTGGAGTTGTCGCGGACGATGGGCGAGCCGATGAGGAACGAGCCGGTGCCATCGGGAAGGCCGAAGGGCATCGGGGGCGTGGTGTTGGAGAGGGCGAAGCCGAAGCCGGCCATCTCGTAGTCGTCCAAGTTGCCCGCGAGGTCGCTGGGCACGTCGCCGGGATTGGCCCGGCCCATGTCGTCGACTGTGGAGCCAGCGCCGCCGATCATGGTAAAGGAGGTGCGTATGTCGGTGTTGCTGAAGATGATGCGGCCGATGCCGTCGTTGACATCGGGAACGCCATCGCCGTTGGAGTCGATGATGGGGATCTGGTTCTGGCTGCCCATGGGCACGCCGAGGAACGAGTTGATGACCATCTCGCGCCCGTAGAGGTCGAGGAACTGGACGGTCGCGCCGGCTGGGCCGGTAAAGACGAACTGGGCGGAGAAGCGGCGGTCATCGACAAAGCTGCCGAAGCGGGTGCCGGGGTAGGTCGTCGAGATGTCGTCGATGAGGAACTGATCGGTGTAGGCGGGAATGTTGTTTTGGTTGGCGGCGCTGAGGCGGAAGGCATCGAAGCCCGGGTTGTAGTTGATGGTGGCGACGCTGCGCCCATCGGCCGAGTTTGCGAGCAACGCGGCCAAAGCATTGCCCTGGAAGGTCTGCACGACCACACCGTCCTTCAGCAGCTCGATGCGGGTGCCGTTGAGATTGGTCTTAATCGTGTCGCCGTCGTTGGCGTAGTTGTCGGTGGAGGCGGGTCGGTTGACCTGTCCGGTGCGGAAGGTGATGGTGACGTTGGTGGTGACGCGGGGAATGGGCTGCTGGCCGCCGCCCTGCTGGGGTTCGCCGCTCCAGAAGAGGATCGTGGCTTGATCGGTGCCCTGAAGGTTCAGATAAAGGTCGCGGTCCATCGCAGGATCGCCGAAGCCGGTGATGCCGGGGACCGTGTTCTGGAGCAGGTGGATGGCGTTGTCGGCCTGGGTGCGGTAGGCGATCTGGAAGGCCGAACCGGTGAAGAAGGTGCCGTTGGGGGGGATGGCAGGATTCTGAGTCGCCCAGAAAGCCATCTCATCGCTGAACTCTTCGACGACGGGCATGGCAGGGCCGGTCATGGGGTCGGGAATGGGGCTGAAGAGATAAGGCGAGGCGTAGTCGAACCATCCGGTGACGGTGCCGAGGCCGGTGGCGGGATCGATGGAGCTCCCGGGGATGGTGACGATGGCGAGCATCTGCCGCTGCTCAAGCGCCTCGAAGGAGGCTGCGCCATCGGCGGAGCCGGCGGCGCGGGAGAGGCGCTCGGCCGATGGTCCACCGCGACGACCGAATGCGCGATCCGCCGCCTGACGAAGCATCCACCAAAGTCCGGTGCCGGTGCTGGTGGAGGAACGGGAAGGGCGGGTATCGGTGTTCATGGCTGCTCCCGAGGGAAATCGCGTGGACTGGGGACGGGCGATGGTCGCGCCTGGGGCGCGCCCGTGGATCGTTGGTCGCGTGGGTCTTGGGGATTCGACACGACGAGCCTTGTGACAAGTCTCGCGGCATCCGGTTCCAGATCAGACAACCCTGTAAGGGGTTCTGATCCCGACCGTGCGTGGGGCGGCAAGCTTACCCGCAAACCGTCCACTTCGTCCGGGTTGGACGCGGTGGGGGTCTGGAACGGGAGCGACCCGTCGCTGGTGGCTTTATCGCTTGGGGATAAAGTCGAGACTGGGTCTGAAGCCGCCCAATGAGCCGAGTCGCGTCCGCATGAAGGCCATACGCACGGCCGGCTCTTGTCGATTCCGCCCCCCGAGGCTTGCTTCCGGCTTCGTCATGCGGATTTGGGCCGCGGGCGAAGTCGAAAGAGCCGTTCCCCACAATCACCATCGGCAGATTACCGGATATCCTGTCGTCTGGCAAGTCGCAACCGGGCAGGGGGGCAAGATGTCGCAGATTCCCCCCAATCACTTTGCGGTTGCCGCGGTTCTGCCGATTTTCAATTCGATGCGACTTCGTCCCCCGGCGCTCCCGTCTTCTCGCGCCATTACCCCACCATGACCCTATCAAGTGCGGCTTCGCTGCGGTGCGCGGCCATAGGTCGATGGTGAAGGTACGGATGCGCCGGGGACGCGGTTGCGGGCGTTTCTATGGAGGGGTCAGGTAAACGCCGGCGTGCTCATCGGCGAGCTTGGCGAACATGATGTGGTCTTGCCAGCGGCCGGCGATGTGGAGCATCTGGAGCGCGACGCCTTCGCGGCGGAACCCGCACTTTTCCGCGACGCGGAGGCTGGATCGATTGGCGGGGACGATGTTGGCCTGGACTCGGTGCAAGCCGAGGCCGCGGGGCGATGGCGCGAAGGCGAGGTCGAGCAAGGCCGTGACGCCCTCGGTGGCGAGGCCGCGGCCGATGCAATCGACATCGAGATGCCATCCCGCGGCGGCGCAGAGGTAAGCGCCGCGGACGAGGTTGTTGAGGTTAAAGATGCCGACGAGTTGCGCCGGCTCGCCGTCGGCGCGGTCTCGAAGCAGGAATCCAACGAAAGATGCACCCGTGCCGCGGGCGTGGGCCTCGGTGGCATTGGCCCAATAGCGATCCCAGGTCTCTGCACCGCTCAGCCCCAAGCGCGGTGTGGGGGTGGTGGCGGCCAGATGCTCGCGGGAGTTTTCGTGGATGCGGATGAACTCGTCGCGGTGGCTCTGGCGGGCCAGTTGCAGGAGTAGGCGCGGAGTGCGCAGCGAGAGGTCGGGGGTGGGCGTGTCAGACATAGACGCGGGTGGCGGACTCGGTTTCGAGGATGCGTGCGAGGCCGGCGCGCAGGCTCTGGTCGCGCGGGCCGACGGCGCGGCGGCGCGGTGGACGTGCGGTGAGCGGGGCGAAGGCATCGAA
>Ga0163150_10008977_pt1 | contig 11200 bp, 9 predicted proteins | sample OliLakLV19P2IB_FD_148628 | JGI IMG/M metagenome (GOLD analysis project Ga0163150, IMG submission 148628) | Freshwater microbial mat bacterial communities from Lake Vanda, McMurdo Dry Valleys, Antarctica - Oligotrophic Lake LV.19.P2.IB | ecosystem: Environmental > Aquatic > Freshwater > Lake >...
TCGGTGCGGTCGGGGGACGGGTCCATCGAGAAAATCACCTCATAGTCCGCCGTGATCGGGGCGAGGATGGCCTGCACCCGGCGGAGGAACTCGGGGAGATTCTTCTCCTCCTTGTAGACGGGGACGACGATGGAAAACCGCATGATTTTGAAGCCTCACCAAGAGCCCAGCGGAAAGCAACACCGATGGAACGCGGCTGGTGGGCAAGGGCTGAAGGACGGATAAGCTGAAGGGCCGAGAGCAAGAATTCAGAACGCGTTCCGTAGTGTGAATTTGCTGCGACCTACGACCTCCTGGTCCCTAACCAGAATTCGCGGTAAGCGAAATCGTTTAACTGCAACGGCAGTGTCGGAAGGCGCTTCGCCTACTCGCACATCTCAAGCGAACTTGGGAATATGACAGCGTCGATAATCCGTTTTGACTTTCGCATAGTTCAAACTTGAGCGTGCACCCTTGGTCGTTAAAGGTGGATGGGATTATGAAACGTGTTTACCGGGCCATAATCGCGAGGGTCAGAAATTCGCACCTGAATCTCTTCAACATTACAACCATAAGTGCCATGCGCATTTTCATCCGTGAAATGCCGGTTAGTTATACGTAGTTGGGCAAAAGAGCATGAAGATTATTTTCGCACTCCTCACGCTCGTTACATCGGTGGTGCTGCACGCTGATAACGGAGCCCAAGTATTTCATGACTGATGAGACCGTTGCAACGCTCCCGGGGTTTACGCCCGAGTCTGATGCTGGATACCCGCCGCGCTTCAAGCGTACACGCTCGCATTCGATAGTTACTTTGAGAAACACGGCATCACGAAAATAGAGGTCTGCCATAGGAAATAAGCCATATGCAAGCACCGCCCGTCTCAGTAATTCCAGCGAATGCATTTCCCGCGCCGGCACCTCCCTGGGAGAAAACAATCCGCCTGTTCATTCAGATCGGGTTTGCGCTCATTGGCCTGTACGGGGTTCACACTTCCGTTTTCATGGGGCAAGATTGGGGGATCCATCAAAGCTGCATAGAGCAAATTCTGCAAAATCCGGGACACTGGTTCCATTTTGATGTAACAAGCCGGCCGCTGATTTACTGGTTGGCGGCCTGTTGTCGACTGTTCACCCACGAGGCATATGGCTTTCAGCTCGTTACGATCCTATTTATACTAGCCAATTCTAGCTCCATTTGGCTTCTGCATGACGCGCTGCGTTGGAGTATACGGCAACCGGTCCTGCGCTTGTCCGCTTTGGGGCTCTTCGCTTTTCTGCCCGTGACGTATGTATCAACCACGGTATTTGCCGCCGACAATCTGACGGTGTCTTTTTTTGCGCTCAGCGGCTGGAGTTTGATCCGCGGCCTCACCGCTGATCGACCAGCCAAGCAGGCGGGGTTTGCATTGATTGGCGGGCTGTGCCTGGTACTCGCGCAATTTCAGAAATTCACATTCCTGCTCCTGCCTTTGGGCATATGTGTGGCAATCGCGATCGATCGGTGGACCGGGAGACGCACCGGCTGGCACCGCGAGCTATGGATCGCCGGTTGCATGGTCTCCGCACCTCTATTGGTAGGTCTTGGCTTGGATCGGGCCGCACGCATAGAACTGGTAGGCTTACCGACTAAACACAGTTACGATTGGCAGGGAACTGGTGAAATGACCTGGCGCAGTGTACTCTGGCCTCGCGTTGAAGACATATACCTTCTGAGTGCACCTACATTTTGGGAACCATCAGATCGTCCCAACAATAATGTTCGGCAGGCGGAAAGTGAAGCAGCTCGCCGCCAAGACGGCTCGGCTCAACGGTTATTGGAGAGCAACCGCTACAGCTACCCCGGATTGCTGCACTTGGGGGTTTTTTCCGATGTGCTGAACTACTCCCACCCCGCCGATGACAAATACCGCCCTGAGCCACAGCGCTCATTCGCCCGGTGGTCGGTTCGGCTGGGTCTGCTATTCTCGATCACAGGCGCACTCGCATGCTTGGGGCTCGTTTATCGGCTGATTGTCAGCCTGGCGCAGCGCCATTTGGAGTTGCCAAGAGGCACTTTGGTTTGGGCCGTATTTGGCGCCGTGTGGTACTTCCCGCTCGTGATCCAACTCCCTTATATTCATCATTCGTATGAATGGGGCTATTGGCTACCCCGGTTAGTATTACCAGCCATCTGGAGCGCCGTAGTGGTCCTGTTCACAGAAACGGAACAATGGACTGATCAGCGAAAGTGGCCCCAGCTGCTCATCGGGGTCTTGACCATGATCCAGATCGGGCTCGGGATAGGATCGATCTTGTATTAGTTGGCTGAACCCTGCCGGCAAGTCCGGTCCTTGCCCGGTAATTATTCTGCTTCGGTTGGGAAGCTTTGTATCCGAAGGGTGAGGCCAGGACGGATGGCGTGTTCGAAAGTTGGCTGAAGCTCTCTTGGTTGGGACGCGACACGGAGCATGACCCACAACTACACGCACTCGAAACATCCGAAAACCTCACAATCCAGCAGTTGGTGCTTCAACTGGAGGCGACCGTCAAAATCCACTCTTCTGAGGAGAATGAGGGCGGAGGCAAATGGTCGGGGCGATAGGATTCGATGAATGCCCTGTTATTGGGAGTTTGCGGCGTGACCCATCAAATAGCGCTGGATATCTTCTATATGATCAGTCCGGACATACACATTGCCGCCAATTGCGATCGTTGGAGATTTTAACCACAGGGTATACTCTTCATCTTGGGCAAGCTGCTTGAGGGCGGTGGAAGCGCAGGGCCCTACAAACACGAGCACATGCTCATGGGAAGTTATCTTGGATCTTTGCTCTGAAAATACGGAAGTGAAGCGCGGGCCATAGTAGTTCGCTTTCGCGAAAGTCTCCGCCACGTCCCCCATGTCAATGGGTGGAAGAAACCCGGAGCGTTTGAAAAAATGGGCCTCTTCCGAGTAAACACCAAAGGCGTGGTCAAGCAGGATCAGCTCTTGCGTGTATTTGCGGGCATCGGATGAAGTCTCGCCCAGTCGGCTATAATACCACCTCATTAGGGGCAGGTTATCGGATCGTGATAGAACGCATAAGCCAAGAACAAGAATTACCGAGGCAAGCCCTGGTCCGATTTTATACCGGGTATTAAAATATACAGCCAAGACAATGGCTTGCGGGCATAGATACCAATAGCCTCCGGCCCAGAAATTCATTTTGAGTGCCATTATCGATATGAGAAGACTTATAAAAATGGCGATGGCCGCCAATGTTTTAGGCCAATTACCGGAACGTTTAAAAAAGTGCCTCCACGCCTCAATAAACGCCGGCATGACAGAAAGTAATATGAGGAGGGCAATTGCCGGGGTGCGCACATATTGGATCATCGCTTGGAACGGTGCACTAGCTGGCGGCAAGGGCGATTTCGCACTAAAAAATCCAAAGAAATAGCGATAATACATTGCGGGATCTGAATGGAACCAGACCACGATAAAAAACGCGCACGATACCAGGGTGTATCCTGCAATCAGGAGGTAGATGCGGATGAGTTCGCGGAGTCGCAGGGCATCATGACGTTGTTCCATGATAAGCGGAATCATGAGTGCAACCGGATATATTTTCCAATTCGTACTTAAAACGAGGGCGATGGCGATGTAGGAAAAATGTCGGAGCAACCTGGCCTGGTAGGTGAAGGCATGCGTTGAATAGCAAAGATAGGCGATGGCCAGGAGAGTAAAGGCCGTGGCATCACTCCTGCCGATGAGAGTGTTCCAATGTCCCATGTCATGAACAGCAACCAGCATCGCGCAACTCAGACAGATTGAGCTAATCAGGGCGGCGGTTGCCGACATATGCCTCCGGCTGTGCACAAATATCGATAAAAGTGAAATCGCCGGAAATAATAGGACAAAAGATCTCAGGATGTATTGTGGTTCCAGAAACCGGAACGCACGGGCAAATGCACCCTTAATTATGTGGTCAAATATTCCGTGATTGGCATTTGCATACGCAATCTGGTCGTTCTCAAAAATATTAATTCCGTAAGATTGCGCCAGAGCATGCAGCCAAATGGATCCCTCGCGCCATTCCAACTCGATCGGGTATGAAGCAAACCTCCAAGTGTATTTGTAGATGGCGACATATACGGTCACAGAAATGATAAATGCCGCCACATAGCATACCCTCATCAATGCGCCAGGGCGCTGAAGCAGAGGAGTCGCAGGGGCATTCATTCGCCTTGGGTCCGATACCCCGGAGCTTGCTCCGGCTTGGTTGGGATGTAGGAGCCTGCTGGCAGGCGATTTGGAACATCCACGGACGGACCACATCCTGAATCGCCTGCCAGCAGGCTCCTACAAAACAGAGATGAAACAGTCGGCATGATGGATTGGCGGTGGTCTTATGAAATGCCCCGGAGCTTGCTCCGGAAATCTTTACAAATGTTCAATTGTCAGGTGCACCGAATCCGGCACGAGTGAAAATTACAAGTTTGATCAATCAAGGGCGGCGCGACCGTCATGGTTTATCTGGATCTGGTGGATGGTTTCCTTGAGCGACTGCGTGATGTCTCACTTGGGACAGTGGACACGCCTCTTGTGCAGGTCTGGGTAATGGCAGATGTGGTCACCGACGCGATTCTGCTTTACTCAGTGAAGTGGAAACGCGTCCCCGGGGCGCAATTTACTGATTGAACCGGGTCTTTCCGCCGCCCTCATTGATGAGGCTGAAAACCATGAAAATTACCTATCAAATCCTGCCCCTTTTCCTCGTGGCAGCGCTGCCCATGCGGGCGGCTGTGAACCGGGCGATCAGCATCCAAGCGCCAACCGAGGCCGCCGCCGGAAGCACGGTCTCAATCACGGTCAACGCCAGCACGGACGCCAGCGACGGCGAGCAGATCGGGTTTTTTCATGCCGAATATTCCATCGACGAAGGGCTGACCTGGACCCAGTTCTGCTCCGCCGAGAAGTCCGGCGCGGAGCTGTCCCGCAAAGTCAGTTTCGCGGCCAACGCGAGGGGTGGAAAGGCCATTGTCCGAGTCCGCGGTGCCTTCCGCGGCGGCGTCGCCGGAGACGTCGACTACAGGGGTGCCTCCATTCAGTGGAGTGACAGCTGGCAGAAGTGGCGTTGGCCTCCGGCGAAGTATGCTGTCATCCGCGTGGCGGCGCCGCCCAAGCGGGCGGCCGTGAACCGGGCGATCAGCATCCAAGCGCCCGCCGAGGCCGCTGCCGGAAGTACGGTCTCAGTCACGGTCAATGCCAGCACGGAGGCCAGCGACGGCGAGCAGATCGGTTTCCTTCATGCCGAGTATTCCATCGACGAAGGCAAGACTTGGACCCAGCTCTGTTACGCCGAAAAATCCGGCGCGGAACTGTCCCGGCAGGCGATCTTTGCGGTCAACGCGAAGGGCGGAAAGGCCATTGTCCGGGTCCGCGGTGCCTTCCGCGGCGGCGTCGCCGGGGACGTCGACTACAAGGGTGGCGCCATTCAGTGGAGCGACAGCTGGCAGAACTGGCGTTCGCCCGCGGCAAAGTATGCCATCATCTACGTGTCGAATCTCAGCGTGGCGGCGCTGCCCAAGCGGGCGGCCGTGAACCGGGCGATCAGCATCCAGGCACCGGCCGAGGCCGCCGCCGGAAACACGGTCTCAGTCACGGTCAACGCCAGCACGGACGCCAGCGACGGCGAGCAGATCGGTCTCCTTCACGCCGAGTATTCCACCGACGACGGGATGACCTGGACCCAGTTCTGCTACGCGGAGAAGTCGGGCGCGAAACTGTCTCGCAAAGTCAGCTTCGCGGTCAACGCAAAGGGCGGAAAGGCCATTGTCCGGGTCCGCGGTGCGTTCCGCGGCGGCGTCGCCGGAGACGTCGACTACAAGGGTGGCGCCATTCAGTGGAGCGACAGCTGGCAGAACTGGCGTTCGCCGCCGACGAAGTACGCCACTATCTACTCGCCAAAGTCCTGACGTCCGCCGGGCTCAGGTCGAGGCCGGCGGGCAGGGTTATTTGGCTACACGGATGAAGCAGCGGGCTAGCCTTCACCCATTTCATGGAACTTCACGTAAGATGGCGGCATGAGTTGATGGGAACAGTCGGGGCGATGGGGTGAAATAACGGAAGTAGCTAAAGAAAAAAACCGTGCGCGAGCATTACGCTGGATTGCTGGGTGTGAATCCAGGCTGATTGAGCGGAGGCGCCTTCCACCTATGGCCATTCTCACGGCGCCCTCAGGCCGAGGCTCCAAGCAAACTCGAGGAAGGCGCTGCGGCGAAGGTAGCGCATGAGCAGCGGATGGCTCTCGATCTCGTGAGCAGGGAACTTGCGGCCATGGGTGCGCTCGCGGAGCCGGGTGATCTCGCCCTGGCCGGTGCGGTGCATGAAGGCGGCGGTCTTCTGCGCGGCATGGGCGCGGAAGCAGGCGAGAAACCAGGGCACCCGCACGATGCGAGCCCCCGCGGCTTGGAAGCGGAGGAGCAGGTCCCAGTCGATGGCGAACTGGAACGAGGTGTCGAGGCCGCCGGCCCGGTCCCAAACGCGCCGGCGCCAGAACAGAGTCTCCTGTGGCACGAAATCATTCAGCCGCAGCACCTCGGCATCATGCGCGGGCAGGAACCAGCGGGCGATCTCGCGCGACTCCTCGTCGACCACGATGCGGTGGCCGTAGAGGACATCGACCTCGGGATGCGCTGCGAAGTAGTCCGCCACAAAAGCCAGCGCGCCGGGCTGATAGTAGTCGTCGGAATTGATCCACGCCATCACGTCGTCGGGTCCACCGGTGGTCTGCGCGAAGCCGCAGGCGATGGCGTCGGCCTGGCCGGCGTCGCGGGCGCTGGACCAAGCCAGCAGGCGTGAGGCGGGAGGCGGGAGGCGGGAGGAAGAAACCCGATCCTTGGCGATTTGTTCGATCAGCTCGGCGCTGCCGTCGGTCGAACCGCCGTCCTGCACGACGTATTCAACCGTGACATTCTGCTCGAGCACGCTGCGCATGGTTTCCTCCAGGTAGCGGGCCTGCTGGTAGGAGGGTGTGACGATGGAGATTTTCGGCCGGGCCACGCCGGGGCGAGACGGGGGAAAGGATTCGGGCTGCACCGGCCGCGGCGGGTGGGCCATGTGCGCCGGCATCTGGAAGAACATCAGCTCCGTCCAGTCGCCGCCGCCGAGCCAGAGCGGCAGAAGCAAGCGCTTGATCTTCACGGTGCGATCGAGGACCGGCGCCCAGGTGCCATCCGCCAGCCGGGCTTCGATAAGCAGGCGCTGGTGACCGGACGGCAGCGTGCCGCGGATCTCGAAGCCGGTTTGATCGCCGGGCGCGGCGGGCAGGGCGGCCTGCACGTCGGGCCGGGGCAGCCCGACGATGCCGTGCAGTGTGCGATCCTTCGTGCGGAGGCGGATGCCCGTGACCGGCCGCCCGTCGTCGGCGAAGCACCAGCCGCGGATGATGACGCAGCGCGACGGGTTGTTCCAGTCGGCCGGCTGGTCGATGTAGGACTGGAGCGGCACGGCGGGGATCAGACGAACTTCAGCTTGCGCGCGGCGAAGAGCACCATGCGCAGCAGCAGCCAGCCGTGGCTCCAGCGCTGGATGTTGGTCGTGCCGTAGGTGCGCTCCTTGTAGCGGATGGGCACGTCGGCGATCTTGAGGTTCAACTTGGCGGCGCCAAAGAGCAGGTCGAAATCGCCGAACGGGTCGAAGTCGCCGAAGTAGGCGCGGTTGGCGGCGATGCGTTCGTAGTGGGCGCGGCTGAGGACCTTGGTGCCGCAGAGGGTGTCCTTGACCGGCTGGCCGAGCAGCCAGGTGAAGATGATGCCGAAGGTCTTGTTCGCGCAGAGATTGAGGAACTGCATCGCCTCTTCGTCCATCGGGTAGACTAGGCGCACGCCGTTGGCGAACTCGGCGCGGCCGGTGGCGAGCACCTCGTAGAACTTGGGCAGTTCCTCCGGTGGCATCGTGAGGTCGGCGTCGAGGATCATGAGGATGTCGCCGGTGGCGGCGGCGAAGCCCATCCGCACGGCGTCGCCCTTGCCCTTGCCGGTCTGCTGCATGATCTTGATCTTCCGGTCCGGGAATTCGCGCTGCACGCGCTGGATCTGGGCCCAAGTGTCGTCGCGGGAGTGGCCCTCAACGAAGATCAGTTCGGTGCCCGCGCCCATGTCGGGGGTGCGGCGGACGGCGGCCTCGATATTGCCGGCCTCGTTGCGGGCGGGAATGATGACCGACACGGTGCGCGCCGGCGTGGCGCGTGTTCGCGCGGGCCGGGCCACGCAAAAAGCCGTGAGACAAAACCAGTTGAGGACCGGGGCGAGCCAGCGGTTGAGGGGGCGTTCCAGGCCGAGGCAGCGGACTGGGAACAACAGGCGGGGCTGGATGAGCAGGGGACTCCAGTCGGCGAGCTGGAGCAGGTTACGGATATCGGCCGGGCTCAGCCAGCTGTATTGTGGCTGCGGCGCCCGGAGGCCGGTGAGTCCCGCGAAGACAAACAGGGGCCGCCAGAGGGCCGAATAGTAATTGAAGATCAGCCGGGTATCGGCATGGGTGACCCCGTGTAATTTTTCCAGCAGCAGCTGCACATCGGCGGCGAGATTGAGCGTGTCGGAAATGATGATGCAGTCGAATTTTTCGGACAGGGCGAGATCCTCGCCAGCCGCCACGTGGAATTCCCCCTCCGGCACCCGGCGGCGGGCGGCGGCAATCTGGGAGTCGGCCAAGTCAACGCCCACCTTGCGACCGGCGCGCAGCAGCGCGAGCAGTTCGCCGGACCCGCAGCCGATCTCCAGCACGGAGGCGCCGGGCGGGATGAGCAGATTGTAATAATGCGCCAGCCACATGCGGTAATAGCGGCCGTCCTCGCTGACCGCGGCGGGGGCCGCATTGTAGAAGGCCCGGATTTTCTCCAGGTGCTGCCGGGTGGGTGCGGAGACGGCAGGCATGTTAGGATTTTCCCTTTTCCAGGACAACGAGTCGCCGGGAGGCGAAAGCCTGGGGAAAGAGCGCCGCCAGGAAATCCAGGCTGCGCATCAGGCCGAGCAGGAACCGGCCGCCCAATTGCGGCCCGGAAAATCCGCCGGAAGCGAAATAATCGAAAGCAGTGAGCGAGCGCTGCTCGCGCCGCCGCCAACCGTGGAGGCGGTCATGGCCCTCGCCCCACCAGAAGGGCCTAGTGGCCGAGCCTTGGGCGGCGGGTTCGAACAGAATCAGATGGGAAACGGAACCGTCGGCAAAGCTCAGCTGGGCGCAGTTTTCATTGCGGTCCAGCCAGGGGTTGGGGAAAAGGTCGGTGGTGACGCACTGGGTGATTACCTCCTCGAGGCGCCCTATGCTGGAGCCGAGTCCGACCACCGCCCCCGGAATCGACGGATCGATCCGGGACACAATCTGGCGGTAAAGGGCGTGGTAAATTTCCCGCAGCATGGGTTTGCGCTCCCCAGCATCCCGGTTGCGCTGAATCTCGATGTTATGCTGCTCGAGAGGCAGGGCGCTGGCGGCTTTCATGGTGGGTAAATCGAAGCACGAAGGCAGCCGTCTTTTTGCTTTTGGGTCGAGGAGAATTTATATTTTGCCGTCCACCCGGTCTTCATCGGGAAGAGCAGGACACGACGGGCGGCGAGTTCCCGGGCCGGCCATCCGGCCAAGCCGATACCCTTATCGCTTAAAAACCAGAAACGGCCACTCGGGCACGAATCCGGTTCCGTCGGCGGAAGGTATCCAGACCTCCTGCATGACTGGGAAGCCTAGGGCGGACATGCGGGCGACAAGCTCTGCCCTTTCGAACGGTGATTCGGTCAATTCTATGTAAACTAGGCGCTCCGCCGCGTGGAGGTCGGCGGTCTCCACCTCGTCCAGAAGGAGAACCCGCTGGGCCATGGGCCGGGTGAAAGTCAGGGTCGAGCGGGCGACGTAATCGTGGGAAATCACCACATCGTCCGGCTGGAGGATCCGGGACAATGCCGCCGTCCAGACGCGCCAGTTGGAGGCACGGGTGAAACTGGTGTCGAGATAGGGATCCCGGTAGTAGCTGTGGGTTTGGAAAATAGCGGAAGCCGCCAGGACGGCCGCGAGGGCGCCGACGGCGAGGTTCAGGCTGCGGCGGGTCCAGACCGGCGTGGCGTGGCGGCGCCATTCATCGAGGAAGCGAAAGGCCAGTGCGACCAGCCAGGTCATGAAGAAATAGTGGATGATGAAATAGCGCGGCCAGACCGAGAGGTTTTCCCGCGCGTAGAAATAGCCGATCTGAAACGCGAGCGAGACCCCGATGCACAGCAGCATGAGGAAGCCCGACCTTTTGATTTCCGCGTTGGCATCGCTCAGCCCGGGGATGTTTTTCGCGCGGAAAAGCGAGACGGCGGCACCGATAACGAGGACGAGCCAGAGCCAGAAGAGGAAGTCGGTGAAGGGAAACTGTCCCGGCTGGTGCCCGGCAAGCACCAGATGAAAGCCGGTCGAGAGTTGGGGGGCCAGTGCCGAAGTCTCCGTGCCCCACCGGCCGACATCCACTTTCTGGTTGTGCGTCATCAGGTAGGGGATGGTAGCGGCCAGCACAATCGCATAGCTGAACGCCAGATGAGCGTAAAACCGCCAGCGGCCGGCCCGCCCGCGCACGAGCAGGAAGAGGCCCTGCCCGATGGCCGGGAGGACCACCCAGGACTGCAAATAGAATCCCGCGATCAGGAGCACGCCGTAGCCGGCGAACCACAGGCGGTCGGCCCAGGGGTGTTCGAGCACGCGCCGGTCCAGGCGCAGCACGACCCAGGTGGACCAGATGTAGCAGGCGGTGCCGGCGATGTATTCGCGGACCTGCAGGACGTGCATGAACAGATAGGCATTGAACGAAAACAAACCGAGCAGGAAAAGGCGGGGGAGCAGAGACCACGTCGTTGACAGCGCGAGCAGGCCCCGGAGACAGACCCAGAGGAAGAAGACATTGACGAGCCGGAAAAACACCACGTCCTGCGTCTGTGCGAGGCGCATGAGCGTATTTTGAATGAGGAAATAGAGCGGCTGGTAGGCACAGTGGGAATTGGTCGCCAGCACCTTGGCCCAGCTGGCGTCATGGGACGGTCCGTCCGGGGTGAAGGCCTGTCCCCCGTTGATGATGGCCAGCCGCATCCCCTCGTCGGTGGTGATGCCCTTTAGGTCGATCATCAACCCGTAGGTTGCGAGGATGAGCAGGCAGGCGATCAGCAAGGCAGGGCTGGAGTCAGACTTGGAATCTGGTCTCATACGCAAATCGGATGGTGATATTTAACGAGT
>Ga0163150_10008979_pt1 | contig 11197 bp, 11 predicted proteins | sample OliLakLV19P2IB_FD_148628 | JGI IMG/M metagenome (GOLD analysis project Ga0163150, IMG submission 148628) | Freshwater microbial mat bacterial communities from Lake Vanda, McMurdo Dry Valleys, Antarctica - Oligotrophic Lake LV.19.P2.IB | ecosystem: Environmental > Aquatic > Freshwater > Lake >...
GGCGGCTCGCTCTGACCCGACGCCGCCCGGCTGGCCATCCGGTCCGCGACCGCGCGGGCGTAACCCTGCGGCATGTCCGGCGACGCGACGTCGACGTACGGCAGGGCTTCGGCGCCCTGCGCGCCCGGGCGGACCCGGTACACTTCCACCATCTTGACCCGGCCCTGCGCGACCTCCGGGAACACGGCGTCGCGCACCGCCGTCACATCGGCGCCATCGAACGCCGACCCCGCGAGTGTGCGGGCCATCCGCTCGGCGTCCTCGGCCACGCGTGATTGCCGGTCCCGATAGTAGTCGCTGGCGATCAGGTCGGCCGCGATGAGCACGTCTTCGACGGGCGCGTTGAACCAGCGATCGACGCTGTTGCGGATGAGCTCGCTGCCGACCACGAGCACCAGCACCGCCGGGACCAGCGTCATGCCGAGCAGCACCGCCACGAGCTTGCCGCGGAAGCGTGCAAAGGGCAGCGCCCGGCGCCGTTCGACGACGAGCTTGATGACGTTGCGCGCGAGCACGAACGTCAGGCCGAGCAGAATTGTGACGTCGGCCGCCCAGAGCCCGTAGAGCACGAACTCCGTGAGAAAGTCGGGCGAGAAATCGGCCGAACGATTCGCGAGCGCGACGATGCCCACCAGGGCCGCCAGCAGCAGGATCATCCCCGCGAGAATCAGACGCGAGTTATCGCGCAGCGGACGGCGCGCGGGGGGAGGGGGCATGAGCGGCTATCAGATGGCGCGCGTCATTCTTTGGCGTTCAGCAGATCTTTGAGCTCGGTCATGAACTCACCGATGTCCCGGAAGTGCCGATACACCGAGGCAAACCGCACGTAGGCCACCTTGTCGAGCTTCTTGAGCTCTTCCATCACGAATGCGCCGATTTCGTTTGTGGGGATCTCCTTCTCTGCCCGCTCCTGCAGGGTGCTCTCAACCCGATCGGCGACCGCCTCGAGCGCCGCGACACTGACCGGACGTTTTTCGCACGCCTTCAGCAGCCCCGCCACGAGCTTCTGCCGTTCGAAGCGTTCGCGCGTGCCATCCTTCTTTACCACCATGTAGGGGATCTCATCGATTCGCTCATAGCTGGTGAAGCGCTTGCCGCAACCGAGGCACTCGCGCCGGCGGCGGATGACCTCTCCTTCACGGCTCTCGCGCGAATCGACGACCTTGTCGCCCAGATGCGCGCAGTAGGGACATTTCATCGTGCGTCGCCTTCTGCGGCCACGTGCGCGAGATTGCGCATGCCCCCGAACCCGAGCCCGTCCTGAATCAGAAAGAGAAATCCGAAGGTGACGATCGGCAGGAGCGACACCAGGTGGAGTACCAGCGCGGTGCCGACGGCGCGATCGTTGGCCACGCCGTAAAACGACGTCAGGCCGATCTGGATGGCGGCTTCAAACCCGCCCACCCCGCCGGGGGTCGGCACGGAGACGCCGACCACCAGCAGCGCAATCAGCAGGAACGTGCCGGGAAACGGCATGTCGATGCCGAACGCTTCGGTGACGGCCCAAATGCCGAGCGCGATCGACAGCCAGAGCGGAAACGACAGCAGCAGTGCCGAGAACAGCCGCCGCGGCGTCCGCACCACCTTCAGGCCTTCGGCAAATCTCAGCAGTCCGCCAGCCAGTGCGTGCGTCAGCCGGCCGGGCAGCAGATGCTCGAGTTTGTACGCCCACCGGCCGACCGCTTGAGGATCGCGCGCGGCAAAAAACATCACGCCGAGCACGAGAAGCGCGACGCCGCCCACAATCGCGCCGCCGACTTCCAGCAGCCAATACAGAGTGCTGTCGGCCCGATCCATCCCCGGATCAAAAAACAGCACAAACGCCGCCAGCAGCATGACGCAGGTCACCGCGTCGAGCAGCCGTTCGATGATGATGGTGGCGAACGTCGCCGTGGCGCTGAGCCCCTCCTGCCGCGCGAGCAGATACGGCCGGATCACCTCGCCCGCGCGTGCCGGCAGCACCGCGCTCGCCGCAAAGCCGATCGTCGTCGTACGAAACGCGGCGATGAAGGAGGCGTGGCCGATCGGCGCCAGCAGATACTGCCAGCGGATCGCGCGCAGCACCATGGTCACCATCGTGACGCCAGCCGAGAGGGCGATCAGCCACGAATCGGCATCCTTCATCTCCGTCCAGACGACGCTCAGATTGGCGCCGCGCAGAAACAGTGCCAGAAGGCCGACCGAGAGCAGAACGATGACGGCGGTGCGGAGGAACTTGTTCATTGGGACCCGGCCGGAACAGCGCGTCTACTATAAGGGGGGGCAGGTGGAATGCCAAGGACGCATTAGTAGTGGTTCGGCTTTTTCTTGCTAGTCTTTGGCGTCCCCGGTAAAATCGCCGCGGCTTCCATCCCACACCTTCAAGAGGTCTCCTGTGCCATCTTCGACGCCCATTCTCGAAACTGCATTCCCCGGTCTCGCACGCCACAGCCAGGGCAAGGTCCGGGACATTTACACGTTTCCCGAGGATCCGACGGTCCTGCTCTTCGTCGCCACGGACCGCATCTCGGCCTTCGACTACGTCCTCGCCTCGGGCATCCCCGATAAAGGGCGCGTGCTGACGCAGCTCTCCGCCTTCTGGTTCGGAGAGACCAGCGACATCGTGTCCAATCACATGCGATCGACCCGGCCGGACGAATACCCGGTCTCATCGCAGCGCTACGCCGAGGCGCTTCGCGGGCGATCGATGCTGGTCAGAAAGACGGAGCCCTTCCCCGTCGAATGCGTGGCGCGCGGGTACCTCTCCGGCTCTGGATGGAAGGAGTATCAGAAGGCCGGCTCGGTGTGCGGCGTGGCGCTGCCGGGCGGCCTGCGTGAGTCGGACCGGCTGCCCGAGCCGATCTTCACGCCGTCCACGAAGGCGACCTCGGGGCACGACATCAACATCAGCGAGGATGAGGCGGCCGCCATCGTCGGGCGCGAGACGATTGAGAAGCTCCGGAACATGACGCTGCGTCTGTATTCCCGCGGCGCCGCACACGCCGAACACCGGGGCATCATCGTGGCCGACACGAAATTCGAATTCGGCCGCCTCACCGACGGCCCCAACAGGGGCGACATCATCCTGATCGACGAGGTGCTCACGCCCGACTCCTCGCGGTTCTGGCCGCGCGATCTGTACCAGCCGGGTGGCCCGCAGCCGAGCTTCGACAAGCAGTTCGTGCGCGACTACCTCGAGACGATCGCCTGGAACAAGCAGCCCCCGGCCCCCAGTCTGCCGGACGACGTCGTCGAGAAGACGCGCGAGAAGTACGTGCAGGCGTTCCGGACGCTGAGCGGCCTCGAGCTCGAGTGAACGAGAAACTCGAGCGTTTAATCGAAGAGATGGTCGCCCGGGGGATCCGCTTCTCCGACGCCAGCCGGGAGTTCGAGCGGCGCTTCATCTCCCGCGTGCTGGCGGGCGCGGACGGCAATCTGTCGAAGGCGGCCGACGTGCTGGGGATCCACCGCAACACCCTGAGCCGGAAGATGGCCGAACACCGGCTGAAGCGGCGCCCGTAACGCCGCACTTGACAGGGTGGAAAGCCATTTACTAAATTAGCAGTCTTGTAAGGCGAGTGCTAAACCCGTCAGGGCATGTCCTCTTACGTCTGAAAGAAAACACGTTATTCACTCTCACCAGTTGGAGCGACCTATGAACGCCAGACCGCTACATGACCGCATCCTCGTTCAGCGCATCGAGGAAGGGGAACAGAAAATCGGCGGGATCATCATCCCCGACTCCGCCAAGGAAAAGCCGCAGCAGGGCAAAGTCGTTGCCGTGGGCAGCGGCAAAGTGAAAGACGACGGCGGCCGGATTCCGCTCGACGTGAAGTCGGGCGATCTCATTCTGTTCGGCAAGTACTCCGGACAGGAGATCAAGCTGGACGGCGAAGAGTTCCTGATCATGCGCGAGGACGAAGTCCTCGCCGTCATCGATTCGGGCAGCGGCAGCGCCAAGTCTAAAAAGTAATTTCTGAGAGCTGGCAGCTGACAGCTGGCAGCGTCTCCACAGGAGCACACGATGGCAAAACAGATTATTTACGGCGAGGAGTCGCGACAGGCGATTCTTCGCGGCGTCAACCAGCTCGCCGACGCGGTGAAGGTGACCCTCGGCCCGAAGGGCCGGAACGTCGTTCTCGACAAGAAGTTCGGCTCGCCCACGATCACCAAGGACGGCGTCACCGTCGCCAAGGAGATCGACCTCAAGGATCCGCTGGCGAACATGGGCGCGCAGATGGTGCGCGAAGTGGCCAGCAAGACCTCGGATATCGCCGGCGACGGCACGACCACCGCGACCGTGCTGGCCCAGGCCATCTACCGCGAAGGCGTGAAGAACGTCGTCTCGGGTGCGAACCCGATGGACATCAAGCGCGGCATCGACCGCGCCGTTGAAGCCGTCATTGCCGGGCTGAAGAGCCAGTCCAAGCCGGTCACCGGCAAGATGATCGCCCAGGTCGGCACCATCTCCGCGAACAGCGACCCCGAAATCGGCAAGTTCATCGCCGACGCGATGGACAAGGTCGGCAAGGACGGCGTCATCACCGTCGAAGAAGCCAAGACCCTCGAGACCTCGCTCGACGTCGTCGAAGGCATGCAGTTCGACCGCGGCTATCTCTCCCCCTACTTCGTCACCGACCCCGAGCGCATGGAAGTCGTGCTCGAGAACCCGGTCATCCTGATCCACGAGAAGAAGATCAGCTCCATGAAGGATCTGCTGCCGGTTCTCGAGCAGGTCGCCCGCATGAGCCGTCCGCTGCTGATCATCGCGGAAGACGTCGAAGGCGAAGCGCTCGCCACGCTGGTCGTCAACAAGCTGCGCGGCACGCTCCAGGCGGCGGCCGTGAAGGCACCGGGCTTCGGCGATCGCCGCAAGGCCATGCTCGAAGACATCGCGACGCTCACCGGCGGCCGCGCCATCACCGAAGACCTCGGCATCAAGCTCGAGAACATCAAGGTCGAGGACCTCGGCAAGGCGAAGAAGGTCACGATCGACAAGGACAACACGACGATCGTCGAAGGTGCCGGTAACAAGAAGGACATCGAAGGCCGCGTGAAGCAGATTCGCGTGCAGATCGAAGAAACGACCTCCGACTACGACCGGGAGAAACTGCAGGAGCGGCTCGCGAAGCTCGTCGGCGGCGTGGCGGTCATCAAGGTCGGCGCGGCGACCGAGACCGAGATGAAGGAAAAGAAGGCGCGCGTCGAAGACGCGATGCATGCCACCAAGGCCGCGGTCGAGGAAGGTATCGTCCCCGGGGGCGGCGTGGCGCTGATTCGTGCGGGCAAGGCCCTCGAAACGCTGAAGCTCGACGGCGATCAGCAGATCGGCGTCAACATCATCCGCCGGGCGATTGAAGAGCCCCTCCGCTGGATCGCGACCAACGCGGGCAAAGAAGGCTCGATCATCGTCTCGCAGGTCAGGGAGAAAGAGGGCTCGATCGGCTACAACGCGCAGGACGACAAGATCGAAGACCTCATCGCCGCGGGCGTCATCGATCCGACCAAGGTCGTCCGCTCGGCGCTGCAGAACGCCGCCTCAATCGCGTCACTGCTCCTCACGACCGAGGCGCTCGTCGCGGAAATTCCTGAAGAGAAGAAGGAAGCGGCCATGCCCGGCGGTCACGGCGGCGGCATGGGGGGGATGTACTAACTGGTGATCTGGTGAACGAGTGAGCTGGTGAAGTCACTGAAAGGCCCGAGGGGAGCGATCCTCTCGGGCCTTTTCTTTTGTCACGCCGAGCATTTCTCTATCGCAGCGTAAATGCGATCGCGATGGTCACGAGAACCGGAACCGGCTGGCCCTGCCGGGTGCCGGGGGCGAATCGCCATTGGCGCGCGGCCTTGATGGCTTCCTGATCGAGGCCGAACGCGGCGTCGAGCGAACGCACAACCCTCACATTTCCCACCGATCCATCCGGCTGAACGATGCACTCGAGCAGCACTTCGCCCTGAATTTTCGCGCGCATGGCCTGCGCGGTGTATTGCGGCTTGACCTCTCTGATGAGTCGCGGTGTCTCGACACCGTTGCCGGGCCGATACGCGCCGCCGCCGGTCCCTCCGCCCCATCCGGGCCCAAGGCCCGAGCCCTGGCCCGAACCGATGCCGGTGCCTTGCCCCGTGCCGGCGCCGCCGCCGGTCCCCAAGCCGAGGGACTCCGATGACGGAATGCCTTCGATGGCACCCGCCTGCGCCAGGTCGGCCGAGGCGAGGGTCTGTGCGGGAATCGTTAAATTCTGAATGGGCGATTCTGGCGGCTTTTCCTGGGGCTGTATCGCCGGCTTTTTCTCGACCGGCACCGTGAGCTTGTCCTGCCCCTTGAGCTCGGCTTTCTTGATGGGCTCGGGCATTCGGTTCCCGCCCCCGCCGCCGCCGCCGCCCGGACCCGGCACATCGAGCCAGACGATTTCGTTGCTGACGTTGTCGACGATCGAATTCGCGCTGCGCTGCACGGACGGGTTCATCGCCAGCCAGACGGCCAGCCCGAACATGGCACCATGGATGGCCAGCGAGATCGCCAAGGCACCCGCAGACCGCTTCTGCGACTGCTGGAAGAGAAATCGAACCTCGGCCGGTGCGTCTACGCGAAGATCGCTCATGTAATTGGGAGTCTGAAATCTATTCTGCGCCCTCATCACGGGTGGTGCAAGGTGCAAAACCCCGGCCATCACCGTCCCGCTGTAGAACCTAGAACTTAGCAACGTGACCTCGTTACACCCGTCCTGTCCAGGCGCCAATCGCCGCGTTTCCGCCCCCGTACGAGTGCAGCACCGCGAGCGCGTCGGCTGCTCGCGGCTCGCTGTGGATCGCCACCATGACGCCGCCCCGTTCCGTGAGCACATGAAAAATCCGCCCGTCGTGCGCCTGGAATCCGACGCGACGCATGGTGCCGGCGATGCCGAGCTTAGCCAGCCCCTGATCGGTGCCCTGCAGCGCTGCGATGACCGGCCCGCGCGCCATTGCGGAGCCCAGATCGTGGAGCTCCAGCGTCTGCGGCGCGCCCAGCGCGCGCTCGATGAATGCCGACATCTCCGGGGAGGCCTTGCCCAGAATCGAGAGCGACTCGACGGCCAGACCCTGCTTGCGGAGCGCCTCGACGCCTTTCTCGGCCCACGCGATGTCCTGAAAGACCCCGACGGTAAACCGACCCGTTTCAACTTCGACTGCCATGGCTCCTCGCTTCGTTGACGTCCACTCTCTTCCCTATCTGCGAAGTCCCCTAATCGCCCCACTCGCTGACGACCACCCGTCCGGTACTGTGCCGCAACATCGCCGCTTCGACTCGCGCGCTGTCCGCCGTCCGCGCATGCGCACCCAGCAGAATCGATTCGCCGCTCTCGACCTGCGCGCGCCACTCCTCGGCCTCGCTCTCGGGCAGGCCAGCCTTGATGAGCGTCGCCTTGAGATCGCCGGCCATGTGCCCGGCCGCCTCGCCCAGCTCGGCCGCGAGCGGGCCGGCCGCCACGAACGCCCCGGTTCCCGGCAGCCCGATGGCAATGGCCGCGAGCACATAACCGCCCAGCTCTCCCAGGCGTGATGCGGTGCCCGAGTCCTCGATTTCCGAGCCGGGGCTGGCGTCGATCTGCCTGCCGATCGCGCTTTCCTCCTGATGATCGCGGGAGACGACCGACAGGTCGGCGTGCGTGATTCCTAGGGCATGCAGTTCGCGCGCAGCGCCGGCCGCTGCGCTGACGCCATCAAAGAGAGCCATGAGCATGGGGTGGGACATCGCTACAGTAATCTATAACAGTCTGTGCGCATTTCCATCATCGGTGCAGGTCCCGCCGGCGCCATGGCCGCGGTTCGGCTGGCGCGGGCGGGAGCCTCCGTGACGCTCTTCGACCCGAGCCATCCCCGCGAAAAGCCCTGCGGCGGCGGCCTCACTGGACGTGCGCTCGCACTGGTATCGGACATCATCGACATCGGTTCGCTCGACGCTGTCGTCGCGCGGTCAGCCCGCGTCGAACCTTCAATGGACGGTGGCGACCGCCGTGCGGCCCGCGCCACAGCGGACGTGCCGCTGATCGATCGGGGCACGACCCCCGACAGCTCGCTCGTGGTCGTCAGCCGCGCCGTGTTCGATCGCGCGCTGGTGGACGCCGCGATTCACGCCGGTGCCCGGCTGATAGCCGAAAAGGCCGTGGACGTGTTCCGGCGCGGCACTGCCATGGTCGTGCGGACCGATCGCCAGGAGTACGAAGCGGAGCATGTGCTCGGCGCCGATGGCGCGACCAGCCTCCTTCGGCGCAAGCTCGCGGCCCCGTTCACGCGCGCGCAGCTGTCTGTCGCGGCCGGCTTCTTCGTCCACGGCGTCACCGATTCCGCCATCGCCATCAAGCCGATGGCCGGGCAGCCGGGCTACCTCTGGTCGTTTCCCCGCCGCGATCATCTCGCCGTCGGCATCTGCGCGCACGCGAACCAGAGGGTCACCTCCCGGGAATTGCTCACGCAATCGCGCACGTGGATCGAACAACGCGGCCTTCACCGACATGCGGTGCTCGAGCCCTACGCGTGGCCCATTCCCAGCGTGGGGTTCGAAGATGCACGGCACATGCGGTCGGCCGGACCCGGCTGGATGCTGTTGGGGGACGCTGCCGGGCTGGTCGATCCCCTGACCCGGGAGGGTATTTATTACGCCCTGCTCTCCGGGCAGTGGGCGGCCGAAGCCCTCGCCGGCAGCGTTGCCCCGCAGGCGGCGCTCTACGCCGAGCGACTGCGCGCCGAGGTTCAGCCCGAGCTCGCCCGGGCCGCGCGGCTGAGCGGCCTGTTCTTCACCCCCATGTTTTCGTCGCTGTTTGTGGCCGCGCTGGGACACAGCGCACCGATACGGGGGGTGTTCGTCGACCTGGTCGCCGGCGTGCAGCCGTACCGCGGTCTTCGCAGGCGCCTGCTCGCCACGGGAGAATGGACGCTGGCCGCGGGGGCAATTCGGCTGGCTGTAATGCCCTCGTTTGCTGGTACAATGAAGTCGGTCGTGTCACCCAACGCCACGTAGAAAGCACGTAGAAAGAAGGAGCATCCATGGGTTCGCTTGGTTTGCCTGAGCTCGTCATCATCCTCTTCATCGTCATCCTGATTTTTGGTGCGAACCGCCTGCCGCAGCTCGCCACGGGCATCGGCAAGTCCATCCGCAGTTTCAAGGACGGCATGAAGGACGGGGACAACAAAGACAGCTAGCGCCGTCTCTTCTGCCGCTCGCGGCGGCCCGGCCGCTGTTTCCGGCTCTTCGGCGGGCGGCGCTGTTCCTGTTTCGGGCGCGCCTTGCTGTGCCGCGGCCCGCGGCGCCGCTCATCAGTCCTCACCGCGTCGAGAATTTCGACCAACCCCAGATCGATCTGCCGACGCTCCATATCCACACGCACGACCTGCACGCGGACGCGGTCCCCGAGCTGATAGACCTTCTCGGTGTTTTCCCCGCGCAGCGAGTGGCTCTTCTCGAGGAACCGGTAGTAGTCGTCCGCCATACTCGACACGTGCACCAGGCCTTCGACGTAGTGCTCGACGAGCTGCACGAACAGCCCGAATGCGGCCACGCCCGTGATGTAGCCGTCGAACTCGTCGCCGACCTTGTCGGCCATGAACCGGACTTTCTTCCACTGCACGAGCTCGCGCTCGGCTTCGTCGGCGCGCCGCTCCATGTCCGAGCAATGCCGCCCGACTTCCGGCAGATCCGCCTCGAGCTCCTCGACACGTTCGATCTCGATGCCGTGGTGACGCACCTCGCGCAGCATGCGATGCACGACCAGATCAGGATAGCGACGGATCGGAGACGTGAAGTGCGTGTATGAATCGGCCGCGAGCCCGAAATGCCCGAGGTTGCGCTCGGCGTAGCGCGCCTTCTGCATGGTGCGCAGCATCAGGAACGCCACCGGCCGTTCTTCGGGCTTGCCGCGCAGCTTCTCGAGCAGCTTCTGGAAATGCCGCGGGCGCACGGCGGCCGGCGGCGCGGCCAGGGAGTAACCGAAGCCGCCAATGAACTCCTCGAATTCCTCGACCTTGAGGACATCCGGCTCCTCGTGAATGCGATACAGCGATGGCATGCCGCGCCCTTCGAGATAGGTCGCGACCGTCTCGTTGGCCAGCAGCATGAACTCTTCGATCAGCTTGTGCGCGACGTTGCGCTGCGCCTCGACAATCGCTTCGACCTTCCCCGCGTCGTCCAGCACCACCTGCGCTTCCGGCAAATCAAAATCGATCGATCCGCGCCGCTTCCGGCGGCCGTTGAGCACGTGAAAGAGCTCCTCCATCAGCTGGAACTTCGGCACCAGCTCGCGATACTTGCTCATCAGGGGCGCAGGGCGCTCCGCGAGGATCGCACTCACGTCGGTGTAGGTCATCCGCGCGGCGGTGTTGATGACGCCGTCGTGAAACTCCTGCCGGACGACCGATCCGTGGCGATCGACTTCCATCAGGCACGACTGCACCAGGCGATCGACCTGCGGATTCAAGCTGCAGATGCCCGTGGCCAGCTCGGACGGAAACATGTGCACGGCGCGATCGGGAAAGTACACGGACGTCGCCCGCTCGTAGCCTTCCAGGTCGAGCGCCGTCCCCTCGGCGACGTAATGGGCCACGTCGGCGATGTGCACCCCCAGCAGGAAGTGGCCGTTCGGCAGCGTCTCGATGCTGATGGCGTCGTCGAAGTCGCGCGCGTGCTCGCCGTCGATCGTCACCGTGATGGTCTGCCGGAAGTCCGTGCGGCCGGCGATGTCCTTCGGCGTCACGGCGCCGAACGCGCTCGCTTCTTCGATGGCGGCCTCGCCATGCGCATCGGGAATGCCGAACTTCCGGATGATGATCTCGGTGTCGACCCCTTTTTCGTTGATGTCGCCGAGCACTTCGATGACCGTGCCGACCGGCCCGCGCGCGGGCGTCGGCCATGTCGTGATCTCGACGAGCACCATCTCGCCCCGCTCGGCCGCGCCCGAGTGCCCGGTCGGGATGTGCACGTCGGTGAGAATGCGCCGATCGAACGGCTGGACGAACCCGAGGCCGGAGTCGGCCAGATCGTAGCGGCCCACGATCGTCGAGTTGCCGCGCGCGAGAATGCGGATGATGCGGCCCTCGAGGCGGTTCTCCGTCGTGCGGCGCTCGATGCGCGCGAGCACGCGATCCCCGTTCATCGCCTCCTTGATATTGCCGGCGGAAATGTAGACGTCCGGCGCGTCGTCCGCCGTCTTGTCGGGGATGACGAAGCCGAACCCCGACGCGTGCGTCT
>Ga0163150_10008982_pt1 | contig 11196 bp, 10 predicted proteins | sample OliLakLV19P2IB_FD_148628 | JGI IMG/M metagenome (GOLD analysis project Ga0163150, IMG submission 148628) | Freshwater microbial mat bacterial communities from Lake Vanda, McMurdo Dry Valleys, Antarctica - Oligotrophic Lake LV.19.P2.IB | ecosystem: Environmental > Aquatic > Freshwater > Lake >...
GCCACGGACCATCGGCCATCGCCTCCGATACGCGAGGCGAGTTCGTGGAACTTGCTGCCTGCCTGCTGCTCGCCGATCGCAATGGCGCCGCCAGCCGGCCGCAGCTCGACACCTTCGTGCGCGTGCTGGGGGAACTGGCGCCGCTGCTGCCCGCCGCAATGTCGGTGCCGGACGTGGGCGCGGAAACGGACCGCGCGGAAACACTGGACCGCCTGTGCGCTGACGTCGACGTGCAGATCGGCCTCACGGTGCTGAAGGGCGACGCCAACGGCATCCCGGGCACCAAGCTTCGCGGCGTGGCCGAGGCCGCCGGCTTCCGCCTGGCCAGCGGCGGGCGCTTCGAATGGGTCGATGCCGATACGGGGCACGTCCTCTATACGCTGCAGAACGTCCGCAATGAACCTTTCACCGTCGATACACTGCGGACATCCGCCACCAATGGCGTCGTGCTGGTGCTGGATGTACCGCGGGTCCCGGATCCGCCGCGCGCGTTCGACCAGATGAAACTCGCGGCCAAGCGCATGGCCCACACGCTGGCGGCCGAACTCGTCGACGACAACCGGCGACCACTTGATGACGCGGCCCTTGCCGCGATTCGCAAGCAGGTCGAGGCCGCGGGCGAAGCCCTCGTCGAATCAGGCATTCAGCCGGGAAGTCCGCGCGCCCTGGCGTTGTTCGGGGCCTGATGGGCAGGCGGTTTGAACTCCCCCCGAAAGGCGCTGCGCGCCTCTCCCCCCAGGGGGCCATCGCCTTGGGGCGGCCCGGCGGCGATGGCGGGCGGTGATGCCGTCCCCGCGGCTGCCGTGGCGCGGATGCGGTCGCTGCGCGACGAACTTGCCGAGCACAATCGCCGCTATTACGAGCTGGACAATCCGGTGCAGAGCGATGCTGCGTACGACGCGCTGTTCCGCGAACTGCAGGCGCTCGAAGCGCAGTATCCCGCGCTGCAGACCTCCGAGTCGCCGACGCAGGCCGTCGGTGGCGCGCGGGCCGCGGCCTTTGCCCCCGTCGTGCACCGCGTGCCGATGCTTTCGATCCGCACCGAGACCGATACGACGGCGGCCGGTTCCGTCGATTTCGACGCGCGGATCCGCCGTGACCTGAAGCTCCCCGACGACGCGCCGCCCGTGGCTTATATGGCGGAACTCAAGTTCGATGGCCTGGCCATCAGCCTGCGCTACGAGCATGGCGCTCTCACCGTGGCCGCCACGCGCGGCGATGGCGCGACGGGCGAGGATGTCACTGCCAACATCCGGACGATCGCTGCGATCCCCGCGAAGCTGCGCGGCAAGGCGCCGCCGATGCTCGAAGTGCGCGGCGAGGTCTACATGACGCGCGCGGACTTCGCGCGCCTCAACGAGCGGCAGGCGGCGAGCGGCGGCAAGCTCTTCGTCAACCCCCGTAATTCGGCCGCGGGTGCTGTGCGCCAACTCGATCCCGCGATTACCGCCGAGCGCCCGCTGGCGTTCTTCGCCTACGGTATCGGCGACCACGATGGCTTCAAACTGCCGGCCTCGCACAGTGCGCTGCTCGATGCGCTGGCGGCGTACGGCCTGCCCGTCAACACCGACCGCCGCGTGGCGCACGGCGCCGCTGAGCTGACACGTTTCTACGACGACGTGGCCGCGCGCCGCCACGAACTTCCATTCGAGATCGATGGCGTCGTCTACAAGGTCGACAGCCTCGAACTGCAGCGTGTACTCGGCTTCCGCACGCGCGAGCCGCGCTGGGCGGTCGCGCACAAGTTTCCGCCGGAGGAAATGTCGACCAAGCTCCTCGCCATCGACGTGCAGGTGGGGCGCACCGGCGCGATCACGCCCGTGGCGCGGCTCGAGCCCGTGTTCGTTGGTGGCACCACCGTCACCAACGTGACGCTGCACAACGAAGACGAGATCCGCCGGCGCGACCTGCGCATCGGCGACACCGTGATCGTCCGGCGCGCGGGGGATGTGATTCCGCAGATCGTGCGCGCGATCGAAACCCTGCGTCCACGCGGTGCCCGGGAATTCACGATGCCCATGCATTGTCCCGAGTGCGGGTCGGCCATCGTCCGGCTGCCCGGCGAGGTGATTGCGCGCTGCACCGGAGGCCTCGTATGTCCGGCGCAGCGCAAGCAGGCGCTGCTGCATTTCGCAGGCCGCCGGGCCATGGACATCGAGGGCCTCGGCGACAAGCTGGTTGACCAATTGGTGGACGCCGGCATCGTGCATTCGCCGGCGGGGCTCTACAAGATGGGACTTGCCCAGCTGGCCACCCTGGAACGGATGGCCGACAAGAGTGCCGCCAATATCGTGGCCGCCATTGACAAGAGCCGCGACACCACGCTGGCGCGGTTCATCTTCGCGCTGGGCATCCGCCACGTCGGCGAAGCTTCCGCCCGCGATCTCGCGGCGCACTTTGGCGCACTCGACCCTTTGCTGGCCGCCAGCGAGGCCGACCTGCTCCAAGTCAACGATGTCGGCCCGGTGCTGGCCGCATCGATCGCCCGGTTCTTCGCCGAACCCCACAATATCGAAGGCATCGAGCAATTGCGCGCGGCCGGCGTGCGCTGGCCCGAGGGTCCGCCCCAGCGCGCGCCTGTGGGCGGCTTGGCCGGACTCACGTTCGTGCTCACCGGCACGCTGCCCACGCTGTCGCGCGACGACGCCAAAGCATTGATCGAGGCGGAAGGGGGTAAGGTGGCGGGCAGCGTGTCGAAGAAGACCAGCTATGTCGTGGCGGGTTCCGACGCCGGCACCAAGCTCGCGAAGGCCGCAAGCCTGCAGGTGGCCATTGTTGACGAGGCCGGATTTCAGCAACTATTGGCGCAAGCGCGCGCCGGATCGAAAGCACAATGAAACCCATCACCAAGGCCGTATTCCCCGTCGCCGGTCTCGGCAGCCGCTTCCTTCCCGTGACCAAGGCCAGCCCGAAAGAGATGTTGCCCATCGTCGACAAGCCGCTGATCCAGTATGCGGTGGAAGAGGCGGCCGCCGCCGGCATCACGGATATGATCTTCATTACCGGCCGCAACAAGCGGGCGATCGAGGATCACTTCGACAAGGCCTACGAACTCGAAACCGAACTGGCGCTGCGCAACAAGTCCGCGCTGATCGAGGCCGTGCAGGCAGCCACCCCGCGGGGCATCAACTGCATCTACATCCGGCAGTCGGAGGCATTGGGCCTCGGGCATGCAGTGCTGTGCGCCGCGCCAGTGGTCGGCGACGATCCGTTCGCCGTCATCCTGGCCGACGACCTCATCGACGCCGACGTGCCGGTGATGAAGCAGATGGTGGATGTCGCGGCGCGCGAGAACTCATCGACGATCGGCGTGATGGAGGTTCCGCCCGAGGACGTCGGCAGTTGGGGCATCGTGGAGACGTCCGCCCCAACCACTACCACCTCGCGCGTGGCGGCGATCACCCGCATGGTGGAAAAGCCGAAGCCGGGCACGACACCGTCCAATCTCGCCGTGGTCGGCCGCTACGTGCTGTCGGCCCGGATCTTCCATCACCTGCGCACAATCGCCCCGGGCGCGGGTGGCGAGATCCAGCTCACCGACGGCATCCAGAGCCTGCTGAAGGAGCAACGCGTCGTCGCCTACCGCTTCGAAGGCCGCCGCTACGATTGCGGCCGCAAGCAGGGCTACCTCGAAGCCACAGTCGATTTCGGGTTGAAGCATCCGGAGACCGGCGCCGCCTTCGCCAGGTTCCTGGAGCAACGCTTTGGACCTCACTTGCCGTGACCCTCAACGAGCTCAAGTACCTGGTGGCGGTGGCGCAGGAGCGCAACTTCGGCCGCGCCGCGCAGAAGTGTTTCGTCAGCCAGCCGGCGCTGTCGGTGGCGGTGCAGAAGCTGGAGGAGGAACTCGGCACCCAGGTCTTCGAGCGCGGCAAGAACGAGGTGACGATCACGCCGGTAGGCGGGCGCATCGTCGAGCAGGCGCAACGGGTGCTGGAGGAGGCAGCGCGCGTGCGGGAAATCGCGCAGGCCGGCAGCAACCAGCTGGTCGGCACGTTGCGGCTGGGCGTCATCTATACGGTGGCGCCGTACCTGCTGCCGGATCTGATCCCCGCGTTGCACGACTGCGCGCCGCAGATGCCGCTCGACATCGAGGAAAACCTCACCGAGAACCTCGAGCAGGCGCTGAAATCCGGCCGCATCGATGCCGCCATCGTCGCGCTGCCGTTTGCCCCGCCCGGCGTGATCACCGTGTTCCTGTACGAGGAGCCGTTCCAGGTCGTCGTGCCGTCCACGCACAAGTGGGCGAAGCGGAAATCCGTCAGTCCCGACGAGCTTGCGGGCGAACACACGATCCTGCTCAACGTCGGGCATTGTTTCCGCGATCAGGTGCTGGAATCGTGTCCGGAATTGAATCGTGCGGACGCGCACGTGCCGCGCACCAGTTCGCTCGAAACCGTACGCAACATGGTGGCGTCGGGGCTGGGTATCTCGGTGCTTCCACGCGACGCCTTGACGCCGCGCTATCACAGCCGCATGGTGGTACCGGTGCCGTTTGCCAAGCCCGTACCCACCCGGCGTGTGGCGCTGGCGTATCGCCGCAGTTTTCCGCGCCCAGCGGCGATGGAGGCCATCCGGGAAGCGGTGGCGGTGTGCCGGCCGGTCCCGGCAAAGGCCTAGGGCAGGGTGCGCGCAGCGCCGATGGGGCGCACTACCGCGTTCGCACTACCCCAGGAAATAGTGCGGAATCCATGCTGCGAGATCTGCCCAGAACACCACCGCCAGCAGCACTACGAGTTCGGCCGCGATGAAGCTCCAGCAGTAGCGGATGGTTTCGCTGTACTTGCAGCCGGCGATGCTGGTGGCAACGAACAGCAGCACCGCTACAGGCGGCGTCGTCGAGCCGATTTGCGTGGCCATCACCATCATCAGGCCCAGCTGGAACTCATCGATGCCGTAATTGCGCCCGATGACCACGGCCACCGGAATCATCACGATCAGGATGGCCATCGAGTCGACGAACATCGTCAGCACCAGCATGATCGCCATCAGCAGCAGCATCACGCCGAGCTTGGTGGTCGTGACCTTCGCGATGCCCGACAGCGCGATGTCATTGAAGTTGAGATACGACAGCAACCATCCCAGCGCACCCGCCACGCCGATGATGCCCGAGACCATCGCCGTGGTGACCGCAGCCCGGATGAAGATGTTGGGAAGATCCCGGATCTTGATGATCCGGTAGATGAAGAAGCCGACGAAAAAGCCGTAGAAACATGCCACCACGCCGGCTTCGGTGGCGGTGAATGCACCGGTGAGAATGCCGCCGACCACCAGCACCGGCGCAAGCAGGGCAGGCCACACCTTGATCAGCGCAACGACAACCTTGCCCGACTCGAAGCGCCCGGAGGTGCGACGCAGCTCCGGAAAATTGGGAGCGAGCGAATACAGGTAGATCACGACCATCAGACCGACGCCGATCAGGATGCCGGGCACGATGCCGCCGAGAAACAAACCACCGATCGAAACATTGGCCATCGAACCGTAGACGATCATCGTCATGCTGGGTGGAATGATGGCGCCGATCGTGCCGGCACAGGCGACCAGGGCGGCCGCGAATCCCGGCTTGTAGTCGCGTGCCTTCATCGCCGGCACCAGGATCGAGCCGATGGCCGAGGTATCGGCCACCGACGAACCCGATACGCCGGCGAATACCATGCTCGACACGACTGAGGCTTGCCCCAATCCCGCGCGCCAGTGCCCAACCACCGTCTCGGCGAATTCGACCAGGCGCTTGGAGATGCCGCCGGCAGAGATCAGCTCGCCCGCGAGGATGAAATAGGGCAATGCGAGCAGACTGAAGTTGTCCAGCATCGCGAACATTTTTTGCGGAAACAGCGCGGGCACGAGACCTGGAGTGGCAAGGATGCCGGTCAGCCCCACGATGCCCATCACCAGGAGGATGGGGATGCCGACGGTGATGAGGACCAGCAGCAGTACAAACAGCGCGATCAGCATCAATGGCTCCCCAACGATTCGGGCGCCGGTTCGTGCCACCCGAAGTAGGTCGCGATCCGGCGCAGCGCGACGAATCCCAGGTACACACTGCCGATCACCATGCCCGAATAGACATAGTTCATTGGAATACCGAGCCCCGGACTGTCCTGTGTTCTCGCGACCTGCATGATGACGAGCGTGTAGCGGCCGATGGCCACGGCCAGTGCGAGCCAGAGGATTTCGGTGAGAAGTCCGATGCCGCGCTGCACACCACCGGGAAAGAGCCGCAGCAGCATATCCATGCCGAGATGAGCACCACGCCGATAAGCGACGGGGATGGCCAGCATCACCATCCAGACGTGGCCGAATTTCTGGAACTCTTCGCTCCAGGACAACGGCAATCCGAGCACGAAGCGATTGAACACCTGAAGGCCGCCGACCAGCGTGAACGACAGGAACAGGAGGAACAGCGCGTATTCGACCGCGCGGTCGATCGCTTGAAACAGCCGAGCTGTCATCGCCACCTCGAGTGGCGGCGGCGGGAGATCCCGCCGCCGTTCGTGTCTGCGTTACTTGGTGTCGCGAATGGTCTTCAACAGATCTTCAGCGCCAAGCGTCTTTGCAAGCTGGTCCTGCAGCGGGCCTGCGGCCTTGAGGAACAGGGTCTTGTCGATGGGATTGACCACCATGCCCTTGGCCTTCAGTTTTTCCATCGACTCACCATCACGCTGCACGGACAGGCTGCGGTTCACGTCCTGCCCGAGCTTTGCGGCTGCTGCCACCACCTGACGTTCCTTCTCGGTGTAGCCATCCCATTCCTTCTTGGAAATGACCGTGACCGTCGGGCCGAACAGGTGTTCGGTCAGCGTGATGTACTTCGCCACCTCGTAAAACTTGCCGGTATAGGTCACGGCCGAGGCATGCTCGAAGCCGTCGAGCACGCCGGTCTGCAGCGACGTGTAAACCTCGCCGAAGGCCATCGGCGTGGCCGACGCGCCCATCGCGTTGAGCGCGGCCACATAGGTCGGCGTCTGGATCGTGCGGATCTTGAGGCCCTTCAGGTCCTCGGGCTTCTTCACTTCCTTCTTGGTGGTGATCACGTTGCGGTACCCCCAGCTATCCTGCCAGCCGAGCACCTTGAGCCCCAGCTTCTCGTGTTCCGCCGCCAGTGTTGTACCGACCTTGCCGTCGAGCACGCGATGCGCGTGATCGTAGTTGCGCCACATGAAGGGCAGGTCCAGCACGCCCATGCGCTTGTTGAAGTTATTGTGGATGGCGGTGCCACCGATGTGCATCGTGGCGCCGGCGCCTAGCTGCATCCCCTCGACCACCGCACGTTCCTCGCCGAGTTGGTTGGCCGGATAAACCCGTGCCTCCAGCGTATCGGAGTTGCTGTTGATGTACGTCGCGATGATCCACGCCGTCATGTGGTTGTCGTTGGCGACATCCGCGGCCGTGGCATGCGAGATCTTGACCTGCTTCTTGGCCTGCGCGGCGACCTGCGGCGCCACCATGAAGGCAACGGCCAGCGTGAGCCCCACCACCGTGTGCTGCAAAAGCGTCTTGACGTTCATGAAACCCTCCTTGGGTTGGAATCGGGGTGGTCCCCGTTTTTCAAGTCCGGCGCGTCAATCGTGCCTTGACGGCCTTCTCAGGCGGCGGCGGTATGCCGCGCGGATACTTGTCATAGGCCGGCGCGAGATCCCGCGCCGTGCCGGCAAGCAGTTTTCGCATGGCGGCTTCCGCTTCGTCCGGGTCGCGCCGGCGGATCGCGACGGCCACGGCCTGATGCTCGGCCAGCGAGTTTTCATAAGTCACGCGTGCGCTGCTCGCAAGTCGCACGCAGTGGAACAGCGCCGTACGGATGGCGGCGGCAAACCGGATCAGCATCTGGTTGCCAGTCGCATGGATGATGAGTTCGTGCAGTGCCAGGTCGTGGCTACAGCAGGTTTCCATGTCATGCGGCGTTGCGTCGACCATGCCACGATAGGCGGCTTCGATCGCGAGAATCTGCGCCGGCGTTGCGCGCGAGGCGGCAAGGCGCGCCGCGGCGGGCTCGATGATCATGCGTACGTCGAGCAGGTCCATGAAGAACGCGGGATCGGGCGGCGCCTCCGCGAGCCAGCGCAGTACGTCCGCATCGAGGATGTTCCAATGCTGCCGATCGTTGATCGTGGTGCCGCGACGGGTACGGCCCTCCACGAGGCCCTTCTGCGCCAGCGCGCGCAGTCCTTCACGAAGGGATGGCCGACTGATGCCGAGTTGGGCCGACAGCACGGCTTCGGTGGGCAACAATGACCCGGGTACGATGGCGCCGGATACGATACGAAGGCCCAACGCATCGACTACCTGCGCGGATTTGAGGGCGCGGGTCGGCGCTTCGGACGCCGTACTTGGGCGGCCTCTTTCTAACGGGCGCTGGGTGACGTCGGGTTCGAGGCTGTTCATGGTGAGGATATTTGTGTCGGACACAATGCCATTAAAGTCGGACATTAACAACTATAATGGCCACGGTGGCTTGGCCGGACCGAATTGGCATGCCATCTTTTGGCGGCCCTGGTGGCTACAACGAACTGAATGACTTTCACGAATCGGAGGAACACCGCATGGTTGGCGATTTGAAGGGCAAGGTCGTATTGATCACCGGGGCATCGACAGGCATCGGTGCCGCTGCCGCACGTGCATTCGCGGCTGCGGGCAGCCGCGTGGTCGTCCACTACAACGAGAGCAAGGAACCCGCCGAAGCGTTGGCGGCGGAGTTGAAACGCGGCGGTGCCGAAGTGCTGCTCGTTGCCGGCGACGTGATGCAGGAGGCCAACGTGAAGCGCATCGTGGCCGAAACAATGAAGATTTTCGGACGCATCGACGTCCTGATCAACAATGCAGGCGGCATGCTGGGTCGCATCAAGATCGAGGACTACACGGTGGCGCACATCCAACGGGTGCTGGACCTCAATGTGACGCAAGTCGCGATCTTCATGCGCGAAGTCGTGCCGGTGATGCGGCGGCAGAAGTCCGGCAACATCATCAATGTCACGTCGATTGCGGCACGCAACGGTGGCGGCGGCGGCGCGGTGCTCTACGCGGGCGCCAAGGGCTTTGTGTCAACCGTCACGCGGGGCTGGGCCAAGGAAGTGGTCGGCGACAACATCCGCCTCAACGCGGTTTCGCCGGGCGTGATCACCACGCCGTTTCACGACCGCTATTCGAACGCCGAGCAATTGAAAGCGATGCAGGCGACGGTGCCGATGAATCGCCTGGGCACGGCCGAGGAGTGCGCCGGCACCTTCCTGTATCTCGCCTCAGATGCCATGTCCGGCTACGTGACCGGCCAGGTGATCGAGGTCAACGGCGGCCAATACATGCCGTGATGCGGTGCGGTCGTGCAGCGCGCCTACGCGGTCGATCCATCGATCGCATCGGCTGCGTTTGCGCGTTGCCCGCCTTCGCGCGGACAAAAAAATAGGGGTTACACTTGCGCGTAACCCCTTGGTTCAGTGTGGTGGGCATTGCTGGGTTCGAACCAGCGACCCCTCCCGTGTGAGGGGAGTGCTCTACCGCTGAGCTAAACGCCCCGCGAACCCAGACAGGAGTAGCGATTTAACCATAGCGACGAACCCACGGCAAACCGCGTTTTGATGACGGTCCAATCCTGTCCAGGACAAGGACGCACCAAATGCGTGCATTCAGTGTTGAAAAACAGGGCGGGTCCATCGTGCTGTGCCCTCCAAGCGAACATAAGTACTTGGCCACCAACGGAAACATCGTCATGGCGTGCCGCTTGCTAGTCGAAACCTGTCAATTCGAGTCCTCTGAATGCCCGCACCCGCATACGATGAAATGACCGGCCTCGACGGCACGGTACGGCCGCACTACGGCGCCTTTGCCGACTGGCTCGAACGAACGGACGGTGCCCGGATCGCCCAGAAGCGCGACGAGGCCGAACTTGCCTTTCACCGCGTGGGCATCACGTTTGCTGTCTACGGCGAGAGCGCCGACACCGAGCGCCTGATCCCCTTCGACCTGGTGCCGCGCATCATTCCGGCGGACGAGTGGGGCATCCTCGAACGCGGGCTGAAGCAGCGCGTCCACGCGCTCAACCTTTTTCTCAACGACGTCTATCACGACCAGAAGATCCTGAAGGACGGGACCGTTCCGGCTGAACGTGTACTCAACAACGCGCAGTATCGGCGCGAGATGGCGGGGATGGATGTGCCGGGCGGTATCTACGCCCATATCGCCGGCGTCGACATCGTGCGGGCCGGCGCCGGCGAGTACTACGTGCTGGAGGACAACCTCCGCGTCCCCTCCGGCGTCTCGTACATGCTCGAGAACCGCAAGATGATGATGCGGCTCTTCCCGGAGCTTTTCTCGACGCGCTCGATCCGGCCGGTGCAGCACTACCCGGACATGCTGCTCGAGAACCTGCGCGGTGTCGGGCCGAAGGGCGAGGAAAACCCGACGGTGGCGGTGATGACGCCGGGCGCCTACAACTCGGCCTACTACGAGCACGCGTTCCTGGCGCAGCAGATGGGCGTCGAGCTGGTCGAAGGGCAGGATCTCTTCGTCCAGAACGACACGGTCTACATGCGGACGACCCGCGGGCCGCGCCGCGTCCACGTGATCTACCGCCGCGTCGACGACGACTTTCTCGACCCGCTGACCTTCCGCAAGGATTCGATGATCGGCGTGCCCGGGCTCTTCGCCGCGTACCGGGCGGGGCGGGTCACGCTGGCCAACGCCATCGGCACCGGCGTGGCCGACGACAAGTCGATCTACCCGTTCGTGCCGGACATGATCCGCTACTACCTTGACGAGGACCCGATCCTCAACAACGTGCCCACCTACATGCTGTACAAGCCGCAGGACCTCAACTACACGCTGGCCAACATCGCCAAGCTGGTGGTGAAGGAAGTGCACGGAGCGGGCGGCTACGGAATGCTGGTGGGCCCGGCGTCCACCGCGGCCGAATGCGCGGCTTTCGCCGACCGGATCCGCGCCCACCCGGAGCAGTACATCGCGCAGCCCACGCTGGCGCTTTCAACCTGTCCCACCTTCGTGGGGTCGGGATTGGCACCGCGCCACATTGACCTTCGTCCCTACGTGCTGTCCGGTACCGACATCGACCTCGTGCCCGGGGGCTTGACCCGCGTGGCCCTGCGCGAAGGGTCGTTGGTCGTGAATTCGTCGCAGGGCGGCGGCACCAAGGATACGTGGGTGATCGCATGAGCATCGCGCGCGCCCGCAGGGCCGCCCCAAGGG
>Ga0163150_10008983_pt1 | contig 11196 bp, 10 predicted proteins | sample OliLakLV19P2IB_FD_148628 | JGI IMG/M metagenome (GOLD analysis project Ga0163150, IMG submission 148628) | Freshwater microbial mat bacterial communities from Lake Vanda, McMurdo Dry Valleys, Antarctica - Oligotrophic Lake LV.19.P2.IB | ecosystem: Environmental > Aquatic > Freshwater > Lake >...
GCTTGTCTACTTTGGTCAACGCAACGATGTAGGGGATTTTAACCGACTCAATTAGTTTCAATGCCTCGAGTGTTTGGGGTTTAACACCATCTTCTGCAGAGACAACCAAAATAGCGACGTCGGCAACCTCAAGCCCGCGTGAGCGCATCGCTTTAAATGCGGCATGGCCCGGCGTGTCGAGAAAAGTAATCGTGTGCTCGCCGCTGGAGTTTTTATGTACTGCCTCGTAGGCAGAAAGGTGTTGAGTGATGCCACCTGCTTCGCCCGAAACCACATTAGTCTTTCGGATATAGTCGAGCAGGGTAGATTTGCCGTGGTCGATGTGTCCCACAACTGCAACAACGGGAGGGCGACGGCCCTCTATGGCTTTTGGCGCGTTCATATATACCAGTGGACGGAAGGTCTTAAGCTGGAGTATATACTAAATTACGCATTTATGAAGTTTTGGGAAAAACGTGTCTATGCCGATGCGGCAGCCTCTACGCCGCTCTCTGGTAGTGTCGTGCGCGAAATACGCCGTCTTGAGGGGCTCTACGGCAACCCAGGTGGGTTGCACGAAGAAGCCGTAGCCGCAAAAAAAGAGCTTGAGAGTGCACGTAAACGCGCAGGGGAAGCACTAGGGGCACATTCGGACGAGATATTTTTTACCTCGGGCGGGACCGAGAGCAACAATCTCGCTATTTTTGGCACGCTTCGTGCGCTGTTGCACGAACATGGTGAGTTGCATGCCGTTACTACGTTGATAGAGCACCCATCGGTGCTGGAACCTCTGCGCGCATTAGAGCGGGAAGGACTCTACATAACATACCTGCCAGTAGACAGTGAAGGGTTTATTTCTATCAAAGATTTGCGGGAGAGCATTAACGACGAAACAGTATTGGTTTCGGTGCAGATGGTAAACAGCGAAGTGGGCACCATTCAAAATATAAAAGAGGTGGCGAAAGAAGTCAGACATGCACAGAAAAGTCGCCATTCCGCTTCTTCGCTCCTTAGTGCCTCTAAGCGAGGTCCCAGTCGACTCGTACGCGAAACGGCTCCTTCTTTACTCCCTCTCTATTTGCACACCGATGCTTCGCAGGCACCACTCTGGCTCTCGCTTAACGTAGAAAAATTGGGAGTGGACTTGATGGCACTCGATGCCCAGAAGATGTTAGGCCCAAAAAGTGCTGGGCTACTCTACGTGCGCCGCGGCACAAAACTTGAACCAGTTATCTTTGGTGGTGGGCAGGAGCAGGGTTTGCGCAGTGGTACCGAAAACGTAGTTCTTGCTGGCGCCACCGCAACGGCACTTGTTGAAGCTCAAAAGAGTTGCGAACTTAATGCCGAACACACTCGTGATGTGCGTAACTATCTATGGGGCGAGATCAAGAAGGCACTACCTGATGCGGTTATGCATGGCCCCGAGAAAGGCGAGCGTGTTGCTAACAATCTTAGTATTTCGGTTCCTGGTTTAGACGGCCAAATGGCTGTTATTGCTCTCGACCGCAATGGCGTGGCGGCCTCTACACGTTCGGCCTGTTCTGCCGCCGACGAAGAGCCTTCGCATGTGCTCCGCGCGCTCCAGGTGGCTCCACAAACGATGCAGGAGACGATCCGTCTCTCACTTTTGCCAACTGCCGGAAAAAGCGAAGCTCGCGTCGTGGCGCGCGCTCTTACAAAAGTTGCTAAACGCTATCGAAATATGGTAAAGTAGGAGCAACAATCCGCTCGCTATGGATCTTGAACAGCTGACAAAACATCAAATATTTCTTCTCACTCTTTTGGTGTCGTTTGTTACGTCGATTGCGACCGGAATTGTCACCGTTTCTCTCATGGACCAGGCTCCAGAAGGGGTAACGAGGGTTATTAACCAGATCGTTGAAAGGACGGTGGAGACGGTAGTGCCGGCGAGCCAGGGGGCCGCGGTTGCTACGACCGAAAAAACTGTAGTAGTAAAGCAGGACGAATTGGTGCCGCAGTCTATTGCTACGGTACAGCAGAGTCTCATTCGGATCGTTTCTGAAGGAGAAAATGCTCTTCTGTCTCGCGGAGTTATCTTAGGCACTAATGGCCTTGCGGTTGTAGACCGCAGCGCACTTGCCGGGATGAATGTTCGCAGACTTGAAGCGATTTTGCCTTCAGGTGTGCGAGTACCGTTTGATGTGCTAGAAGACGACAAAAATTCGGCCGCTCTGTTTATAGAGCTCTCGCTAAGTACCACTACTGGTTTTGCACCCGCAATGCTCGCTGACAGCTCCAAACTCACACTCGGACAAACAGTGCTCCGCATTAGCGGCAACACTACCGACACGGTGGGTGAGGGGGTTATCGCTGCAATTGCCGGAGACAGAGCAACACTCGAAGCGAGTGTGATGTCATCCACTCCAGGTGCGGTACTCCTTACGATCTTTGGTGAGGTAGTAGGTATCGCTTCACCGTCGTTAAGTTCCGCCAACGAAACATATACGGTTATTACGCTCCCGGAGGGTCAGTCTGTAACAAATTAGGTTCCTCGTTCGTGATATAGGCTATATGCCACCATTCAATCATTTCACTACAAAGGCCAAAGAGGCCGTACGTCGCGCCCACGAGCTTGCTGTTGAGCGCGGCCAAAACCAAGTTTCCCCGACCCACTTGCTCGGGGCCCTTTTGCTGCAAGAAGAGTCACTCGTTGCTTCGGTACTCGACAAACTCGAAGTCGACGTAGTGCTTTTGACCGACACGGTACTCGAGAGTTTGGAAGGCGGCCAGCCAAGCTCGGTGCTCTCTCCCTCATACCAACTATATTTAACCCCCGACCTCGTGCAGTCGCTTGAGCGCAGTGCCAAGGTTGCTACCGAGCTCCACGACGAGTTTGTGTCGACCGAACATCTTTTTATATCGCTCTTCGACGTCGCGGGCAGTGTGCGCGAGATTTTGACACGCTTTCGTATTACCCGCGAGGCTACGGTGCGCGCACTAAGTGAGTTGCGTGCTACTAAGCCTGCAAGTGGCGAAGGGAAAAAGTTCCGCGCTCTTCCTAAGTACACCCGCTCACTTACCAAAATGGCACTCGAGAACAAACTCGACCCGGTTATTGGCCGTGACGAAGAAATCAATCGTGTTGTTCAAATCCTTTCGCGCCGCACCAAAAACAATCCGATTTTGATCGGTGAGCCGGGAGTAGGTAAAACAGCTATCGCTGAAGGTCTCGCTATACGCATTGCAACGGGAGATTGCCCGGAGAGCCTTAAAGATAAAGACTTGGTTTCTCTCGACTTGGGCAGTCTTATTGCCGGTACTAAGTACCGCGGCGAGTTTGAGGAACGCCTCAAGGCAATCATGAAAGAAATTGAGCGCTCAGAAGGAAAAATCCTTCTGTTCGTTGACGAGATCCACACCATGATAGGTGCGGGCGCCGCAGAGGGTGCCATGGATGCCTCAAACATGCTCAAACCTGCGCTTTCGCGCGGAGATCTGCACTTGATTGGCGCAACAACCTTGAAAGAGTATCAAAAACACATTGAGCGCGACCCGGCGTTTCAGCGCCGCTTCCAGCCGGTGTACGTACTTGAGCCTACTACCGACGACGCTATCGCTATTTTGCGCGGGCTTAAAGAAAAATATGAGCTCTTCCATGGCGTACATATAACCGACGACGCTATTGTTGCCGCGGTACAACTTTCTGCACGCTATATCCCAGACCGCTTTTTGCCCGACAAAGCAATCGACCTTATCGACGAAGCTGCTTCTGCGCTACGCATTAGCCTCGAAAACAAGCCAGCTGTGCTTGAAGACGCTCACCGCCGCACCATGCGCCTTGAGGTAGAGAAAGAAGCGCTTCGCAAAGAGGCTGAAAGTGACACAGGCAAAAACGCCAAAACGCGCGTTAAAGAAATTGAGCGCGAGGTTGCTGAACTTAAAGAAAAAACAAGCGAGATAGAACTGCGTTGGAAAAATGAGAAGCAAATTCTCTCTGATATTAAATCTATTAAGAAAGAGCTTGAGAGTTTGCGTCTTGAGGCTGAAGGGGCAGAGGCTTCGGTAGACCTCTCGCGCGCAGCAGAGATCCGTTACGGCGAAATACCGTCTCTTGAACGTGAGCTTGAACAAAAAACCAAGAAGTTAAAGAAACTCCAGACTTCCCGCCGTCTACTTAAAGAAGAAATCGGCGAAGCTGACATTGCCAGTGTGGTGGCTAAGTGGACCAATATCCCAGTTTCCCGCATGCTCGAAGAAGAAGCGGCGCGCCTGATGCGTATCGAAGATGATTTGCAGAAGCGTGTGGTAGGCCAAAACGAAGCGGTACAAAAAGTTGCTGATGCAGTAAAACGTAGCCGTGCAGGTATTGCCGACCCGAATCGCCCGATAGCTTCGTTTATGTTCCTGGGGCCAACGGGCGTTGGTAAAACTGAACTCACACGCGCACTTGCAGAGTTTATGTTCGACAACGACAAGGCACTTATCCGTGTCGACATGTCGGAGTACATGGAGAAACACAGCGTTTCAAAAATAATTGGCGCACCCCCGGGCTATGTGGGCCACGAAGAGGGTGGGGCACTAACTGAGCTCGTGCGTCACCGCCCGTATGCTGTACTCCTGTTCGACGAAATTGAGAAGGCACATCCAGAGGTGTTTAACATCCTCCTTCAGGTTTTGGACAACGGATATCTCACCGACGCCAAGGGTCGCCGAGTCAACTTCCGCAACACGGTTATCATTATGACCAGCAACATCGGCGCTCAATATATCGACAAGATGGAGCAAATTGGCTTTGCTGCAGCAGGGTCGAGCGACGCTCAAAACTATGTTGCCGCTAAAGAAAAGGTACAGCTTACCCTTAAAGATTACTTCCGTCCGGAGTTTCTTAACCGTATCGACGAAATAATCATCTTCAACATTCTCTCACCTGAAGCCGTTAAAGAAATTGTGTCTATCCAGGTTAAAGAAGTAGTGGAGCGCTTGGCAAGCAAAGATATTGCACTTTCTATCTCGCCCGAAGTATATGAGTACTTGGCAAAAGAGGGTTACAACCCGCACTACGGTGCGCGCCCACTACGCCGCTTGATACAAGACAAAATCCTCACCAAAGTCGCTTCACTCATGGTTGGCCGCGGTGTACTCTCTGGTGGCTCGGTTTCTGTCGGGATGAAAAATAATGAGTTTGTCTTTGACGTTAAGAAAACCGGAAAAGGTAGGGGAGTTAAAATCCCAGCAAGCGTACTTACTGAAGAAAAGGTAGGAGCGTAAACAAAAAATCCCCCAGACGGGGATTTTTTGTTTTGTGTCTTTGTGCGCCGTATGGAACGAGATTCGAATAATTTTGGAAAAAGAAAATACCGCCCTTTAACCGGGGCGGCTACGGCTACGAGTGCCTACTGAACACCGTTTTCAGGTTTTGGCTCAATCTGGTAAACGGTGCCACCAGTGTCGTCGAGGACAATCGCTTTGGCTTTACCGTCCGGATAGACTTCGCAGAGCGAGTCCCTGAGACCGGGCAGTTCGTTGATCAGACGAGGAGCAATGGAGTTGAGAACGACACTTCCGCGCGCGATTGGTTTCATGCCCTGATCACGATATTGTTGCCAGTCGTGGTTTGGCATGAGTTGATCCACAAGTGGGCGCCAGCGCGAGTCGACCATGATGCAGACGACAATAAAGTCGTTGGTCTTAAGACCTCTCACATGGATCGCGCGGTGAGCGATTTGTGTGAGGCGTTCCGCATTCACTTCCATTATCTCGTGCCGCCCCTTCGCTTCGTCGCTCATGGGCAGGATTTCCCCAACCAAGGCCTCTGATGACATTTGTTGATGCGTCCTTTGGCGCACATTGAAAAAACTATTCAAAAATAGTTTGGCATACAAAAATATAAAAGTCAAGTTGTGCGGACACAAATAATCCCTCGCCGCCGCTCGGGATTTTCGCGATCCCCACCTCGCAATTTTGCAAGTGCAAAATATTGCTGCGGCCGCGTACAAAGCACAAAACCTCCCGCAGGGGAGGTGTTTGTGTCTTTGTGCGCCGGGTAGGATTCGAACCTACGTAGCCACAAGGGCGACAGATTTACAGTCTGTTGCGATTGACCACTCCGCCACCGACGCAAGAAGGAACTCTGCTTGAAACACCTTCACAGAGTACAATATTTAGCCCCTTGGCGCAAAAAAGTGGTGCTACAATAAATGCATATGCGGAAGCGTCGTGCTTTGCTCTTTTTTGTTGTAGGGGTTATATCCGTAGGAGGTATTTTTTCTCCTATATCTAGTAAAGCAGAAACTCTGGGAGAATATTGTTCAAGAACTCCAGAGACAGTAGCGGGAATGACTTTCCCTGATCCGGAGATGTGTGCAGATGTGCGCGAATTTTCAGCATACTTAACCAAGACACTTTTTGAGTGGGACATTAAACACCCTCGTTCTGAAAGAACTATCGCACAGGAATTAGCTTTTATTTCTGACTACAAAGGGTACCTAGCACCTATAATCACCTATACCAACTCATTCACAGACGCGATGGCAGGGGGCGCACCGACGGGCAACATTGTCCAGCGAGATATAGACCGCAGTAAAACGCTTTCTGCGGTAGTGAGTGGATCTTTAGCTACGCACGTCTCTTCGTTGTCTGGTATCCAAAGTACCCTTCAAACTTTACAAAACAGCTCTAGCGCAGAAGTTGCTATCCCTGAAGCACAGGCAAAAGCGCTCTTTGTGGCCAGTCAGTCAGCATACGAAGAGGCGGTATATGGGGCAAAGCTTATGAGTCCCATGGTCGGAAACTCAGGCTTGAAAATAACTACTACCAATGCAGAGGCAAAACTTGCGGTTGAAACTAAGCAAGACGACTTCGAAGCAACGCTTCTAAAAATAGAAGCATCTCTTAAGGCGAGTCTTGCAGCCACAAATCAGTCTTCTTTTGCCAATAATGTGCCCGTAGCCCAGGCTCAAACTACAGCAGACAACGACCAAACTAAAGCGGAAGCAACTGGGGGGATCGTGCCGTGTACGGGCATCAACTGCAACCTTTGTAGTATCGGGCAGTTGATGAAGAACATCATCAACTTTTTGCTTGGCATTTCTATACTTCTTGCTGTTGCAATGTTTGCGTATGCCGGGTTTATGTATGCCACCCGCGGCACCAGCGAAACTCGGGTTACCAAAGCCCATGCAGTGTTTAAGAATGTGTTTCTTGGCTTCCTTGTTGCTATTTCTGCCTGGCTCATTGTGCAGACAATAATCAGTGTAGTGTTCGACGGTAAGGCTTTTGTAGGCGACAACTGGTACGAACTTGAGTGCTCTCAAAAAGAGAGACGCCTGAATGCTACGATTGGGGAGCTGTTTGGCAATGTGGTGCCGGGCGTCACTCCCGTATCGAGTGTTACGCGTGGTGTTTGTGGGAGTGGTCAAACTCATGTACCCGAAGACAACACCTGCATAGATAGTACAACTGGTGAGGTAACTTCCACTGCTCCACGTGCAGTAAAGGGTGCTATTGGCTCTGGCTCATGTGCTCCTAATTCTGCTTTTGGTACCCAAGCCAGCCGCATGTCCTGCATCTGTGGCGCAGAAAGCAGCGGGAGAGCAAATGCAGCCAGTCGTTCTGATGTGATGCGAGCCAATGGCGAAGCTTTTTCGTGGGGGCTCTATCAAATTAATCTCACTGCCAATCCAATGCACTGTCCTGGTCAGGCGACTCTTAACTGTCCGAGTGCTTTTGCAGGTAAAAATTATGCGGCCACAATCCAAAATAGGGCACTATATGATCAATGTGTGAAAGCAGCACAAAATGTCCAATGCAACACAGCCACCGCCCAATATCTACTCAACAACACACCAAAAGGTATCACTAACTGGAGCACAACCTCAGTATGTAAATAATTATGAAAATTGCTATTACTCTAAGTATCGTCCTCGTCGCCCTATGTGCTATAGGGGGGTTAGTTTACATGGTGTGGCCAAGCACTGAAGTGCCTACCAACATTACGTCTGGTCAACAATATCCCACCGGTTCTTATCAAAGTTCAGTCACTATTCCTGGTTCGCAAAGCACGACTACTACCCCTGTTCTAACGATGGAAGTGTTTGATGCAGACGGAAAGTCGCTCCAAGTCAATGATGTTACAAAAGGGGAAGGGGTGACAGAAGATGCGGCAAATCCAGGAATTTATTACTTGGCTGGCGCAAGTCCTACAGAAGAGACCTACAGCATCTCATATATTTCTGAAGATACGAGTTTTACTGTTTCTATTTTGTCTGAGCCATTGGGTGAAATACGTTTACGAGCAGAAAAAGACTTGTTGGTACGTTTGGGCATAAGTGAAAATGATGCGTGTCGCCTTCGTTATGAAGTGTTGGTTCCTTACTCGGTTAATCCACTTTACGCTGGTAAAAACCTCGGTTTTAGCTTCTGCCCCGGGGCCGAGATTCTCTAGGGTTTGCGCAAAAAAGCCCTATAAGGTATAGTATTTCGACATATGTCACAGGATAATCTCATCATCTTAAAACACGCCGCCACGGGGGAGGTGTATTGGACTACCAAAAACAAGAAGCTTGTTACTCGCAAGATCGAGCTCAAAAAGTACTCCAAAAAGCTCCGCAAGCACGTCGTCTTTAAAGAAGCTAAAAAGTAGAAAGCTTCGCTTTATATAACCGTCGCTCGCTCGTAACAAAAACAAGCTTTTGTTATCTCGCTTCGCTAGGTTATAGTATCCCCAAGGGCGATTAGTTAAGTGGTATAACGACGGTCTCCAAAACCGTAGTTGGGGGTTCGATTCCCTCATCGCCCGCACATGGTGCAAGAGCGTATTATTAATTACGTGCGCGGGCACAACGGTGTACGTAATTTCCTTCTACGTTTTTCTCGAAATCTGGTAGACAGGCGCATGCGACTACTGTTACCTCACTTAGAAGTGGGAGAACGTGTGTTGGATGTAGGATGCGGTGCGGCGACGGTATGGGATGCCCTCAATCGTCGCGGGTTCCTTGTAACAGGTCTCGACGTAAAGGATTTAAGCCTCTTTTCCCAATTGCGCCCGGTGTTATATGACGGAAAGAAGTTTCCTTTCGACAACGATTCGTTTGATGTATCGGTGATCATTACCACGCTTCATCATGCGCCCGATCCGGACGCCATCCTGCAAGAGTCTTGCCGGGTTGCCCCGCGCATCATTCTAATCGAGGATGTGTTTGAATCTACGGTTCAAAAGTACCTCACGTTTGTTATGGATTCGTTGATAAATTTCGAGTTTTTTGGTCACCCTCATACCAATCGCACTTGTGCCGAGTGGGAAGCTGCGCTAGTGCAGGCGGGTTATCACAGGGTACAGTCCTCAACCGAGCCGTTCTGGGGTCTCTTTAAGAGTGCTACGCTCTGGGCCGAACGCGTTTAACGTAAAAATTCTTTCGCAAATTTTAATGCCTCTGTTTTACTGGTAACCCAGTGGATGTCTTTGTTGCGTTTAAACCAGGTACGCTGGCGTTTTGCGTAGCGCCAGATCTCGCGCTCAAGCTCCTCGGCAAATGCTTGTTTGGTGAGTGTTCCCTGCAACAGGCGAGCAAGGTAGCGGTACTCGAGCCCCAGGGCCTCCATGCGTTTGTAGGAGAGCCCATTTTTGTGCAACCTTTTTCCTTCAAGAATTAGCCCGAGTTTAATACGTGCCAACAGGCGCTTATGGATATTTTGTTTTAGTTTTTTATCGGCAGGATTAATCCCCAGCCACAGCACCTCGTATTGTTGCGGAGCCAAGCTGTGTAGAGCAAGCGTAAGTCTCGGTCGGACAGCTTGAAGTGCATGAGAGTGGGGAGTGTGGTGGAACACATATTTTGCTATCTCTATGGCACGCACCAGGCGGCGCGGGTTATGCCGGTCAATCTCTTTGGCTCTACGGGGGTCGAGTTTTTGGAGCATGGTAAACAACTTTTCCGTAGTTTTTTTCTCTAGCGTATGGCGAAGGGTGGGGTTTGGTGGAACTTCTGGGTAATCCATGCGGCCAAGCAGTGTGTCGACATAAAAACCGGTGCCGCCAACAACAATAGGTAGGTTTATTTTCTGCATCGCTTTTTTGGCGTGTTTTACAAAGTCGTCAACGGTAAATTGTTTTTTGGGCGAAGCTACATTGAGCAAATGGTGGGGCACACCCGCCATTTCTTTTTTAGTTACTTTGCCGGTGCCGATATCAAGCCCTCTGTATACTTGCCGGCTGTCGGCGGAAATAACTTCACCGTGCAATTTTTGGGCAAGAAAAATCCCCAAGGACGTTTTACCCGAGGAAGTGGGGCCCACAATGGCTATAACTTTTTGCTTTGACACCTCTCACTTTTACCTTGTTTCTGCCTAAAAATAAAGCTAGAATCGCGCTGGAAGTCTTGCCAACAATGAGGAAAGGAAAAGCCAGTGCCTCTATATGTGCACGGAAACGAAGTGACCGTCGACGCACTCATCGACGGCAAGGCGGCCAATATTGCCCGCCCTGAAGTCAAGGTGTTCGCCCAGGGCATTTGGTCGCCTGGGGCCTACATCGACAACCGGAAGTTGGGTTCCCACCCTACCCACTGGGACCGAGTGCTCAGGCAACTGATTCATGTGGCCCGCCGGCTTGAGCCGGAGTACGACACGATCGCGTCAGTTGCCACTGGTGGAATCGTACACGCAAGCGTGCTGGCTTGGCTGCTCAAACGTCCACACGTCATCGTCAAGAAGGACGAGAAGGGTCACGGTCTCTCCGGCCTGATCGACGGCGATACCTCCATTCTGCGGGATGCTCGCGTACTGCTCATCGAGGATATGTCCTCGACCTTCATGAGCTGTCTCAAGGCGATGAAACCGCTCGAGGAAGAGGGCGCACGGGTGATGCATACACTGTTCATCAGCACCTGGAACTTGCCCGACTTTCAGCAGAACATCGTTGGGCATGAGGTCCACGCCCTCTGCACGGGCGAGATGATTCTCAACCGGATCGTCAAGCGTGGAAACATCGACGCAGACCACAACCAGATCATGCGTCGCTGGCTCGTGAATCCCGAAGACCGGAGTTGGGCGTACGACGGGAAGTGGAAGTTGCCCCAGGCTGCATAGCAAGACAACGAGTACCTCAAACAAGAGAGAAATCAGACATGAATAGGTTGGATAAATTGAAGCGCAGTGTCATTGTGGCCTGCGACATGGACGGCAAGCCTACCTGCGGCGCTTTGGCACGAAGTCTTGAGGGCGTGCCTGGTATCAGCGGCTACAAGCTGGGAATGATGT
>Ga0163150_10008984_pt1 | contig 11193 bp, 8 predicted proteins | sample OliLakLV19P2IB_FD_148628 | JGI IMG/M metagenome (GOLD analysis project Ga0163150, IMG submission 148628) | Freshwater microbial mat bacterial communities from Lake Vanda, McMurdo Dry Valleys, Antarctica - Oligotrophic Lake LV.19.P2.IB | ecosystem: Environmental > Aquatic > Freshwater > Lake >...
CAGGTTGCGTAGTAAAAAAGCCTAATGCTGTCACGCCCGCGTTCACCGTGATTCCGCCAGCACCGATCGACAGCGTCTGGACAGTCGTCGTCGATTGATTCGTCCGCAGGACGAATCCACCTGGGCTGCTAAAGACAAGTCCTAGAGCGGATCGGTTACCGCCCATGAAGATTGTCTTGGTACCGATATCGGCGGCCGTCGAACTGAAATTTGCAGTGATTGTTAAGTTTGGCGCAGTCGACGTTCCACCTGTCAGCGAAGAAACCCAGTTTGTCGATGTTCCCCAATTTTGCGCCGTAGCGAGTGTAACATTCCAAAATGCATTTTGTGAGAGTGCTTGCCCTGCCATTGGCGCGGTACCGAGCAGCAACGCTAAAAACTGAGCTCGGCGGCGGAGACGGCTTCGAAATGACTTGCGAAATTTAGCAGAAGAAAGCATGAAGAGAACTCCAAGTGAATAATCTCGCGGACTTCCAGAACCGAACTGAAAGCTACATTTTTCGCCCAAGCCACATGCAAGGACGGATTTTACGCGGTAAGCAACAGTTTAAGCAAGCTATTTAGATATTGCAATCATCCCAGCTTACTTTTTGGCAATATTTTCCAAAAAATATTCCTAACCGTTACAAACGGACCCCATTTGAGGTGGGGAGGAGGCATGCAAAGATTGAATAGATCCTTCACAACCCGACGCGTAAGCGAGGAAATTAACGCGTTCGTTCCCTCGCGTACGCCTCGGATTACGAAAGACCTTGCCCTTTAGAAGTTGCCCGTTTCAGTACAATCACGCCGCACAAGGATAAGCCCAACAGTGTAGCGGTGCGGCGCGAGCCCGGTGTTTCGATAGGTTTGCAACGCTTTACCGGACGGCTCGCTGACTGTTAAACGATTAAATCAACATGCCGCTCGCGCCGTACCGCTACCTTAAACTTGTGCCTTCGAATCACTTGCTGGCGCTTCGTGCTTGTATTTTGTTGTTCGATTGACGTTTTGGGCAAGAAATGTGGGACGTCAAAACTTTGGCCTACTCCTTCTTAGGAGTGTCGGCATTCTTAGGAGTGTCGGCATTCGGAATCGCTTTAGCATCGTTCTTGTTGCCGGACTTGTTATCGGTCTTGTCGTCCTTCGCGGACGGAGCATTTTCTGTTTCAGCGGTCGACTTTTCGTTCGATGCAGATTTTTCTTTCTTAGATTCATCTTCCTTTGCCTTTTCACCCTTTCCTTTGCCGTCCTTCTCTTTTGCATCACCCGCTTTTGCTTCGGGTTTAGGGGTGTGTTTCGCAATGAGTTTCTTGACTTCATCGCGTTGCAAGAACAACCCTGGCATACCGAGGGCCGTTTGGTACATGGCGAGGGCATCGCCCATCCGCCCCCGAGATTCCAGGAGTCGACCGATGTAATAGATCGTCTGTGGGTTGTTGGTACCGCGCTGGGCAATAGCCGTTAGATACTGATTGGCGACATCGATTGCACCGAGTCGGAATTCGACCCAAGCGGCGGTTGCCACGGCGTTTTCTTCGTTGGGAGCACGCCGCATATTTGTTTGACTCAACTGTTGAGCTCGAACCTTTTTACCTTGGTCAAGCGATTCCACGAGAATCAGTGCGAGCTGATCGGCCGATTCTAAGTCATCGGTATTCTCAGAGTGGAGAACGGAAAACGCGTGTTCGGCTTCATCCAATTTCCCAAGAAATCGTAGAGCCATCGCATCGAGAAATTTTATAACCCGATGCGATTTGTACTTTTCTGGTGCACGCTCGACGAAGTACCGAACATCGGCAGGTCGATCCTGGGTGAGAAGCCATTTTAGGTACTCGCTCCAGTTGCCAACCGTCGCGGTATCCGTCTGCTTAATTCCGTCCCGAAACCAGCGTTCGGTTTCTTCTTTATCCGTGCCACGAGATAGAGCGATGGCAATTTCAAGCTCGGGTTGCGGGATGGTACTATCGAGCTTTTTTGCTTTGCGGAGCAGATCCGCACCTTCGGAGATTTTTCCTTTGATGACCAGTATCCGGCCTTGGGCCATAACCGGAAAACCTAGCTCGGGGGAAGCTTTTTCGAGTTCTTTGTAAAGTCTGTCGGCAGTTTCATAATCCTGTCGACGCTCGGCGGTTTCTCCTCGAAGTCGCAGCAACTGATTAATAAACGCATCCTTCCGGACCTTGCTGAGCGTCGAGCTAGCGTCGGAGACAAGCGTTAAAGCCTCGCGGAATTGCAGCCAAGCATCCGTCAGCCGTCCGGACATAAAGGCGATTTCGCCCATCGTCGCATGGGCTTCAGCGTCTTTTGGGGTTTTCACGAGATAGTTTTCCAACCGTGAAAGGGCTTCGTTAAATTGTCCTTTGGCCATCAGCAACCGAGCGATCATTACATCGATCGCCGGAAGATCTTTCTCGTCCTTTATGGCGTCGCGCAGCAATCGTTCGCATTCCTGGATATCGCCGCGTTCAAAGGCAGCAATTGCGCTTTTTGCGTTGGCATTTTTAGTTACCAAGTCCGATAGTTCCGTGCTTTTCTTGGCATCGTTGCCGAATACCAACAGATCCGCCTTCGCGGTCGATAATGATAATATCGATGAAAAAGCCACAAAGGCGAGCAAAACCAAGAATCGTTGAAGCATCGTAACCATCCGAAAAAAAGAGGCGAATCACTATTGCAAACGACGCCAACAATCGTTTGAACTCAGTGCGGGCTCAAAGGCAATTGATCGTATCAAATCAAAACGGATTTCGCATGGCTTAACCGCAAAAAATCGCGAAATTCTCAATCGTGGTATCGGTCGTAACGACGCGCACTAGACTACGGCTTGAGCCCGACTGCCGGCCCAAATCAAACGATTGCGAAGTTCCGATGCTCCTACCGGTTTGGTGAAGTAGTCGTCGGCACCAGCCTTCATCGCAGCTTGGATTTCTTTCGGGCTCGTTTGACTGGAAAGCACCAAAACATGCGTTCTCCGCAAGCGATGGTTTTCGCGGATCTGGCGAATAATCTCTGGGGCTTCTCGATTGGGAAGTTCCCAGTCGACAATTACGATCGGGAGGCGAAAACTTCGTAGCTTGCCCATCGCTGTCATGAGGTTCGTTGCGCATTGGACACGAAACTCGGCCTCTTTGACGTACACGCAGAGTTGGTCGAGAACCGTTGGATCGCTTTCGATGACAAGTACAGTGTGGCTCATTTTCTCTTAGAAACCTTCATCCGCAACTTTAGCATTGCGATAGCTGATGCGACGGATACTAAGTGGTGAATCCTTCACCAAGACCCGGGTTTTCGGCAATCCGACTCGGAGAATCGATTCAATACGACGTTTTCATCTTTTTGCACCCCTACCGGATGGGGATGCCGCAAGGATTTCGTTTAACAGTCAGCCGAAGGCGTACTTCAAAGGCCAAGAGTACGCCTACGGCTGACTGTTAAACGATTACTAGCTCACAAGAACTTCGGCTATTTTGAAAACGGTTTCGACGCGTCGAAATCCGAGTCGTTCGTAAAGCCGTATGGCGGCAGAGTTTTGGACGGTGACTTCCAAGGAGACGTTAAGGCAGCCGAGAAGAGCGAACCCAGCGAGCGATTTGCCAAGAAGGATCGAGCCTAAACCGAGGCTACGAAAGGCTGGAATGATCCCGAGATTCTGAATTGCCCCCGACGACTTGTCGGTCCGCAAGCCTTGTATGGTTCCGATCGGTACCCATTTTTCGCTAGATGCTGTCCGATAAACGGCCAACCAAGTTGCTTCGGCGACAAAGTCTTTGCGCCTGGATAGGTCCTTCATCAACTGAAGGCATCCATCTTTCCTCGCCAAACATGGAAAGACGTTGGCGTCGATCTCGTTGCGAAAACTCTCATATTTTACATGTGCATGGTCGCGGACCAGAGCCGATGACCAAGACAACAGTCGGACTCCATCGGGCAACTTTGAATGTAAATCGTCGACGCCCAGAAGCGAGCTCTCCATTCGAAATCGTTTGAAGTACGTGGTGACCATATTATTGATATAATCTACCTCTCGACATTGGCCGAAGTCAAATAGCGATCAGAATTAACGATTAAAATCACCGATACCAAAACTCCCTATGACGATCTATTTTGCCGAAGGAAGCCAGAAAACAGAGTTGTCAAGCGAACAGCTTCGCGCCGCTTTGGATTCTACTTTCCAACGAATTCAGCCTAAGAAAGTCTTGGCGTTGCCGCCCGATCATACGCGTTATGACAGTCGGGCCGGCGAATTGACATGCATTTCTCATCAGTTGCTAGGGTCGCGACTGACCGATGTCATGCCAGCTCTGGGTACGCACGAGGCGATGAACGCTAAGCAATTGGAAATGATGTTTCCTGGACTACCCCATTCGCTGATTCGCGAGCACCGCTGGCGATCGGATGTTGTTCGGTTGGGGATTGTCGATTCCGATTTTGTCACCCAAGCAACTGAAGGTGCCTATTCGAAAGCTTGGCCAGCCGAAACCAATCGTATGCTGCTCGATGGAGGCCATGACCTCATTCTGTCGATCGGTCAGGTCGTGCCTCATGAAGTGATTGGGATGGCGAACTACACCAAGAATATCTTCGTTGGCGTCGGCGGCTCAGAGGGGATTCATGAAAGCCACTACCTCAGCGCGCTCTACGGCATGGAGCGAACGATGGGACGATGCGACACACCGCTTCGCCGAATCCTGAACCATGCCGATGACCTTTTTTGTGGCGACCTCAACATCGTTCATGCCTTAACCGTTGTCGAATCGATCGCCGATGGTCGCAAGGTTGTTCGCGGACTTTACATCGGCGACGAGCACGAAGTCTTTAACATGGCCGGTGCCCTCTCCGGCAAAGTAAATTGCTTTCGCATGGAGGAACCGCCCAAGACGGTCGTGGTTACCATGGCAGCTCACAAGTACTCGAAGACTTGGCTGGCCAATAAGGCTGTCTATCGTACGAGAATGGCGATTGCCGATGGTGGAACACTTGTCATCATCGCGCCTGGCGTAAGAACGTTTGGTGAAGACCCAGACGTCGATCGGCTGATTCGAAAATATGGATATCGCACGACGCCGGAAATCCTTGAATTTGTCGAGAACGATCGAGAGCTCCAAGCAAATCTGTCGGCTGCTGCGCATCTCATACATGGCTCTTCGGAGAACCGTTTCCGGATCGTCTACTGCACCGATAAGATGCCGGAAGCCGAGATTCGCTCCGTTGGCTACGACTTCATGGATGCGACCTTGGCTCGCGAGCACTATCCAATTTCGGATAACCAAGCCGATGGATGGTATCAATCTCGCGATCAAGAACCTTTCTATTACATCCGCGACCCTGGCTTAGGTCTTTGGATGCACACCCAGCATCCGCACGCCTTTTAAAAACCTCTGAGTTGAATATGCCGCTGCAAACCTGCGTCCAGTCGTTCGTTTTATCCTTCGTCTTCGTTCTAGCGAATTGCGTAGCACAGGAGTCGACTGAAACGTCGAATGCATCGGCGGCCGGGAACGACGACGTCCGCAAGGTTATGGAGACGTACAAAGGGAGAGGAGCATTGGCGGATGGATCCTTACCGACGCAAGCCAGCAAGGCAGTATCGCAGTTCAAAGTCGCCGACGGCCTAAAAATCGAACTTGTCGCAGAAGAGCCGACGGTGATGCAGCCGCTTTCGATCAACTTCGATGAGCGTGGACGGATGTGGGTCGTGCAGTATCGACAGTATCCTTTCCCGGCTGGGCTCAAAGTTATTCGATACGATCAATATCTTCGAGCAGTCTTCGACCGCGTTCCAGCACCGCCACCCAACCATATTCATGGACTGGATCGTATTACTGTTTTCGAGGATCAAGATGGCGACGGTGTTTACGACAAAAATCGCGATGTGATTCAAGATCTCAATATTGCGACCAGCGTTATTTCGGGAAATGGCGGGATTTGGGTCCTCAATCCCCCTTATCTTCTGCGTTATCCAGACGCCGATGGCGATGCAATGCCCGACGGCGATCCTGTTGTTCACTTATCGGGATTCGGATTGGAAGATACGCATTCGGTGGCAAGCAGTTTGACCTGGGGGCCTGATGGTTGGTTGTATGGTTCCAACGGAAGTACGACGACCGGCAACGTTCGAACGCGAACGGGTCAAAGCACTGCATTTCAAGGCCAATGCATTTGGCGCTATCATCCGCGACAGGAACTCTTCGAGATCTATGCCGAGGGAGGTGGGAACACGTTTAGTCTCGAAATCGATAGTGTAGGACGGGTCTTTTCCGGAACCAACAACGGCGACACACGCGGCATGTACTACCCACAAGGAAGCTATGGAATCAAGAACTGGGGGAAACACGGGCCGCTTACCAACCCCTATGCTTTCGGTTTTTTCCAGCACATGCGATTCGAAGGCGACGGCGATCGATTCGCGCAGACGTTTGCCATTTATGAGGGCGGCACGCTGCCCGAACTCTATCGCAAAAATATTATCTCCGCCAATGCGCTGCACAATCGTGTATGGGCAAGTCAGCTTCTGCCTGACACGAGTACTTTTCGGACCAAAGATTTGCCACCGGTAGTTGAAACCGATGATCGATGGTTTCGACCGGTGGACGTGAAAGTTGGTCCCGATGGTTCGGTCTACTTGGCAGATTGGTATGACAGCCGACTCTCGCACACCGATCCTCGCGACGACTGGCACAAAGGGAGCGGGAGAATTTATCGTCTGTCCAGTGAATCGTCCACGAAGTTTTCAGAACGCCTATCGCAAATAATTCCGACGCCAACCCGATTCGATCTTACTCGATTGACGTCGACGGATTTAATCGAATTGTTCAATCATCCCAACAAGTTTTTTCAGCTTGCTGCGGTGCGAGTACTCGCCGAGCGCCGTGATGCATCCGTCGTCGATCCATTGCAAAAGCTGATCGCCGTGCCGGATGAGCCGCGGGCTTTGCAGGCTCTTTGGACGCTCCATCAGGCCGAGATGCTCGATGAAGAAACGCTCGTGCTTTGTTTGCAACATACCAACGAGCATGTTCGACGATGGGCCATTCGATTGATCGGCGATAGTCGGCACGCCTCGCCATCGCTTGCTCAATCATTATTGCGTTTATCTGCCAACGAAACATCGCTGCAAGTTCGAACGCAGATCGCCTGTTCCGCCAAGCGGCTGCCAGCTTCGATTGCCTTGCCGCTGATCGAGCCGCTATTAAAGTATGATGCTGACGTATCGGACCTTCATCAAGGCTTGCTGCTTTGGTGGGCGATCGAAGCTCATTGCGAGAAAGATCGTGACACCGTTCTTTCGATCTTGAACGACGCATCGCTTTGGGATCGTCCGATGGTTCGCAGCTTTGTTCTTGAACAACTCATGCAGCGCTTCGCGCTGGCTGGAAAACCCGAAGATTTAAAAGTCTGCTCGTCGCTTCTTCGATTAGCACCATCACTCGAGTTTCGAACGATTCTCGTAACCGGATTGCGAAAGAGTCTTGCCGGACGCGCCTCGGCCAAGTTACCAGAAGAGCTGCAATCACAACTGGCCGCTTATCGCCTTGAAGCAAAAGAATCGGATTTGCCGTTGCGAGTTCGGCTGGGTGAAGCCGCTGCAATGGCCGAAGCGATCAAACGCGTTTCCGATAAAACAATCGATCAAGTGGAACGCATCGAGCTGGTAGAATTGCTGGGCCAAACGCGTCCGCCAGCCGGTGCGGCCGTCTTGTTGAAACTGACCAACGATGTCTCGATGCATGCATTGCAGCGAGTCGCCTTGCAAGCTCTATCGGGGTACGAAGATGTATCCATCGCGCAGACGATTTGCCGACAACTGCATTCAACTTTGATTGCCGAAGATGCCGTCCAGCGAACGGCGATTGGCGTATTGGCCGGTCGACCGGCCTGGGCGGGATTGCTGCTCGATGAGATCGAGAGTGCTCGCTTAAAAGCTTCCGTGGTGCCGGCGGATATCGTTCAAACCATGCGTCTTCATGACGACGAGTCACTCCAAAAGCGAATCCAAAAAATATGGGGGCGAACTCGAGAAACTTCAGTGGAGCTGCAAACGCAAATCGAACGCGTTCGCGGCTTGCTTCGCGAGAAACAGGGCATCCCGAAAGCGGGACATGAGCTGTTCAAACTAAAATGTGGCGTCTGCCATACGCTCTTTAACGAAGGTGGACAAACCGGCCCGATCTTAACCGGCTATGAACGCGATAACCTCAACTTCTTGTTGCCAGCGGTCATTGACCCATCGTCAGCCGTCCGCGAGGAGTTTACGAATTTTCAAATCTTGACGCACGATGGGCGAGTTTTAACGGGACTCATCGACACGCAGGATACTCAGTCAGTTACTCTCCGCGGTGTCGACAACAAAACGACTCGAGTGAGTCGCGACGACATCGATATACTCAAGGCATCCGAGATTTCGCTGATGCCTGAAGGATTGCTTCGCGATCTGTCCGACGACCAGATTCGAGATCTATTCGCCTTTATAACCGTCCGAACTTACTTCGATGCAAGCGGTTCTAAATAGCCGAGCGAAACAAGGAATTTATCCATCGCCGCGACGGTATCTTGATATCCGGAATTGTCTTCGCGACCGGCGTTAAAAAAACCGTGGGCTTTGTTTTCATAGCCGACTAGTTCACAGCGATTCCCAGCCTTCTTCATCAGATCGGTAAATAATTCGACGGTTCGATAAGGAACCGTCGTGTCGGCCTTGCCATGAAAGATGATGGTGGGCGGCAAACCTGGCTTAACATGATGGACGGGAGAAACAAGAATGTTTTCATCGCCGATGCGCTCTCGTAGCTCTAAGAGTTTCTCTTTAGAAACGGGCTCTTCGCCATCGACGTTCGCTAATACCAAAGCCGGATTGAACAAAACCATCGCATTGGGAGACGAGCTTACCGTTGTTCCGTCGGTCGGTCCTTCAAATCCTGGTACGACGCCGGTACATGCCGCTAGATGACCACCAGCCGAACCGCCGCCGGCCGCGATTTTATTCGAGTCGATACCGAGCCGTTGAGCGTGAGTGCGGGCCCAACGGATAGCCGATTTCGCATCGGCGACACAATCGATGATCTTGGCGTTATGAGTGCTTGCGACTCGATACTCGGCCGTCATCGCAACCATGCCGCGTTTTGCCAAGTACTCGCACTGTGAGGCAAATTGTTTAGGGCTACCATTCTTCCAACCGCCGCCGAAGAAAAAAACAATCGCAGGTCGTCGATCCGATTCCTTATGCCCTTCTGGGTTGAAGATATACATTTTGAGTTCGATTTCACCAATCGTTTTATAGACCTCGACTTTAGCATTATCGAGCGATCCATCTTGATCGGCTTTCGTTCGCGTCTTTGTTTGCGCAGTAGCAACATTGGTAAAGCCAGCAAAGATAAGTAAGACATACAAGATTGTTCGCATCATGAGCCTCGAATTGAGATGGTGGATGAAACTGAATAACAAGGACGCCGAGAACAAGAGTCGATTTATGGCATGGACGTTGTTCCAGCTTGGAGCGAATTGAACTATGATGGTAGCAGACGAAATCGCCTCGAAGAATCCTTTTTCGAATAAAAACTGATTATGCAGCATCTCGATCATCTAAAAAACTTGGTTATCATGGCCGCCGCCGACGGTTCGCTCAATGAAAGCGAGATCGCTTTGCTGGTAGACCGCTGCACGGAATTAGGGCTCAGCGAGACCGAATTGGAAAAAGCCCTTAGCTTTGCGTTGAGCGATAAAGCGGCTTTAAAATTGCCGACCTCGCATCCCGAAAAAATCGCGATGTTGACCGATCTGATGCGAATCATGGCGGCCGATGGCCAGCTTCGTGAAATGGAAAAGCGATTGTTCGCTATCGCGTCGGCAAAGATGAATATCGATCGCGACGAGATTGAAAAACTGATCGATCGATTGGTTGGAAAGCATTCGTCGTCCGATAGGCCGGCTGTCTAGCGATAAGTAGTAAGGAAAGGTCAAAAATAACTTCCGCAAATTTGGGTGGCACGCCCTGAGTCTTCGAAGGGCGTGGCCGAGTTAATCACGCCCTTCGAAGACTCAGGACGTGCCACCCGATAAAGAAAACCCGAAGTTATTTTTGACCCGTTCCTAAGCAATAAGCAATATAAGCATAGAAGGTTAAGCATCCGAAGGGTCGACGACTTTTCCGTTTTCTGAAATGATTGAAACATCCAATACTTCCGTTCGGTTACCTGCTCGAATCGAAGAACAGCGATTGATCGAGATCGCGATGAGCTTGCCGGGCCAAAAGATCGGCGCGGTCAGCGTCGGACGTGGGCAGGCTGCTGAACAACTTGCAATAGATCGATCGGATGCGGAAGTGGTTTGTTGGTACCTCGATGGTTACCAGGCAAATTTGGCCAAACAGCATGTTGATCCATTGCCGAACCTAACGATCGCGTGTGAAGCGGACTGGCCGGCTGGCGAATGCGACTTGACAATCATCCCAATCAGCAAAGGGGGCGAGGCCGAATTGACTCGCGATGTTTTGCAGTCGGCGTACCATCATCTCGTGATCGGCGGTTATCTCGTAGCGAGCGTTGACAATCCTCAAGATCGATGGCTGCATGAGCAACTCAAGAACTACGAAAAGAGCGTGAAGGTTCGAAGCTTTGAAGATGCGATCGTCTATTTCATTCAAAAGACAACCGAGCTCAAGAAGATCAAAGATTTTACCTGTGAGCTTTCGTTCCGCGATTGCGAAGCGACGATTCGACTGATAACGCGCCCAGGTGTATTCTCGCACCGACAGCTTGACAACGGAACTCGCCAAATCCTCGACGCAATCGATGTCTTTCCCGAAGCGAAGCTGGTCGATATTGGTTGCGGGAGCGGGGCAATCGCATTAGGGATGGCCGCTCGCGATCCGTCTGCGAAAATCGTCGCCTTTGATTCGAACGCGAGAGCCGTATGGTGCGCCAAGCAAGGTGCGGTATTGAACGGTTTTGAAAACGTCGACGTTGGTTTGAACTGTACCGGCGAATATGGAATGGCAAACCAGTTCGATATGGCACTGGCCAACCCTCCGTATTTCGCCGATTTTCGGATCGCTCGACTATTTATTGATGCGGCTAAACGCTCATTGCGACCCGGCGGTCGGCTGGTGGTCGTAACGAAACAACCTAAATGGTATGAAGAAAACATGCCCGAGTTATTTAACGACGTCGAAGTCTTCGAATCGCGGCGCTATCATATTGCATCGGGTACCAAAGC
>Ga0163150_10008985_pt1 | contig 11191 bp, 15 predicted proteins | sample OliLakLV19P2IB_FD_148628 | JGI IMG/M metagenome (GOLD analysis project Ga0163150, IMG submission 148628) | Freshwater microbial mat bacterial communities from Lake Vanda, McMurdo Dry Valleys, Antarctica - Oligotrophic Lake LV.19.P2.IB | ecosystem: Environmental > Aquatic > Freshwater > Lake >...
CTCTAGGTGTCCCCTTTGTGCGACACCTCTTTCACCGCTGGCAGTCCAGTTCGGTCAGGCCGTAGCAACGCAAGCCGAGGTCGGGAGCCTGGCGGCCCCAGAGGATGGGCTGGCCACACAGGCCCCTGCCGCAACCCGGCCGCCTCGCGGCAGCGGCGCGCACGACCAGGAGGACGCTCAGCACCACCGAGCGCCGGTTGCGCCGGCCCTGACGGCCGGGCGGCGAAACCTCAACTGACAACGCGCACGGCGGTTGGCGGGCGGCCAGTAGCCCGAGGACTTGCTGCACCTCAAGGATAATTGAAACGGGAAAGCTCAAACCGGTCATTGACCGGATGTACCCACTGGAGCAAATGGCGCAGGTCCCTCGCTAAGGCGCTGCCGAAAAATGACTTTTCCGTTTGCAAACTTGCTAACCGCATTTCCCGCCCGTTTTGGCATCTTTTGCAAATGAATCGGCAAAGTAATTCTTCTGCAAAGCCTAAGTCGATTAACGGCACAAAGAGGGCAGCGTCGGTGGGAGCATCGACCACGATTAGTACGAGACCTGGTGGACGCCGGGTCAACTTCCATAGGCACACCCGATTTCTGTAGACTAAGGGTTCATAAAAGAACAACTTCCCGCGCCTGATATACTGGACGGCGACGGGGATAAGTGACCAATGGCAACCGAAACAGAACTGGCCCTTCATGCTTGTGAGTGTGAAATCTGTAAAACGGGAAGGGACGCAGAGGTGGCTCGTGGTCATCGCCGGATCAATCTGTTTCTGAGCCGCCTGACCGAGCCGCAGCGTCGCTGGTATGTGGCGATGCTGTCGGGCGAACCAGATGGCCTCAGTGATCGCCACCTTTCCCTGATAACCGGCCTGGATGAAAAGACGATCCGGCGCGGGCGAGATGAATTAGAGGCTGATCTGTCCCACCTTCCCGTCGACCGGCAACGTCGAGGCGGCGGCGGGCGGCTGCGGGCCGAAAAAAAGACCCGGCCTTAGAGACACGGTTGCTGGAAATCGTTGCGCCCCACACGGCGGGCGACCCGATGGGCAGCCGCAAGTGGCTCAACTGTCGGTTGAGCGACATTCAGGAACACTTGGGCGAACAGTGCGTCAGTAAACCCGTGATCAGCCGCCTGCTCAAAGCCCATGACTATTCTTTGAAAGCCAATGACAAGCAAGTGTGCAGCAAGCAGCATCCTGAGCGGGATCGCCAATTTACCTATATCGGGGAGCAACGGAAGCAACATCAGGAAGCCGGTCAGCCGATTATCAGCGTGGACACGAAAAAGAAGGAGTTGATCGGGAATTTCAAGAACTCCGGCCAGATCTGGTGCCAAAGCGCGGAGGTCGTGAATGTCCACGACTTCAAACAAGACGCGCTGGGGCGGGCGGTTCCCTATGGCCTTTATGATTCCCAACACAATCGCGGCACCGTGTATCTGGGCTGTTCGGCGGATACCCCGACCTTTGCCGTAGACAACATCGCCCAGTGGTGTGCGACCGAGCGCCTGGAGCGTTTCCCGAACGCCACCCAGGTGATGATTGAAGCCGACAGTGGAGGGAGCAACAGCGCTTGCTCCCGGGTGTGGAAGCACCAACTGCAAGACAAGGTGGCCGACCGCTTTGGCCTGACGATTATCATCTGCCATTATCCGACAGGCACCTCCAAATGGAATCCAGTCGAACATCGGCTCTTCAGCGAGATTAGCAAGACCTGGGCCGGTTGCCCGTTGCGGACGTTTGACGCCGCCTTGCAGTACATCCGTGAAACCAAAACGGCAACTGGTTTGAAGGTAACGGCCCATTTGATCACCCACGAGTATCTGACGGGCGTGAAAGTCTCTGACGCAGTGATGGAAACTCTCAATCTGACCCGTCACGAAGTCTGTCCGCAGTGGAACTATACGATCCACCCTCGCGCCAAGCCACTGGCGAACTCGTGAGGGAAGTTATATCTTTACGAACCCTAAGTGCAAATCCGGTAGGCAGCACCTCGACTCCTTGCTAAGCCAAATGGATGAAAAATCACGGCCTACGAGATTAGGTAACGCAGACCCGCATGATATGAGCCCGACTCGTGCCATGTATGGAAAAAGCCGCTGATTCGGTCAAATCAGCGGCTTTGCAGCAGTGGGGGTGGATTCGAACCACCGGCCTCCGGGTTATGAGCCGCGCTCTCAGGATGTTACCTTTTGGCTTCCGGGCAGGCTTATGTGCCTTACCCGACGATCTCCGGCTTCTGGGAGCCTGACGAGTTGTGAAAGGAGTGTAATCTATGCGCGATTCGGGTGTCAAGCACCAAATTGTCCCGTCTTTGCAGAGCGAAGTCACCACCCTAAGAAGAACCAGTGTTGTTGAGGGTGCTGGGGCAACGACGAGGTTGGCAACATTGCGATCTGCCGCCAAACAGTTCTGCTCGACCTGGCATGATACTAGCCAAGGTACCAATTTGTAGATGCGGCCGTGCTGGCCCAATGAAGCAACAACCGATCCGGTTGGCGGCGAATGAAAGGTGTAGCCAGCACACCCAGCGTTGAACGGGCTGTACCACGATTTCCGTTGGGTGGCCGAGTAGGCCAGCGCCAGCCCAAAAAAGCGGTCGGATCAAAGGGGTAGCCAGCAAAAGCCCAACTTTTCAGCCGGCCGCGAACACCCAACGACAACCCACGGATCGAGACGTACTTTGGCACGATCAAATCCCAGCCGGTTTACCCTGGCTACTTCGTTGACGTCCCGGACGCGGTGGCCTACTTTACTGGCTTCTATGCCTGGTACAACGCCATCCATCCGCTGACGACTTTGAACATGCTCACGCCCAACCAGGTCCACACCGGCCAAACCTCACCTTACTCGCCGAGCGCCAAACGCACCAAGCCGCCAGCATCGCCAACCGCCGCGTCGCAGGCCATGCCCCATTCACATTGGAGGAACTGATCGCCCAACCCTTACCCGATGTCTCCCAGTGCCCGGTTTACTCGTGGGCGGAGCCCAACCCGGTCCCGCAAAACACGCGACACCCCTTGCGTAACTGAGCGGACCCGAGCCGTCGTTTGAGGTTGACGATCGAATATTTCGACCACACCGCCACGACGAGCCTTCCAGAATCGCGATTAGCCATATCTCAATCGAGAAAAGGAAGGTAAATTCCCTTCCACGGACGCCGAACAGCAGGCGTTACCGGAAAGGGCAGGACGCTGCGCGGGCTGCATTAACCGCTCCGCGAGACGCCCGCGCAGCATCCGCCGTTGGGGTCGAATCTCTGAAACTGTGGGCGAATAGCTGCCCGATTGCGACGCTGTGTCCTGTAATCTACGCGTCTCGATGTTTCTTGCCGTCCAGTCTTAGGGTGTTTGATTCGTCATTGTGCGTGCCGCCGCTGCCAACATGTTTCTCGTCTATCGTAGCGCCGTTTTTGATGATTTGGACGATAGCCATTGCGTGGCCGCGACCCAGGCCATAGTCATCCTTGAGCCACTTAATGATGGGGCCGGCTTTGGTTCCTGGGTCGGTGAAGCCCTTCTCTTTAGCCATCGCAATGAACTCATTCGGCGTCTTACCAGTCTTTTCCTCGATATTGTCCAGGTAGGCTTGAAATGACATCTGATATCTCCTTGTGATTGGGTTGTCTATAAACCAGTTTTGAACCAGCTTGTAATTCTCATTTTACGATTGTGGCGATACGTCCAAGAAGAAGCTCGCGTTCGCGTACATTTCGCGTGAGCTCGGCTGCCTGTTTGAATTCTTCACAAGCTTCGTTGAAGCGGCCGAGTTTTGCAAGCAGGTCACCGCGCACGCCTGGTAATAGATGATAAGACTTGAGGGATGGTTCAGAGATTAAAGTATCAACGATCTCGAGTCCTGCGGCGGGGCCAAATGCCATTCCAATTGCGACGGCACGATTCAATTCCACGATGGGCGATGGCGCAACTTGCACGAGGGCATCATACAGTGCGGAAATCCGTTCCCAGTTGGTGTCTTCAGGATTACGGGCCTGCGCATGGCAGGCGGCGATGGCGGCTTGCAAGCGATACGGTCCCAAAGCGCCGCCGATGGCTTCTGCACGGATCAATGCCGCGAATCCTCGTTGGATAAGGAGTTGATCCCAGCGTCCGCGATTTTGCTCGAGCAGTGGGATCGCTTCACCAGCAGGTCCGATCCGCGCGTGCAAACGGGAAGCTTGTATTTCCATCAGCGCAACAAGTCCATGAACCTCTGGCTCATTCGGAATGAGTTCAGCCAGTCCACGTCCCAGGCGGAGCGCATCTGCGCACAAGGCCGGCCGCATCCATTCATCGCCAGATGTGGCCGAGTAACCTTCGTTAAAAACCAAGTAGAGCACTTCCAGCACCGATGATAGTCGTGAAGCGCGTTCGGGTCCGACCGGGGCTTCAAATGGGATGCGGGCTTCGGAGAGAGTCCGTTTGGCGCGGACAATGCGCTGAGCAATCGTTGGCTCGGGGACGAGAAAGGCCCGGGCGATCTCGTCAGTTGTTAGTCCGCCGAGCAGGCGCAGGGTGAGAGCCAGGCGCGCGGCCTTGGGGAGGATCGGATGACAGGAGATGAAGATGAGTCGCAGGAGATCGTCGCCCATATCCTCGGGTGAGTCCAGATCGAGTTTGGAGACTGCCAATTCCTGTTCGAGCTCAAGATCACGACCCATTTGCTCGGTCTTACGTTCGAGGCGCACGTTGCGACGAATTTGATCAACGGCACGATGCCTCGCAGTCACCAAGAGCCACGCACCGGGCTTATCAGGGATACCGGTTTGGGGCCACTGCTCCAACGCGGCGACGAGCGCGCCCTGGGCCAGATCCTCGGCCAGACCCACATCGCGGACCAGGCGCGTGAGACTCGCGATGAGTCTGGCGGATTCGATCCGCCAGACTGCATCAACGGTGCGATGGATATCAGAGTTCGCTGCCATCAACGGTTATTGATTATTGGGGACCAAAGACTTCATAGATCCTGCCCTGACCGTCTCCAGCCACTTGCCAGAATCGTTTGGAAAATTCAATCGCTTCCTCTCTGGATTTGGCTTCGATCAACGCAAAACCAACGACAGCTTCCTTGGCTTCCGTAAAAGGTCCATCCATGATCTCGATCTTACCTTTGAATGACTTGACACGGGTAGGGGTTTGCTCCAGCCCGCCAGTCGTAAGCAGAACGCCGGCCCTGGTCATCTCTTCGATCAATTTACCCATCGCGGCGTACATTTCAGGGTTGGGCGGGGTCATTTCCACGCTTGGATCATTGCTGGTCATCAACATGAATCTCATTTTATCTCTCCTTTTTCCGAATGTATTTCAGCCATTAGGTGTATCGCAATCGCCATCACCCAAACACAGACAAGGATCCCGGCCAGGAAGAAGGCAACACCGCTTGCGATGATACTTCCCATCCCTAACGCGATCAGTGCCGGGGTCGCCACACCCGTTGCCAAACAGTAAGCCACCCAGCCGGTTTGTCCCAGCGAGGCCAAGCGTCGAACAAACACGAAACATGCCACTGGCAATGCGGTAAATGCCATAAAAAAGGCGATGCTGTGTAGAATTGCATGCCAGCTCATTGCAGTGGGCATGCCGGCTGGGGCTCCCGGGGGGAAGCCGAAGCTCGGGTCAGTGGAAAAGATCCCCGCGGCGATCATCCCAAACCCGAAGATGCCGATGAGCAGCGGTCCCCAGGCGCCGCTTGGCCCGGGATACATCACGCGCCGCATCCCGATTGCGCATGCAACCGTAAGTCCACCAGTAACCAGGAAGGTAGCGATCTGTATCCAGCCTAATTCTCCAAGACTCAATACACTGATCGCGTGGCGTTTGATATCGAACCCCGGACGAATAAACATCTCCATCAAGGGCACAAGGACAAACAGAAAGCCGGCGATCACGCCAGCGCCAAGCAGTGGTCTGATGACGTGTATACCATCTTCTGCGATTGTTTTTTGCATCTCTTCTCCATAGGTATTGAGATTTGAGCTATTTTCGGACAGTCATACGCTGTTCTGAATTTCACTCTATTAATACGTCGAACAGGAGAAGGGAAAATCGACATGGGAATGCCTCCGATTACTGGTGTGCTGGCTACACCGTTCATCCGCCCGTTTTTCGCCACATAGGCCTAAGTAACTTGACAATGTTAGATTAGACAGATGTTCTGCCAGCGCTGAAACGGGCGAAATGTGGTACTGCTAGACGAATGACTCACTTGCGGCCACGGATCTTGATCTTTTCAACCCCGAACTCTGGGGGATACCCCGGCAGGCCGTACGCCGCCTGGGCGATGACTTGCGGACATTTTGGGAGCGGTTTCGGCCGCGCTTTCGGACTCGGACACGCGATACGAGCGAACAGGCCTGGTGGTACTGGCGCGGCCAATTGACGATGGAAGACACGCGCAACTTTGCCAATATCGAGCGGCGCTTGAATGGTGGCGATGGTCAGGCCCTTCAGCAGTTCATGTCGGATTCGCCCTGGCCCAAGCAAGGGGTCTGTGACCAAATTCAGGACGAGATCGGATCGCGTCCGGTGCTGCAACACGGCGGCCTGTTGATCGTGGATGAGAGCTCGGACGAAGCGGCCGGCGACGAACGGGCGGGCGCGGGCCGCCAACACAACGGTCGCCTGGGTACCCCAGCACCGAGCACTGGGGCCGGTGAAATCGAACTGAGTGTCACGACGGTCAGCCTGACCTTTGCGCATCCGGCGACCGGGACGTGGGTGCTCGTGGATGGGGAACTGTTTCTGCAGGAAAGGTGGTTCAGCGAAGAATATGCCGAGCGCCGCCAGGCGGTGGGCCTGCCGCCCGAGCACCGCTTTGCGACCAAACCCGAATTGGGACTGCAGATGATCCTGCGGGCGCAGGCGCGTGGCCTGCCCTTTGAGTGGGTGGCCTGTGATGATTTGTATGGAAGAGGCCGGGCATTTCGGGCTGGTTTGGACGCCGCCCAGATCCAATATGCCGCGGAAGTCCCGGACGATACCCAAGTGTACTTGCAGTGTCCCAAGGTCGGCGTGCCCCGGCGGCGTCACCCCGGCAAGCGTCGGCCAACCCGTTTGCAGGTCCTCAGTCGGCAACTGCCGCAGGAGGTGCGCGCACTCGCCCCAAGCGGACAGGCCACCTGGCAACGGGTCGCCGTCCGAAACACGGAGCGCGGGCAACTCATCGCCGATTTCCGGGTTCTCCCGGTGTGGACCCTGACTGCACTGCGTCAGGTCCGGCGCGAATGGTTGGTCATCCGACGCGACGATGATGGCCGCTTGACGTATGTCTTGTCGAATGCGCCCGAAACGACGCGGGCGCAAACCCTGTTTGAACGCAGTTGCGGGCGGTACTTCACCGAACGAGCGTATCAGGATGCCAAATCGGAACTGGGTTGGGCCGATCTGCAAGCCCGCAAGTATCGCGCCTGGGAGCATCATACCGCCCTGACGGCCGCGGCGACCTGGTTTGTGGCGATCGAAAAATTGGAGTGGCGCGAAGCCTACGCGCGTGACCCGCAACTGGCGCAGCAGTTCGAGCTGGAAGTCCTGCCGGCGCTCTCGACCGCCAACGTCCGCGAAATGTTGCAGGCCGTCTTGCCGGTCCCGCAACTCACGCCGCAACAGGCCCGCGAGGTGGTCGCTGCCCATTTGGTCAATCGCGCGCGCTCGACCGCCAGCCGTTTGAAAACACAACGTTTTCATGAGGATCCAGGCTAATCTAACATTGTCAAGGTAAGTAGGCGAAAGTTCTTATCAGGTTTAAGCAAGCTGGAGCAAGCAAGTACACATGGCGGTGACTAAGGCGGCTCGTCAAATTAAGTTGACACATTTTTGCAGCCGGCGTCTAATGGTCAGATGCGAAATGCGACGGCCATCCAACGAATCGAAACGGTCTACGACGCCCTGGCACCGGTGATGGATGAACGCATGCGCCGACAATGGGCGGCGGCCGAAGCCCAGGCCTATGGCTGGGGCGGCAGTCACGCCATTAGCACGGCGATAGGGATGTCGATGAATACGGTTCGGCGCGGACTGCAAGAGTTGGCCGAACGGGCCGCGCACCCGGAGGTGGAAGTATCCGCGCGCGTGCGCCAGGTCGGCGGTGGGCGCAAGCGGCAGACGGAACTGGATCCGGACTTGCCGGCTGCATTGGAGCGATTGATCGAGCCCGCGACACGCGGCGACCCAGAGTCGCCGTTGCGCTGGACCTGCAAGAGCACCACGCGTTTGGCGAGTGAACTGACGGCGGCGGGCCATCCCGTCAGCGCGAGCACGGTGGGCCGATTGTTGCGGGCCGCAGACTACAGCCTGCAGAGCAACCGCAAGGCCAAAGAAGGCGCTGATCACCCCGATCGGAATGCGCAGTTTGAGCACATCGCCGCCACCGTCCAGAGCTTCCAGCAGCGCGGCCAACCGGTCATTTCGGTGGACACCAAAAAGAAGGAATTGACACGCACCTGCGTTACCGCAGTTGGTGCAGGTGTCGGCGAATTCCGCATGGCCGGCCAAGAATGGCAACCCAAGGGAGAACCGGTCGAAGTCTTGATCCATGACTTTATCGACAAAGACTTGGGCAAGGCCATTCCCTACGGGGTGTACGATCTGACTGCCAATGAAGGCTGGGTGAGTGTGGGCATCGATCACGATACCGCGCGCTTTGCGACCGAGGCCATCCGGCGCTGGTGGCAGAAGATGGGCGTGAAGGCGTATGGGCAAGCCCGCGAGTTGCTGACACCTGCACCCACCGCAGGTGCGGTGTTACGGCCGATGGGGGCGGCAGCAACGGCAGCCGCAGCCGGCTGTGGAAAGTGGCGTTGCAAGACTTGGCGATGGCTTTGGGTATTCCGATTCAAGTATGCCACTTCCCGCCGGGCACCAGCAAATGGAACAAGATTGAGCATCGGATGTTCAGTCACATCACCCAGAACTGGCGTGGCCGACCGTTGGTGAGTCACGACGTTATCATTCACCTGATTGCGGCCACTACGACGCAACGCGGTCTGACCATCCAGGCTGAACTCGACAGGGGACGCTATCCAACAGGGATTACCGTCCCCGATGATGAACTCGCTGCGGTCAACTTGAAACGAGCTGACTTTCATGGTGACTGGAACTACCGTATCTTGCCAACGCGTACGAATAAAAATTAGTCATGTTATTTTGACGAGCCGCCTTAGCTACAACCAAAGCATCGCGGTCGCTACGGGCACAGTCTCGCCCACCGTTTTCACCGAGGGCTATAGTTTTGTCGCCAATACCAGCACGCCGGGCCGAGTGACCATCGCGGCCATTGGTTCGACCTGCCAGAATCTCTATGGCGCGGGTACATTGTTCAAGGTCGGCTTCGACGTAGTGGGCATCACTGGCCAAACCACGCCGCTCGATTTCGTGACCGGCCTGACGGCGACCGTGCTTTATGCCGACGACGATTTGGTCACTCCCGTTCCACTCACGTTGCAGAGCGGTTCGCTGACCGCGCGAACGGCCTACGTCACCGGCGATGTCAACGGCGATACGGTGGTAAACGTCGCGGACGCCGCCCTGGCGTTGCAGATTGCCAGTGGCACGCACACGCCCACCTGGGACCAAGCTGGCGCGTGTGACGTGAACGGTGACGCGACTTGCGATTCGGCTGACGCCAGCCTGCTGCTGTGTTATGTGGCTTTCGGGTCTTGGGAGAGCTGCGGGACGCCCACGGCCAACCTCGCTGCGCGAGCGGTGGACCTAGCCGCAGCCTCAGTGGTGACGGTCAGCCTCGGCGCTCCGAATGGCGGCCCCGGTCAAACGATCACGGTTCCGGTCATGCTAGCCGGCGGGTCGGAATTCGCGGGCGGCACCTTCAGTTTCCAATATGATCCTACCCGCATGACGTTCGTCAGCAGCGCGAAAACCAGCCTGACCACTGCCTTCAGCGTCAGAAGCCACACGCAGTGGCCTGGGCTAGTGCGCATTGCGATGGCCAGCGGTACCGCCGTCGGCGGCGACGGTGCCATCCTAAACCTAAGGTTTCAGCTCACGGGTGCCCCCGCCCCCATTGGCTTAGCCCAATACTGGCTCAATGACAGTTCCGGCCGAGACTTCCAAACATCAGCCTTGCAGAAGACCATTGTGGTGGTAGCGACCGCTCCTCACAACTTGTACAAGCTATTCCTGCCAACCGTGGTTCGGTAGAGCTGGCCTCCGAATCTGGCCGTTCGCGCCGAACTGGCGATAACGACCGGCATGGGAGCAGCCATCGCAGCCAACTTCCGGCCATTGCTAGATTCGAACCAAGGACCTGCAGGATATGAGCTCCGCTCCTGAAGCGTATATAAATAGCCGCCGATTCCAATAGACTCTATCGAAAATAAGGTAAGCTTGGCATGTGCTTACCTACGAGATACTCAAGAAGAAGCCGAAGAAGTTGCTGGCCTTGACTGGCTTGGCCCGGCGCGAATTTGACGAGTTGCTGCCGGTCTTTGCGAAAGCATTGGTGGCGGCGAAAACTAAGAAGGCCAAGCCCAAACGCAAACCTAAAAAGCGCCAACGGGCCCCCGGCGGTGGCCGCAAACCCAGTTTGCGCAGCGCGGAGGACAAGCTCCTGTTCATCTTGGTGTACACCAAGACCTATGCGCTGCAAGTGGTGCAGGGGCAATTGTTCGGGATGAGCCAATCGAGCGCGAATGCCTGGATCCATGGGTTGTTGCCGGTTTTGACGGCCGCCTTGGACATGTTGGGGGTGATGCCCGAACGCGACGGCGCGCAAGCGGCCCAGCGCGAACGCCGCCACCGGGAGTGCGTCCGACCTGATTGTCGACGGGGTGGAACGCCGGCGGCAACGCCCGAAAGACGCCAAAATGCAGACGATTCACTACAGTGGTAAGAAGAAGGGCCATTTCGATAAGAATGTGGTCGTGGTCAACACCGCCAGTAAGCGGGTGAGCTTCCTCAGCAAGACGCTGCCGGGATCGGTGCATGACAAAGCCCTGGCTGACCACGCTGACATTCACTTTTCCAAAGCGGCCACCCTGCGCAGCGACTTGGGCTTCCTGGGGTATGCCCCCGCTGTCCGGGTGCATCTCCAGCCTAAAAAAACTAGGACGGCAAAGCTGAGTAGCTAACACTTTGCAAAATGCTCATGAAACTGACACAATCGGTGGTTACCACACCAAACCGAAGGAGCCGTCTCATGAGCAGTAGTCAAGAATTGTACACCCGCGTGTTTACGAAATTGCG
>Ga0163150_10008986_pt1 | contig 11191 bp, 11 predicted proteins | sample OliLakLV19P2IB_FD_148628 | JGI IMG/M metagenome (GOLD analysis project Ga0163150, IMG submission 148628) | Freshwater microbial mat bacterial communities from Lake Vanda, McMurdo Dry Valleys, Antarctica - Oligotrophic Lake LV.19.P2.IB | ecosystem: Environmental > Aquatic > Freshwater > Lake >...
CACCAAGAGCCTGCGTGATTTCTTAGCCGCGCCGCCTGACGTCGTCAGGTGCGAAGTATCACGGGTCGGGTGAACTCCGGATTGACTAGGGAGTTCGATCCGTATTTCACCAGAGAGCGTGGCCGACACGGCCTGCATGTCCCTTGCCATGTCAGCGGTGGACGGATAGCGATCGCCAGGAGACTTTGCCATGGCCCGTGCAATGATCGCCGAACAAGCCGAAGGAATCGAATTGTCATCCAACCGAGGATCGGGGATCGGCCCCTGGCAATGCCCGAACATGACCTGAATGACGCTCTCGGAATTCTGGTAGGGACTCTTGCCCGTCAGCAGGCTGTAGTAAGTTGCTCCCAATGAGTAAATATCGCTTCGAGCGTCGACCGACTTTCCGTCGCATTGCTCCGGGCTCATAAAATAGGGCGTACCGACAACAAGACCTGCCTGTGTCATCTCGCGGGCGCGGGGCGAGTTCGACTTGGCCAAACCGAAATCGGTGATTTTGGTCGAGCCATCGGCCGCGCGCATCAGGTTGGCCGGCTTGATGTCCCGATGGATCAACCCGGCCAAGTGTGCGGCGGACAAACCTTTACAGGCGTCGAGGACAATCCGCGTGGCTTCGAGTACGGAGTAAGGAGGACCCTTCTCAAGCCGATCTGAAACGCTCCCTCCGGGAATCAACTCCATCACAAGGAAATACGTCTGCCCCTCCTGGCCAATTTCATAAACCGACACGATGTTCGGATGGTTGAGCTTGCCGGCAGCCTTCGCCTCGGCCAGAAAGCGACCGAGGGCCGATTCGTTTTCCGCCAACTCCTCGGGCAGCAATTTGATGGCCACGTCCCGCTCGATCATCGCATCATGGCCTCGATACACGACTCCCATGCCGCCTTGGCCCAATGACCCGGTGATTTGATATTTGCCAATTGTTCGCCCGATCCAAGCGGAGGCCGTTGCCGAGACGGGAACTGGGCGGTTGAGCGTTGTCTCGGACCCTAGCGACAAAAAAGTTGTCTCCAAGAACTCGGCCGACTCGTCTGGGTTCTTTTTCGCTTTTGGATGCGAGCCAGGTTCTTCGTCGGTCATCTTTGTCCCTCTTTTGGCAGTTTCGTCACATGTTCTGCAATCGATCAGTTTACTTCACTCGATGCTTGCATAGTAAGGAGTTTGAACAATTCACATGTTGAGTTCAGAACATGTTTGTCCGAAAAGTCTGCATTCGAGGACCGGCAAGGCAACCGTAAGTCGTTTGTGCCGAAAAAAACCGTCCATCAGCGATTCAGGGCCGCTCGTCATGAACGGTACCGAGAACGGGACGCAACGACCAGCGTTTCGGACGCGTGGCAATCTCGTTGCATGTTTCCCCACCAGGCGTGGCAGCGGCGTTGCTTTCGCGGACTAAGTGGCCCGATAAGCCTGCTGCGCCGCTTCGTACACCGCCTTGAGCGGCACGCCGTGTTGTTCGGCGATTTTGCGGCACGATTCGAACTCGGGTGAGAAGCGGGCCGAGGTGGCGTCGAGCCAGGCTAACATGCCTTCGACTTCGCCCCAGGCCGTTTTCACGCGGTGAACTTCGCGGCGTAGCTTGCGGCGCTCGACGTTCCAGCGGCGGATGCCGAGCGTGGTGGTTTCGCGAAACAGAATCGTCTCGATCGCGGCGACCTGTTCGGCCTCGCACAGCACGCTCAGCGTGACGCCCGGCCGATTTTTTTTCATTTGAATCGCGGTCGTGTAAACATCCAGCGCGCCGGCCGCCCAGAGCTGCGCGATCGTATAGCCGATCAACTCGCCGCTGATATCGTCGAGATTGGTCTCGACCATGCACAACCGTTCGTCGGCCTTGGCTTCGCTGGTCTCACCCACCAGCAGCCGCAACAGGTTGGCTTGTTCTTCCAAATCTTTCTGGCCGGCGCCATAGCCGATCTGCTCGATCTTCATGCCGGGCACGGGTCCGAATGCATCGACGAGCGTGGCGATGATCGCGGCGCCGGTGGGCGTGGTCAATTCGCACAGCACGCGCGATTCGGCCAGCGGCACGCCTTTGAGCAACTCGGCGGTCGCTGGGGCGGGAATGGCACAGCGGCCGTGGGCGATTTCGATAAAGCCACTGCCGGTCGGCACCGCCGAACAGACGATCCGCTCGGCGCCCAGCAAGTCCCACCCGATCGCGGCGCCGACGATGTCGGCAATCGAATCGACGGCGCCCACTTCATGAAAATGGACCTTCTCGATCGTCGAATTATGGACCTTGGCTTCCGCCTCAGCCAGCCGGCGGAAAATCCGGTGCGCCAGCTCTTTTTGCCGCGCCGTGATCGAGCTGCCGTCGATCATCGCAGTGATGTGGTGCAAGTGCCGGTGCTTGTGTTCCGGCGTATGCTCGACGGTAATCTGCGTGGCGCGAAAGCCCTTTTTCTTCACACCCGTGGCAACCAACCGCACGTCGGGCAGGCCCAGTGTTTGGATGCCGGCATTGAGCACCGACAGGTCCACACCGGCATCCACCAGCGCTCCCAACGTCATGTCGCCGCTGATTCCGCTGGCACAATCGAGATAGGCGATTTTCATAAGATGGGGGTGCTTTGGTGGCTGGTGTTTGTGGAAGGAGAAATGAAACCGCGAAACGTCTCGGCATTTTAAGATCTGAAACGAGGCGGGGGTAGTGCTCGCGCCGAGTTGTTGGCTGTCGAAACGCTGCTACACTGGTCGCGTGCTGCCCCACGCCTCACTTTGCTGCGAAGGCCAAATGCTCCATGAGCGACGACGAAACTACGATCGGCGAGCTGCGACGGCTGATGGACCGGTTCGTCAGCGAGCGCGACTGGCAGCAATTCCACACGCCCAAGAACCTGGTCATGGCGCTATCGATCGAGGCGGCCGAGTTGATGGAGCATTTCCAGTGGCTCGATGCCCCAGAGTCGCGAGCCCTGGCAAGAGATGCGCAAAAACTCGCGGCGGTGGGCGAAGAATTGGCCGACGTCGTGTGCTACACGCTGGCTCTGGCGAACGAGCTGGGAATTGATGTCTCGCAGGCGGTGCGCGACAAGATGATTAAGAACGAGCGCAAGTACCCGGCCAAAGAATTTCGAGGTCGCTGGGGCGAGGGCGATTCACGATCGCGGAATTCCTCGCCTGAGTGATGCCATCATTTGGCAAACTTACACCGTGGCCGACCGGGTCGCGTCGACGATGGCGCTCAAGTCGGCCATGATCCGGTCCCATTGCTCGGAACCGAAGCGATTGACCAGTTGCGACTGGGCCAGCTCCCAGTAAGGCGCGGCCCTGAGCAGCGCCTCGCGACCCGCCTCGGTTAATTCGACCGTTTTGTGCTTGCCCTTCTCGGGCATCGTCAACCGCAGCATGCTCATCGACAACAGCGGCCTGAGATTGCGCGTGAGCGTCGAGCGGTCCATCACCAACTCGCGCGCCAGCCGCGCAATGCTGCTCGGCCCCAGCAACTGGCCTGTGATCAGAATCACCAGTTGCGTGGAGCGCAGCCCGGCCGGCGTCAGCGCCTGATCGAACATTTGGGTCACGCTGCGCGACGCTTTGCGAAAATTGAAGCAGGCGCAGGTGCGGGCCATTTCGGCCAGTTTAGCATCATCCATCGTCGAGTCGCCGCAAGCCACACGGGTTGCCTTCGAGCCAAGAAAGGCCGGTCCTTTCTCGCGGGAACCAAATCTCCGTTGAGCCGAATCTGGGGGATGGCTTACGGACAAGCTACTTTCAAAACCAATGCGTTGCGCCCGACGTGCGGGGTGCGGATCCCGGATCTGTGGGACCCCCGAGTGCCGGGCCTAGTCTGTCGTGCCTCTTGACCGTTCCACGATCAACAACAACTAGCGTGAGCGATTTCGGAATGGCGGCGAAGTCGAGCGAGGCGAGCGAGATTATATTCAGAACTGGAAAGAGTTGCCGCCGCCGACATAATGAGAGGGTATCGTAAAGCAGCCAATTGCGCGATGCAAGTATTTTTTTCAGATGCCGCTCCGTGCTTTTTTCGATCCTTCAAAGTCTTTCCATGGCCAGCGAAAACCTCCAGCCGTATCTCGAACCCACCTGGTTCGTCAACTCCGACGATCCGGAAGTTGTCGCCTTGTCGCGCGAGGTCGTTGGCGGCGAGACCGACGACGTCGAGCGGGCCTGCCGGCTGTTTTATGCAGTTCGCGACGGCATTCGCTACACGGCCTACAACCTGGATCTGGGCGCCGGCGCGATGCGCGCCTCCGGAGTACTGGCCGCCGGCGCAAGCTGGTGCGTGCCCAAGAGCGTGATGCTGGCCGCGGTATGCCGCTCGGCGGGCATTCCCTGCCGGCTGGGCTATGCCGACGTGCGCAATCACATGGCCACCAAAAAGCTACTCGATTTCCTGGGAACCGACGTGTTCTATTACCACGGCTACAACGAAATCTATTTGCGCGGCAAATGGGTGAAGGCGACCGTGGCCTTCAATCGAACGCTCTGCGAGAAAGCCAGGCTGGGAACGCTCGAGTTCGACGGCGTTCACGACTCGATTTACCACCCGTTCGATCTAGCGGGCCATCGGTACATGGAGTATTTGCACGACTACGGGCCCTTTGCCGACGTGCCCTACGACGCAATCGTCGCCAGGTTTCACGAGGTCTATCCCAACACAAGATCGCCACAAGGCGAGAGCGGGAGAATCGGCGGCGATTTCGAAACGGAAATCCAGGCTGAGTCCGCTGGACCGTAGAGGACCAGCAGCGCTAGTTTACCGGGTGCTTTGCCGTCTACACCGTGTACTGCATCGTGAAGAAGTTTTGTTTCATCTGAGCCCAGTTCAGGCTGACCACGGCAGGCGAAGAGCTGTTGCCGGCGCCCCATGGATTGAACAACGTCACGATTTGCGTGTTCTGGTCGTAACCCACGACAGCATAACCGTGGTTGCCGACAACCGTCTTATCGACCGGGCTGCTGACCGAAGCGAACGTGATGAGCTTGCCGGCGGTGAACGCAGTCACGAAAGTCTGCGTGTCCACCGTCGAGTAGGTGGCATCCTTGCCCGTGATGTGGCTGAGCGCGTCGAACATGTAGCCGCCGGTCAACGCGGCGTAGGTGTTGTGGCCGGTGTCGCCCAGGTTAGCGCGCAGCCAACCCGATTCGTTCATTTGTGCATAGGCTTTTTCCGCGAGCGCCACCCACAGCGGCACGTTTTTGTTTGCCGCGCTCAGTCCGGCGTTGGCATAGACGAAGTTGCCATCCTTATTGACGGGCAGCATCGAGTCGACCGTCACATATTCGGGCGTGCCGTCGTGATCGAAGCGGACCGTGTAGGTGCTGTCGCCATTGACGATGAACATGCTCGTAATCGAGTTCGGATCGCGCAGCGCCACTTCGCCCAGGCTCGACAGGAAGTAGCAGTCTCCAATGACGCCCTGGCGGATGTCGGTGTAAACCGGCGTGTGCGGGAACAGGCTGCCCAGAGCTTTGACGTATTTGGTGCCGGAGAGCGCCGTCGGGTGATCGGTGCCATAGAACCACTTCTGCACCAACTTATCGAGTTGCGCCGCACTTGAGCCGACCGTCAGATTTCCCAGGTTCGTGCCTTGGTAGCGCGCGTTGGCCGCGTTTCCAAGAACGACGTCGGCGGCCAGGCTATTGACATATTCCTTGCCGGCGAAGAACGAGGATTTGCCAACCACCCGCTGCAAATCGGAGAATTCGTTGCCCGAGACGGTGCCGTCGCGGCGGACTTGCGTAAACACCCCAAGCATTTCCGTTCGGTCGATCACGCCGTCGCGCATGTTTTGAATGACCAGGCTGCGCAGCACGGTGTCGCGCAAGTTAGCATTGCACCAGGCAACGTCGGCACTGGCGGCAACCGGCTGGCTGGGAGCCGGAGTGACGGGCGGGGGAGTGACGGGCGCGGGAGCGACGGGAGCCGGAGCAACCGGCGCGGGTGGAATCGGAGTCGATGGTGCCACCGGCCCCACGAACGTGGCGCGATTGATCGCCGCCGCGCTAAAATAAAAACCGCCCACGGTCGGCAGTTGGTCGACGCTCTCGCGAGCATACACCTGGCTAGCCAATAAAACAGCGCTCGAAAAGCTCAAATCCGCGGTCATCAGATCGCGACGCTCGAGCATTTCGAAAGTGGTGCGGAACTCAGCGGAGTTTGATTTTCGGCGCACGGCGATGGCTCCTCGCTTGCAATCGGCTCCGTACACACAAATCGCGTGGGTTGCGCGGCTCTTGCGTGGAATGGAGGGCGATTTTCGACAGACTTATTCGAATTGGATGTGATCGAGCACAACCGACCAAACGATTTGGTCGAGCCAGCGTGTTGGAAATGACCGGCTGGGAAACCCTAAGTCAGGTTCCGTGCGCTGTCAAAGACACGCATTTCTCGCACAAACGTCGATTGCAAATCGTGCTGAAAATAGACTCCCTGCGCAATTATCACAATGGCACTGAATAAGGACATGATGCGAAATGACATCATCCGTCCCGCGGAAAAAAATGCCGCCGCCGCAGATGGCAGCCGGGAATTCGCGTCCGCCAAAGATCGGCGGAATCAGTTTGCCGATAGCTACCGAATGCGGACGACAAAACGTATCGAGGATTCGAGTTTCGCTGGCAATTCCTGGCGAACGGACGATTGTCGCGGCAAGGTCGTCGGGCATGATCGGATTGGAGTGGGAATGGGACCACAAAGTGGTCTGATGTGTCAGAGACGGCGCCGCCCTCGCAGATGGCCTTCGCGGAACAAGACACTCTCGCAAGGCGGCCGTGATTGCGGCCGGCCCGGTTGGCGCCAGCGCTGCTAGCAAGCAAGTGCTGGCACCATTCCCCCCCGGCCTTTAACATCCAGCGCCTGCGGCGCATCGCCGACTTGCCGGTTATAGGGCAGTGGCCGAGGGGGGGTTTTCGCACTCGAAAAGTGCGGCGAAATCGTGGCTGGCCGTCGTTTTTCACTGCAATCTCGCAGTTCGCAAGACACCCAATTGGAGAACCGCTGGCGGCCATTTGACGTGGCGTGCCACTAAACTAACTTTGCGGTGGAGATTCCATGGAAGAACACCAACCGCAAAACTCGGGCCGACTGACATCGATCCCCACGCTGATCGCGTGGCTGAGCGTATGCCTATTGGCGGCCGCTTGGGGACACACCCTCGACGAACGCAGCCAAGAGCTGTGGCGTCAGGCCGGCGCTTTGGGACTGGCCGCCGCCGTCGGTTTGGGTGCGCTGGAAAAAGCGCGTCTCGCCAGCGAACGCCGAGTACGTCTGCGTGCAACGCGCATTCGAGTGGAAAGCGGTTTGAACCGGCTCAATGAACATAGCGCCACGCTCGACTCGATCAACGCCGCCATCCGTCGTCTAACCGAACACGTGACTCAAGAGAACCAAGGCGCATCCACTAAACCTGGTCGCGGCAAACGATCGCAAGCATTGCTGCTCAAGGATTACCCGCTCGCAGTGGTGCCCATCGAAGAGGCCGGTTTCAAATTGCAGTGCGAACGGGCCCAACCGATCTCGGGTACCTTGCGGCAAATCTCCTCGAACAATGTGTCGTTCGAGCACATCCAGCCGTTTACGCCGCGTGTGGTCTTGCTCAATTTCAATCTAGGCGCCGAAAGCCAACTTTCATTCGTCGTCGACGTCGTCTGGACACAAAAATCCGGAGAAGGATTTGCAAGTGGCGGAACCCTGATGGCGGTCGGTGTTCCCGCTCAAGACGGTGTGCGAAAAGTGATGCGGCCTGACCTGCTGCCCACCTAAGAATCAATTTCGCACACGGTCCGAGCAGGTTCAGGCCACGCTGGTGTCCCTTCGACCTCCTCGCGGCTTCGCTAAACGGTCCAAATTGCGCCTTCGCGCTCGGAACCCTGGGGACTTTAAGTCCCACGTCCAACGGCACGAAATATGCATTTTACGCGTCTTTAGTACATCTCGATCCAAAACTCAGCAGCGAGGAGTCAGGAACCATGGCCAACCATAAGTTCTCCAATAGCACGGCCCACGAGGGCCGTTCGAGTGCGACGGATACGCTTCGTCAAGGAGCCAGTGAATTGCGGCATCAGGCCGAGTCGATCGCCCACGATGTTCGAGAAGCCGGTAAAGAGAGGTTTGCTCAGGCGCGCGAAACGGTGCAAGAAGCCGGATCGCATCTGCAAGAAGCGGCGCGCGAAAAAGCCGGCCAAGTGCGCGATACCGCCCAGGAGTACTACCAGGCCGGTCGCGATCAGATGTGTGGAATGGAAAAGAATCTTGAATCGCGGATTCGCGAAAACCCCGTCACTTCGCTGTGCATTGCCGCCGGCCTCGGCTTGCTGGTGGGCATCGTGTGGGCACGTCGCTAAAGTAAGCATAGGAACACAACTCTTGTGTTTCGTCGACATGGAGGTTGCCTAACAAAGGCCGCACTCGCAAAGTGCGGGTGTGGCTTTTTTGTCATTGCGGCGCAAAAGAAGAGGCGTGTCCCACGCGGGACTCGCCTCTTGATGTTTGCAACCGTGCTCGAGCGGTCTTGCTTATTTCTTGGTCAATTCGGCTTCGATCGCCTTGATGACTTCCGGCGAGTCGGGCTTGACCGTGGGCGCGAATCGCTTCACGACTTTGCCGTCACGGCCCACCAGGAACTTCTCAAAGTTCCATTTGATCGGTCCGTCCATGCCGGGATTGGTGTCGGCCGAGGTCAAGAATTGGTAAAGCGGATTGATGCCCTCGCCCTTCACGACGATCTTGGAGAACATCGGGAAATCGACGCCGTAGTTCTTTGTGCAAAAAGTTGAAATCTCCGTGTCAGTCCCGGGCTCTTGCTTACCGAACTCATTGGCTGGAAAACCCAAGACTTGCAGCCCATCGCCCTTGTACTTGGTGTAGACCTCTTCGAGCGCCTTGTACTGCGGAGTCAACCCGCACTTGCTGGCAACGTTGACGATCAGCACGACGTTGCCCTTGAACTTGGTCAGTTCAGTGGGCTTGCCGTCCAAGCTGTCCAAGGTGAAATCCAGGGGCGACTTGGCATCGGCGGCACGCGAGATCGCGGCGCTAAACATTACCAAAGCGATCGAAACAAAAGCGGCGAGCTTCATTGGGGAGTCTCCGTAGCAGTATGTGGAAGGACGTTTTTTGACAACAACACCTTCTTAAAAAGCTACAGCCCGGCGCAGCCCGTGTCAAAGCGCGGCCGCACTTGGCAGCTATCCTGGCTAGATCCTTGAACTTCGCGGCCCCGTTTCCCGCGAACAATCGTCGACCGTGGACCGCGCCTGTCCTAGAATCGAAGCTTTGTCGGCGTCCATTGGGCCGAAAACGACCTTTCGTTTTCGTCAGCCATCTCGTTCTACATCAGGAGCATTCTTGTGCCGCAACCGCTGATTCTCTGCCGAGGGCTCGCCGCGATTTGCATCGTCGTTCTGGGTCAATTTCTTACTGCCGCCGAGATCGTTTTCGAGCAGGGCATCGAATACACCAACCGGGACGATCAGCACCTGCAACTGAACCTGGCGCGGCCAGCCAAGCAATCCGCTTTGTCGCCCGCCGTGCTGTGCGTGCATGGCGGCGGATTTCGCGCTGGCAATCGAGATCGCTGGAACAAGCTCTGCCAGCAACTGGCCGAGCGCGGCTATGTGGCCGCCACCGCCAGCTATCGGCTGGCGCCCAAGTTTCAATTTCCCGCGCCGGTTCACGATGTTAAAGCGGCCGTTCGCTGGTTGCGCGCCAACGCCGCGAAGTATCACATCGATCCCGCGCGCATCGGTGTCGTGGGCGATTCGGCCGGCGGCACGCTGGTGCAAATGTTGGGCGTGACGGCCAACGTTCCCGAGTTCGAAGGCACCGGCGGGCATCCCGACCAGTCGAGCGCCGTGACCTGCGTCGTCAACTATTACGGCGCCAACGACTTCACGAAATCCTATGGCAAAAGCGTTGACGCGCACGAAGTGTTGCCGCTGTTTCTAGGCGGCAACGTCGAACAAGCGCGCAAGCGGCACATTCTGGCCAGTCCGCTGTACTGGGTCACTCCCGACGCGGCCCCTACCCTGCTGCTGCACGGCACGAACGACGCCTACGTCGCCTTCGAGCAAGCCATCTGGATTCACGATCGGCTGAAAGCGGCCGAAGTCGAAGTCCAATTGCTGGAACTGAAAGACGCGGGCCACGGCTTCAAAGGCGCCGACGCCGAGCGCGCCGAGAAAGCGCTCTTCGAGTTCTTCGATCGCCATCTGAAGCAATCGTCGTAGATCCACTCGGGGCCGTTGAACGAACACCGCCTTCGTCGTCCCGCCCTCCCCTTGCCAGTTGCCGCCGCTCAAGAGTAGCATTGCCGCAGTGAAGCCGCCGTAAGGCGCAACGCCGCCTAGAATCGACCTTTCGTCGCCTGCCGAGACCCGAGCTTGATGATCGCTATTGCCAACTTCGTTTTGCTGGCTGTCGAAGAGAGCGCGAGTCTCACGCTGCCGTTTCTGAGGTTCTATGTGTTCGTGCTGGCCGGCTTCGTGGGCTTTCAGATCATCACCAAGGTGCCGGCGCTGCTACACACGCCGCTGATGTCGGCCACCAATGCGATTTCCGGCATCTCGCTGGTCGGTTCGCTCGTAGCCGCCGGCGCCCAGTACAACTCGTTTAGCACCTTCCTGGGCTTCGTCGCGGTGACCGCCGCCACGATCAACGTCGTCGGCGGGTTCATGATCACCGACCGCATGCTCAAAATGTTCAAACGCCAGGAGCGGAAGTAGCCGATGCTCGCGCTCGCTCCGCTCATTGCGCAAATCGTGGCGGCCACGCCGGCGGCTGGTGGTACGCGCCAATTCTTCATCGAAGTCGCCTACCTCACCGCCTCAGTGCTGTTCATTCTCGGCCTGCGCGGACTGACCACGCCCGACAAGGCGCGAAGCGGCATGCAACTGGCCGCGTTGGGCATGCTGGTCGCCGTTGTCGGAACGCTTATCGATCGAGAAATCGTCGACTTCACCTGGATCCTTTTGGGCCTGATCCTCGGGTCCGGCATCGGCGCCGCGATTTCCATCTGGATGCCGATGACGGCGATTCCTCAACGAACGGCAGTCTCGCACGCCTTTGGCGCCCTCGCCGCAACGCTGGTCGGCATTTCGCACTATCACCACCTCACGCATTCGCTATCCGAACCGATCGGCCGGGTCGAAATGGCGGCGCTCGGTTTCGAAGTCATGTTCGGCTCGCTCACGATCACCGGCAGCCTGATGGCCTTTGGCA
>Ga0163150_10008990_pt1 | contig 11189 bp, 11 predicted proteins | sample OliLakLV19P2IB_FD_148628 | JGI IMG/M metagenome (GOLD analysis project Ga0163150, IMG submission 148628) | Freshwater microbial mat bacterial communities from Lake Vanda, McMurdo Dry Valleys, Antarctica - Oligotrophic Lake LV.19.P2.IB | ecosystem: Environmental > Aquatic > Freshwater > Lake >...
TTTATGACCCGTACTTTTTTAACGACGAAGCTGTTTTACAGCAAACTTATGATTTCATTACCTGCACCGAAGCGGCCGAACATTTTTTCGCTCCGGGAAAAGAATTCGAAAAGCTCAACCAACTTTTAAAGCCCGGCGGTTGGCTGGGAATTTTAACGCAATGGGTTCATGCGGACCGGAATTTTGGTCAATGGCATTATCCAAAAGACCCGACCCATGTTTCCTTTTACAGCCAGGAAACTATGCGGTGGATTGCAAGACAGTATGATTGGAATTTAATTTCGCCGACTGAGAATGTGACGCTTTTCTACAAGCTTGACGTGTAATACAATACCTCCCGCATAAATTATTAAATCAATCAGTTTTGAGGGGGCGTTATGTTTGGAAAAATGAAAGACATGGCTGCACAAATGCAGATGATGCAGAGACTCATGAAGGATGAAAATTTTAAAGCGTTATTGGCGCATCCTAAAATGCAACAGTTGATGCAAGACCCCGAGTTTTTAGAGCTCATGAAAACAAAAGATATTCAAAAGGCTGCGTCTAATTCAAAAATTGCTGCGCTTAAAGATGATCCAGAGTTATTGCAGCTTATTTCGAAGGTTCGTTTGCCGCAAACTTAAGATTTGATATTGGGCGAGTTATTGGAAATAAAATTGGTTTGACCTCAGAAAAAGAATACCCCTTTTCTCAGACAGCTCCGTCTGCGCGGAGAACTCGAAAAAGGGTATTCTTTTTCTGAGCTATCATCGCAAAGTGGGGAGGAGGCTTAAACGGAGAAACACGACTTCCCCACAGAGCTCTATCGAAGTTTAATCCGGCTATCTCCAGTAGTCCGAGCACAGCGCCGGCAAATGTTTCCCACCATGTCTTTTTTATTGGCTCTGCTGCGCCAAGCCAAGAAAAAATAAAATCGAAAACTTCTTGAGTGATGCGTGATTATTTTGGAAGCAAAATTCTATAATTTTACTTCGAGAGAGGTAATCAAGGGAACGTTGTTTTTCCTATTTAAGCCCCCACCCCCAACTGCGCGGAGGTTTTCGGAGGATTTGTTCGATTGGCGAGTTCTGCAATAACGAACGAAGTGAGTTATGAGGACTGCGCAGTGGTCGTAGACCATCTGAGCCGGACGAGTGAATTCGTCAAAGACCAAACAGATTTATTATTTTTCGGCAGAGGATCGAATCAAGTGATCGCGCAGTTTTTTGTTTAAAGGTAATCGCGAAAGCCAAATTCCAAAAAAAGCCCGCTGAAAGTCTTCGCCTTGGATCGTGGCTTGAAGCTTTCCGTTTAAAATAAGAGAGGTTCCTATTCCAGGTTCATAGCGCAGCTCATAGCGGTCGCCTTTTTGGACAGTTTGATAAGCCTTATCCAGCTGTAACAAACGACCCTCCAGCGCCACCGAGTTGTTATCCGGATTTTTTTTGATACGATCACGCGAGGCTTTAATCATCAGCTCTTTTTTGATTGTTCGGTGATAATGCAGGACAAGGCTTTTTGGAATTTCACCCAGGATTCCATCGATCGTTTTGATTTCTGCCGGCGCGTAAAGTGCCGCCGTATAAAGATCAAGCTTCACATATTCAAGTAAGTCAACACCGTGGATCGGAATTTTTTTGCTTGTGATTATTTGAGAGGATTCAAAGCAAACCGTTTTTTTGCAAACCATCTCTTGTGCGTAGAGAGAGCTTTGGAAAAAGGGCGTCAATATTAAAAATAAAATGAGAGCAAGAAATGTTTTCATGGCAGGTCTAATAAAAAAAATAGCCGGGCTAATTACATCAATTAGCCCGGCTAAAATAAACGCGCGTTTACTTGCTAACGTACTTACCGGATGAAGACGCGCTGTATTGTGATGATGCCGCAGGTGCGCCCGCAGCATAGTTTGCGCTGTTTGCCCCTGCTGGCGCTGGAGCAAAAGAAGAATTGCTGCTGTATGAGCCTGATGTTCCCATCGTGTCGATAGGGCAAGGTGGGCATTTACGTGCACAGCCAGAAGCAAGAATCAAGATTCCTGCGAGAATAAAAAGAGCATTCGATTTCATGGATCCTCCGTTAATTAAGATTGCGTGAACGTGTATCTTACCAAAACTTTGTGGATTCAGCTATGATTACAGTTTGTGAGTTCATGCGGCACGCTATAATAAGCGATCATTTGGAGGGAATATGGAAAATTTTGGAAAGTTGGTCCTGCGCGTTTCTATTGGGGGATTGATGCTTTTTCATGGTGTTCATAAGCTCACGCATGGTTTTACCATGATCGGGGATATGCTTGTTAAAAATAATTTGCCGCGTGAGCTCATGTGGGGGGTTCCGGTCGGTGAAGTGCTCGCACCACTTTTGCTGATTCTGGGATGGAAAGCAAAACCCGCCGCAGCTCTCGTTGCTTTTACGATGGCCATGTCCATTTATCTTGTTTTTCGAGACAGCTTGTTTAAGCTTGATCAATATGGCGGATTGGTTTACGAATTGAATCTCCTTTATTTTCTTGGCGCGCTCGCGATTATGTTTCTCGGCGCCGGGAAATATTCTCTTTCGCGCGGACAAGGTAAATGGGATTGAATTTCAAAGCCTCTTTTACCCTATTTAGATTAAAGCTATTCATCTGTCTTCTCTCTATGATTTGCGGTGTATTCTTCTCCGGGTTCTCCGTTGATGCGGCTGAAACGGTTTTGCAATATTCTCTGACGCAAACACGCACTCCTTTTGTATCTGCTAACGCTACCCCCAAAAAGGAAAAGGCAAAAGAAAAAGAAATCAAGCTCACCTCAAAAAAAAAAGTCGTGCTGGGAAAAGCTTTTTTTTCAGTTAAGGAAGGGCCGCTTGAGCGTATCTATGATTTCAAAATGCGAGAAATCCATTATCTCGATCATCAGGCAAAGTCGCACGTAAAAATTTCTCTTTTTGCGGATCCCGCGTTTCGTTTGCATGAATTTCAACATCGTCTCAATATGAGCGAAGCCGTTAAAAAAGCAGGCGGCTCTGTTCCAGAAGATCTTTTTACGCTGGAAAGTATTTTTGGAATGGAGGCTGGCGCAACCGTCGTTTTAACTGAAGATAGTTCTGAAAAAAACAAATCGAAATTCTCTGCCGCAGAAAAAAATGTTGCTGAAATGACCTGGGATGAAAAAAAACCAATCGCCGCAAATGACCTGTTTGCTAAGTTTTTAATTTATGACAATGCGTTTCATCCGGTTTTAATAAAAAAGATTATTCAAAGGGGATATGTTCCGCAGGTTGTCCGCAGTCATTTGCAAAACCCAGATTCCGAGGATCAATCGGTGTTAATACTCGATGATTCAAAAACACAAGAAGATCGTGGCTTTCGCATTCCCGGAAACTATGCTCTTTCGAAAAAAAGGCCGGGCGCCGCCGCGGGAGCCATGGATCTCGATCGGCTGCTTCAGTTTTCAACATCTAAAAAAAATCAGATTAAGCGCCATGACAAAACTTGGTTTGAAGCGCGTTGGCTTCAAGCTAAATCTGAAAAAAAATATTTAGAGGCAGCTTTAACTGTACTCGAGTATGGCTTTCAGACGGGGGATCAGAAAACGACGGCTGCGGTGATGCAAACGATAGCGGAGCATCAAAAAGACGACGTTGAGCTCGACCGCTTCCTGAGAAGCTTGGGCGTGTCAGGTCAGGAGCAGGCGGAGCGAGCAATAACCGAGCTCAGAAAAATTGACCGCAAGAAGTTAAGTCGCGCGCACGTCATTGATATTTTTATTGCGAATCAAATGACCGTGCTGGGGCAGAATTTGGGGGCGCAGAAACTGATGATGGCTGCGCTTAAAGTGAATCCCTCGATCGCAGGCGCTTATAAAGATTTGGGAGATATGTTCTTTGCAGAATTTGATATGGCTTCGGCATGGCGATGCTGGGATTTCGGAAGAAAGCAAGTGCCGGACCACTTTATGTTAAAGCCCATTTCAGATTATGAGGCCGAGCTTTTAAAAAACTTACCAGATTTCTTTTAAAAAAAAGATGAATAAAAAAATAATCTTCGTGACCGTGCTCCTGATGTTTTTTTGTCGCTTTGTTTTTGCGCGCGAAGAAGTTGTTGCGGACTTTTATGGAAAAGTTCCGGCGTTTAAAAAAGCGAATCAGGTTTTTCAAAAGAGCTGTGTTCAATGTCATTCCGCGCAAGTATCCTTGCCTTGGTATGCGCGCACTCCGGGAATTAAGTCTAAAATGAAGCGGGAATATCGGGACTCGTTGAGTGCTTTTAATTTAGATTCGGAAGTTTATGTCCCGGGACAGCCGCCAACGCAGAAAGCATTAGATGGCATTGAGAGTATTGCTCTGGATAATTCGAGACATCCACGGACAAAAGTATTCACCCACCGGAAAGCCAGGCTGAGCCCGAGCAGCAGGCTTGATATTTTGAATTGGATTCATGATGAGCGCGCCGTGACGCAAGCTCATCCAGTCATTACGGTAGAACCCGTGCCGATTCAAAAGGAGGCAGCTAAGCCTATCGACATGCCCGACGTTAAACCTGTTGAGAAATTGCCTTCTGAGCCCGAAACTTATAATCCATTTAAACCACGCTGAACGAGATAAATAATTTTTTCGCTGTATGAGCAGCTTATTCAATGTAGGATGTTGATGTGAATCTTTTTAAAGCGCTTATAGTCAATCTTAAGAATTTCTTTGTTGTCCCTCGGCTGTCACTCATCCTGACGCTGGGATCGGGACTTTGTTTTGTTTTTGGAATGTTGTCACCGCAGTTCTTGCCCTTCATTGCGTTTGTTCCCGAACGGATTTTGGCAGGAGAGTTTTGGCGCGCGCTTTCATTTATTTTTTACCCGTTTGACATGCAGCCCTTTTTTGCTTTTTTTACTTACTATTTATTTTTTTTGATGGGGTCGGCACTTGAACAGCAGTGGGGCGCTGCCAAATTTAATCTTTTTATTTTTCTCGGATATTTAGGCACGATGGCCGTGGCTTTCATAACCCCCTCAAATATTGCGACCAATTACTATATCTATCTTTCGGTCTACTTGGCGTTTGCTGCATTGCACCCGGATTTTGAGCTGTATCTTTTTTTTGTTGTTCCCGTAAAAATTAAGTGGCTTGCTTGGATGGTCGCAGCCTTAACCATTTTGGATTTTGCTGGAGCGAGCTGGGGAGTGCGTTTTTCGATTCTTATTTCAGCGGTCAATTTCCTCATTTTTTTCGGGCCCGGTTTTTTTAAAAAAACTCGTGAGAATATTCAAACAGTCAAAATTGAGATTCACGCTACACAAGAAGAAGCCAAGCCTTTCCATATTTGCTCGGTTTGCGGCATCACTGAAAAGACAAATCCGGCAGCGGTTTTTCGATTCTCAGGCGGCGTTGAATATTGCAGCGAGCACTTAATTAAAAAGTAGTTTTTGAGTTTGCTTTTAAAGAGCGCGTTAGTTACTTTTTTGAAGAGAGGTGAAATATGGAAACATCTGAAAGCAAACACGATCGTTTTAAAAGGTTGGCTTCGAGTCGCACGAATGCGGTGATTGAGAAGCTCGAAATTCTTGGGAATTGTGCCAGTCGATCGAATTATGAATATAGCGAAGAAGAAGTGAAACAAATGTTGCTTGCGATTGAACGAAAGCTCAATGAAGTGAAGCTGCTTTTTGTTCATGCCAACAACAAAGATAGTTTTCGTTTCTGATCGAATGGATAAAAGCAGTGTGGGTTTGCGCTTTAATCAATCTCCCTTTTCTCGAATTGTCCCGTCAATGCGAGACACAATCAGGGCGCTCGCTTTTTATGTCTTGAAACCGGGCTGTCACGCTCAAGATACGCACAAGAACTTTGATTTGCTCGTCGAGAGCAAAGTTTGCTAGAATCCAGCCTGTTCTAATCCTCATTGGGAGATACAAATGACCAGAAATCCATTCGCAGCTTGTTTAGCGGTGTTATTTATTTTGACCCACGTGACTCTCTTTGGGTATGCAGATGATGCTACAGATATGATGGAAGCCGCATTGAAAAGCCAAGCCGATGCCCAACCCTCTAACGCTCAGCCTGCCTCTGAAACCATCGTAGCAACAGCGACGGATATCACGAAGGCTCCTAAGAAAACCGCGCCAGATGCGCCTGTTGTTTTGGAACCAGTAAAAGTTCGTGATGTTTTAACTCAAGCAGAAAAAAATGAAGGCGCTTCCGCTGAAGCGAGCGATAAAGCTGCAGGTCAAGCGGAGAAGAATTCAAATAAATCCTCCGCTTTAGAATCCGTAGCGACACAAGGACAGTTGCTTGTTGCTGATTTTAATAGTGGCGACAAGCCCAATAATTTGGGTGGAGATTTTGGCGGATGGGATAAAGACCCTAATGACGACACGCAAACTTGTCGTGCAACCTATGCCTCAGATGACGTTGACGGCGATATGGAAGGGTTTGCGCTCAGGCTTGATTATGATGTGGACTCTCCGAGTCCGGCCTATAACGGATTTTGGATGAAGCTCGAAAATCTAAACGCAACTGCTTACGACACGCTTACTTTTTCAGTACGCGGCGCATCAAAAAACTTCACTAAGATTTTAAAAGTTGAGCTCAAAACACCTGACGCGCAATCTTCGGATTATTTTGTGAGTGGAATCACTGCTGAATGGCAGAAAATTCAAGTGCCTCTGAAACGTTTTAAAGGCATTAAAAATTGGTCAGCGCTAAGTGAAATGATTTTAGTTTTTGACGATGTAAACACCGCACCGAAAAAGGGCACTCTTTTAATTGATCAAATCATGTTTGAGCGACTCGAGGGTGGAATGCCTCAAAAATCTGGTTCAGCGCGGGCTGCTGAAGACGCGGCTTCAGATAAGCCTGACACTCAAGATGTGGCGAAGCAGACGAACTAACACGTTTATGAAAAAGTGGGTGATTCTCGTGTCAATTCTCAGTTTTCTTTTTGGTGGCGTTTCATCTGCGCAGACCGATTCAGCTAAATCGGTTTATGATTTTAAGGCTAATTTGATCTCGGGCACGGAGAAATCACTTGCAGATTACAAGGGTAAAGCGCTTTTGATTGTGAATACAGCGTCAGGCTGTGGTTTTACACCGCAATATGCAGCGCTGCAAAGTCTGTACGAGAAATATCAGGCGCAAGGATTAGAGATCCTCGCTTTTCCTGCAAATAACTTTGGCAAGCAAGAGCCGGGGACGAATGAAGAAATCAAAAAGTTTTGTGACTTGCGATTCAAAGTGAAGTTTCCCTTATTTGAAAAGATTGATGTCAAAGGCAAATCGATTCACCCACTGTTTCAATATCTCACCGAAGAAAGTCCAAAAAAAGGTTCGATTAAATGGAATTTTTCAAAATTTCTTGTTGATCGTCAGGGAAATGTTGTCGATCGGTTTGCACCGACGACGGATCCTTTGTCTGGCAAGGTGACTGCGAAGATTGAATCATTGCTTGCGTAAGACGACATTGGTTTAGGTTTCAGAAAAAGAATCCCCATTTTCGAGTTCTGCCCGCAGAGGCAGCTGTTTGAGAAAATGAGCCCTCTTTTTTATACGACCAATCGCACGATATTTTAAAATAAAGTTGCTTGAATTGAGTAATCTTTGATAACATTCCCCTCGTTTGAAGCAGGTCTCGTGAGTTTTATGTTGGTAACAGCATTTGAGGATCATGAGTTGAATTGGAAGTGAGTCATCCCTCGGGATTATCTCCGCCGTGCCGCGACTGTCGCACGGTACCATTTCTAAAAGTGCCAGGTTTATAAACCCGGCACTTTTAGAAATGGTACCGATTGCTAGCCAGATACAAGCCTGTTTTGCCGTCCGAGTTTCGAGCATAAACAACGGAGGCGAGAAGGCTTTTCCTCTGTGACTCCTTTTTCGTCTCCCGAAAAGGAGTTTTCTCATGTTGGCCCGTTTTTTTTCCGCATTCTTGTCCCTTATTCTTTTTTTCTCATTTTTACCCAACGCCATTTCTTCTGAAAAGAAAACCGCGGTTGGGCAAGAAATAAAACAACCCAATCAAGATCAGCCTATTTTGATTCAGGCATCGCGCTTGGAGTCCGCCAAGGTTCCACTGCGAAGCGTTTCATCCAACACAAGCGTTATCTCAAAGACAGAATTAAAATCGAGCAAGCCACGCACTTTTCAAGAAGCAGTGAAAAATGAGGCAGGCGTCGTGCTTTATGACGATGCGGGAAATGGATTGGACACCACAGTTAGTTTGCGGGGGTTTAATCAATCGAGTGCAGTGACTGTTTTAGTGGATGGTGTGCGCGTAAATGAATTAGACGGCAATACCGTTACGTTTCCGCTGATTTCAATGGATGATATTGAGCGTATTCAAATCGATCGTGGTTCTTCCGCGCCTGTTTATGGGTCGAATGCGTTAGCGGGTGTTGTTAACGTGACAACGGGTCGACCTAGCAAAAAGCCTTGGAGACTTTTTGGTGGATTTGATGTAAATGCATCCCAACATCATGCGATTAATTTTTTTCAGGGGCTGAACGGAACGATTCAAGATCATTTGACAGGTCTTGGCGGTGCGTTTGAGTATTATTTTAAAGGCGGTCGAAACATAGGTGACGGCTATCGCGGTAATTCGGAGTTTAGAATAACTTCCTTTGATGTAAAAACTGCATATGTTTTGCCTGAGGAGTCGGGAAGATTTTATATCAACGTTAAACACGCAAGAGACATGATTTCTAATCCGGGAGAGTTAACGTTTGCCCAGTATCAAGCCTCAACTAAAACCACCAACAAGCCTATCGATCGACGTGAATATAAAAATACAATTGTTCAGGTTGGCGCGGATAAGAAATTTTGGGATGATAAAATTACAGCATCTTTGATGACGGATGTTCGATTAAACCATCTTGATTTTATGAACACGACGACTCAGTTTGGAACGAGCACAACTTTGGTGGGTTCGAAATCAAGGGCGCGTGAAATAACCGGGCAGATTTCTTATCAAGATGCTTGGGAGTGGATTAAAAGCACAAGCCTCATTGGGTTTGAAGCTCGAAAAACATTTGAGCTTGCAACGCGAATTTCTGCACCAGGCGGAGAAGTTTCTCCCACGGCTGCGACGACCCTTGATCGAGACGGTCATTTTTTAAATTCGGCAATTTTTTGGAATGAGCGCATGGGGTTGACCGACTATGTGGATGTGAATGTTGGAATGCGTCATGATCGCTACAGCTTGCGCACCATTAATCCTAAAGGCCCTTCAAGTAATTACACAGATCGTTGGAAGAGTAGCACCGTTTCAACGGGTGTGACTTTTCACCCTGTAAAAGCGAGTGATGTCTTTTTTCAGTTTTCTCAAGGATTTCGCGTCCCAAGCTTAAGCGATGTTAATTCTTTTGGAGGATCGACGCCGCCCGATGTTTTAAATCCTGAGCGCAGTAATCAATATGAAGTTGGAACGCGTTATCGTTTTCGTGATCTTTTTAAAATTAAAAGCAGTTTGTTTTTAATTGATATGCAGGATGAAATTGTGAATGATTCCAAAATATCGCTCGCCAACCCCTTTGGCCAAAATGTAAATATTTGGAAAAGTCGTCGACAAGGAATTGAAAACGAGATTGAGATTCATCCGATGCGTGAGGTTTCGATGTTCGGAACGTATACTTGGACACAAGCTTATGTGCGTGAAACCAATCGGGGTGATGACGGGCTAGGAGTGAGTCAAATTTTTGACGGAAGAGATTTGGGGCAGGTTCCAAGACAGCGTTTAACCTGGGGAACAGAAATTAATCCGCTCACTCGACTGGGAGAACCTTTTGCGGGGCTCAAATTCCGCATCGATGGAACTTATACCGGTCAGCAACACCCGCAGAGTTTTGAAAACACAAGTCAGGCGACACTTGATGCAACAGGCGGTCCGGGCCATGTGATTAAGTCTTTTGCACTTTGGAATTTTTTGACAAGCTATACATTCAAAAATCAAGAAATTTACTTTAAGGTGAATAACCTGTTTGATAATAAATATTATTCGCGTGCGGTTGTATCCGAGATTTTTACGACCGGAACTTATCCTGCGGGTTCTTACGCGTTCGTGAACCCTGGAGCACCGCGCGAATATCTTTTAGGAATGAGATGGGAAATAGAGTGAAAAAGCGGAGCCAGGAACCAGGAACCAAGAACCAAGTTTGGGTAATCAATCTTGTTTTTTTTCTTGGTTCCTGGTTCTTGGTTCTTGGTTCTCTCTCAGCGCAGGGCGCTGAAAGAATCGTCTCGCTCAATGCGTGCACCGACGAATTGCTTTTGCAGTTTGCGGCACCTGATCAAATCGCGGGAGTGACTCGATTGAATCATTCGCCCCTGAGTAATGCCGTGTTAGAAAGACATCCTGAGATTTTGCGAGTTTCCTCGGATGTTGAATCTATTTTAAAGCTGAGTCCCACGCGCGCGATTGCTGAACAATTCTCAAGCAGCTTGCTTCTTGATCAACTCAGGCGGGCGGGCATTTCGATTCATAATTTTGACGTTCCACGTAACTGGAATGAATTGACGGATATCATCAAAGAAATCATAATTTTGGGGGGCAATCGAAAAAATGCAGATCATTTTTATGAGCGCCTAAATAACTTGGGAAGTCTCAAACAGCAATCACAGTGGAAAGGTAAACGCGCCGTTTTTTGGAGCGCCGCCGGACATGTATCCGGCCGCAACACTTTTGAAAATACGGTCATGACAGCTTTGGGAATGGTAAATGCTATTGAGCTTGATGGGTATTCTTTTTTATTGCTCGAGCAATTGATTGCATTAAAGCCCCAAGTGCTTGTTGTGACTGAGAGTGACAATCAAAAAGATTCGTGGAGTCACACCATGCTTTATCATTCTTCTTTGCGCCGCGCGCTGCCCGATTTGGAATATGTTACGATTCCCGAAGAGGCTGTGAGTTGTGCCTCGGAATACTCCGTACAAGTTCTTGAAAATTTACTAAAAGAAACTCCAGGAGTTGCGGAACGCATCTCCGGGAGTTAGCAGTGTTGGTATGAAAAAAATCCACATCATTTTATTGGGAATGCTTGCCGCATTATTTTTGATCTCGCTCAGTGTTGGGGCATTCTCCATTTCTATGCTCAAAATTATTTTTGGAAAATCGGCACAGATAGATGCCGCTATTTTTTGGCAAATTCGTTTTCCACGGACCTGTCTCGCCGCGATGGTCGGTATCGTGCTCGGCCTTTCCGGCGCAGCCATGCAGGGCTTATTGCGCAATCCTTTGGCAGACTCAGGTT